>Ga0114966_10000039_pt1 | contig 109791 bp, 104 predicted proteins | sample M_130207_XF_Meta_FD_87029 | JGI IMG/M metagenome (GOLD analysis project Ga0114966, IMG submission 87029) | Freshwater microbial communities from Lake Montjoie, Canada to study carbon cycling - M_130207_XF_MetaG | ecosystem: Environmental > Aquatic > Freshwater > Lake | place: Lake Montjoie...
CATCTTTTTATTTTTTTAATACTTTATTTTTTCCTTTTTGATACCACTACCATTCTATTTTTTACCTTTCTCAATTTTTTATTTTTTTCACTTTTTTCACTCTACACTAAAATTTTGTCTTTTTCCACCTTTAAAAAGGTGGAGCCAAAATTGTAGGAAAAAGTAGTTCGTCTTATAAGTTTTCGAATTATACTTAAATATAAAATTGAAAAGACTTTATATGACATTATTAATTACATCATAAACCATTGAAAATTCAAAATGACAGAACAATATTGTAATCCTTCATGTAAATTAGACATTATTGTATATAAAAAATATTTGGAAGACAGTGAGTCTGACGCGTTGTTACAAACGGTTTTATCTGATCCACATCATTTTAAATATCCGTTACTAACAAAAGCAGGACAGCCTTCAAAAAAACGTAATGGAACAATCTACGGAGACACCAATGAATACATAATTACATATAAAGGAATAATTATAAAAAAACCAGTTAGGCTTTGGAATTCCGAATTCAAAACACTTCGAGATAAAATAACTACAACCACGGAACAGAACTATAATACATGTGGTTTACAAATTTATAATACCGGTGTGGTTGGTATAAAACCACATAGGGATAAAGAAATGAATAAAGGGTCAAAAATTTCGAGTATTTCACTAGGAGAATCGCGCGTAATGAGATTTGAACGTAGTGGATTCGAAGCAATTAATATTTTATTAGATAAAGGCGATCTATGTGTAATAAACTATCCTACAAACAATTTTTGGTTACATTCAATTCCTATGGATGATACAACCAATCCCAGAGCGAGTTTAATATATCGTAATTTCGATTAATTTACGGCAAATATAAAAATTTATAGTATTGTATATTTGTATAATGAATTTATGTAAATATAAAAATGCTCTTGGCGTGCCCAATCAAGGTGTTCATTCTTATCGTTTATTTGGTGTAGCAATAGCTGATGTTTCAATGACATTATTAGCAGCATTTCTTATTTCTTATTTTTTAAAATATAACTTACTTTATACTACAATATTTTTATTTGTATTAGGTATTATATTACATAAAATATTTTGTGTTAGAACAACTGTAGACAAAATCCTTTTCCCAAAAGGATAATAGATTACTCTATTTTTTCTCAAAAAATTTGCCTGTTTCTCCGCACTTGTTATGATGGGTTCTACGTATTTCAGCATATTCATACCATATATCTCCTGTAACCAAATTTTGTACTCCAAATTTATAACACTTACCTACAGTAGTTTCCTTAGGATACACGAGTTTATTATAATATTTACAATCTTTACACACTGGAAGATCTAATTTTTCTATAATTTGAGTTTGATAGTTGCGGATAGTATTATAAAACCGTTGGTATTTCATATTATTAATATAATTTGTGTATATATCTTTATATAATTTTGTCAAATATAAAATATTAAAGATTTGTTCGTTATTATTACTAATAATAATAATGAATTTTAGGTCAAGATTTTCATTACAAGATAGACAGGCCGAATCTTTACGAGTATTACAAAAATATCCAGATAGAATACCAGTAATATGCGAAAAAAATGGTAAAGCAAATAATGATACACCTACAATCGATAAAAACAAATATCTAGTTCCCATGGATTTAACAGTTGGTCAATTTTTATATGTTATTAGAAAAAGAATTAAAATCCAATCTAGTCTAAGTTTATTCATTTTTATTGATGGTTATATTCCGGCTAGTTCTGCGTTAATGCATTCATTATACGAAACGTCACGAAATGAAGACGGATATTTATACGTAACATATGCGTTTGAAAACACATTTGGTCAAATCAAATTAAATTAAATTAATATTATTATTGTTATTCGTTGTAAATTTTGTAAATGAAGCCAAATTAAACACTAATTTTATAATAAGTGATATGAATAAATAATTATAAATACCGTTTGCACAAGCTGATGTATCATATAATGTTTTCCAAAATACGATTGATCCAATTATGTTCCAAACCATGGAAAATATTTTTATTAAAAATGTTATTATATTAAGTATAAAATTGCGAATACTATGTTTATAATTATTTTCATATGTAATACAAATGATATATACAAATAATAGACAAATATTTAAATAGCTACATAAAATGAGATATGTTCTCATATTTACATTCAAATTATCTGGATAAATATTGACACAACTGATATCATTATATCCATAATACAAATCACAAATTATAGTTGGTAATTCTAACACAAAAACGAGTAGGAGGATTAATATTTTTATAATATATTTATCATTTTTTTCTCTCTGAATATCTGATTCGCGCGTATTTAATAAAATACTCTTTAATGAAATATGATTATTTTCAATATCACGTTCAATATATTCCGTCATTTTGTAACAATCTATTTTATTATTGTATTATTGTATAAGTTGATTATAAGATGTCATTTTATAATCAATTTTTTATTTTTTTAGTACGACATATTACAACAATAAAAATAAAAAAATTGAAATGCTATTTTATAAGAATATAAAAATAAATTAAAAAAATAAAATAAGTTAAAGTTACAAATATAGTTACAATAAGAGAAATGAGTTCCCTTATTAATAAAATAGACAAACCTTGGTCGGTTGATCAATTTGAGGAATTTCGGCCTCATATGACAGAGTTTGTAAGAAATGAGGTGGTTCCTTTGTTAAATGGGCATCATAATTTTGTTTCAAAACGTTTACTTATTCACGGAGAAGTGAAAGTAGGTAAAAGAGAGATTGTAGAATATATCGCGGTACGTGATTCACTAAATACCAGCAGAATTCATGTGTTTATTTCCGCTTTTCATAGAAAGGCCGACGAATGTCAACGCGATGAACTTGAAAATCATGGTATTCACGTCTTCTCCATTCATAGTAAAAAAAAACAGGCGGATGCTATTGCTTTTATTGAGAATCATTTGAATAACGATGGCTCTATTGTTATTCACTGGGACGAATGCGACTATGGCACTGGTGAACGTCAGAACCTGTCAAATATCTACAGAGTTTTTAAAACAAATCCTATGGTTTTCAATATTCTATATAGTGCTACTCCTGAGGAAATGCTATATTCCGATGATATTGCCTCATCGAATCCAGAGGATGAATTAATCGCTGATTTTTACGAATCTGGTGTTGTAAAGAGATACACTCCTCCTATAGGTTATTGTGGTGCTAAAAAATTCATAGAAAATAATCTAGTATTCCAAGCTCTCCCATTCTTCGAGTCTTCATCTAGACACTCTATAAGATTATCTGAACAAGCCAAAACGATCATTTCTCAAGCAAAGACTGCGTTACGTATATCTTCTCGGCTACGTCGTAATTTATTAAACGAAAGAGAGGATGCGGAAGATGTCAATGATGTGGCGAAAGTTGCCGAAATTAACAACCAACTCAAACAAATACAAACGCGAAATGTAATTGTTTTACGTCTCAGTTATTTTGAAGGTGATGATGATGATGATTATGAAGAAGATTATGACGCATCAGAATCTTGTAAAGAAAAAGCAATCTATTCGTTTCTTAAAAATTCCCAACATGTAGAAGAATTAAAGGACGTTGTTATTTATGCCGATAAGCCAGATGTGAAAGAGTTCAAGTCTTTGCCAAATGTCAGCGCGGATCAAAGGATTCAATGGGGTAAGCGAGTATATTGGGAAAACCTCACAAATGAAAAAATTGTGATTGTTGTTCATGACCAAACCGCCACGAGATCCACTGAATGGGTATTCCACGATAGAATTTTTGCGACACACGATTATCGTAAAAGATTGACATTCAATACAATTGCTCAAGCTCAACTTAGATCTGCGCATTACGAACAAAACTACCAAGGCGGTTTCCAACCAATCAAAATTTATGGGGACGTCAAGACATTTAAATTTGCCATTGGTTTAATTAATGCCGCTGAATACTTAAACAGTGAATGGATTATTCGTAAAATTCCAAAGTCAGAACCTCACAGATTCCGCATAAAGAATGAATTAAACGCAAACACAATTTTGCCAAATATAACCATTGATGTTAGCGGACAACTTATTAGTTATGGCGGAAGTGTTCCTGATCCAGCTGGTTATTCATCAGAAATCGCGCAAAAAATTGTCGTTCAACTTGGCGGAACAAATAACGGTGGATCTAAAATGTCTCAACGAGTGAGAGGAAATAGCAAAAAAATTCCTATCACACGATCAAAGTTTTATCCATGCGAACCACATCAAAAAGAGTTGGTAATTCATTCCATTCATAATGATGCTGAAATTACCGATTATTTGGGCGATCATAGATTCGTTGGAAGAACTCTATTTGAACATTTTGACGTTGAAAGACAACAATACAAAGGATATCATAGAAAATTCGATGTATTTACAGAAGATCAACTTAAGAATGAGCTCTGGGGTATCAGAATTGGTCAAGAACATGCTAGATTGACGGTTTGTTATAATTCTGCAGGTCAGGTTGGATTATTATTGAGAGTTGCTACTGGAGAAACTAGAGAAGTAAATGACTTAGAAGCATATAAGAGCATGTATCAAGGAGTTATGTAAATAATTATGTAAAATATAGAATTTGTAAAAATTATATATTTTGTAAAAATGTAAAATAAAACAAAAACCAAATAAAAAACAAATAAAAAACAAATAAAAAATAAAAAAACAAATAAAAAACAAATAAACAAATAAACAAATAAACAAATAATAAACCTTAATGGTTTTTTATTTTTTATACATCTTCACAAGTAAATTGTAAGTCTTCCTCGTCTATTTTATCGACACCATTATCATGATATAGTTTATCTCCAGTTTCACCAGATTCATCCTCTTCTTTATCCTCCTTATCCTTTGTAGTCCCCTTTTTTATTTGAAAAAACCGTTTATATTTTTTCACACCTTCAAGCGTATAACCGTCACTTTTGCGTATTGGCACCATTTTATAATTATATACACTTAATATTTGTCTAACTAGATTAAGTAGAGGCCATTTTTGAGCCTTACCTGCGTTTTTTTGTAAACTAGTCATAAAAGAGGAGCTAAAATATTTCTTAAGCTCTGGTATAAGTTTTTTAATTTCATTATATTTCGCCTCGCATAACAATTGATCTCTTGATATAAATAAATCATCTAATTCATTTAATGATTCACCATCAAACCCAATTGTCTTCAAAATCGTTCTAATTTCAGGATCCACCATTTATAAAAAAAAATATTTTTTATAAATTTATTTAACTGATTACAAAATATATACCTTCTAAATATTAAACTCTGGAATACTATAATGTTCCCCATTTTTAACGTATTTCGCAATTATTTTTGGATTTATTTTATTTATGATAATATCTTCCGCCTGATATACGTTACATGATTTATCAATATAGTATACGATTCCTTGAATATCCTGCGCCCAAACTTCTACTTTTTGCGTCGTAATTTTATTGTCATTTTGTGCGTCAACCATTCCATGAGGCGTGCCCTTCATATGAGTGCCGCAATACTCGCTTCCTTCCTTTTTACGTCGCGTACATTGTTCATTTGAAGCACGCTTCGCACAACATCTATCAAATATCGGAACAAAATTTTTCACACGTTTTCTCTTCTGAAAGTCTTCTTTATTAAAAGCAAGTCGATCATAATCATATATATATTGAATCAATTGATTCGTTTTTTCATTTGTATCAATTCCTATTTGGGTAGCCTTTTCCCTTATATCATCTTTAAATGAGGTAATATAAGCCTCTACTTTTTTGTTTAAACGTCTTTCCATATTGTCTTTATGTTACTATTTAATATATATATACCTTTAGTTCAATTTTTTTATATATTAAAAAACCGATTTAAAGAAAACGTATCCAAATGTGGCCAAATTTGTTACATAAGATAATGTTATAAGCGCGGTTGATTTCATGATAATTATTTTCATTTCATCAACATTACTAATAATAAAATTATATTTTTCGTCTTGGTATTTACAATTAGAGCAAGTTTTTATATTTGGTTGTTGTAATTGTACGGATAATGGTACGGTATAATGATGACTAAAATTACGAATTGTATGTTTTCCAATATTACGAGATAACATTATATTTATTATGTAATGTAAAAAACTTTAAATATTTGTTTATTATAATACATATTTTATTTTATTTACTTCTTTCGTGACTTATAGACACGTTTTTTCTTAGGTTCTTTGGCAACTTCCTCTTCAGTCTTTTGATCCTCTTTCGTTACGCTATTTAAATCTTCGGTTAAAACAGATAAATCATCATTTATGCTATTTTCTACTTCTTTGACTTCTTCTATCATTTCATTTACAAGATGATCTACTTTATTTTGAGATTCTTCTACTTTCTCTTCTATATGAGTTTGAGCTTCTTCTACCTTCTCTTCTAGCTGAGTTTGAGTCTCTTCAATTTGAGTTTGAACTTCTTCCACAGTCTCTTCTATTTGATTTTGAACTTCTTCAATTTGAAGTTGAATATCTTCCACAGTCTTTTCAATTTGAGTTTGAACTTCTTCCACAGTCTTTTCAATTTGAGTTTGAACTTCTTCCACTTTCTCTTCTATCTGAGTTTGAACTTCTTCCACTTTCTCTTCTATCTGAGTTTGAACTTCTTCCACAGTCTTTTCAATTTGAGTTTGAACTTCTTCCACTTTATCTTCTATCTGAGTTTGAACTTCTTCCACTTTATCTTCTATCTGAGTTTGAACTTCTTCCACTTTCTCTTCTATCTGAGTTTGAACTTCTTCTATTTGTATTTCAATATTTTCAGATATTGCCTCAATCTTATTTGATAATATTGTTTCACATGTATTTTCAATATTCGCAAATACGGTTGATATTTCTGTATTCGTGATAACCTTGTCTATGACAGACTCTTTTATAATTGTATTACAAGAGTTTAATAACCGATTTATACCATTTTTTAACATTCCTCCAATCGTTTTGGGTTTTGATTCAACCAGCATTTTATCTGATACATTTGAAATACCGCTAATTTTTGAATGATTTGAATCATCTGATTCAGAATGGACAGAACTTGTTGGTGATCGCGGTACACTGTATCCAATATTGTTATTTAATTCATTTGTATTATTTGTATTATTTGTATTAATATTTTTTATACTAAGATTTTCTGTAGTAATTTCATCATTTATAATTTCTATAGTAGATTCATCTACTACAGATTCGTCAAATTTAATATCATTATTAATATTTGTATACATAAGTTGTATCTTATTATTAAAACGCTTTAAATATTTTGTATGAAGTTTATGGAAAAATTCAATATAGGTCAAAAACATGATTACTTTTTCTCTCATCATGATTATTTCATAATTAAAAGATGTAATAAAATTGTCAATATTCAAACCTATATTTTTTTTAGACTGATGAAGAATCAATTCATTTTCTTTACTATTTAAATTACTTATAATAGACGTCAATAAAATCAAAATATTTTCATGTAGTTCTAATACTAACTCAAATTTGTACTCTTTAAAGGGCTCTAAATCCTTATAAATAGGAAAGTTATTTACCTTTATTATTTCAGAAATTTTTTTATCGACGACATTTTTAATAATATATTCAACAATTATCTTATACAATTTGAAATATTCGCAATACATTCGATTATTAATCGCTAAAAATAATCGCTTCATATCATCATATTCAATATCAATTAATTTACTTTGAAAATGAAAGGAATCTAAACCAAACACAAAGAGCTGCGTTTTACTATTACTAATAAATTCAGAATACATAGATTTCAATTTATGAATTTTCGTTTGTAAAATATCAAAAATATTCTTTACATTACTGCGTGTGGTTGTAATGTTATTAAAATCAGTTTTTAATTTACTAATTCTATTCTCCATAATATAATATGTTATTTTTATTTTTCACATAAAATAAAATATCATTTATTTTATATAACAACTAGTATGGAGTATGAAACAGAACCAGATATAATCCATGACACCACTCATTCAGAAAGTAACAGTAATAATATGGTAGAATGGACACCAGAGCACGAACAAATATTAATTGAATGGGCAGATAAGGCTATGTGTTATAGGTGGTTACATTCTAAATCAAACGCGTTATTTTCAACACTAAACACTTGGTATACTATTCCGGTTATTGTTATTTCAACTCTTACCGGAACTGCGAATTTCGCACAAGAAAGAGTCCCTCTTGAGTACCAGAATTATTTTGTCATGTTGGTAGGAGCCTTTAATATTTTAGCAGGAATTATCACAACTATACAACAATTTTTGAAAATTACACAATTAAATGAAGCACATCGTGTTAGCAGTATAGCGTGGGATAAATTTTATAGAAATATTAAAATAGAATTAGCAAAACACCCCTCAGAGAGAATTGATGTTAGACATATGATTAAAATGAGCAAAGAAGAGTTTGACCGCTTAATGGAAACTAGTCCAAATATACCGGAAAAAATTATAAACCAATTCAAATCACATTTTAATAATAGCGAAGTTTTCAAACAAATTGTGAAACCAGAGATCTGTGATATACTTATTCCTACAAATGATTTTAGAAATCCATGGTTCAATGATGAAAATAAGGCTAAAATTCAAACCGATCAATTAAAGACCCAAGTTTTAAAAGAAAGTAGAATGAAAAAAATATCCGAGTTGAATAATAAAATGGTAGTTGAATTTATTAGTTCATTTAATAATTTAAATAATAGACAACCTATGGAAACCGAAATCATAGATAATTTAAAAGACAAAATTGACACATATATAATTCAAAAAATAATAGATGAAAATAAAAAGAAATCTGGATATAAACTTGAATTAGGAAATGATATAGTATAATCACGTTTTTGGATAATCGTTTGGCAATATTATTATTGATAATATTATAAAAATATAAAACAACACATATACACCGTAAACATCTTCGCCTACACCATAAAATTTAAGTATTTGAGTTAAACTATAAAAAAATATTATGGATATCCCTAATAATGTAATAAGGTTCATTTATTATATAATTATTTTAGAATAAAAAAAAATAATTATACGAATAATTATTTTTTATGAATAGCCTACTATCTATCTATAAAATATAATAGTTTTTTAACTCGTCATATTTATCTCCTAGGCACAATTTATCTATAAAATGATAACTTAGCGGACACTGTTGTTCATAATGTTTTAAAACAATCATCGGTGTGTTTTTTAATATTTCTCCATTATCCAATTCCGTTCTACCTAAATAAACGCTACTGTAAATATTAGTCCATTTACCGTCATGATCAGATATTCTCATCGTTAAGCGCTCATAGTTTACATCTAAATTAGAATCATTTAATCGCTCTTGTTTTATAGCGGATTCATCTATATCATCATTTGGGAAATTTTCTATAAACTTCATCTTATTTAAAAATAACGCAAACCGAACTATGCCTCCATTTTTGATATATTTACCATATTTATTTTCGGTTAGTACTATATTCTCTATAGTTTCCGGCATTTCATTGTGAGACCATCCAGAATGTTTCACAGCATTCGAATAATTTGTAAAATAATAATACGGACCCAGAATGGAAGAATTGCCTCTTTTAGGCTCGCCAAATATATATGTAAAATTTAACATATTTTCTGGTTTACCGACATATCCCACAACAGGTAGTGCATAATTATCATCATTTGTGTCCTTTAAAAAACAAAGTTCATGATTTTCTATAAAAAAATCAGACACATCCGATCTCACTTTAAAACCACATACATTTCGTTCATTTATTATTTCATCGATTAAACATAACCACATGGGTGATTTTCTATAAATATCATATAAGATGACATTATTTTTTGTTATATCGAAGAATACATAAACGTCATTATTATATATATAACAACCCTTATACTGAATGGATTTTGAAAACGTTTCATAATCAGTCAATTCTAAAATACCAAATAAATGTAATTGTGCGAAATTTTTCACATTTTGCGTACTCATATGAAAAAATGAGTTGTCTATTGCAGGAAAAGCCAATTCATCTTTTTCACTAAATATATCTTTATACAGCAAATATTTTAGAAACGGATATTTTGCTTCTGTATTTATTTCATATGCGCAAATTTTAATCTGAGATAAATTACAATATTCTAATTGATTGTCAATATTTTGTTCAAAGTTTTCTGTAAATTTATAATTATAATAAGTTGGCTCAACTGGTTCATATATATTATTTTCAGTATCCATTTACTATAATTATAATAGCATCATTTATTTAACTATTTTACTTATATAACTATTTATTTATTTTTGTTGTTAAGTCGACGGTTAAAATATGGGAATGAAACATGCAAATGTGTAAAAGTATAAAGAAGTTAAAATATACGCTATATGTATATTATTATGTATGGAAGTAAAAAAATAATGGTTACATCAGGATCATATAAATTTCAAATAATAGATAATACATTATTTTCAAGAGATAAAACTGAAATATATAGTCGTAGTTTTACAATTGAATGTTGTATAAATATTTCAATCATATACGAAAATAATAACCCAGTGGATGCCAGTATACCAAGACTATTCAGTGATCCAGAGTGTTCGTGTATTAGACCATTAGAAAAATATGGTGGGGCAATTATTATGATAAAAACATTATTACAGTATGTTTATACGAAATTACCAACACTTACTCATATAAAATTTGATGATAAATCCAATATTGAATGTGTAACTGAAGAAGCTGCGAAAGTTTCTATACCATTATACTATTTTTCTATATTATTTAATGGGCAAACATGGTATGAAAAATATTTTAACGCAAAACAACAAGATGAAGTTAGGCATCAACAATATAGAACAAGGGTAGATGATTTTTTATATTCATCAAAATTTAAAACAAATTTGTGTTTTGATAAATTTGTTTCATTATTTGATAAAAGAGAAGAAGAAATGACTGAATTATATCAATATTATAATAATGCAAATAATTTTAATGATTTTTTTCAAGCTATGCCAAAGCAACATCGTTTTAGATTAGTTGGATCATGGATTGAACAATTTATGAAATTTATACTAAAAGATGTGTTTTACAATGAAAATTGGATAATTCATTTCCCATTTGAAATGAGTAAAATAAATAATAAAATGCGAAAATATTATTGTCCAAAAGGAATTATTACAAATAAATTTCAATCGAAAAATATATGTGTATATCTAGAAGATATATAGAGCATACGAAAAGGTAATATTTTGCTTACACTATTTATTTATTTTGCGTTTAATAGTTTCCTTTATTTGTTCTTCTCGACTATCCATAACATGACTGGTTAGATCTTCCGCTATCTTTGGATCATTCTTGTAATAAGCCTGTAAAGCCAATAATAGCGATTTTCCATTAATAGGTTTTTTCACTTTGTTCTTTTTATAGACTAAAGCACCGCCATTTATATCAAAACAATCAATCTCGTTGCTCTTCATAACCGTAACTAAATTTTCGGTTAAATTCTTTTTTTTATTGTTTCTATCTTTAATCTCCGATTTTAGTTGACTAATTTCAGTATCCATTTTTATCCATTCTTTTATATTATTGACTAATTGTTCTTTTGTTTCCATTTGTATACGATATAAATATATTAAATATTTATATTGTTATTTTTGTCATTATTTTGTTACAGAATCTTTATTCTTCAAATTATAATGTCTTTTACATAAGTTGTCATTAAATAATTTACAACCGCAAGGGCTGCCTTTGTTTGAACCATATTTTATTATTTCTATACATAAATCACTCTCAATCGTTAAATCAATTATTATTGGCCCTAATACAACATTTTCATTATTTGGTTTTACCTTTTTCTTCTTTGTTGCTTCTTTTTCCTCCTTGGCTTTTTGTTTTTCTTCTTCTTTGGCCTTCTTTACTTCATCCTTTGCCTTCTTTACATCTTCTTTGGCCTTCTTCATTTCATCCTTTGCCTTCTGTATCAGTTCGTTTTTATATTTCTTTAACATTTGTTTCTTATGAATATAACAATAATATGTTTGATCATTATATAAAATTTGATCATTACTACCTATTTGACTGCCGTAATGACAACATTTTATCATTTTTTTATTCATTTCGCTTTCTTCTTTATCTGGATTAAAATCTTGATTTGGCTCTAAAAACTCACATTTTTTATAGATGCTATGTGAGTGCGTATAACTTGTAGGATCATAAAAATTCACCCCATGTACCTTTTCTAATCCGAGATCCTCGTAATATGGTAACAAATTATGTTGTATATCTCTACAATAAGGACATCTAAGTTGATTACCTTTTAGTAATCCTTTTGATGACTCTAATTGATTAAACTTGGTTTTATGATTTAAAATATCTTTATACAACGGAATGTAATTAAACTTATGTCCACAGTTTAATTTAACAAAATGATCCGTTAACAATTGATTTGAAATTAAACACATATTATCATCTTCCTCTGTTTTTTCTTGATTGTCGTCAGTATCAAGTGACTTATATAATTCATCAAAAAAATTTACACCTCCTTCTATTATATAATTTTTCATAGTTGTAATATATTATATTTTGTGGTATATCTTTATATTTTTTATATTGTATTAGTTATATCAATATGTCACCGCCAGAAGTTTGGGGACCACCTGTTTGGACACTTTTTCATACATTAATAGCAAAATTAGACGAAAATGCCTATCCCTATTTATACGTACAATTATTTAACAATATTAAAAAAATATGTGGGTTTTTACCTTGTCCAGAATGTTCTCAGGATGCAACCATTTTTTTAGGAAAAATAAAAGTCCAAGATTTAAGAACAAAAACCGACTTTAAAAATATGTTATATATTTTTCATAATTATGTTAACACCAAAAAAAGAAAGCCGTTATTTAATTATAGTAAATTAGAGGTATATAACAATTATAATATCGTTTATGTGTTCAATAATTTTATAAATGTGTATAATACAAAAGGTAATATGAAATTATTGGCTGAATCATTTCAAAGACAATTTATTGTTAAAAGTGTAAGAGAGTGGTTTTCAAGAAATATTATGGCATTTATTAGAAGACCTGTACCACCGCCACAAGCTCCTGCTTCTGAAAAGGTAGAAGAAACAGTCATTCCGGAGGCTATTGAAGAACAATATATTTCGGTGGACTTACCAGTAGAGATCGAAAATATACCTATTAAACCTGAGACAGCATTAGAACCCTCAAAAGTAGTATCAGAGATTATGGAAGAAGTTATAAAGGAAGAAGAAATGATAAAAGAAGAAGAAATTGTAAAAGAAGAAGAAGTTGTAAAAGAAGAAGAAGTTATAAAAGAAGAAGAAGTTGTAAAAGAAGAAGAAGTTATAAAAGAAGAAATGATAAAGGAAGAAGAAATAATAAAGGAAGAAGAAATTGTAAAAGAAGAAGTTATAAAAGAAGAAGAAGTTATAAAAGAAGAAGAAGTTATAAAAGAAGAAGAAGTTATAAAAGAAGAAGTTGTTCAAAAAGTTGTTTTAGATGAGCCTACACAAGGAAAATCATCTAAAAAGAATAATAAGAAAAAGAAGTAATATGTATATCTAAACGTCACCAACTAGCTCTCCATTTTTGTACATTTTACATTTAAACGTCTGCTTCTTAGGCATTGAACAAATCTCTTTGTTACTAGAAATTTCATTAAAAAATAAATATTTACCTGATCCACCAGAATACATCAAAGATACTATTAATCCAGAGGACGCTAACCCAAGCAACACATTCAAAAATAAATCACCCATTTGAACAGTACATTTTTTATACATTTTTATAAACATATCCAAAAAGAAATAAACTAGTAGACCAGAAAACACCCAAAAGTTGGGTGCTCCGTTACTAAACATAGGTAATGAAAGGTACATTATAGTAAATGCGAAAACAAACGCACTAAATGTAGGATTGCCATATTTACTATATTGAACTGAATTACAAATTGTCTTATCATTTATGATAGGAGACGACCCATTCATCATATACACAAAATTTCTTACTACACAAACTCCCAGTAAAAACCCTAAATAAATAAAACCTTTGAAATTTTGAAACATGAATGACAATGAAACCATACATATAGCCAAAATAACCGGTGAGAAAAATGATAAAAATACTAACATATTAAAGGGTTGAAATAAAATTAATGGGGTAGTTGGTATACCACCGACTACATTACTTGGATTTACAGGATTAGAATTGTTCATATAATAATAAACAATATTATTTTATTATTATAGATTTTTACAAGGTTACCTTTGATATTTTTGTATTTCATATTTTATTTCTCCAATATCAAGTCGAATACATCCTGAACTGTATGTATCGCATGAAACTTAATTCCTTTTATAATATCCTTATCTTTATATTTTTCCATAATTTTATCAAAATCTCTTTGGTTTTCTACAGGATAAATGAACTCCTTAATTCCAGCAGGTATAGAATGAATTATCTTTTCTTGTAGCCCACCTATTTCAGTCAAACCATAATTAAAACTTGTCTCTCCGGTGATACCAAAATGATTCTTAATCTTAATATTATTCAATAAACTATAAATGGCAACGGTAAAAGCAGTTGTTGCCGAAGGGCCGTCTTTTTTTGTGCTAATATCAGGACAATGAATATGTAGTCCAGATACATTATTATTTTTTGTGTCATTGTATTTTTCGATCAATTCCTTTTGTCTCTCTAGACTAGTTAAATTCCACGCGTTTGTCAAGCTTACACTAATAGATTCTTTCATGACATCTCCCATAGAACCAGTTAATGTTAATTCTAAAAATTTGCTAGCAGGAATATAACTAACTTGAAGTGGAAGGACACCGCCTTGTGAATTGGAGTTGGCCCATAAAGCATTAATTACGCCTACTTTACTCTCATTATGTATTTTTTGTATCTTAGTTTCACGCTTATCCTTAAAATAATTATTTTTAACGTCCTCTTTAGTTATAATAATAGGTAATTCGATATTTGTATTGAATTCTTTTAATATTTTTAAATTTATTTCACCTACGATTTCAAATAACTTTTCCTTTAATTTACGAACACCAGGCTCCAAAGTATATTCTTCAATAATAAACTTCAATGTTTCGTCTGAAAATTGAATAGTATCCTCCAAACCGACCTTCTTATAAATTTCTGGAAGTAAATGTTTATTACATATAACGATTTTGTCTTCAACCGATAAACTTTCAAATTTAACTCGGTGAACACGATCTAATAAAATTCTATCTATGGATTCTGCGTCGTTATACGACAAAATAAACAACACTTTTGATAAATCAATGTCAATTCCAGAAAAATATTTGTCCTGAAAACTGTCATTTTGAGTCGGATCTAATAAATGTGTTAAAATGCCGGTTATTTCCTTACCATGCTCCGTCTTAGATATTTTGTCAACTTCGTCTAATAATATTACCGGATTCATACATTTTTTATCCATTAAAATCTGGACAATTGACCCAAAAGTCGACCCTACATAAGTGTAGTTGTGGCCTACTAAAGTAGATGCGTTAGAATCGCCTCCTAGCGCTATTAACGAAAAAGGTCTGCTATTTCCGTTTTCATCTTTTAAACAATCCGCCAGACCTTTTGCCAAGGTGGTCTTGCCTATACCAGGGTTACCTTCAAACCCAAAACATGCTCCTTTTTGTTCACCATTAATCCATTGCCCAATGATTCTCTCTATTTGTCTTTTGGCTTTATCATGACCATGAACCGCCTTATCTAAAGTTGTTTTAACTTGTCCCATATAATCAGTTATTTGTTTTACATTTTCATCTATTAAGGCAATATCATTTTGAATATCATCTTTCGTATTTTTCTTACTATTACTATTGTTATTATTGTTATTATTGTTATTGTTATTATTGTTATTATTGTTGTTATTATTATTGCTACTAGTACTATTACCAATTAAAAAACAGGTTTTAAGATCATTCATTAAAAATTCACTATTTGTCTGTTTAGAACATAATTCTAGAAAATTCTCTATTTCTATTTTTAACTCATCCTTTTTTAAAGTATTATATTTAATTCGATATTGTTTCAAGTTATTTTTTTTTAAAAATTCATTTATTAAAATTATATTATGACTTAATTTGTTTTTATCACCATGTAACAAATGCGTTTTAATTTTATGTGACATTTCAGTATTCGCATTTACATTGATGTTTTTTATGCTTTTGATTTGGTTAAGGTATTTTAATATTTCAATACTTGTATATTTTTCCTTATTTGGGATCGTTTGGCACAATTTTTCCACGTTATGTTTTTTGTACATATCTTTAAATTGTCCACGTATTTTATCCATTACATTCAATACAGGTTCACGTTTGTATACGTTAAACGGAATTTTCAGTAATCCGTCCAAATATTGACGCGCCTTTGATCCAGAATCTTCCGATTTTGCCTTTACCTCTTTTAGTTTCATCATCGCCTTTTCTTTTATATTGTCTGAAACCTTCATCAAACAAATTTGCTGTTCTAATGGTATCTTATTTAAATCAAAATTAGACAGTTCATTGGTATATTGTATTGTTTTTTTCATTGCCTGTTTAAAAAATTGTTTTATTGGCCAAGGAAAACTATCAAATAATATAGTTTGTTCCTTGGTATCTACAGACCCATTTGAATCATTAGAGAGAAGATCGTATAATAAATACGCCAAATATTGGTTTTCATAATTCGAGGATCTTATTAGCAAATGAATTAAAGTGTTGCGTTTTAAATACATATCATCCGTTATGAACTCTTTTACAGCAACAGCAATTTGTTTTTGACGCAGAGAATTATTTTGACTAATGTATCCAGCAAATTTACCGTAAATATCTAAAAAATTGTCATGTATTAGATAATCTTTTAAAATCAACGAAGATATGAAAACATCAAACATATCGCCGTGAAATTCTGGTTCAACTGGCAAATTATTGTGTATATTTTGTTGTTTTGATAAAATAAATTTGTTATTCAAAAAATCAAGTATTATATCATCTACAATGCCATAAATTAATAAGCTTTTATTTAAAGCTATATTATGTACGTATAATTTAATACCATACACTTTCATATGAAACTGTTTAAAATTAGATACTACATCAAAACAATCTAAATTTTTCATATTTTCATCAATATAATCATCATTCTGTTTTTTGAATTTATTCTCCTCTTTTTTATTCATGAGAACTTTATAACTCGTAGGATGAAAATACCTCTTTAATAGATCATATTTTTGCAATTCGATATCATTATTAGTTATTTTATTATTATTTCCAAAGCATATGAATAATAAATCTTCTAGACTGTATGTTCCGTAATTCTTTAATAAACCGGACAATTCATTATTAATGTTTTGTAATCCACTTACCACAATTTCCGCAGACGTAGTAGGTTTATTATTGTCGGAGATTCCTTTTATTTGTGTGCTTAATTCACTTAATCTATCGATACACGTACTCACATCACTAATTCCTAAAATATCCATCAATTTATTTTTTTGAACGTGAATGATGGTTTTTTGAATAACATCTTTAAAAAACTCAATCTTTTTATCAACTAATAATAAAACATCAGCTGGATTTTTGTTTATTTCTTTTTTGATGTTCATATTATCATTTTTATCTGTCATTATATTCTTATATATTTTATTTTTATTTAATTTTACGTCGTTAAACATTTACACATTTAGATATATTTTACTATCATTTAAACATTTATTGCTATATAATAATAACAGTAACTATGGGAATACCAGCATTTTTTAGTCATCTTGTGAAAAATCACTCGAATATCATCAAAAAAATAAATAAAGATTGTTTAAAAGCGAATAATCTTTATTTAGACAGCAATAGTATCATTTATGATGCCATTTATAACATAGATTTTACAACCCTTGTTGATTCTGATGTTAAAACCATTATCCGCTGCGTTATTAAAAAAATAGACGAATATATCGAGCTAATTCAACCAGATACGTATATTTATATTGCGTTTGATGGTGTCGCTCCAGTTGCCAAGCTAGAACAACAGCGTCAAAGACGATTTAGATCCCTTTATCAAGCGCAAATTTCCAAATCTATTTTTAAGGATACGAAACCAGATCCGTTTAACACGACGGCAATAACTCCTGGGACTAAATTTATGAGCGAACTCAATGCCGGAATTCGTTCCTATTATAATGATCCAGACAAATACAATGTGAAACATATTATTCTCTCATTAAGTGATCGTGCGCAAGAAGGCGAACACAAACTATTCGATTTTATTCGAACGCAACAAGCGTATCATAAAGATTCGACCACAATTGTTTACGGTTTAGATGCTGACCTTATTATGCTTTGCTTAAATCATCTCCCTATTAGTGAAAAAATATATTTATTTAGAGAAACACCAGAGTTTATTAAATCAATTAATTCTGAGTTAGAGCCAAACGAAAATTACATCCTAGATATTCCAGAACTGGCAAATGTAATAACGGCTAATATGAATAATAATATTGAGTTGACTACGGAACAGCAAAAGAATCGCCTATATGACTACATTTTCATGTGTTTTTTCCTAGGGAATGATTTTTTGCCACATTTTCCATCGATTAATATCAGAACTGGTGGTATCGATAAATTATTGAACGCATATAAGGCAACTATCGGCGGAACCAATGATAATTTAACGGATGGTAAAAATATATATTGGAAAAATGTTAGAAAACTAGTACAATTTTTGGCCGATTTAGAAGAAGACAATCTGAAAATGGAGACAAAATTACGCGACAAAAGAGAGAAAACATATGTCCCTGAGGTAACCCCAGAAGAAAAATACAAAAAATTTGATACGATTCCTACTCACGAAAGAGAGTTAGAAAAATATATTAATCCTTATAAAACAAATTGGCAAACACGATATTATAAAGGTTTATTTAATATAGATATAGATGATACGAGACGAAAACAGATATGTATTAATTATTTGGAGGGACTTGAATGGACTATGAAATATTATACGACAGGCTGTCCTGATTGGAGGTGGTGTTATAATCACCACTATCCGCCATTATTATCTGATTTAATTCATTATATTCCCTATTTTAATACCGAATTTATTGTAAATAAACAGCCTGCTCCAGTGTCAGATATGGTTCAACTTTGTTACGTATTACCGAAACAATGTTTACAATTATTGCCGCAAACATTATACAATAATTTAATAAAAACGCATAGTGATTGGTATACCGCGGAGGGCGATTTTGTATGGGCATATTGTAGATATTTTTGGGAGGCTCATGCTCAACTTCCACACATTGATATGAATGAATTGGAGGAATTCGTAAATACAAATAAATAAAATTGATTCATAATTTATCATTCAAGACTGTATTACATATAAACATAGATAGAATGATCGCACCAGAATCGGCACAAAACATATACCTTTTATGCGTCAAATTGTGGAATATGAATAATAATACTTTATACACAAATACGGATTTATTAGATGAAATCAAAAAAAATATTACGAGTAAAATACATGGCGAAACCATGTTGGTAAACAATGAAGAAACTGAATATGTAATTCGATGGAGATTAGAAAAAATTATAAGACCGTATAATTCGTTATTCGCAGGAGATATAATTACACATTCCGTATATAATGACGATCTAATTGTTCACAAACATACCGAAAAATTACTTTATAAAATTCAAAAAGACTGTAAAAACAATAATAAGTATCAATATGATTTTGACTGGCGAATCATATTTCATATTGTGAAACCAATTACATCGAATGATCCATTGGCGGTGTTTATTGAAAATGAAGCATGATAGGAAGGTTAGGAATGCCAGGAATGTCTGTGGTGTTCCATAAAGAAGGGTCCGATTTGTTATGAAAGATTGGGGAAGAACTGTTAATAAAGGTAGAGTAGGTGTTTCAAGGGAATGCCTGTGGCGTTCCATAAAGAAGGGTCCGACTTGTTATGGAAGTTTGGGGAAGAACTGTTATTCAATAAAGATCCGTTGTTTAATGGAATGTATGTGGTGTTCCATAAAGAAGGGTCATTTCTTTAAGTTACTTTGGTGATAATATATATAAAACTTGTTATTTTTTGTCCCAAGACTTTTTTGGGAAAGTCAATTTTGGACATTTATAAATGTCCATTTTTGGGTTTTGCAATATAGTTTCCCATTTTATCGATTTTGACTGCATAATTGATTTTTATGGTCTGGTCGCTTAAAAAAAGTTTTTAAATTTGTGACGATAATTTTTCCATTTTTATTGGTAAAACTTTAGCCACTTTTTTCTGTAAGTATATAAATGCTTACAAATACTTACAATTTAAGTGGCGAAAAGTGCCAACAATATTTATGCGAAAAATGTGACTTTAAATGCTCTAAGAAATGGATGCTCGACAGACACAAGTTGACAGCAAAGCACCTAAATACTTACAATTTACTTACAAATACTTACACAAAAAGTGCCAAAATATTATACGAGTGCGAATGTGGGAAAATATATACACATAGACAAAGCTTATACACTCACAAAAAAAAATGTGGATGCGACCCTCAAATGTTGGCGGATGATACTATAATTGATAATTTATATGAGCAGAATAAATTATTATTAGAACAAAATAAAAAATTAGCTGAGCAAAATACAGTGATAAATAATGATGATATGCTCAAAGTATTTATAAAAGAGAATGCGGATTTTAAATCGATGATTTTGGACATATGTAAAAATATGCAGCCAAATAATACAATGATAAACAGCATGAACAACTCGAATAACAAAACATTTAATTTACAATTCTTTTTGAATGAAACATGTAAAGATGCGATGAATATTATGGATTTCGTAGATTCTCTCAAGTTACAACTTTGTGATCTAGAGAGAATAGGGGAAGTCGGATTCGTCACCGGAATATCAGACATTATTATTAAAAACCTGAAGGCGCTCGATGTTAGTAAAAGACCGGTTCACTGTGCCGACACCAAGAGGGAAGTCATGTACGTGAAAGACAATAATAAATGGGAAAAAGAGCAGGATGATAACAAGAAACTGAAAAAGGCAATTAAACACATTGCGAAAAAAAATAGCATGAATATCAATCTCTTTAAAGAGAAATATCCGGATTGTATCAACAGTCGCTCTAAAAAATCAGATCAATTTAATAAAATTTATATTGAGGCATATGGCGGATCCGGTAATGAAGATGTAGACAATGAAAACAAAATTATCAAGAACATTGCCAAAGTGGTGTTTATTGACAAAAGTATGTGATAATAAGTTATTTATAATAATAAATAATAATTATTATAAATATAACCAATTATGTCCAAGGAGATAATAAGCGAAATACCAACAAGAGATACGTTTTTTCATTTATTAAAGCATAATCCAGGATTAATCGTTATAAAATTAGGAGCCGAATGGTGCGGACCTTGTAAACAAATAAAACACGTAGTTCACGCTTTTTTTGCCTCTTCGCCGCCGCAAGTCGTATGTGCCGACATAGATATAGACCAATGTTTTGATTTCTATTCTTTTTTAAAAAGTAAAAAGATGGTAAATGGTATACCGGTTATGTTATGTTATAAAAAGGGCAATAATACATATATACCAGATGATGCTATCACTGGTTCCGACCCACAAGAACTACACAAATTTTTTAAACGATGTGGTGCGCATTTGACTGTAGCCCTTGCGAATAATCCGACATAAAAATCTAACATTTACATGTTGTACATGTATGCTCATGATAAAACCCATCATCTAAATATATTACATATACAACAGGACACGATATATTATACACTGGACGAATAAAGCCGTTTTTATTGATAAACTCGCGAATGGTCATCTGCTCATTAATGGGGATAGTAATATTTTCAAATGTATCATTATTTTTAACAAACAATCTATGTATTTGTCCATAAGTAGACTCTATAGATACCGTCTTATAGAGATCTAATAAAGTGCTATCTTTACGAATGATAAGAAACTCACCATAACCACAAGTTTTAGTAAGTTCAAAAATATAATTCGAATTGTGAATACTGGATGTATATCTTTTTAATTTTTCATTATATATATCTAGATCATTCATTTCACTCATAATACATGTAATCTTCACAAAGTATTTAAGTATTTTGTGAATAGTATAATTATCTATTATATATTATCGATTATTCAATATTCAATATTCTCTCTAATAACAAAACCTAGGTCTAAAATATATCTGACAATATCTAAAAATTTATAATAATATAATAAATATATATGAAAACTTCCACCAATTATATATTTCTATTTTTTATTCTTATTGTTCTAGGTATATTGTATAGAAAATTTGAAGATAAGCGGCTAAAAGAAGAAAATAGCGAAAATTACGAAACAATCCAAAAGTATTTATTGGACGATGTTACTTTAGCTAAGAGTAAAAAGCCCATTTTGTGGATTCATGTTCCATATGAATACAATTCGCGCAAATGGCTAAGTTTTGGCTCACGTAGTTCGCTCGACTTAAATCAACCTTATTTATATTTAACAGTAAAAAGTATAATAGCCAGATGCGACGATTCATTTACCATTTGTATTATAGACGATAATGCGTTTCAAAGATTGATCCCTGGATGGTCCGTCGACATGACGCGCATTTCGGATCCTATTTTAGCCAATATGCGAACACTAGGATTAATGAAACTGCTTCACACTTACGGCGGTTTATTGTGCCCTATTTCATTTGTGTGTATTAAAAACTTGAGTGGGTTATACAACAAGGGAACCAGAGGCGGAAAAATGTTCTTATGTGAAACAACAGATCGCAATATAACATCTACTGACTTCGATTATTACCCCAGCCTTTCATTTTGCGGCGCGCCAAAATCCTGCGATATGGTGCAACAATTAATCGATTTTATTCAGCGAACGGTATCACGCGATTTCACAGCGGAATCCAAATTTGTAGGAGATTTCGACAGATGGTGTGAAAAACGTGTTCAACATAAAGAAATCAACCTGATTGCTGGGGTGGATATTGGCACAAAAACAATTGATGAAAGGCCTATATTACTAGAAGATTTAATGTCAAATCATTATTTGAATTTATACCAGGGAACGTATGGTATTCTTATACCGGCAAATGAAGTATTGAATCGACGAAAATATGAATGGTTTGCAAGAATGTCCGCAAAACAAGTGCTGGAATCGGACACGATAATTGGGAATTATTTGCTGGTAAATGAGGCGGAAGGAGGCAATATTTTGGAACCGTTGACGCCGGCTGTTAATAAAGAAATAGAGAACAAGTTTGTCGGATTTTGGCGTGTACCCAGCGACGCGCCGTATTACGGCTTAAAACCCAATTTTTTAGGGGATAACCTGATGAAACAAGATCATTTATCGCGTTAAAAAATATAATATTATAAACCTACTTAAAAATTGTTTATAATATTTACTATAGAATGTCGAACCAAGACTGTTTAGTATTGAAAATTGAGGAAGTCGAATCTGAATCGAAAAAACTGGATAATACTTTGTTTGTCGTATATGATTCAAACGAAGATCATTTTATCGTAAGAGGAAAGAGAATTGACGACTCTGCGCGAGAGTTTGTACCATATTCTTTTATGTGCGAAGATGCGAAATCATTAGCTGATTTTATTAGTTTCACCATTTGTAAGTCGAACCTATGGAGTTATACATTGTATAATTATGATAATCTATCATATTATTCAGAAAATATTACATTCGAGTTTTTAGTAGAAAACGAAGATATGTCATATGAAATTACTGGATATGATAATCAGAAATACAATAGGAAACAGTTGCTTAGTAATTTAAGAATGTTGAGAAATGTGTTTAATTATTATTAAAAAATTAAAAACAATTATGTATAATTATGAATGATACAGGATCGCTATTGTTAGCAACAGCCGTTCTTGCGGTCGGAGGTTTAGGACTATTTATGTATGGGTCTGTCGGAGATAATACCGATAATAAAACCGTGAATGAAGATATTGAGGAAATGCCGCTGGATTATTTTGATGAGCCTGAGATATATGAGCCCAAACCAAAAGGAGGTAAGACAAAACGAAATCGAAAGAAGGTTGGTTGGTCGAAGAGGCGATATTAAACATTATATAATAAAAAATATAACAAACATTATATAACAAACATTATATAACAAAAAATATATAATACACATTATCATATGTTGATTTATCGTAGACAATTTGAGATGTATATGTAATTTTATTGAAATTACATATTTGTCGTAATATAGTAGTAAAAGAATTGTAAGTCAACTTTTTTTCTAAATATTTTTTTTTCGAATTATGATAATATGAATTACATTCCTTTATAAAATTTGGAATACTTTCTGTAAAAACCCCCTTTTTAAAAGAGTTATTATTAAATGTATAATGTTTTTCATTTTTAAGACAGATAAAATCTAATAATTCAAATAAAGATTGATTTGGTACATTTTTCTTAAATATCTGCGTGGACATGTTATAATATTCATATAATTTAATTATACATACGGAACATTTTTCATGATTTTTGAAAGAGTTTCTCATTATATTCCTTTACGTAATGATAGCGTTAGCTGAGGGAGTTTGGAGTAATATTCCAATTAGATTATTAGTAAAAAGAGCTAATTCGATCTCATCCTCATGAATATTATGAAATACCGTGATATACTTACAAATATATGGTATAATTTTATATTTCTCGTCATCATTTAACAGCTTGGTAGTTTTAACAAATAAAAAATAATTGTCTAAAATATCCATCACAGAATATCCCTTATCATAAATTTCATAAATTAATTTTATAGAATCATCTAATTTATTGTTTTTCATTAATTTCGTATATTCTTCAAATGTAAAAAAACTAATATTCGTACACATTTGACTAGCTAGCTTTAGTGTTATTTTTTCCCCAAGTAGCTTGAATTTTTCCATATAATTCACCAATATTTTCACCGTATAATTTGAAATGTTTATAATAAATTCTTCGGCATCAGGCTCAATTTCAATACCTTCTACTGTTTTAATATTATTAATAATATGAATTAAATTTTCTCTCTTTAATGGTTTTATTTTGATAATGGTGAATCTAGATTGAAGGCTTTCAATTACCTTTTGAATATTACTACAAGATGAAATAAAATGAACATTGTGACTGAATTTGTCGATACAGTTGCGAAATACTTGCTGACTTTGCTCATTTATGATGTCAATATCATCTAATACAACAATTTTTTTTTTGTTTTTAACAGTAGAGCATGTTTGACAAAAGGTTTTCACGTCCGTTCTATAATAGTTTATACCTTGTTCTTTCAAACTATTAATATATAAAATATTTCCCTCGTATTCTTTTGATGAAATACCTGCGTAATATTCTCGAATAAGAGTCGTTAATAATGCCGTTTTTCCGGACGCCATATTACCGATTAGCAAAATATTTAAATTATCCATAAGGATAAGTGTCCGTAAAATCTGAATGATTTCCTGGTCAATTCCAAAATCATCAAAATATACCGGTTGAAATTTATTGACAAATAATTTATATTCTAATTCCATAATTATATTATACGTAAATAATTATTTAAGTATATCTTTGACAATATTATTAAATGTCCGCCGAGTCTTTTTATAATATTTTAGGAGTGGAAGAATCCGCCAGCAAAGATGAAATTAAAAAGGCTTATAGATCGCTATCTATGAAACATCATCCGGATAAAAATCCTGGTAATACTGAATGCGTGAGTAAATTTCAGAAAATTAATGAAGCATATGAGACTTTAGGAGACGAGCAAAAGAAGAATGAATATGATATGGTGGGTAAAAATCCATTCGCAAATATGTCCGGTCATGGTGTACCTATGGACGATATATTTAGTGCTATTTTTGGCGGTGGATTTCCTGGCGGAGGATTTCCTGGTTTCCCTGGCGGAGGCGGAGGTTTCCCTGGATTCCCTGGTATGCCTCCAGGTGCGAAAATTCATGTTTTTCACGGAGGTCATCCGATGAATTTTGCGCAGCATCAACCTTTACAAAAACCGCCACCCATACAAAAAATAGTTACAATCAATTTGGAACAAGTTTTGACTGGTGCGACGGTTCCAGTTGATATAGAAAGATGGATAATCGAAAGTGGGAATAAAATTTTTGAAAAGGAAACGGTATATGTTACGATTCCAAAGGGAGCGGATGATAATGAGATGATTGTATTAGCAGATAAGGGTAATGTTCTAACAGATACTAATAAAGGCGACATTAAAATATTCATTAAAATTCAAAATGATACCTTGTTTAAACGAGCTGGGTTAGATCTAATTTTAGATAAAAATATAAGCTTAAAAGATGCGCTGTGTGGATTTTCATTTGAAATAAAATATATTAATGGTAAATCTTACACATTAAATAACAATAGTGGAAATATCATTCAACAAGGATATCGTAAAATAATACCGAAAATGGGGTTAACTCGCGATGATCATATTGGTAATTTGAATGTCATTTTTCATGTAGATTTTCCGGAGAAGTTAACCGAGGAACAAATGGTGAAATTAAGAGAAACTCTTTAGAAATATATATTAAAGTATATAAATGGCGTTTACATCAACGAATCAACCTACAATTTCACATGGACCTATACTGATACAAACAGATTATCTTTCAAAAACTTGGAAATCAGTGGCGTCGAATTATGACGGATCAAAATTAGTCGCATGTGTTAACGGCGGTTATATCTACACATCTAGTAATTTTGGAATAAACTGGACACAAAAAACAATAGATATGTCAAGAAATTGGACTTCAGTGGCGTCTGACGCATCCGGAATAAAATTAGTCGCATGTGTTAACCCTGGTTATATCTATACGTCTACAGATTATGGAGAAAATTGGATACAAAAAACATTAGACCTTATAAGAAATTGGTCTTCAGTCGCATCGGATTCAACTGGAGTAAATTTAGTCGCATGTGTTAACCCAGGTTACATCTATACGTCTACAAATTCTGGAGTAACTTGGTCAACAAATGCAGATCAGTCAGGAATAAAAAATTGGAGTTCAGTCGCGTCGAATTCAAACGCATCAAACTTATTCGCATGTGCAAACCCTGGTAATCTATATAGGTCCACCGCGACTTTAGCTTGGCAACGCAGAGTAACAGACGCATCCAGAAATTGGACTTCAATCGCATCAGACGCAACCGGATTAAATGTAGTCGCGTGTAGTTCTGGGAGTGTTATATATACGTCGCAGGATGCTGGACAAACTGATTGGGTAGCACAAACTAATTCAGGAGTAAGAAATTGGAGTTCAATATCAATTAGTTCAGATGCAAATAAAATAGTCGCATGTGTAAACCCTGGTTATATCTATACGTCTATAAATCTTGGAGTAAATTGGGCAGAACGAACTGCTTCAGGGTTAAGAAATTGGCAATCAGTGACGTCGAATTCGAACGGAGCAAATTTAGTCGCATGTGCTAACCTTGATTACATCTATACATCTGTCAATGTTGGAAATACTTGGGCACAAACAAACGCTATAAATAATGTTTTATATACACCAATTGTTTGGCGATCAATCGCGTCGAATTTAGATGGTACAAAATTAGTAGCATGTAATACTGCCGGTTATATATATACATCTAATGATTCTGGAGTAACTTGGATACCACGCGCAACAGATCTTACAAGAAATTGGTATACCGTCGCGTCGAATTCGGATGGAACAAAATTAGTAGCAGGTGTTAACAACGGTTATATCTATACCTCCATAGATTCTGGAGTAACTTGGACAGAGCAACTTAATTCAGGATCCAAAGCTTGGAATTCAGTTGCGTCGGATTCAGCCGGAACAAAATTAGCCGCATGTGTTTCTAACGGTTATATCTACACATCCTCCAATTCTGGAGTAACTTGGACAGAGCAACTTAATTCAGGAATTAAAAATTGGAATTCAATCGCGTCGGATTCAGCCGGAACAAAATTAGCCGCAGGTGTTTATAACGGTTATATATATACGTCCTCCAATTCTGGAGTAACTTGGACAGAGCAACTTAATTCAGGAATTAAAAATTGGAATTCAATCGCGTCAGATTCAGTCGGAACAAAATTAGTCGCAGGTGTTTATAACGGTTATATATATACATCCTCCAATTCTGGAGTAACTTGGACAGAGCAACTTAATTCAGGATCCAAAGCTTGGAATTCAGTTGCGTCTGATTCAGCCGGAACAAATTTAGTCGCAGGTGTTTCTAACGATTATATCTATACATCATCAAATTCTGGAACAAATTGGACACCAAGACTAACAGATGCTTCAAGAAATTGGCAATCAGTTGCGTCAAATTCAGACGGAACAAAATTAGTCGCATGTGTTAACCCTGGTTATATCTTCACATCCACGGATGGTTCTGGAGCCATTTGGTCAACACGATATAATATATATAAGTTAACTTGGCGATCAATAGCTTCTAATATAGATGGAACAAAATTAGTAGCATGTGTTTCTAACGGTTATATTTATACATCCACTGATAGTGGCGCAACGTGGACATCAAGGTCAACAAACACTGTTAGAAATTGGTATTCCGTCGCATCGAATTCAGATGGAATGAAAATCGTAGCATGTGTTAACAACGGTTATATCTATACCTCTATAGATTATGGAGTAACTTGGACGGAACAAACTAATCCAGGAATTAAAAATTGGAGTTTAGTTGCGTCGGATTCAACTGGAACAAAATTAGTCGCATGTATTTATAACGACTATATATATACGTCTATAGATTCTGGAGTAACTTGGTCAGCAAATGCCAATAGTTCAGGGTCAAGAAATTGGCAATCAGTTGCGTCGGATTCAGCCGGAACAAAATTAGTCGCATGTGTTTATAACGGTTATATATACACGTCTTCCAATTTTGGATCTACTTGGACAGAGCAACTTAATTCAGGAATAAAAAATTGGATTTCAGTTAAATCGAATTCGGATGGAACTAAATTAGTAGCAAGTGTTCAAAATGGGTATATCTATACGTCTATAGATTCTGGAATAAATTGGGTACAAAAAACATCAGACGCAATAAGAAATTGGCAATCAGTTGCGTCGGATGCATCCGGAACAAAATTAGTCGCATGTGTTAACCCTGGTTATATCTATACGTCCTCCAATTCTGGAGCAACTTGGTTACAACAAACTACTGCAGGATCAAATACATGGTCATCAATATCAATGAATTCAACTGGAACAAAAGTATTTGCGACTACTTCGGTTGAAAATCTTTATATTTTTAGTCTTCCTGCAAGAATCGCAGGACAAGTAGCTAGTGCTGCGGATTTAACCGAAGATATGTTAGATACTTTTGTCTCAGTCATAACTGTTTACAATGATTTAACAATTAGTTACGCTACATTAGGCACAGTAGGTACTACCGGTGTACAAAAAACACTCATTTCTTCAGACCCATTAATACCCAGAAAAATTACATATACACCATAAATAATATATATTGCTCCATAAATAATTTAAAGCCATTTCTATTTTATAATATGGGGGGTTAAATGAAGTTGCGTCCATTGAGTTTAACGCGCGTTAAATATTAGCTCATTAGGTGTTTTCCTGGACGAGTTCTATTATCAGGTAGAACATTTGCTTTTACATGGTGATCATCATATAGTAAAAATAGTGGGTTGAAAATGTATTGATTTTTTTGAGGAGTTTTAAAGCGTTAGTGAAGGATTCGTATATAAAGTATAATTATCGTACATAGATTAGAATACATAGTATTCGTGTATATAGCATTCGTGTATATAGATTAGAGGGCCGAAGGACGACAGGACAAAGGACAAAGGAGAAAGAAGAAAATACAAAGGAAAGCAGAAAAAATGGGATTCAATTATTATAAAAATTTAACAAAGCAAATAAAAACAAAAATTTCATTTAACCTCCTATTATGCCCTTTTAGCTTAGTGGTAGAGCACCAGTCTTGTATCAAAATTATTACTAGATAACTGGAGGTCATGAGTTCAATTCTCATAGAGGGCTTATATTTATAATTAAATATTATGAAATACTTAATTATATATGGAATCATGGATAAAATTAAATCATGGATAAAATTAAATCACTGATAAAATTAAATCATGGATAAAATTAAATCATGGATAAAATTAAATCATGGATAAAATTAAATCATGGATAAAATTAAATCATGGATAAAATTAAATCATGGATAAAATTAAATCACTGATAAAAGGGCAATATCATTTGTTACGGAATCCGACGAAGGGGCTTCATAATTGGTATTAACAATATTTGGAAATACTCCTAAAAAGGGAATTCGATATCCATAATACTCAATGTTTATTTTATCTCCTTTATTTAGTTTACACCAATCTTCAATGGAGTCCCATTTCCAAAACCACAAACTATTATTTACATTATAATGTTTACCAGTTTGATCAATAATCATAAAATTTGTAAATCCATTACATGTAAATTTATATTTTTTATGTATGACGATTTCGTCCTCGTTGCGCGTGGAAGCTACGTATATTAAATGTGGTGCCGCAATTATAGCATAAATAGGCGCTTTATTTGGACCAACTAAATGTTTGAATAAATGAAACATATTGCTTGCCATATTTTCGAATATAATATATTATGAAATGAATCTAACACTTTAAGTTTATTTCATATAATTTTTACCTTCTTGTATCAGACGGAGATGCAGGACATGGTATATACCCATTTGGATTATTCGTATAGTTGCTATATTGCCCAAGTGTATTGAAGCAAGGGAAGCATTTTTGGCCCTCGCATACAGTAGCCAATCTATTTTTCGCACGTCTATTTGCGATGGAAGATGCGCCTACACCTCCCCCACCAGGTTTAAACTTGTTATATAAATAGGTGTGACTATTACAAGTAATATTTCCGCCAGGATTGAATTTGGTGCTTCTTCTACCACCTACTCCAACATTCTTCTTATATAAAAACCCATATTGACCATACCAAAATTGCCCATTTGAATTACTTCCACTTCCAAAAGCTGACATATATTATATATAATACTTAAATATAATTATTTATCAAGTATTATATAATATTTTGAATGAATACAACAATTCATTATTCCAGCTTATTCGATCTTATCGATACATATCCGGATTGTATACAACATATCAAAGACAATTATTTGGAATTATTATCAGAATTAACCGTTGTTGAACCAGTTGATACTGAGACATTTTTAGAAAATGTTAGCTTAATCCATAAATGCGGTCATATAATTGTTGGATATATATATAATAATGACGGTTTTATTAAAGGAACGAATATTACAAATACAAATATGGAGGAAAACGTAGATTTAATCAAAGTTTTCCGATTATATTATGAAGACTTTATTCGAAGGAATATAGAGATTATATGTTCAGGAACCATTATAATTGAACCAAAAATTATTCATGGTTGTAAAAATGTCGGCCATATTGAAGATATCGTAGTGAAATCCGCCTTTCGTGGCAATAATCTGAGTCAAACTATTTTACATAAGTTAAAAATATACGCAGAAGAGAAAAATTGTTACAAAGTAATATTAGATTGCCATGAAAATCTAAAAAAAAATTATATGAGAAATGGGTTTGAAGTGAAAGGTATTCAAATGGCAGTTTATTTTGTATAATAAATTTATTTTGTATATGGAGTTCTAAGGAAGTTCTCCGGTTTCGACATATGTTTTACATTTACTACACTGCCGGTTCATACCTAGAAAATGATTGCCACAAAAGTGATTTAATTTAAATTCTTTGGTTAACCAGAAATTTTCTAGTTGGTCTAAACCACATATATTTCTATTTGTATTTGTATTCGTATTATACCTATCTCCCATATCAATGACGCCCAAATTTGATCTACACATCGGACATCTAAATTGGCTACAATATTTTTTCTTCCATTTTGCCTCAAAAGATTTAAATATACACAATTTATGGAAGGAATGACCGCATCCGGTTAAATAAGCGCTTTTTTTATTTATGATTTTCTCCATACAAATCGGACATTCCTCGCCATGTTTTATATACGTTTTTACCTTCATTCTACATTCCATATCTTGATGTCCAATTGTAAAAGGACATACTGGCGCGTTTTCATGACAATAACACTCGTTATTCCAAATAGTGGCGCAGGTGTTTTTATTGCCAGATTTTACACAATCGGTATATTGTTTACTATTTCGTTCATATAGCCAATATACGTCTTCTGAAGTAGACATTTTTATAATATATAGTTTGTCTTGATAAACCATATATTATTTGAATCAATTTTATTTTTTTAGGATATCTTTCTAGTAGGAATATCATTCGATACAATATAAATCGAATTTTCAGTAATAATAATATATTCCGTTCCACTTTTATAAAACTTGGAAATAGTAGACGTATACTCGTCTTCAGATTTGACAAGCAATTTCTCGCCACTATCCTTTGCGCCAACCAACGCCTTTTTATCAAGAGAAGCGGTCCAATAATCCAACAAAATTGGCTTATCTTCCACGATGGCAAGTTTTGTCGCATGTTTTAAAGTAACTTCTGATGGTAATCTGTAGTTAAATTCAGCAGCAACTGGTTTCTGTTCCGTCATTTTATATAATTTTAGATTTTTAGTCTTTAAATACTTATTATTTTTAAATATTTTAATTTAGTTCAACTATTTTAATTTAGTTCAACTATTTCAATTTAGATAACTATTAATAATAACATTATTAATATAATAAGAAATATGATAAAAACCTCAATATTAAACAAAGATATCGCTCATTCTTTACATAATATTGAAAATTTTAAAAAAAATATAGAACCCACTATAAATGAAGTTGTGTATACATATTATCATATTGTAGTAGAATATTTCAAATTTATCACAGAAAATATAAAAATAAGAAATAAGCCTCTTACGCAGTTTATTATTACTCGCGGTTTAGATACCATAACCCATGTATTTTTAAATTTATTATATTTTACTAAGAATATAGATTTGACTTATTTTCATAGTCAAAAATCGTTTTATTTTTATGTTGAATTCGTAGGGCAAATCTCGGAAGAAGAGAATATGTTTTTACAGTTAAGCTCAAGAGACGCTGCTACGTATGTTTATAAAAAGACTATCTTTGAAATCAATAATGAATGTAAAAAAAATATAGTCGCCATGTCGGAGGAAACGAAACATAAATGGGATCTCATATCCATATACATAAATATATATACCACGTTTATGTATAAAATAATAAAAGATCCTTCTAATAACGGCGCTCATAATAAGTATATAACTATCTTCGCACAAATAGCAACACAAATTTACAATATGAATAATAGTGATATACAAGAAAAAGACAATATTCGTCGTTTACAAACGATAATAGACAAGCTATATTACAAAATAAGCAATACAGAATCCTTTTTTGATATCTGTGAATTATTGATCAAAAAATTTGTAAAAAAACCGAGTATCATCAAGAACGGTGAAAAAAAAATATATACAGAAGAATGTGACATTCGTTTACAAGACGCGAATGGCGTTGACAAATTTATTACATGGCTTTTACATTAATTATTATTATACTGTTGATTCTGATTCTGTCTCGGATTCTACAATATTTACAATAATATTCTTTTTCCTGATTTTTTTCTTTTTGTCTTTGTTCGCAATAATATTTTCAGCGCCATTCGCGCCTGTATTTTTTTGACAAATGTGTTTATACTCCGTAGTAAATATATTTTTTAAAAATTCATATATAAGCATCAATACATTTTCATCACATTTTCCCACAATCAGAACACTTCCTGTTCTAAAAATCATAAATGATACCTGTACGATATTTGTATATAATAATTTATTGTCTTCGGAAATTTGACAGCCATTTTGTATCCCCACTTCCGGATTATAGTAAAATTTACATTGAATCCCTGGATATGAACACGGATCATATATGGATTGAATATTATATTTGAATTTCAACGTTTCATAAAGAAGCTCTCTATTAATAAAGAATCCACAATTAAAATTCGAATTAATCAACACCGTTTCCAAACTATCTTCTTTATAACCAATCGGCTCGCTAATATGTGGCTGTAAAGTTTCAATAACTAGATTCAGTACCATTCCAAACGTTTCTTCGTTTTGAACACCAGGTATCTCCAATTTGCCGGTATTAAATACTTTGATATGGAATTCTTTAAACATCTCTTTCACCTTCATGCGAAGTATTAATACAAAACAATTGTAAAATGCGCTCTTCTTTTTACATCGATAAGACATAATATCCTTTTTGCTGATACCAATGCTTACTTTTCTAATATCTTTAAATTTAATGCGCCCTTCAGGATTATTAATATTTGTAATAACGTGTTCTTCAAAATATGTCTCATGTTTCAATTTTTCATGAATACAATTTAGCTCTTCCACGACAATAGAATTAAATTTCATCTGTTTTTTAATCACACCATTACACGGAGTTGCGTACGAAATAACCGGTACTCTCCAAAATACTTCTTTTAAATCGATGTGTCTATTTAAGTAGGCTATTTTGGTTTTGGTGGAAATATATATGTTAGAAGATTTAGGAGACTCTGATGTCAAGTCTGACGAAATATTTGCCGAAATATATTCTTCCCCATTTTTTAGAATTTCATCGATTTCTTCATCATCTGATATTATATCATCACTATATCCTGATGATATAAAATTTGCCCACTCTTCATCGATTGCGCTCATAGCCATATATTCACTTTTCACTTTACCTTTATATTCTTTATATTCATTCTATTTCAATTATTTTCTTTATTATATAATATAAAGGAGATGTATTCAAATTCGAACGTCATCCATGAAAGGAGTATTATTATTCCAATTAAGCAAAACTTAACTACATATAACAATAATTTGAGTCCTAAGGGGGAATATAGCTTAAAGCAGAATTTTTTTGATCCGTTTAAGAGTTCACCTCCAAACAATTTTATGCATAAATTAAATATGAGAATGTCATTATACGACTCATTCTCTTCCTCTTCCTTCTCTTCCTCTTCCTCCTTTCAAACAAACGATGACAACCGCGCCAAAGAATAATATATATGGATGTTGCTGTTTGAATTTTGTGAATGCATCAAATTTTCAACGAATTTCAAAAAGTCGCTTGTAACCATAGAGGATTTATTTCGAATAATATAATTTAAAAAATCTTTAATTATATTTTTTTTGTCAATGTTGTATTGGGTGCTTATATCATACATATATGCGGCGATGGATTCTATTTTTTCTCTCTTTGCTATTTTATCCAGAAGCGATTCCCATACATTATTTCCAATAATATTAAAAGTGAAACCAGAAGTGTTAGCTAAAGGGATTGGGTTATCTTGTTGGATTTTTACGATATCTTGATTCGATTGCATAAAATTGATCATGCTCCTGATATCAGATTTATATAACTTTTGTATAGATTCGAGAGAATGTTCGCTCATATTTAAATTTTCTGCGTCTGAAATATGTTTCAAAAATGTAATAATCTCCTTTTTTGGCAATTGATTAAAACGCAATCGTATAAATTCGTTCTGCAACCCTTCGTCTATTTTACTAATATAATTACATATCAAACAAAATCGGACTGAGCTGGAGTAATTTTGTAATAGATAACGCAACGCCTGCTGCGCATTTTTCGTCATATAATCCACTTCATCTAAAATAACAAATTTCATTCCACCATGAAATAAGGGTTTTGAGTTCACAAAATAACTTATTTGATTTCTAATTATATCGATACCTCGTTCATCTGAGGCGTTTAAATGGATGACTAGATCTTTATTTTTTATACCGATTTTGTCTTGATACGCATTAATTAGATTTATAATCGTGGTTGTTTTACCGGTTCCAGGCGGACCATAAAATAGCAAATTGGGAAAGTAGGACGTACTTATAATGTTTTTAAGAATTTGTCTATTTAAAGGATCTAATACAATATCTTCAAATATTTTTGGTCTATATTTTTCAACCCATACGAATCCATTTGTTGTCATTAATTAAATATACGGTAATTCTTTTTAAACCGGATTTTATATTATTTTATTTTCTATTTTCTTTTTTCTATTTTCTATTTTCTATTTCTATTTTTTAGTAAAAATAATTGAAATAAAATATTACAGATATATTAGATGAATAATAAGAACATGACAACGTCTGGTATAACCACATCATATCTCGAGCTAATTATTGGACCAATGTTTTCTGGGAAGACCTCAAAAGTATTAGAAGTTTATAAACAATGCACATTCTGTAATATTCCGGTAGCTATTATTAATCATGTAATAGATCAACGATATCACGACACGATGATATCAACACATGATAAAGTGATGGCGCCATGTTTACAAGCGAACAAATTGAATGATATTTGGACCCAAGCCGGTTTTATAGAATCCGGTAATCAATCGGATAATTATGCTCACAAATTGTTGCGAAGTGCTGAGGTTATTCTTATCAATGAAGGGCAGTTCTTTACAGATCTTTACACTGTAGTTATTGATATGTTGAAACACAATAAAAAAATTTATATTTGTGGTCTGGATGGGGATTTTGAGAGAAAGAAATTTGGTCAGATTCTTGATTTGATTCCTTTGTGTGATAAAATAACAAAACTAACGTCTCTTTGCTCACAATGTAAAGATGGAACACCTGGCATATTTTCGATGCGATTAACATGTGAAAAAGAGCAAACTGTTGTAGGGTCAGATAATTATATTCCGGTTTGTCGAAAATGTTATGATAAAAATACTATAAAAGATCCGGAAAATTCGTTATATATATTTTAAAACCATTTAAATCAGTTTTATGTTATTAACTTATATATTAAATATGGCAAGAACTAAAAAGATTGTAAATGAAGCGACTGTAAGCGAAGCGACTGTAAGCGAAGCGACTGTTATAAACGCAGGTACAAGCGAAGCGACTGTTATAAACGCAGGTACAAGCGAAGCGACCGTTATAAGCGAAGCGACCGTAAGCGAAGTTGTAAGCGAAGTTGTAAGCGCAGTAGTAGTAGCGAAGAAACGAGGTAGAAAATCTAAGCAGGAATTACAACAAATATTAGAACAAAAACAGTCTGTATCAGAGAATACTTCTGGATCTGGATCGCTCCAAAATACAAATAGTGCCACAGAAGATAATATTATTGTTTCTATTGAAGAAACGGATGATCATTGTTTAATAGATGAGAATCAAGAGAATCATGAGAATCAAGAGAATCAAGAGAATCTCCATATTGGTTCCGTTTTTTTGCCTGAGGAGACCCCTCTTAAGGTAGGAGCAAAAAAACGCGGACGAAAACCTAAGGGCGGTAAAATCATTCAACAAATTGTACCTTTACATAACACTATGGAGCCTAAACCAAATATTATCTTACATTTAAAATGTTCTTTAAAAGATTTACAATCCACCTCATTGTTGGGCGGAAATGTAGATAGCTTCAATTTTTCATCAGGTAAAAACGATTTTTCATTTGAAGTAATTAATTCAAAAGATGTGTCATCATCCTTACAACACAATTTACATTCAAATGTAAATGTATCAAATAATGAGAATTCAAAATACGAGAATACAAAATATGAAGAAGACGATTGTGAAACTAGTTATGCGGAAGATGACGGATCTAAACATAAAGAACGCGATATTAAAGAAGTATGGAAAAAATTGAAGACATTAGAGCATAGTCTACATTTAAACAATATTAGTGATAAAAAATCAGCATGCTTTTGGTGTACATGTGATTTTGATAATCCGCCAGTGTACATTCCAAAACATTTTATCAAGGATTCTTATCATGTGTATGGGTGTTTTTGTAGTCCGGAATGTGCTACGGCACATTTGATGGAGGAAAATATTGACAGCTCTACCAAATTCGAGAGATACTATTTAATCAATCACATTTATTCAAAAATTTACGATTATAACAAGAATATTAAACCTGCGCCCAATCCATATTATATGTTGGAAAAATACTATGGGAATCTGAGTATTCAAGAATTTAGATCATTGTTCAGAAGCGAGCGTTTATTTTTAGTAGTTGATAAGCCACTGACGCGTATTCTTCCTGAGCTACATGAAGACAATGACGATTTCATTATTAACAACAAAATTATTCCTTCCAATACCTACCAAATTAAAAAGAAATTACAGAAAAAACAACAGAGCAAAAACACGATTGTAAATGAAAAATTCGGATTGGCTGCTCAACAAAACTATTAATGGATCCGTTTAGTTTCCATAAAATAATATACAAAATATATTATTTTATTATTTTATTTATTTTATTTTATTTATTCTAACTATAGTATAATGATAAACGATGATTATGACGAGTTTAACATATGGGACATAAGATCGATCATACATTATATTATAAATAATTATGAAAAGTTCCTATTATTCTTAGTCGTAATTGTAATAATTTATGCAGTAGATTATATTTCAAATATGAACGCGATACTATTTAGTATACCTCAAATAATACCAGGTATTACCAATATATCAACTAATATTATACTTAGCAAACCAGGCAAAAAAACTAGAAGAAAATAAATAAAAAAATAAATATTTAACAGATAATATCAAATAACCCTTCTTCAGAAACACCGGTTTCACCTAATTCGCATTTATACCCTAATTGGTTTGATATAAAACGGCGCCCATTTTTGATTACATCATACGACCAATGTGTATGACCGCTTATCCAAACCGCGACATGATCTAAGGTTAATTCAGGTAACGTATTATCCGGCCACGCATAATAATTTTGGGTTATATCAAATATTCTCTCCGCATATTTCGGATTAGAAGAATGATTTTGAAATGGAGGAAAATGTGTCATGACAATGGTCTTCCTTTTTGTCTTTTGTAAATGATCGGATAGTTTACTAAAAGATTCACTCGATAGATGTTTCATAAACGCGATATCAATATCAACCGTTTTATGCAAATAAGAATTAAAATAACGCATATAATTATAATCTTTTATATAATTTTTAGCATCACGTGTGGAACTAAAAATAGGGGGCGTCCAAAATGTAGTACCATATACATCTATATCCAATTCATCACTCAACGAAACAAAATTGTTGTTTAAATAAAACACGTTTTTGTATTTTTCGGTTAGTTTCAGATTATATTCGAAATCCAATGTTTGGTAATTTTTATTTGCCGAATAAAATTCTCGATTTCCTGGAACATAAAACACTTTTTTCCAATTAGTAGAACAATATTTGAAAAAATCATTAAAAAATTTGTGGTTTAGTTCGCAAATATCACCTGCTAAAAATAAGTATTCAGCTTTCGGTGTTATTTCAGGAAGTTTATCCCAAGATTCAATGTGAATATCTGAATAAACTTGAATCGATAAATGATGTTCATCTATCGACATATTTATTATATTTTATCTAATATACTTACATAAAATATATATTAGAGGATGGTTATAAAGCCGACTGTTATGAGGGGATGAGGGGTGAAGGGTTGTTTTTTGGGTTCATATATACATTACAAATAAAATATCACATTTTACATAAACCGTGTATAAAAACACTTTTTTTTGTAACATATTGAATTAACCTAAAAACAACCCTTCACCCCTCATCCCCTCATATTTATACATTAATAAGACAACCTAACCTAAAAGTATTCTTTAATTCGTTAATATTAAATATTTTTGTATCACCTTTCATAGTGTGTCTTCTTAAATATACAAGTGTGCGTAGAAGATAAAAACCTTAGACTATTTTTGTCTCTCCGTTTTCTTTTCTAGCATTATATTCGCGCATATTTCCATCTAAACGGTGCCTCAATTGAGTGTAAATTTCTTGGTTCAGAGATTTTACAGGCGGTGCCTTTTTTTCAGCGATTCCCAAGTAAGCTCTTATAACAGCCATGTGATCAAAATTATGGAGTTTTAATTTCTCTCTGGCAACATCTAAGGTATAATCAGTTTGTCTCAATATTATTTGCGTTTTTTCATCGACTTGTTCCGTTTCAACAAATGAAATGTTATCAGACATTATATGAATTAGATAAATTATTTTCTAAATCATATTAAACGAATTGTTATATATAATATTATACTAAAATGGTAGATATTAATAAAACGACTTTTAACACTGATAAATTATTAAATGACATCGAAACTGTTACTAGAACAGGTTTGGCGCAAATCATGGAGGATTTTATTCAACGATATAAATTATACGAAGAAACCCATAATTGTATCATGAATTTACCTAGCGTGCGTTACGAACTCCTTAAAGCAAATAATATTCAAAGCACCAGTCATAATGATACACAAACGGATTCTATGAGCGAATTAACACATATTGCTACAATAAAATCATTACTTGATGAAGTAGACAAATTAAAGAAAGAAATTACGTTTTTAAAGAAACAACAAGAAGTTCACGATTTGACGAATGATATGGATCTTACTATTACCATTAAAGAGGAAAAGGAGAATATAAAATTGAATATGGAGGAAGCCTCTGATGATGGATTAGAAGAAGAATTAAAAGAAGAATCTGATGATGAATTAGAAGAGGAAGAAGAGGAAGAAGAAGAAGAAGAAGAAGAGGAAGAAGAGGAATTAGAAGAAGAAGAAGAGGAATTAGAAGAGGAGGAATTAAAGGCAGATGATGATGAAGTTGAAACTGAAAAATCCGAGTCAGACGAAGAGGAAGTAGAAGAGGAAGAAGTAGAGGAAGAACTCTTCGAAATTGAAATCGACGATGTAACATATTGTACAAACAATGAAGACTCAGGTATTATTTACGAGCTATCTGAAGACGGAGATGTCGGAAAGAAAGTCGGCTATTTGAAAGCAGGCGAACCTTTTTTTAACGAATAAAAAATACAAAATATAATTATGTAAATATATTATAGATACTCAATGATAAATTTATGTGCTCCAGCCATTATTTATTTAATATTTTCAATCACTCAAATAATCATTGATACATTTAAGGGACTTTATAATACCGCGTTTATGAAATCAATCGTAATGATAATGGTTACATTGTTATTGAATATTCTGTGTGAGCGAGGATTAAGTGTTGTTTCATGGATCATTGTATTTATTCCTTTTATTCTTATGACCGTAATTGTTAGCATGCTTCTATATATATTCGGATTAAACACCACGACCGGCTCATTAAACTATTCGTGTAAAAAACCAAATACGCCTGAGGGTAACAAAAATGTATCCACAGATTCTTTAGGAAATATTATTATTTATGATCCGGAATACAACTCATTAAGGAATCCGGTATATTACCAATCACCGAATATAATTGTGCCGAACCCATATAATAATGATATAGTTGGAGGAAAACGTAGATGAAGCGAAGCGAATCGAAGTATTCCGATTATATTCTGAAGACTTTAGTCCAAGGAATATTAAAAAGCAGCTTTCCTAATTTATTTAGCTAACGAGTTTGGAGCGATCCGAAGCCGAAGGAGTTCGGAAAAAAAAGAATATTCATAAACTATTTAAAAATATGTAGTTTATTAATAATATAATAATACTATAATGAATCTGATTTCGATTGTATCCTTTATAGGAGCCGTTTTAAACACGACATTAATAGCCGTTTTATTAAATGATTATGTTAAAAGAATTCATCCTCGAATGTATGAGGAGATTCTAGTAAATGTATCTTATCATTTAATTTATGGTATTAGTAAGGCTCAAATATATTCAAAAAATATGTATAAACAAATCCATATGTTCAACAAAAATATTTTATTGAAAAATCCTCGGCTAACGGAATTATTGGATAGCATGTGTCCCAAAATAGAGGATAATACGCCAAACGTGGAATTTGTGTTAGATGGGAAGGTTATTTTCGAGATAAATAGTCAATATTTGTTTAAAGAAATTGTGGAACCGGACAATTTTGATTTTATCATTTATTCTCAGACCACTAATGATATTCCTTCGACTACGTCTACGGAATATAATCGGAAAACTTCGACTCGCTTCGCTTCATCTACGTTTTCCTCCAAGAATACGGTTGTGAATAAAAAAATTCTCACGAAACTTCCTGTAAAACAAGAAGAACTATTTTGTGATCAATCGAATATTAAATTTATATTAGCCGAGGTATTTTTTGGGGATAAATCATTAAAAATTGACTTCAAACCGGAGGCAGATAATTATTATATTGATTCAAATGTGTTCGATTCCGCATTTATGAATTATTTTTTGAATAAATATTATGGCGATTTTATGAAAGATATTACGCCAGATAAAGTGAATGATTATATTTTAAAAATACTCGATCATAATGTAACCACCGTAGCAGTTGATAATAAATCAAGTATTAAAATTGTAAAAGATGGGTATGAAAAATTGGATTTAAAATTAGAATTAGAAGAACAAGAATTAGAATTAGAACAAAAATTAGAACCAGAATTAGAACAAAAATTAGAAGAACAAGAAAAAGAATTAGAACCAGACAAAGAATCCGAAAAAAAACAATAAAAAATAAATAGTATTAATAAAACAATATAAAAAAAAAATGAATTAATAATTATAAATGGTAACCCAGCATACTACAATGACAACAGAAACATCACCAATGGAAGAATATCATATTTTATCAGATAAATGGACTCTTTGGGCACATTTACCTCATAATACGGATTGGAGTATTAAAAGCTATATTAAAATTTCAACATTTACGACAGTTGAAGAGATTATAGCTGTTACCGAAACAATGCCGCCGATTCTGGTTGAAAACTGTATGTTATTTATGATGCGCGAAGGTATAAAACCAACTTGGGAAGATCCGAAAAATCGCAACGGAGGATGCTTTTCATATAAAGTCTCTAATAAAAGCGTTTATAAGGTTTGGAAAGAGTTGAGTTATGTCGTTGTAGGGGGCAGTATTAGCAAACATGTCGAGTTTGTGAATCATGTCACTGGGATTACCATTTCTCCTAAAAAAAATTTCTGTATTATTAAAATATGGATGTCTGACTGTTCGAATCAGAATCCTGCGGTGGTTACGGTAGATATGAAAGGACTAAGTGCGCAAGGGTGTTTATTCAAGAAACACGCGCCAGAATATTGATTTTTGAAAAATTAGCAAAATTAACAAAATTAACAAAAATTTATATTATTAAATATAACTGAAATAATATAAACACAAATGAGTCATTAAATAAATATATACCCACATGTTAATAGAAGTAAATAAAAAACAATACCATGTCAACTGGAACGAATTTAATAAAATAACGCATAACGAATACAATCATTTAATAATACGAGAAAAATTGGGTTATTTTGAGCAAACGATTTCGCTCATAAAGGAACTGTCAACGATTCATAAAAATGTAACACAATGTATTTTTTTTAACCCAACCCACGGCGGTTTTCTACCAATGAATGTCGCACATTGTTTCAAAGAGGTATTTATTTTAAATACTAATGACGCGCATATTTCAAATATTAAACAAAACATTTCGGATTATAAAATTGAAAATATATGCTGGGATTTAAAAAAACTGGGTAAAGATTTTATTATTTTTTCCGATAAAATGGAAGATATTTGCTTTGATAATGATTCTAATTCTGACAACAGTTTCCTCCAAAAACATGATCCGATTATTTTGACCACCATGAACGTTTCCTCCATTTATTTTAAATATATCTCTAATTATCCATATAGTTATGAGCTGGTAAATACAAATCTTTCACTATTTATTCCACAAAGATTTTATTATGATTTTTACCATCAATTTCATTATTTTTATAACGAAGATACATCATCATTATATTACGATAATCTCATCCATTTATGTATTATGGTAAAAAATGGCGGCCCTCAGTTTGAGGAAATGCTTCTAAAAAACATGCATTTAATCGATAGATGGACGATTTTAGATACAGGAAGCACGGATTCAACCATAGATATTATCAACAGAGTTCTTGTTGGAAAGAAAAAAGGCCAATTGTTTCAAGAGCCATTCCAGAATTTTCGCGATAGTAGAAATAGATTACTTGAATTAGCTGGGGATGTTTGCGAATTTACTTTGATGCTTGACGACACTTATCTAATAGAAGGAGATTTACGAGGATTTTTAAATGAAACCAGAGGAGATCAATTTGCGGATTCATTCACGGTATACATTAAAAGCGATGATGTGGAATATGGGTCAAACCGTCTTCTCAAAACAAGCAAAAAACTGAAATATTTATATAAAATACACGAGGTCGTTCAAGACGATAATAATGTAAATGTGGTGGTTCCATTTCATCGCGCATATATTATGGATGGCCGTTTTGATTATATGGAAACCAGAACTATGGATCGTAAAGAATTAGATTTGAAACTACTGTATGAAGAATTGGAAGATGACCCAAATAATTCTAGAACGTATTATTATCTTGCGCAAACATATAACCTTCTACAAAATTACGAGAAAGCTTTTGATTTTTTTATTCAAAGAATGAACCATCCAAATCCAGGATATATTCAAGAAAAAGTAGATGCGGTTTTTGAGGCGGCTCGTATTGCGAATTTTCAATTAACCACCGTGCCTTGGGAAGAATGCGAAAAATTATATTTGACAGCATATGCGCTTGACAATTCTAGACCGGAATCTCTCTATTTCATTGGTATTCACTATCATTTGGAAAATAAAAACAATATTGCGTTTGAATATTTTAAAAAGGCGTTCGAAATTGGTTATCCGGTTCATTGTCAATATTCGTTGAAGCCGACTTTAAGCTATTATTTTTTACCGAAATTTTTGACACAAATGTGTTATGAATTCGAAGATTACGTGTTGGGTGAGAAATGCGGCGCGCTATTTTTAGAAAAGAATAATTCTGGCGCGGAGTATTATAATGTAATCTTATCATGGTATCAAATTTTTGTAAAATTAAATTCGTCTATGTCTCTTGAGAATTTTCAAAGTCTGTCAAATGTTGAAAATAAGCCAATATTGTGTTTTGTTGCCGATGGCGGTTTTGAACCATGGACTGGGGCGGATATTCTTTCAAAGGGGGTTGGTGGGTCGGAAACATATATTATTGAAATGGCGCGTTATATTCAAAAAAATGGGCATTTTAAGACGGTCGTATTTTGTAATTGTGTAGAGCAGTCATCCTTTGAAGGAGTCGATTATATTCCGTTGCGATATTTTACGCCATTTATTAAAAACATCGAGGTCCATACTTGTATTATTAGCCGTTTTTCGGAATATATTCCGCTAGCAATTAAGGGTAAAACCGAAAACGTATATCTGGTATTACATGATCTAACTCCGACAGGTGTAGTAATTCCGTTGGATCCAAAATTGAAAACGATCTTTTGTCTTAGTGAATGGCATGTGGAATATTTTACAAATATTTTTCCACAATGTAAACCAATTACCACGCATTTTTATTATGGGATAAACCAGCAATTTTCTAATTCTTCTTCAAATTCTGCTATTTCAAATTCAAATTCTGGAAAAAAGGCAAATAGTTTTATTTATTCCTCTTTTCCAAATCGAGGTCTACTCGAATTATTACAAATGTGGTCCCAGATAGTGGAAAAATACTCGGATGCGTCTTTACATATTTACGCGGATGTAAATGGTAAATGGGTAAATTCCGTTGAGAAGGAAAAAATGATCCAAATTAGAGCGTTACTGGACGAATATCAAACTCATAATAGGAAAAAGAGTTTAAATATTCATTATCATGGTTGGGTAAATAAATCAGTTCTCTCGGAAGCATGGAAATCCGCAGAATATTGGTTTTATCCATGTACTTTTGCGGAAACATTTTGTTTAACCGCGGTAGAAGCGGCCCTCTCAAAAACACTTGCGGTTACAAATGGACTCGCCGCATTACAAAATACGGTTGGATCTAGAGGCATTTGTATTGAAGGCAATACTTCGACAAAAGAATGGCAGGAAAAGGCGCTAACCGAATTATTTTTTATCATGGAAAATCGTGTAAAGAGAGAAGAACTTATTCATACCAATTATACGTGGGCTTCTACATTGTCTTGGGAATATCAATCGAATAAGTTATTAAATGATTACATTTTGCGTCGTAAATAAATAAATTATAAATTTTATTAATTCTTATAATTTATTGTTTTTGGAGCGAGCCGTATCAAAAGGCGACGGTTATAAGCGTAGCGGAAAGCCCAGCGGAAAGCGAGGGAACGCTATAGACGTTAGTCGAAAGAGTTAGACCATATTCTTAATTGTGGTACATTAAAAAATACGTATAAAAACAAAACGACAATTGGTTAAAGTTCCTCCGCTATCTTGCGCAAAATTAAGAGTGTTTCCATCGCTTGGACTACTATAAAAATTAATTTGGGAATTAAAATCTTTATTAGTTTGCCCTATATAAGGATAAAAATCAGAGCTGGTCTGATAAGCACATGTTCCACTAGTAATATAAGCATAAGGATAACTAACAGTGTCCCCAGTAAAAAAACACTGCCACATAGAGCCTGTTAAACCAGTCCCATATGGGTTTAGCTGAAAATTAGGGCGTGCGCCATTAGCAAGAGAAGCATAAGTAAAAGTCAACGTATTACTGTAATAAGTTATTTCATTTGTTGATGTATCGTATCCTAGAGTATTAGTTTGCGTTATATTACGAATAGGAGCTATATATGTGGCGTTTGCCGTAGCACCTGTTACTGCTGTCCCCAGAGCACTAATTACTATCGTATTCGCTGCCTGACTTGTTTGACCTGCAAATTTACCAATCGCAATTGAATTCGTGCCTTGAGCTGCTGAACCTGCACTTTGACCAATTGCTACAGAATTTACTCCTTGATTAGTTTGTCCTGCTTGAAGTCCAATGGCAATCGCATTCGTGCCTTGTCCGGTCTGACCAGCTAGCCAACCCAACGCAACCGCATTTGTTTGTTGTGAAAATTCCCCAGCATGACCTCCTATATTTATATTTTGCGATCCAACCGTCCACAATTGAGTGTTATTATTCCAATATAAATAATCACCATAGAATGTGCCAGTAGGACCGAATGTACCTGTAGGGCCTGTATTTCCGGTAGGACCTGTTGAGCCTTGTAATCCTGTTGGCCCTGTTGAGCCTGTTGGACCTTGTATACCGGTTGGACCAGTTTGACCTTGAATTCCTGTAGGACCTTGTATACCTGTTGGCCCTTGTATTCCGGTTGGTCCGGTAGGACCTGTTGGACCTTGTATACCTGTTGATCCTTGAATTCCGGTAGGACCTGTTACCGAACTATTTGCGCCGGTTTGTCCAGTAGGCCCTTGTATACCGGTAGGTCCTATTAGATTTGCCGCAAGAGTCGTAATAATATTTGACAAACTCGAATTCCTCATTTCTATATGAAAACTATTAGCGGAAGCGCTGGTAGTGTTAGCATATAATGTTACACGAATTCTACTATTTATAGAATTTAATGTATTTACAGCAACATACTCATAATATTGATAATTCTCTTGCAATGTCGTTATTTCCGTTCCTGAGGCGACTGATCCTGTCCCTAACGTTTGAATTACAGTGGTTCCATCGGCGGCTACTTCTTGAATAACTATAAAATATACTAAAGTACCTGAGCCGCCTAGTTTTTTAGCATAAGTATTTGCTGTCCAGAATCCAGGTACAATCGCAGTTGATGTTAGTAATCCTACTGGAGTAACAAAACTCGCAAATTCGTATGACGCATCAGATGAGGTAAGATTTGTAACGGTAATTAAGGTCTGCGTACCGGTGTTTGGTGTAACTAATAATTGATCCACGATTGCGGCAGAAGGTGGAGAGACGGACGAATTTGATCCATCATAATATAAGACTAAACCGCTGCTAATTCCAGCCGCGCCTTGAATTCCAGTTGGGCCTGTTTGACCTTGAATTCCTGTTGGTCCTGTTGGTCCTTGTATTCCGGTTGGTCCTGTTGGACCTTGTATACCTGTTGGCCCTGTATCTCCAGTGAATCCTTGAATTCCGGTAGGACCTTGTATACCGGTAGGACCTGTTGGACCTTGTATTCCGGTTGGTCCTGTATCTCCAGTGAATCCTTGAATTCCTGTTGGTCCTGTTGGTCCTTGTATTCCGGTTGGTCCTGTTGGACCTTGTATTCCGGTTGGTCCTGTATCTCCAGTGAATCCTTGAATTCCGGTAGGACCTTGTATTCCGGTTGGTCCTGTATCTCCAGTGAATCCTTGAATTCCGGTAGGACCTTGTATACCGGTTGGTCCTGTTGATCCTTGTATTCCGGTTGGTCCTGTTGGACCTTGTATACCGGTTGGTCCTGTTGGTCCTTGAATTCCGGTTGGTCCTGTTGGACCTTGTATACCGGTTGGTCCTGTTGGTCCTTGAATTCCGGTTGGTCCTGTATCTCCAGTGAATCCTTGAATTCCGGTAGGACCTTGTATTCCGGTAGGACCTGTTGGACCTTGTATACCGGTAGGACCTTGTATTCCTGTTGACCCTGTTAACCCTTGAATTCCAGTTGGTCCAGTCGGACCTGTTGGGCCTCGTATGCCTGTAGGTCCGGTCACCGAACTGTCCGCACCAGTTTGACCTGTAGGGCCTGTTTGGCCATCAATACCATCTAAATTTACAATGGCTGGTGTTGCTGCGGTCCAGGTTCCTCTTAAATTAACGATACCTGTAAATACTAAAATACCTGTTACACGATCATATGATAATACAGTTGCTTCAAATCTATTATTAAATGGATCTGGCAGATTTGTTACAAGTATAGAGTTGCCTGTAATATATGCTAAATCGGTTTCTACCGTAACAGTTATTGGGCCACCGCCTTCGGTAGGAGCGGAACTAAAATTACTAAAAGTAGGGGTTAAATAACGGTCGCCTTGTAAACCTGTAGGACCTGTTGGTCCAGGTCCTCCACCACCACCACCACACGGCGGTACAAAACAATCGCATACATCCGGAACAAAATCACATGCTGTCCCACATTCGCAAACATCCGGACCAATATAATCGCAAGTTTGGCAAGGAACCCACGAGCCGCAGGTATTACAGCCACTCGTATATGGCAGTCCATTAATATTGGTAACAATTAAATTTGTGACGGTAATATTATCACTATTTATATTTTTTGCATTAATGTTACTCATTTATATAAAAAGCGAACATATTTTAAATTGATATAACTCTAAATTAATTTAAAATAAAATGTTTTTGTTTATTTTTGTCTTAGTATTGTCTTAGTTTTGTCTTAGTTTTCGTTTTCGGTTTGGAGGAAAATGTAGATGAAGCTCAGCGGAAAGCTCATCGGAAAGCGTAACGGAAAGCGTAGCGGAAAGCGTAGCGAAAAGCGTAGCGAAAAGCGACTAAACTCCTCTGCGAAGCGATAACGACTGTCGAAGGAATTTGTATATTTTAATTTGGGACAGGAAAAGGGCGTTGATTCTTTTCTACTACTAAAGGTTCTGGTAAAAGAATCGGCATTTTTTCGTATATATTCGCAGACCCCAAATTCATCAATTCCGGCACAAAACAAGGCATCGGTTTCACTAAATTGGTTGCGTTTATTCCCCTCAAAAACGACTCTATATCCGGCGCATTATATGACATTTTATTCCAAGGAATTTGCGCAGGATTTAATCCATTTCCAGGGAGTCTTGTATTGTATGCCGCACCATATTGCGAGTTCGCATACAAGGTATAATTCTCAGATTCGTTATATTCTCTTTGTTCTAAACAATAATTACCTGGGGTATTTTTATTGCGAGTGGATGCCATAGTTATATACATATACTTTTAAAAAAAATAGTTTATAAAAATCGTAAGTATATGGAAATAAAATGATAATATACTTTTTTGAATAAAAAAAATTGAAAATAATAATATTATTTGTCAAATGACAAATATAATAAAATGGAGTTAATTACAGTGTCATATGACATAAACTTATTTGCTAACAATGTTAAAAATAATATTATAAAATTAATAGCGTGGTGTGTTTTATGCACAATACTATATATATTCATCATGATTAAAAACAGATTCGATCGTCATTCAGATCTCGAGAAAACCTTCTATAAAGAATTGAATAAGATAATTCAACAAATGAATGAACATAACCTGAAATTAAAAACTGAAAATGAAATCATGAGTCATACTCTTGAGACCAAATATGATAATATACACGCACTTCTTGGAAAAAATATTAAAACGCTAGAAAAACATGTCGATGCAAATTTTACAAATATAAAGACAGCTATTGAAAATACGAATAACTGTATGGAAGATATAGAAAATATGAAAAACTATATGAAAAATGTGAAACAAAATATGAAAAATATTGAAACAACTATGGAACAAAATATTACAACTGTGGAACAAAATATAGATGAAAAGATTACAACTATGGAACAAAATGTGAAAAATGTGGAACAAAACATGGAAAAAAATATTACAAATATGGAAAAACAACTCAATAATAATATTGACGATTTTCAAACGAATATAAATAATGTAATCGCAAAAATAGATATGCGTGTGAATACTATTGATATTAATTCAAATAAAAATTTACATTTATTGCGCGAACAAATTCAAAACTCTTCATCTGGGTTTACTATGATTCCATTAAAATCTGGCAGTTATTGTGATATCAATTGTGAAACACTCTTATTTTGTGGCATTTACACTAGTAGTGATCCATTTAATAACAGATTAACTGGTGTAAAATTATGCGTAGATGATAAAAATCATATATTGTTAGAAAATCTTATGAATTACGCAACAGATTTACAGGTATTCCAATTTTTAGAACAATTTCGAAAAATCAAATCTATCTATTTTGAAATCGGTGGCACGAAAATAGAAACAGATTATCATACAGCAAACCTATTAGTCCAATTATTCCACCATTTGACAAAAATAAATCCATCTATGGATATTCATTTTACATGTAAAGATATTTGGCATGACCCATTAAATAACGCGTCTGAAATATTGACAGAATTTACAAAAACAACAAACTATGCGTCATTTCATCTGAAAATAGAAAATAATTTTGTAAAAGATGCTCAAACTGGAAATATGCGAAATGTATCATCTGTTGTCAGTAATAAAATAAAAGAGCATTGTGTAAATAACAACATCATATTTGTATCAAATATTGGAATATAAAATTATAAATTATAATAAAAAGGAAATAAAATTGAAATATAATTATCCTCTCTTCCATGAAAACAATACAAAAAAGGGTTTAACAGATTATAATCTATAAATATAGAGATGATGATGGAAATGATGTTGGCATTTATGATCATGGTAGTGGCGACGATGACATTGATGCTAACGAGAATTGATGACGGTGATAAAAGGAAATAAATAAAATAAAGGAAATAAAGGGAAAAAGGAAATAAAATTGAAATATATTATTGTTACTAATATATATTACCAATAACAAATATAACTCGAAAATGAATCTTCGATCAGGTAAAATAATAAATCATGAGATTTCTAGCCCATACACAATATTTGTTCATAAATTAGATAAAAAGATTTCCCCATTAATTACAAAAGCGAATGATATAGAAAACCAGTTTGGTAGTAAAAAATACCAATATAAATTGAATGTTACGATTCGTATATATAATTACATTTATGATCATTTGGAACAACTCGAAAAATTTGCGCACCTTTTCCCTATGCTGATAAATACCGTTAAAGAGAATTCTCTGTATAATAGAACAGCATCCATAAATAGGATAAATGAACTAATACCTAAAAATAATCATAGTGATACTGCTGAACTAGAGCTGTATACAAAAATTATTTTAATTACAAATAAAATAATTATTGGGTTGGAGCGAGCTTAAGCCAAAGGCGACTGTTTTAAGCCAAAGGCGACTGTTTTAAGCCAAAGGCGACTGTTTTAAGCCAAAGGCGACTGTTTTAAGCCAAAGGCGACTGTTTTAAGCCAAAGGCGACTGTTTTAAGCCAAAGGAGTTCATTTAATCAACAACTCATCTAATAATGTATTGGTAATTTGACCAGTTTCTAAAAATTCACATATACATGGATGTGTTATGTATAAATAATCGAATGAAAACATGATCATTAGGCCTAGTTTCTCATCCATACTACTAATATCTCCTGCCAATTTGATCATTATTTTTATTAATTTATCGTTTATTTTTATTTTTTCATATAATTCATTTATTGAGGTAGTTAATTCGTCGATATTATAGTCTTCCATATTAAAAATATTCAATATATCTTGTCTATACAGCACATCGAGAATAAACTCGCGTTCTGATTCGGACACTTGATCCGTTTCTAAAAATACATCTGGTGAATTATATACACATGTATAATGAGTATCGTATACCATTATATAAATGGTATATATATGTTTATATTACTTTTATGATTATGATTATGATTATGATTATGATTTTTCTGATTAAAACCATAATAATAATAAAAATTATAAAAATATAATTTTTATTATACAGATGAGTTTTATTTTTTTAAACATATTGAGAGCTTGTATGCTTTTTGAAAAAATCACCATCACGAGTTAATTCGCGCGAGGGAACTCCTCCACGCACCCAGCCTTCAGAAGCAACTCCTTCTACACTTGTGGCAGGATCATTGAGTCTCTCCTTAACACTTGGAAGAAGAGGAGTTTGATGATACTTAATATAACTCTTCTCACTTAAATTATTAATACTTCTCTTGTTGACGAGAGATTCCCCTTGTTGAATTTGAGCCTCCATCACCGGATTTACTGAACCGCGTCCTAAATAAGGAACGGTGGCAAAAGGGCGTTGGAATAAATCAATTCTGCATCTAGGATGTGTTTGAATTGTTCCGATTTGTAAGTCCGAGGATTGGTCGATATTACATCCACCAGCGCCAGAATTGTAGCCACCATTGTACATTACTCCTGGCTGAGTTGTAGCAAGAGCGATCGGATTTTTCATGGAGCAATCAGAGGCAAAATAATTTTGAAGCAAATAATTACATGAAGCCACGTTTTGAATCGTATTTTGATCTACACAACAAGAGTCATTTCCTATTCTTGCCATATTATCAAAAGTATAACCAGAGACGTTTGCCATTTATATATAATATACATTATTTTTTTATTAATCTTGGATTTACTCATTTTTGTATTTATCCATTTTTGGTGTTTGGATTTGATTCATTTCTAAATGTACCAAAAATATTCCTGGATTTTTTAAGGGTTTTATATATTTCTCTTTAAGTTACTTTGGGAATAATATATATAAAATACGTGATTTTTTGTCCCAAGACTATTTTGGGAAAGTCGATTTTGGACATTTATAAATGTCCATTTTTGGGTTTTGCAAAAGAGTTTCCCATTTTATCGATTTTTGCTGCATAATTGAAATTTAAGGTCTGGGCACTTTTAAAAAGTTTTAAAATTTGTGACGGTAATTTTTTACTTTTAAATACGAAAACCTTTCGGCATTTTTTTATGTCCTCTTTATGGATGACAAAAAATGCCGAAAAAATGCCGATATTTTCGCGAGTAAAAATGTAACGTTATCTGCTGTAAACGGCGTAATTATTTATTCATGCGCTTACTAGGAAGTGAAAAATGGATGACGCTGGAGGACAAAAGGATTACAATTACAAATAAGAATTTATTTAGGCGATTTTATATATTGCTAATATATCAATGTTGCCAATCTTAAAATCGCAAAAAAACACACCAGAATTTGTATGTACTATATGTGACTATAAAACAATTAATAAATTTGATTTTAATAAACATGGTAACACGATAAAGCATAAAAACAATGAACTCTCCATAAATATGTCGCAAAAATCGCATAAAAAAAGTTTTACGTGTAAAAAATGTGATAAAAATTATAATGATTATTCTGGTTTATGGAGACATAATAAAAAATGTAATTATAACAATACTGTGGTTGAAGTTGCGGACGATACCCACTCACAAGAAAATTTATTGTTGTCTAATCTTATTTTAGAAGTTGTTAAACAGAATAAGGAATTAATGAAAGAAAATAGTGAATTTAAGGATCTGATGTTAGAACAACATAGGATAATGTTAGATCTGGCTAAAAACTCCGGAAATAACACAAATACTCATAATTAAAACAGAATGTAATATAATCTCTTTAAGTTACTTTGGGAATAATATATATAAAACACATGATTTTTTACCCCAAGACTATTTTGGGAAAGTCGATTTTGGACATTTATAAATGTCCATTTTTGGGTTTTGCAATATAGTTTCCCATTTTATCGATTTTTACTGCATAATTGAATTTTATGGTCTGGACACTTTTAAAAAGTTTTAATTTTTGTGACGGTAAATTTTTTAAATTAATTACGAATTACTTTAGGCATTTTTATATGTCCTCTATATAGAGGACAAAAAAATGCCAAAAAATGCCGAGATTTTCATATGTAAAAAATGTGACTTTACATGCTGTAAACAAAGTAATTATGACTTTCACTTGCTCACTAGGAAGCATAAAATGGATGACGCTGGAGGACAAAAGGATTACAAATTTACCCAACAAAATGCCGTCGATTTTGTATGCGAATGTGGTAAAGAATATAAACATCGCCAAGGTTTATGGAAACATAAAAAAGTATGTAGTAGTACATCAACCGTTTCTGAAGACGCTGACGATAAAACCTCTCAAGAAAATTTATTGTTGACTAACCTTATTTTAGAAGTTGTTAAACAGAATAAAGAATTAATGAAGGAAAATAGCGAATTTAAGGATCTGATGTTAGAACAAAATAGGATGGTTTTAGAGTTGGCTAAAAATGCCGGAAATAATACAAATACCGTAAATTCGCACAACAAAACTTTTAACTTACAGATCTTTTTAAACGAAACATGTAAAGATGCAATGAATATTATGGATTTCGTAGACTCTTTAAAATTACAATTATGTGATCTAGAGAGAATTGGAGAAGTTGGATTCGTTACCGGAATCTCAGACATTATTATCAAAAACCTAAAGGCGCTTGATGTTAGCAAAAGACCGGTTCACTGCGCGGATACAAAGAGGGAAGTTATGTACGTGAAAGACAATGATAAATGGGAAAAAGAGCAAGAAGGTAACAAGAAACTGAAAAAGGCAATTAAACACATTGCTAAAAAAAACAGCATGAATATTAACCTCTTTAAAGATAAATATCCGGATTGTATCAATAGTTATTCTAGAAAATCAGATCAATTTAATAAAATTTATATAGAAGCGTACGGAGGCTCTGGAAATGAAGACGTGGATAATGAAAATAAAATTATCAAAAATATTGCCAAGGTAGTCGCGATTGATAAATCTCTTTAAGTTACTATTGGATTAATATATATAAATACGTGATTTTCAAAAAAGCCGAGTTTTATTGCTTAAACGATTTACGGTGTAGGTACCTTTAAACAGTGGTTTAAACAGTGATGGTAAAAATATGTTAATTTAACATATTTAGTAAGTTTTTTTTATTTCCTATATTGGAAATAATGGAAATAAAAAAAAACTTAAAAAAACTTACATATAATTAGTTTTTACTATATGTTACGTTAAATGCTATATTAAATGTGATTTTTATCACCGCATGTTAATACCTAAACACTCTAAGATGATGTTTGGAAATGATTTGGAAATTAAAAAAACTTACTTTTCTGGATGAATGTGGTAAAAAACGGTATGGTTAAAAATATGTTAATTTAACTGTTTTTAGGGGTTTTTATATATTGCTAATATTTAGCAATGTAAAAAACCCCAAAAAACCCCAAAACTTTTATTGTGAAAATCGTCACCGTGTACCGTCGATTAAAAAAGACTTCGTTCGACATACTGACACGCAAAAACATTTAAGCAATGATAAGCAATGATTGTCAATCGAAAAAACTAAAATAAACCCCTCCAATCTAAAATAAAATAAATTATATAATATAATCGTCAAATTATATAATTTACACTACAATCTCCACACCAATATGCTCTTAATATAGAGTATATCTGTAAGCATCCGCAACACGCTGCATATTTCCGGCAGTATTCGATTCTTTCGCACTAGGCATATCCCCATACAAGAACTCGCCAAAACTTTTCTGATCATTCTCCACGCGAGTATTTGCGGTACTGAAAAAGGAACGATTGCTTTGATCTAATTCGAAATTTTCCCAAAGATCCCCAAATAATTGTTTATTCGTATTTTTGATACCAGGATTCATCATTTGAACCGCTCGTTTCACACTTGTAGTAATGTCCTCATCCACGTCAACATTAAACGATGGCGGCGCGGCTTTTCTGTCAGGATCATCCACAATTTGAGTGAGTAAAACATTGCTAAAAGGATTTTTTTTGTTCCCCTCTTTGAAATCCGTTTTTAAAACAGTTTCTAGTGTAACAGGATTCGTAGTACTTTTCGATTTATCAAATAATCCAGTCACTTCGTTACCCTCGACACGAAATCCCTCATTTAACATATCCTTCGTAAGCTTTTGTTTTCTCATTTTAAATAGAATCACAATAATGACCAATGTAAAAAACCCAACAACAGGAATTCTCATTGACATTGTTAAAATATATCCTAAAATTGAAATTAAAATAATTAATCTGCTAATGGCGTTTAATTTTTGTTCATAACACATATCGGTTGTAGGCCATAGTTCAAAAATAGCATCTTTATTTAATAATATAGTAGGATCATTCGACCAAAATTGAACACTCATTATTATATATAATATATAAATTTTTAAAAAAAAGTTTATATACTCTATTTGTAATCTAGATTTCTATTCTACTTCTTATTCTTCTTCTTTTTACCAGAGGCGCCACTGTTTTGAACCGGTACCGACGGTTTTGCGCCCCTCGGAGTTCTTTCTACAGTCTCGCCAGTGCTAAAGATTTTGATCAATTCTTCTTCTGAGATGGCAGGTTTTGTAGGAACCGGATTTGCCGCCTGATGTTGCGCGGCCATTTCCTTGGCTAATCTATTTGAGTCCGCCTTTGCTCTCATTCTTTCTTTTGTTTGAGCCAACTTTAATTGACGATTTAACTGAGCTTCCGTTGCAGCCACATTCACTTTTCCTCCTCCTCCTCCCATTCCAGCCATACCTCCCATGCCCATTTTAGCCAACATTTCCTGAATATTTCCCATACCAGGCATATCCTTCATTTTTTTCATAAGTTCCGACGCTTCCGCAATCAATTCGCTCTCCTTCAATTCGCCGGATTTGATTCTCGTATCCAATTTATCTCCCACGGTTTTAACCAATCCCATCAATTTGGTAGGATTCTTGATCAATTTATTTAAAACGTCCTTCATATCAGTACAATTTTCCATGTCCATATTAAGATTCGACGCGGTTTCCTCCGCAATTTCTTGCGCCAATTTGCCCAGTTTACCGCCTAACATTCCAGTAATATGTTCATGAATATCAGTCGCATTAGGCATAGGAATATTATCCGCGTTTAGACCTGCGCCGCCGGTATCAAACAATCCCTGCATCTGCGACAAGGTGTCCTCTAACTTGGATTTAAATTCGTCTTGGTTAATCGCCTCAAACAGTTTCGCAGAGTCTCCGAATGCTTCTTTGTTCTCCAGCGAGCCAACAATGGAAAATAAAATCAATTGGAGATATTTCCAAATGGTATCGCGCGTTTTTTGTGAAATATCGCACTGCCATAGGTCTCTGAAATGAATTTTCGGCAAAAATTCCGTATCTAATTCGGAGCCTTCTTTGAACATATCTTCATTTTGATACAAAATGTCAAAAAATCGAGGAGGTAATTTCTTTTGACAAAAGGTAAATAAGGTCGCCGTGCTATCTTTTTCTGATGCCAATATGGCGGCATTTCTTTCTTCTTCATTTTCAATAGACGCAAAGGCCGACGTATCCTTCCACCATTTCTCGATGAGTCCATTATACTCTGGAAAAGTAGATCGAATATCAGAGACAAAATCTTTAATCACTTTTGTAAATTCTTCAGGCACTACTTTCGTTTCTTCTGACATATATTTATTATAAATTGATTGTGTTTAAATTAAACTTTATAATAAATATATTATTATATAAAAATTCTATTAGTTACTACTGTCGCATATTGCCGCCAATTTCGTCAAATTTTGAATATACTTCATGGTCTTGGCCTGATTTTCGCTGCTCATTTGCTTAATAGGTTCGCGTAATCTATTAATAGATTCCATAATTTTATCCGAATTTTGCGTAGTTGAAATATCATTCGAATAATCTTTATTAATAAAAAACTCCAAATTGCCAGCTTCAATTTCCGAAGAATATTTACCTACAATAAATTTAGTCCAAATTTTAACAATCATTTTAGGATTTGCCTTGCGAATAGCTAACAACGAATTCTTCGCGGTTAAAATATCTACATCATTCGGAAATACATTTTGAATATCTGATACAAATTCAACAAAATGATCATTAAAAGCGGTTAAAATATTTGTCGACATCTAAATATTTTATATATATCCCTTTAAATTAATTTTCTAGTACATTTTTATTCTTTTATTCTTTTATTCTTTATTCTTTTTTATTCCCTTTTTCCCTTTTTTCCCTTTCCCTTTTCCCCTTTTTCTAAAACTTCATTTGCGGTTTCCCTCCAGTTATTTTCTGTAATTCAGAATCACGTTGTTGTTGTAATTGTTCCACAGTTACTCCCTCAGGGATTTTATTTGATTTATAATCTTGTTCGTCCGTCGGCGTATTAATGTTATCCGCATAGTTTAAATCCACATAATTATGCATCTGTCTCATACCTCCATTACCAGTGGCTTTCAGCGCTTCCTGATCTTGATCCAAAAAACTGTATTGGTCAGAAACAATATCACCAAAACCTCCGCCACCGAACGAAAATGCCATTGGCTCCATATTATTTTGCGTAGCTTTTCTGACAGCCGCCTCTTGTTTCGGTTTCAAATGTTGTAAAATGGCCTCACCATATAACACATTATATCCTTGGTTTAATAAAAGCAGCGCCGGAACACGGTTGACATTTTCAGGCATAATTATTTTCTGCCCATTTTCTAAAATAATAAATACCTTGTTATTGGCGTCCTTTTGTCTTTTATCGATACATATAAAGTGAATATCTTTCGAATTATTTGTCTTCGAAATCGTCTCCAACAGTTTTTTAGAATGTTCGCAAAAATTACTATAATATAAGATTGAACTCATCTTGTAAACTATAATTAGTTAATTGAATTACATTTTTAACTCATTTTAAAAAAAAATGATTAATTTTTAATAATTTAAATATATTGTATTAATAGATAGATATAATGAATCCTCATATTGAATTTAATTCTGAAAATAATGATATTCTTTCATTCACTCTTAGCGGAGTGAATGTTAGTTTGGCAAACGCTGTACGTAGGACAATATTAGCCGACATTCCTCAATTGGTATTTAGAACCGCGCCATACGAAGAGAATAAGGCAAATATTACAGTCAACACAAGTCGCCTAAATAATGAAATCTTGAAACAACGCTTAAGTTGTATTCCAATTCATATAAAAGAAGTGGAGGATTTCCCATTAAAAAATTATTTGTTAGAAGTAAATGTAGAAAATATTACAGATACGATGATGTATGTGACGACGAAAGATTTTAAAATCAAGGATTTAGTTAGCGGTAAATATTTAAGTGAGGAGAAAACAAGAGAAATCTTTCCACCAAATGACTATACTGGATATTTTATTGACCTTGTAAGATTAAGACCTAAAGTGTCTGATGAGTTACCAGGGGGGAAATTGAGCTTTACGTGTGAGTTTGATATTGGGACGGCGAAGCAAGACGGCACGTTTAATACGGCGTCAACATGCGCGTATGGTTTTACCGTGGACGATGTAGCCAAAGAGGCCATTTTAAACAAGAAAAAGCAAGAATGGAAGGATGAAGGTAAGAACCAACAAGAGATCAATTTTGAAGCGGACAATTGGAATTTATTGGACGGTCTACGTATTACAAAGAAAGATAGTTTCGATTTTACGATTCAAACTGTTGGTATATATACAAATTATGAATTGTTAGATAAAGCATGTGATATTTTGAATAAACGATTAGACGATCTCGATACTCTTATCGAAAAAGACGAATTACAAATAAATACTGCTCAAAATACAATGTCTAATTGTTTTGATATTATTCTAGAAAATGAAGATTATACCATTGGAAAGGCGATGGAATATTTAATATATACGAAATTTTATGAGACCAAAATAATGACATACAGCGGTTTTAAAAAGATGCATCCGCATGATAGTGATAGTATTATTAGAGTGGCATACACAGATGCGACAGAAAAATCTTCGGTTAAGGGTCATTTAAAGGAGTGTATTCAAGATGCGAAAGGTATTTTCACAAAAATGAAAAAGGAACTGTTAAAATTGGTGAAAAATTAAATCTATGGTATAAAATTGATATTCCTTCACTTACGTTATGGAATCTAGTCGCTTCAAACGTTACAGATGTGTGGAGGAAAACGTAGACGAAGCGGAGCGAGTCGAAGTTTTTCGATTATATTCTGTAGGCGACAGCCGAATGAATATGTATATTTATGTTGATATATAAAAATAATATAAACTGTATATTATTTTTTGTTTTGTTTTGTTTTGTTTTACACATTTTCTCATTTACAATTCTCAACTCCTCCAATTATGTTTTTCTTCTTTTCATAGTTTTTCTCTTTTTCATAGTTTTTCTTCTTTTCATAGTTTTTCTCTTTTTCATAGTTTTTCTTCTTTTCATAGTTTTTCTCTTTTTCATAGATTTGCTTCTTATCTTTTTCATTGTTTTTCTATTTTTCATAGTTTTGCTTCTTCTCTTTTTCATTGTTCTTCTTCTTCTGCCTCCGTATGAAAAATCATCTTCTTCATAGCCTATATTATCCGCAAATTCTACTATTTTTGTATCTATCAATTCTCCTGCGTCTGGTAATAATTCTAATAAATAATTTCTTAAATTTTCTTTTTTTTGCGCTTCTGTTGTTTCAGGTGGAAATGCGTGTTCACTTCCTGTTTTATGTAATTTATACCAATCTTGGATATATTCTGTTATTAAGACATCCGGATTTTGTCTAATGATACTATTGATCATATCATACTCGGCATTTTCGCCAGACGACAATGAAATTATACAGGCGTTGGATAAAGCGAAAATAAATCTTTCTATAACACCAACTACACATGAGAGTTGTATTCCTTCATACGCATCTGTAACACATGATTCAATCCAATTATCTATATATATTTTTTGAAAATCAGATGGTTGAAGTTTTACATATTCCAAAACATAATAAATAGAATTACGAATATTTTGTGACATCTCTCCATAGTTAAACCCATTTAATCTCTCATTCATAATTCTGTGTAACCCTTCTTGTTGTTTTGTTTTTTTATCTTGCGGTTCATTACTATCTACAATAAGTTTTGAAATAGTTTCATTTATATAAGAAGCATAATTGATATTTTCAGGAATATTTATACCATTTAATTTTTCTTTCAAAAATTCTATTAGTTTTGAATAATTAATCTTGCTGGATTCTCTATGAACCTGATACGGATCTATTAATGGACGTACTATTGGTACTAAATGTAAACCTATTATATTTGTTAAAATTGCTTCTGTTAAATCGGCTCCTGTTAAATCTGCTCCTGTTACATCGGCTCCTGTTAAATCGGCTCCTGTTAAATAGGCTCCTGTTAAATAGGCTCCTTCCAAATTAGCATCTGTTAAATCGGCCCATGCTAAAATAGCTCTGTCTAAATCGGCTCCTTCCAAATTAGCATCTGTTAAATCGGCTTCTCTCAAATATGCGCTTGTTAAATCCGCTCTTCTTAAATCGGCTCTTCTTAAATTGGCTCCTTCCAAACTGGCTCCTTCTAAAATGGCTCCTGTTAAATGTGCTCCTGCTAAATCAGCTCCTTCTAATCTAGTTATAGTTAAATTGGCGTTGGTTAAATTGGCTCCTCTTAAATTGGCTCCTCTTAAATCGGCTCCTCTTAAATCGGCTCCTCTTAAATCGGCTCCTTCTAAATTGGCTCCTGTTAAATTGGCTTCGCTTAAATCTATGTTGTTTAATACAGCATTACTTAAATCCTGATTTTCTAAATCATCTCTTCGTCCATTGATAACTTCTTGAACTAACTGATTATTATTTTGATTGTTATTTTGATTGTTATTTTGAGTGTTATTTTGATTATTATTTTCCATATTTTTAATATACATATTATTGTTATTATTTATTCAACTATGTAATTATAAAATGAAAAAAGGGCTACAAGTAATCCGCCGCAATATAATCCACGCGTCGCTGTCTCATTTGAAAATTCAAACAAAACATTAGTAGCGACGGTTGTAGCCCATTTACATAATGAATTACGTCCGTATTTTTTATAAACAGTTTTTTCTCCCTCATTTCATCCATATATTTTTTATGAATGTGAAACATATGTGTTCTATATTGATCTGAAAATTCGATCAAAGGTTTTTCTTTTTTTATGTAACAAGAAATATAGTTACTGAAAAGCGTATTTGTAAATAAATGTACTTGATCTCTGAATACAGAAAATTCCTTTTTATTTTCAGGATAAAACTTCAAAAAATCGCCCACTTTTCCCTCCTGTCTCAAAGACAAATATTGATATTGTAGTTTGGGCTGATTTCCTCGCAATTTTCTAACTTGCTCGTATACCGGATTTCTGATTTTAGCTCGAACACCAGTTAGACTATTCTTTAATACCACTCCTAAAATATTATACGGAGTATTCATTGACGCGTATGTATGAATGGCGTCAGTATAACTATTCATGGTGTAAATTTCAGGAAATTTGACACTTGTATTATTCCAACCAAATTTTTTCACTTCATTTATATCTATCAGATAAACCATCATATTTTTGGGGTCAGTATGATAGATGTAATATACAGCCACCAAATACAATTGGGGTCTGTTAAAAGGTACCACAATTCGATTTTCCTTATGTTGAAGCACAAAACTGTAACAAAACTGTTTGTTTAATTGTTCTAATTGTAAATTGTTTTCTTTGGTCGCTTCCAAAAACATCTCACGAAATGACTTGGAATGTGCCGATTTATAAAAAGTCGAAGTCGCGCCTACGGTATTACGCGTGGCAATTTCCCAGCCTCCGGATAAACCAATCAATGGATCCCAAAAGACATTAATCATTGTCCCTTCCACAAATTCTTCAATCACGATGTTTGAATTTAATTCAGGATATCTAGTCATAAATGTTTCTGATAAAATGGCTTTGGGTGGCGCAAATGACACAATAGAATTGTTTTTATTTAAAATAATAGATCTACATAATCCGTAAGTAGAAAGTAGGGAGTTATTTAAAAAATTTTTATCATATCGAATCACTTTATATACTTGATTATTGGAGGTTTTACATTCTACTTTATTTAATTTTAGAAAATTCGATTCATAATTATCGGTGTCATAATTATCTGATCCAGAATTATCCTCTTTATGAATCAGATCACTCAATCCAGGTATAAGTGATAAATAAATACAAGGTGTGTTTCCTGAAAACATTTGTGTTACACAATAGTACGAATTTGTCTTTAACTATATTTTTTATTTGATTTTTACTTAAGCATAAAAATTTCTATTATAAATATAGAAACAAATGTCATTAAATTCAAAAGATAGTGAAGAAATGAAAGAAATGAACTATAAAGAAAATGAAGAATCTAAAAAAGTAGACGAAGAAGAATCTAAAGAAGAAGAAGAAGACAAACCATTAGAAGAAGAAGAAGAAGAAGAAGAAGAAGAAAAAGAATCAAATGTAGTAGAAGAATCAACAGCAGAACAGCCAAAACAAAGCAAAGATACTGTAATTGAGTTACGTTTAGGCGATGTTATTAAAATTAGTAGTCCAAATAATGAAAAACTAAATGACCAGACATTTTTTATTGATTATATTGATAAATCCAAAATGCTATTAATAAATACAGAGACACTTGAAAATATAAAAATAAAAATAGACGCAGAAGGAAATATAGGCGACGGAACAATTGTAAAATTGGCTATTTTAAGCAGAAGTAAAGAACTCGGATATGCGAGACAAAATGAATTACTTCCTGATAAATGGATAGATATACATTTTGGAGGAGAATACCCTGCTATTATCACCGGAGAAATCACCAATTTAGAAAATGATATGATTGAGATTACGACAATAGACAATGATATTCTCTATATTAATTTTGATTATAAAGGGCTTCCAGAAGATTTACCCATCACATTAATTGAAATAAGAGAGAAGCCTCAGAAGCCGGTAGCTGTAGACCAAGACCAAGACCAATACCAAGTAGAAGAACTAGAATCAATAGAAAAACGCGGCCCACCAGAAACTATCCAAATCGGCATCCCTCTTAAGAATATCAAGGATCAATTAAGGGAATTCATATTAAAAGCCGATCAAATCAAGTTTGGCGACGAAGACCTAGGCGTCATTTCACAACTAGTAGACGTTTCAACCAAATCGCAAAGATATAGCATAGAAACCCAAGTCACCGATTTACTCGATGATCTGTTATCAAGAATACCAAACGCACAAAGAACCCAAAAAGTGTTAAATAATATTCACTGTATGATTGAAAGATTCAAACAACTAAGAGAACATTTTTCCTTTTTTGATGAGTATGGAAATATTGAAGGAATTCTACTTAACGAATCCAATTACAAGCCATTATGGGATTACTTTAAAAATTTCAAGCAAAAGTTGTACTGGATTTTGCCAGTGGTTAAAAATATCAAAAAGGTGTACAATACAGGCGAAAACGTAGAAGATTTGGAAAATAGCGACATTATAAATCTCGACATAGAACAAGATATTCGAGATATAAATAACATCGTTGATAATTATAAATCAAACACATTACCAAATGATCAAAACAAATATTCTAATTTGTATACAGAATTAAATCCCTATTTTACCCCCTTTGATCTAATAAACGAAGAAAACACTGCGAATATTTTGACCGAGCGCAATGTTCAAGCCGATTTAGACGTAATCATTGATAATTTGGACGGTATGTATTCCTCTATTTTTACAAATAACAATGTGAAAACCAGGCGATTTGTTATTCAAAAATATAACCTAGGACTTCAAAAGCTGGAACTCGATTCTACTGGTAAAACCGTCGTGTCCACACGCGTTAAATTAACCAACTCAGATACCATGTCTATTAGATCCTTTATTACTTTGCCAGAACCGGCCATTAAATTTTCCAAAATTACTCTTCCTGGGACATCTCTCTTAGAAAAGGCAAACTTAAATACGGTATTTTTAAATTATTGGGAATTTTTGAAGAAAAAGACCAATGTGAATAATATTTTTGTCGATACCTTAAATAATGATATAAATTATAACGAGAATAACTTTGTGAACAACATTAAAAATTACGTGTTAAATTTATCAGAAGATGAAAAGGTCGGTTTAACCAACAATGAAATTTATTCGCAATTTATAAAAACAATTATACCCAAAACCAAAGTGCTATTTGAACTTATGAAAAAATATATATTAGGTAAACTCTCTATTGTAGATGTAGTGGGTTACCTAGAGCCCTTTTTAATTTATTCGGACAGTTTAACGTATCAACAATATGTCGAAATCACAAAATTCATAAGCGAAAAAATCTCGGAAAATAATAAAAGGTTCGGCGAACGCGCTAGACTATTTTCGTCATTAAAACGCAACTATACAGGAGCTATCGTGTTTTCCAAGGCGTTTTCCATATTCTCTATCATTAAAGAAAAGGATAATTTGAGAGAACAAATATTCGACGAATATGATATTCATTATGAGAAAAATTTCGTATTTTCGAATTCAGAAGTGTTACGTAAATTGATTTTAAAAGATTACAACAGACTGTATTCTACTGGACTCTCATTACAAAATGTGCCGCTGATGTTTCCGAGTGAATTTTCCGGATTATTTGAAGACGAGAAAAAGGAAATTGATAATAAAATGAAAACCGCGGAAGAAAAGGACAAATGTAAAACCATGATAATTGCGAAATTATACGTGTCACTCGATGAATTAAACAACGACAATGATCGCGACATCTATTTTGATAAGAAATATGACAAAACGAATTATAGTATATTGGACGAATATGAAAAAGATATGATGAAAATGACGCCTGAAAACTTTATTCTACATTTAACAAATGAGTTGAGGAAAAAACACAAGCTTACGGAAGAAGATGCGGAATATTTAGCAGATACCTTGATTAACGGCTATAAACGTGTTGTAAATGGTCAATATGCGTTCCTTTATAACCACGACACCAGCTCTAAAAATATACACGATGAACGAGACTATTATATTCGCAAAGATAAAAAATGGGTACTAGATACCACTGTAGATAAGTCCATATACACCGATGAATCTAGTATTTTATGTAATTTACAAGAAAAGTGTATCAACGTAACGGATAAAATAGAAGATGATAAATGTGAAAGTATTGAGGTAGATGAGATGAGTATTCAAAACAAAGTCTTAAAAGATGTGATTGGCGAGTTTGATACAAAATATAGAATTTCTAAGGACGAATTTCAGAAAAGCATCCAGGAAAAGTTTGACTACTTTTTATCGATTATGGGAGTACTAAGTAAAATCGAAAAAAATAACTTGATGAAATATAATAATCAGAAATATAAATTGGGCGCAAATACCGAGGATGAAAACGCGAGCAATATACCAGTTTCACCCTATTTCAAATTGCGCGATCTAATTTTAGGACAGCAAGATTTCGTCAAAAAACAAAATGATATCATTCGTTTTGTAAATACCTATACAAGACCGGCCATTATAAACGGTTTTGGCCCATTAAATGAAAGAGAATCGGAAAATTGGTTATATTGTATCAAGTCAAACATCAAATTGCTTCCAGTTTTCAAATTTAGCATGGCGACCGCATATATAACGAACCCAGACGGTTATGCTGGGTTTATCGATTTGCTTATCAGCAAAATTGGTAAACAAAGCGTGGACGGTGATTGGTGGGTGGATGAAGGTAGTGGGTGGCAGATTGTTAAAATCGATGCTGATATGGAAGAAGGGTTTGAAGATGGATTTAAAGTGTCTACGCGTAGTTTATTAGAGGCGGATAGTGGTAATTCAATCATTACGTCGGCAGACAAAAAGCCATTAAAGGTCGAAACAGCTGAATCCAAAACGATTTCAAATGTGGTCAATTCATTGTCTGTTTCTATGGGTATTAATATTGAAAATCAAAAGGAGTTTATCATCAATTGTGTGTCCATATCCATTCGAGATACGTTGGAATCAGAGGGCGATTATAAGAAAAAAATAAAGGAAATGGCCGATAAAAATAAGAGCATTATGTCCTATACAGATTTATACAATACGGCACTATTGTATTACACATTTGGGATGTTTTTAATCGCCATTCAAACATCTATTCCGTCTATTAAAACGAGGAAAACATTTCCAGGATGTGTAAAATCATTTGATGGTTTTCCGTTTGAAGGAACTGGTGATTTTAGCAGTTTACATTATGTAGCATGTATCGCTTATAATAATCGCGTACCATACGAGCCTTGGGATGTATTGAAAAAGAAGAAGGAACCGGCGATTGCTGACAAAATTAAATCCGTAATTAACGAAGTATTGATGAATCTACCTGATGTAAAAAGGAAGTTTGACGAGAAAACAGATTATCTATTGATTCATCCTGTAGAAGAAATACCACCGGAGCATAATATATTAAATTGGACGGAATTTTTACCTCCATTAAACGTGTTTAAAATACAAAAATTATCGAATATTTCCGAGGAATTTAAGCATGGCTTAATGAAGGATTTGAGATCCGGATCATCGAATCAGAGAGAGAAAATCTTGGTGGTAGATTCTAAAATCATTCAATTCTCTCTAGCTATTCAAGAAAAGATACAAAATATTGTGAACAAAAAACATTTGTTATTATTGAAAAATAGTAATGAGCCTTATTTGGAAAACGCATGTTGTGATAGTAAAGAGGGCGAATCAACTATACAATATTTTACAAATGAAGATAGTGGTATCATGGAATACAATACAATTGTGGAGAGATTGACGAATATTTTGGCAGATATTACTAGTTATACCAAAGGGGGCCTTTTTTTCAGTAACATAGATACCAAGAATAAATATCCTTCAATTAGTCAAGATTTCAGTGAAAAAACGATTTATTTGGCGTTTATTTATTTCTGTAAATTCAAATCTTTGATGCCTATTCCTGAAAATCTGCTTCCTTTATGTACCGATAAGCCTAACGAAAATTTAATAAATGAAAATGATACCATTGATGAAATTATAATAAAACTAAAGGATAATGGCAGAAGTTACAAGACCGAAACTTTTTTAAGATTGATTCAATTAATAGGCCGAAATAATATTGTGGATATTGACATTGAAACGCCTGTTATTTCGTCTATTGGCAAATTAAATGGGTTATTGGAATCGATCAATCCGAAAAAAGAGGAAGTCGTGGAGGAAGAGTTTGTAAAATTAATGACAAACGCGCTAGATACGTTTGATATAGCAACTGAAACTGTCACCTCGGAAACAACCGCTCTTTTAAATTTTTTAACTACGCAAATTGGAACCATGAAAGAGGACATCATTGATTTTATCGAGAAAAATAAGGGATCTGATGTTACCAAGCAAGCAATTAAAAAAATGACAAAAACAATGACTCAGTTATCTGATTGGAGTGTAGATAATTCGTCGCGAAATGAAAATATAAAAATATCGAGTGATGGGACGTATAATATAGTTAATTTCTATAAAACATTTATTACCAATTTCGCGTCGGTTTTTCCAAATATAATATTGAATAAGGTCGATTATAAGAATACATTAATTCCGCAATATTTGGGCTTATCGGTGAGTCATGCTAAGAAAATAAAAGGATTTATCAATGATTATTATGAAAAGTTGCGCATATTTTACGAAACACCTAAAATATATAACATATTAACAAGTGTTCAAAAATCGTGCGAGAATATGGTATATTTATCAAAGGAAACACCGTGTTTTTCAACTATCAAAACCGGATCAAAGGAATTAAAACCGGTGTTTGATGAAAGAACGAGTCGATTACTTTATGATTATTATTTATTGCGAATTTTTATGAGGTATATTGATTTAACGGATAAGGATGAGATGCTTGTTACTGAAGTTGTAGAGGACGAAGTAGAAGTACAAGATATTTTCTCGGTGGAATATTTAGAAGACCAGGCGACGCGAGTCGATACAGTCGCGAGTACTAGAACCGTATATGATACGCAAATATTAAATGGAAATAAAAAGGGATTGCGCCAAAAAATAGCAAAATTATTAATCGTGTTTATTGAAATTATGGATGATCATAAAGATGTGATAGATATATCATATGAGGAAATATTGGATAGAGTATTTAAATTGAGGGAAAGAGAGAAGGATATCGTAACTGATAGATTAAAAGTGTTAACCGATGAGGAGCGAGACGCGGATACCATTTTGAAGATTAACAAATTAGGAGTATGGAGTAAGGGTCTTCAAAAAGGTCTTACCAGTTATGTAAAAGAAACATATGACGATGAGCGCGAATTTAGAGATGAAATGGAGAAAACGGAGAAAAAAATAAGAATGAAGAATAAAAACGCTACTGGTGATGATATGGATCAACTTGTGGAAGATTATCTGGAACAACAAGATGTAGAAGTGGATATTGATAGAGAGGAAAATGATATGAGTCGTTTTACAGATGATTATCAAGACGGTAATTTTGATGGCGACGAGGTCGAAAATTACGATGATTATGAGTAAACGAATAAAAAATCTATAAATATTTTAGATTTTAGATATTTTACATAAAAATAAAATATCTAACAGCGTTTTCCTCCACGTTGCATATTATCAACTATAATAAAATAAATATATCAAGATTGATTTTTAGCAGTATAGTGTAAACCTTTTTTTCCACAATTATCATCACCTAATCTACAAACCGCAGCTAAATCATATTTAATTACACCAGTAATCACATCTATCTCACCAAATTTTTTACATCTATTACCATCAAATGGATTGTCATTTGTATATTTGATAAAATGTAAACAATTTGAACAAATAGGTAATTCTTTATTCCTTATGAAAAATATTCCAAACTCCTTCACTGACGTTCCGGAGTTTAGTCGCTTTCCGCTTGCGCTCCGGATCGCTCCAGTAGAGAATTTTCGATTTAATATGATAAAATTAATAGGCTTATACATTTTATTATATTACATAATATATCTTTAACTTATTTTTGTTCCACTGATAATAGACGTTTATAATATTATCTATACAAATATTATTGTAATGAATAAACATAATATTTGTTATACTGGTCTTGGTTCAGTAAAAAAAGGAAATCATACCCAAAAGCAATATTTAGAAGTGATGAATAAAAATTATAAACAAAAGTGTTCTGTTTATATAAAATCTTTAAAATGTAACTCGTGTAAAAAAAGTATAGAAATGAATACTAAAGAGGTTAAAAAACAAATAAGAGCACATTTAAAAAACAAAACATACAAAATTTCAAATAAGACAGAAAGAAAAATTCTGAAACAATTAAGTAAATGTAAACGATGTAAAAATAATAAAACAAAAAAGTGTAATTTAAAAAATTATATAATATTTTCAGGTGCTGAATTTGGAAAATGTGAAGCATAATTTTAATTAGCGGTTTAAATGAGAAAAGGTGTGAAACGGTATTTTGCTCCACTTTTTTAAAAGTGGATAAAGTGGTATTTTGCTCCACTTTTTAAAAAAGTGGATAAAGTGGTATTTTGCTCCACTTTTTAAAAAAGTGGATAAAGTGGTATTTTGCTCCACTTTTTTTAAAAGTGGATATATATAGAAGATATGTATCAAAAATTAATTAGAGAAAATGTCACATTTGTTGCTATATTTTTATTTATCATAATTTTTGCTATCATTCAAATGATGAAACCAGGCTTCTTATATAAGAGTGATGGTAGCATAAGAGAATTTGGAGTAGGATATAAAAATAAAACAATTTTACCTATTTGGCTTTTATCAATCATTTTAGGAATACTTTGTTATTTGGCAGTTATGTATTACATAGCGCATCCCAAATTATTTTAGCATTTTATCTTCTAGATCAGAATAATCGTCATATTTAGCATCACACTCACCAAAAGTTTCCTTATGTTTAGCATTTCGTTGTTTCGTTTCTTTTATTTGTTGCGAAACATCCTTTTGTTTTTTTTCATTTTCGACTATTTTACTGAAATTTAATGTAGGAACGGATGGTTTGCGCGATTGCCTATCATCTGCTGATTTTTCATACGATATAATAGTCGTTTTCATTTCATGTTTTATCAAAGATTCATTCGTAAACAATTCTTCTGATAATTGGTGATCCGCGGCTTCCACCATTTTTCTCTCTTCTATACGTTTTTTACAAAAGTCGCTTTGTAATAAAGGTACAACCGTATTTTCCCACTCATTATCGTGATCATCCTCCGCATCATCTTCCAAAGTATGTATTAAATCTCTACGATCGATATTTGTTGATGCCATTGTATTGTATTATATAAATTATTATAATACGTTATATTTAACTAATAATTTACAATCTTTATAAGTTAAATCTTTTCTAACCTGACAAAGTATAGACCGTTTCTGTCGCCTTTGCTTGTTTTTCCTCCATTTTTTCATTTTGTTTTATGAATTTTTCATGATTCTTTTCCATTGTTTCTGGGCTACTCACACACCCTCGCGTTACTATTTTTAATTGGACAATGGATGTTACTAAAATACCGATATAAATAAACCACATAGCTTCGCCTACATTATCACGGCTTACCACTAAATCAAACAATTGTGTTTTCTTCGCAATAGCGTCTGGGCTCATATCGTCTTGATATTGTTGTTTCATCAATGGTTTCAAAGTATTCCAGTAAGACATAAAATTAGAAGGCACGATTTCATTAATTAAAATCGACGTGTTTCCACAAATTTTTATAATAGCATCCGCCGCACTTTGCATAGCTTGTTTTTGTTCTACAGTCGAAGTTGTAGAATCTATATTCTTCTGCACATTGGGATCAATCAATAATTCCGTTAATACTTTACTGGCAGAACTAGATACATAAAAGTACCCAATAACATCAGAAAATGCGCTTTTAAATCCTGGATACACGACGAGGACTACTATAATCGCACCAAAGATTAAGGTCCATGGCAGAAATGTAAGTATGCTTGATGCACCCATATTTTCAGTAATATTTCCACCGCAACTAGATGAAATGACGCTAGCATTTACCATAAATTGTATTACCATAACTAATAATAGGTAGACGCCTAAATACAAATAATTTTGAGACGTATGCTCTTTAGATTTCTGTATATCTGAGAGCATATCAAAGGTGAAGGTTGGTTTCAATACCATATAATAAAAAACAGTAGTTAATAAAAAAGTGATAATATTTAAATAGGAAGAATTAGCCATATAGATATTGTGTATAATTTAATTTGTAATAATAAATCTATTTAGTATGGATTTCAACGATTTCTCTAAACCTTCACTTACAGAACCAGGAGTTAAATTTTTTTTAAATCAAACACTGAAACAATGTCATATTGTAAAAGATAAATTTCATAATGTAATATTCAATGTCGGCTTACTCATATTTTTTTTATTAATTTTAGCAGGTATACTTTTGTATAAATATAAAGGTAGACTTACTCCTGTAGAAAAAGAAAGAAAGACGCAGGAAAAGCAACAATACATTTTATCGAAAATGAAGCAATTACAAGAGGCGAAAAAAATAGCTCATCAAGAGCTTATCACAGGATTGCCTAATTGGGAGAGTGAATTCGATGTCATTAATAAAAAAATGGTCTACTAGATTTTGATTTTATATTTATTTTGGTTGGAAATAAATGTAAAATCATAGATAAATAATAAATAGAATATAAATATATAGTAAATGTTGGATCCTGAAGCAGTATCTATAGCTATAAACGATTATTATAAATTAAAAACAAAATATGAATCGGATATTCATAAAATAAAAAGAAAGCTTATTAACAATGAATCCTTAAGCTGGAAAGAAAGAAAATCCGAATTTCAAAAATTCAAACCGAAATGTGTAAATTGTAATAAACCAGGAGGCACCATTTTTGCCAGTAAATATAATAAGGATGGATTTAGAGAATTGACCGCTATGTGTGGGAATAAAATACAACCATGTAACCTGGATATATCCATAAATTCCGGCAAATACGATTTAATTCCGAATGTTTTAAGAGAATATGAAAAAGATGTTCGTGATGCTAAAACGGAAATTATAACAAACAAAAATGACCTATTGTTTGGTTATACAAAGGCTGAAAAGGTATTAGAGAGATTTAATGAAATAAAAGATTTTTTAAGTGACGCAACCTCTCTTTTAGAAATGTATCTTGATTTATATTATAATATTACCGATAACAAGGAAGTAAAACAGAATCTTAAGGAAACAATTGAAAAATCGTATGATGATATAGCCTCTATAAAACAATCCATCGTAAATTACAACACGACGAATAGTACACAATATATAAATGGAGCCGTGGAACTTTATGTAAATAGTCTGAAACCTGCATTAGATTCTATCATGAAACTAAAATATAAAGAAAATATGGTATGGTACGATGAAAATAATAATACCTACCATTTACTACAGTATAAATATGGAATTAAAAATATAGAAATAGATGTTGGGAATAATGAAGCAAAGGTTCAGCGTTATATTGTTGGGTTTCAAGAAAAGAAAAAAGGACCAAAAAAAGCATTATTAAGAATAGAAAGTGAGGATGAAGAAGAAACTGGTAATAGAAATGAAAATATGGGGCAAGAACCTAATAAACCAGATATTATTCCCACATTTAATGCTGACGGAACCGTAACGTGGTCCAATCCAGAATATCAAGCCTTATGGAATAATTTAGGAAAGAAGGTCCAAGACGCGTTATTGTCGGACCATGAATGGGTTCAAGAATTTGTGGCGAATTGCGTAACATTGCGCGCCGCGCAAAAACCATGTGAGTTTAAAAATCCGAGTAATTTGATCATTCCGCCACAAATTATAGACGACGATAAATATGATTTTGGCAATGAAGTGTATAATACTATATTTAATAAATACGATAAAACGTACCAGAAAACGTTGTTATCTTTATTTTCTACAAAAAATGGTGTTAAAAAATATACTATGTTTGAACATACCTTAAGTAGTTTAGTAGCGAAGGAATTGGGTTATAAACCATACATATAAATCCCCCTCCCCCCCTCCCCCCCAAAAAAAACAATAATATCTGGTTCAATTAAAATCTATATATTATTTATAATGATATTACACTATATTTCAATACCAACATTTTTAATTAGTTTTGCGATTGGAATATTTTTCATTTATATTTTAGGACCTGAAATGAAAACCATTTTAATCTATCCTACCCCAGAAAATGTGGATAAGATTTTATTTAAAGATAAGGCAGACAATTGCTTTTATTTTGATCAAATTGAAGCGGAATGTCCGAAGGATTTTTCATTGTTATCGTACATTCCAATACAAGCATAACATCCTCCAAACACCGTAAAAAGATTGTGTTTTTATTTTTTATGCTAGTATATAAATGGTAGAATTTGGTAAATTTGTTCACACGAAAACCGGAAAATATATAATGTCGATATTATTGGGGTTTGGTTTGGCCTCATTATTTAGAACAGTGTGTAAAGACAAAGAATGTGTCATTTTTCATGCTCCACCTTTAGAAGAAACAAAGAACAAAGTATATAAACATGGAAGTAAATGTTATAAATATGTTCCTACTGCGACAAAATGTGATTCTAATAAAAAAATAGTTGGGTTTTAGTTGGTTTTTATTTGGTTTCTTTTTAGCCTTTTATATTATAATAATTGCGTAATTATTATAATGAATCATTCTTTACAGTAATTATGTCTGACACAACTAGCATTTTAGATTTACCAACCGATCCGGTTGGAGGAGGAAATATGGGTAATATAACTTTAACTGCTTCCGAAAATGTAGTCAGTCAAAGCAATACCGCAAACCCAAATCAGAGTCAAAGTGCCTTTAGTTTAGATCAATCAACCATTAGTCAAATTGTAAGCGGTCTTCAACAAGCTAGCGCTAATGGCGCAACGCAATTACCATCAAGAGATATCCCTATGAACACTTCAGCGATTACAAATGATCCGAATATTCAACCCAATTATATTCCTCCTCCCACATCGAATGCGGATTATATACAAAATTATGAGCAATCTGAGGATATGATATATGAATACAATAGAAACGCACAAAAAAGCGATTCGTTGGACGACATGTATGCGGAAATACAAACACCTCTTTTGTTAGCAGTGCTTTATTTTTTGTTTCAACTACCCTTTTTCCGAAAATATTTATTTGCTTATTTGCCCATTCTTTTTTCAAATGACGGCAATTTAAACATTAATGGATTTATTTTTAGTAGTGTTTTATTTGGATTCTTATTTTATACATTAAATAAAATTACCAACAATTTTAATCGGTTCTAATCGATTCTTGGAGGAAAACGTAGTCGAAGCGAAGCGAGTCGAAGTTTTCCGATTATATTCCGTATACGTAGTCGAAGGAATATCAAATAATAAATAATTCTGGTACGAAATGTGCTTTGTGACAATTATCATGAAACGCCTGTTGACCTTGATCGGTGTATGTACTTTCCCCATCTTCTACTGCCAACATGGGCGAAATAAGCGCTCTATTTCCCTCTTTTGTAAATATCCAATCCGCACTAAACGGCGTTAATTCTTTATTTTCGATTGTTTGGTCCGCATAATGAGTCGCATATTTGTCTATCAGTCTTTTAGCATGCGTTCTTGATAACATATACATTTGAGCTCCCCAAACATTATCCGGAAAATTGTGGTAGGTATAAGAAGCACTGGGATGAACCGTATGTTTCGTAGAAAATCCATTAGAATCGGCGCGAATTTTAAAAGGCACCAAATATCCTAATAATAAAACATCTAAATTTAAAATTTTAAAATCCAATATAATTTTAAGTAAAACTGTTTTTAGATTCTTATGGATATAAATGTCATCTTCGCAAAAAATACCGAATTCTTTATCAGTGTTATAATAAAAATCTTGTATCATATCTAGGTGACCATACGCGCACGACCATACACGTTTGTCTCCATCACTTATATTACGGTTTATTAATCTATCGTCTGTAAAATATACGCCTTCATAAAATGTACAGTCAATGTCTATGGTTTCAAACCGTTGGGTCATTTCGGTTTTTCTTTTAGGATTGTTTAAAGATAGACAATAAAACTGGTAATTTTGATTCATTTACACGGCTTTCTATATAAAGGACATAATAATATTTTTAAGTGTTTTTGCTTCTATCTTCTATCTTCTATCTTCTATCTTCTATCTTCTATCTTATAACTACATTTCGTTATAACTCTAGATAGTAAATATTATTCTATACTAATTACCTAACTAAATGATATCCGAATACGTGAATAAATTAATTGAAAATTTACCTAACGAATTTAAAAATAGTAAAACTCCGTTAAAAATGGATTTGGTTTTAGATGGTGGAATATTCAATGGCAGTTATCTCGTTGGATCGCTGTATTTTCTAAAAGAAATGGAGCGTCGTAAATATATTAAAATAGAGCGCATTTCTGGCTGTAGTATCGGCTCCGTTGCGGCCTTTTTATATTTTATAGATTCTTTAGACTCAATGACCAGTTTATACGCGATTATTCATCAAGATTTTAAGGAAAAATATAAATTAAACGCAATATTTGATCTTAAACAATATTTAGGGGATAAAATACCCCATGATATATGTAGTAAGGTGAATAATCGCCTATTTATTACTTATAATAATATCAAAAAGAGGACGAAACCGGTGAAATGTAAATATGCGACCGTCGACGAAATAATAAACACCATCATTAAATCGTGTTTTATACCTTATTTGGTGGATGGTAACATTTTATACGAGGATAAATATATTGATGGGATAAATCCATATATTTTTAAGAAGAAGACTGATAGGAAAATATTGTATCTCGATTTATTTGGATACGACAAAATAGGGAATTTATTGAACGTGAAAAATGAGAAGACGAATTATCATCGTATTTTATCTGGGTTATTAGATATTCACAGTTTTTACATTAAACAGTCAAATACACAAATGTGTAGTTATGTAAATGATTGGTCTATATCGGCAATATTATTTAATTATTTGAAAAAAATCATTGAAAAATGCTGTATTTACATGACCTATTTTTTGTTATTTATTAAAAAAAATATATCGGTTGAATTTGGAGAGACGATACTATGCAAAATTTTGGACAAGATTTTTAAAGATATATTTGTTATCATTTTAGACACATATTGCTTGTAATTTGGAGGAAAACGTAGATGAAGCATAGCGAATCGAAGTTTTCCGATTATATTCCGAAGACTTTAGTCGAAGGAATATGGCTATTTATTTTTAGAAGGTACTCGTAGTATTATTATAACTATAACTTGCGTTAATTATGCCATTATTTATAGTAATTGAATAAGAACCAATCGGATTAAGTGCGGTGGATTGAGTCCATTTAGAACGACCTATGGAGTCATACGCAGCTACACTAAAAACATAATATTTTCCATATGTTAATCCTCCTATAGTATATCTTATTGCCGTAGGGTCTATGCGCGGCGTTGTGATAATTCTTGAGGGGTTACTTGTGTCCCAATATTTTATTGTATATGCGATTACATTACTGCTATCAGTCGGATGGTCCCAATAGACATTAATTGCTCCTAATAAAGGTCCGCTGGATGCGTCTATTATATTATTTAATACTCTAATATTTTGTGGTGCGGCTTGTTGAGTAAACATAGCTTTATAAGTAAACCCATTCAACGAATCAAGAGTAAGACTAGCAAATGATCCACTACTGTCCGTTAAATAATATGCAGTATCACTATCATTTGACCCAAATGCACCACTACTTATAGTAGGAAGATTTCCATAAAAATAAGTTTTTGATAAACTACTACAATTTTGAAATGCGAGTGAACCTATACTAGTTACACCAGATCCAATAGTAACACTTTTCAAATTATTACAATTTTGGAATGTAGTTGGATTAATTATAGTTACTAAATCAGGAATAATGATATTTGATAAATCAGTACAGCTGTTGAACGCATTAATCCCAATACTTGTGACATTGCTGCCTATAATAGGACTTATTAAACTAGTACATCCTCGGAACGCATCTGAACCAATAGTAGTAACTCTATTTGGGATAACGATGTTTGCCAAACTAGTACATGATTGGAACGCATTATTACCAATACTTTTAATACCATCGCCAATGATGATATTGGCCAAATTAGTACAACCTTTGAACGCATTATTACTAATACTACTAATACCAATAGGTAATTCGACAAAACTAACGTCAATAATCGTAGATTGTATTTCGACGTTTATCAACCCACTACAATCTTGAAATACTGACTCACCCATAGTTACAATATTATATGGAATGATAATACTGGTTAAACCACTACACCCTTCAAACGCATTATTAGTAATGCTTTTTACATTTGAACCAAGAGTAATACTTGTCAGATTCTTACAATTATAGAAAGAGTTTTGACCAATAGTAGTAACCGTACTTGGTATTGTATATGAAGTTCTTGTATTTCCTACAGGATACTGAAGTAATGATGTTCCGCTAATATCAAATAATACACCATCAACATCCTTATATGTTGTATTTGAAGGATCTACCGTAATATTAGTCAACGCCGCGCAATTATAGAATGGATTCGGTGGGGAAATAACGGTGACACTCTTTGGTATAGTAATACTCGATAGAGCCGTACACGATCCAAACGCAGAATCATATAAGCTATTAACTCCGTTTGGAAGTGTAACAGTTGCTAATTTACTGCAACCTTGGAATGCCTTTGAGTTAATCTTTATATTATTCGGATTATTATTTATATTACCAATATATTCAATAGTAACACTTGTTAAATTAACGCAATTTTGGAACGCGCTGGCACCAATATCTAAATTACCATCGGTTTTAATAGTAATACTAGTCAGATTAGATTTTGATAAAAAAGCATTTGCTGAAATAGATGTAACTTTGAATGATGATGTATTATACGAAACATCATTATATATTGTAATTTCTCCTGAAATAGTAGAAGATTGTGCCGCGACTATTGCGGTTGTAATGGTATTTTTTGTATAAACGACACGTTCATTAGTAAACGTATTATTAATTACAACAATCAATAAAGCAGAATAATTTTGTATTTTTTCATTAAAATAGATGGCTTGTATATCTTCTTGGGTCGATTCTAATATCCAATCTCCGCCGTATTTTATATTACCAGTATTATCTATGGATGCTCCGATCGGAATACCTGTCAAATCGTGTATGTTTGTATAGTACTGTTTCCATCTCATGTTTTTCAATGTATTACATGCTAAAAAATCCATATTTGATAAATGAAATTGTTTTATTACATCTACGATAAATTGCGTGTTTGTATCTGAAAATATCAATTCATTGTTTAAAAAATAAGGAGTTTCGCTAAAATGGCATACTACCGCTATACGTGTAATATTCTGAAATTTGCTAGTTAGTAGTGTCAATAATTGTTCTCTCGTACAACTACTAGTGTAAATAATAGGAAATGTATTTGCGTTCGCATAATTTCGGAATTCTTTCACAGAAGAATCGATAAGCATTATATTTTGTATAGCAGTTGTTTCTATAGAATCATTATATATAAGCGATTGTTCGGTTGCCATTATATATAATCATATTATATAATATATTATGAATATATTATGTAATGCGTATAGCTTATTTGTTTGTTCTAATTGAACTGTTTTTGAGATTGGTTTAGTGCTTGGGTTTGTTTTTTATGAGCTATATGTAGTTCTTTATTTAATTTCGATATTATATTATTTTTCTCTTCTACATTCATTTTTTTCAATTCCATTAATATTTGTGAAAATGGGCTTAGTGGGCTTAATGTTTCAGTTATCATACCATTTGCTATCATTTTTCCTACTTTATTCTCCTCTAATAAAATATTATATACAGTTTCGTTTATACAGGCCTCTTTTATGATAGTGGTTCCATTTACTAAATCCTTTGCTTTTACCATACATCTATTGTAAAACACTTTGTGGCATCCTGTTAAAAAGGTGTCTTCATTAGGGACATTTTTATATAATGACCCCTTTTTCATTAACACCATATAATTATCTATATTTGCTGTTTTTGATACAAACAATACTTTCTTACCTAATATACTGTGGTTTTCGGTAATTGTTTCTATTGATAGAACACCTTGATCTGTCGCAATTTTAGTTCCTGCTTTAAAACATATATTTGCTACAGGTAGAGCTTCTATAGGACCTATTACACTAGTTACCGAAGTTGTCCAATATACATTATAATCATCATTATAAGTTACGGTTACTTGTATATATTTATTAGCATCATCTTGAGTTAAAATATATGTTTGGTTAGACGCATCTGGGATATTAGAATAAATTCCACCTACGGTTGATGACCGTAACCATTGGTAAGAAATATTCGTAGGGTTATCTATATCTGTTAAAATAGCACTAATAGTTTGATTTTGAGTTGCTGTTCCAGATATATCTACTATACCAGGGTCTTGTATTGGGCCATTTTTATTTGATGCTGATTTTTCAATCCCATAACTATCTATATAAGTTATTTGAACATTTATATATTTGCCTATGTCTTCTTGCCTTAAAACATATGTTTTATCATTCTCATCCGAAATAATAATAAAATTTGACATATCTGGAGTATTTGCTCTAGACCATATATAGGAAGAAATATATGGTTGTGGATTAATATTTAAAATGGCAGATAATGTAGTACCCTTAAATAAATCTCCGTCTAATATAACTGGAAGACCTGATTGTGTAGGTGGAGTATAAAAAGGATCCGGAATTACATAAGTAGTAGCAGGTATTTGTATAGTTTTACTAACTGTATATGGGGTTCCTGATAACCGATAACTTAACTCTCCGCGTATATATCCATTTAAGTCTGTCGGTGTTAATTGATATTGTGAAGAAATGCCATTTGTAAAGGGACCTACATAATTAGAGGATTTGAATAAATTGTTAGAAATAAACTGAATTGAAGGAGGAGGAGGAGGAATAAAAGAAATCAACAAAGAAGAATAATTTTGTATCTGATCATTAAAATAGATGGTTTGAATATCTTCTTGGGTTGATTCTAAAATCCAATCACCTCCATATTTTATATTGCCAGTATTATCATTTGACGCACCAATAGGGATGCCGGTTGCGGCATATAACGTCGCATAAAAAGTGGTCCACAACGTGCTCTGTAAGGTATCACATGCTAAAAAATCAATATGTGTTAAATGAAATTGTTTCGTTATATCAACGATACATTGAGTATTCATCTCTGAAAATAATATATCCTCATTTAAAAACAAAAGTGATTCGCTAAAATGGCATACTATAGCTATGCGCGAAATATTATTGAATTTGCTAGATAATATCGTCAATAATTGCTCTCTTGTACAACTTCTCGTATAAACAATAGGAAACGTGTTCGCATTCGCATATTGTTGAAACTCTTTGACCGAAGAATCTATAAGCAACACATTTTGAATAGAACTGGTGTCTATAGAATCATCGTATATAAATGATACTATTGGTAATATATTTGTCTCTGATGTTTCCGTTTCCATTATAATTATATATATTTGTATATAATTATATTTTAGTAAATAGCACCCTTTTTATTTTTTCTCGTTTTTCTCCCATAAATATCAAAGAATTTTTTTATTGTTTTTGTTTTCTTCCTTTTTTGTTTTTGTTTTTGAGTTTGAGTTGGTTTTGGATTTGAGTTTGTCTTACTTTTTTGTATTGGCTGGATTATATTATTATTATTCATATTATTATTATTTGTATTTGTATGACTTATATTTTTAACCCATTTATTTTTTTGATCTGGTCTATAACTCAAAAACCATTCATCATATTCCTTTGTGCCCCTTTTAGAACTAAGTTCCTTGAATTTTTCTGATTTATGAGCTCTCATTTCTTCAACGGATTCTTGATGTCCATAACATGTAATACTAAAACGCCTCAAGAGTCCTTTTTGTTCTAATCTATTTTTTTGCTGAACATCAAACAAAAATTTGGCCATACACAAAATCCTATCTGAAAATTCATTATAATAAGGTCTATCCGAATATAAAAAGGCTAAATAAAAACTCAACATGGTATCTATTGTGGCGATTTTTACCTTTTGTCCATGAATATTTAGTACATTATAACTATGACATGCTATCGGCTTATATACAAAAGCAATTGTATCTGCACCTATTTTAATTTCATAATGGATCGGAACTATTTCTCCAATCGGTTCTCTCTTCATTATTTTCACATTCGTAATACCAATATCCTTTAATCGTTCTTTTACAATTTCCGCAGTGGTTTCCGGATCATTCGATAGCACATCAAAGTCGGCAATTTTTTCCAAGTATTTTTGTGATTGTTTCGGCATATATTGTGAATACAAAGTATTCGCATAACCCCCAAAAAATACGCATCCTTGATTGATAAAAGTATCCTTTACACTTTCGTAAATTTCATCTTGATGTTTGGTATCAGACATTTCTCTCTGGTAATTAATTGTATTACAATCTATTGAAGTCAAGGGATAATGTTTATTAAATATGGTCAACCTTTTAAGAACCTTTTCCCATCTAGAAATATCACCAGCAGGTCTAGATAACTCCAAATACATGCCCATTTTCAAAAAATTCGGAGGCGCATATAGTATACCATGTATTCTAATGGAGTCCTTTTTAATGACATCAAACAATTTTTTGGGAATATAGCTTACGTCAGCAATCGGAATAAAATTAACGTATACTTTGTATGTACCGTGATGTTGACCACTTTTACATTCGACCTCCTTATACCCTTTATCATAATAAATATTTGCGAGTTCCTTCGCGTCTTCTAAAGCATTGGCGGAATAAAAATCGTAATCTGGGATATCTACGTCTTTATTATAAAAGCGGTCTGCTTCCGGTAACTCTTCATTAATACTTTGACCACCATAACAAACCAAACTTTTTTTTCTTAAAAAGTTCTCTAATATTTCAACCATTTTTTTTATTTCCGGAGTATTTACCAATCTAGATCCCATTTTTGTTTCAGCTAAATCAACCGCACTTCTTAAAATAGCCAATTCACAATCTTGAAATGTGACATTTTTATTACATTTTACATTTTTTACGTTGGGTGTTTTCATTTAGTTATCTTATATAACATTAAGATTTTTATAATATTATGATTTTTATAATATTAAGATTTTTATAATATTAAGATTTTTATAATATTATAAAATATGCCAGATAAGACGCGTAAAATACATACGTATGGCTCTAAAACTTAAAGCTATAATAGTCGCTAGAAGCTTCACGTGTAGCATATGAGTAAGCTGGATTTTGTTTTGTGGGGTTAGGTATAGTAACAACCGTATATCTCAAACGTTCCGGCTTTAAACAAAAGGCGGACCCACAACTATCGAAAAACTTGTTATTTTCCTTTAAAAAGTTATCATTATATTGATACCTCATGGCGACCATTTGACAACCCAATTCTCTACATAAAAACCCACTAGGATTCGCAGGATCAATACCATTATCAGGTAAAGCGATGGTTAACCCTCTTCTGTTAAAATTAGTTAATTCATTAATATCCGGATTATTTTTCACATCATTATAATTATATGCTCTCATGAAAGCCGAATTACTGGTGATATTGATAAATTCTAAAATTTCCTTATTTTCTAAAAACGCATTATTCGTTTTATCTACTGCTAAAATTACCTTTCCTTTAAACGTGGATAATTTTTTTTGCGCAATGTTATGACCATGATCTTCAAAACTATAATCACTTCCAAGCATTAATAATGGATATGATCTAAATATAGAAGCTAGTTTAGAATACATCTCTTGGTTATTGCTTTTAATTCTTAAATGAATTATAATAGGATCCTCATAATTGGGCGCGGTTCCTGACGCAAATGCGTAATCATTTATGGTTTTCATCACCGTACCAAAAGCAACGGAATTAAACGTTTCTTTAATGTAGAAATTGTCTTGTGTGCTAGTAGCAACGACAGGAGTATTACCAATGGAATAAATTTCAAAATCCAAACAGCGGACTCCTTGTTTTAGAACTGCTTTCAAATTACATATATCAACAAAATCATTTTTATATGACCCACCACTACATGCGTTATAGGCGGTTTTCACGTAATAATCGTATAAACTACCGGACATGTCCTGCTTAATAGAATGAATATTTCCATTCAGTGTAGAATATAAATTATCCATGTAGTTACATTCGGAATCTTCTAGTTTAACCAAATAAATGACATATCCGATCATGAATATTAATATGATAAATACGAATCCCATAACCATATAACTTTGAAAATCTTCGTCTAAATTTTTTATGGCGCTTAAATAATCGGTTGATTGTGTTGACATTATATCTAATATATAAATATAGTATTTTTAAAATAATATTTAAAAATCAAATTAGTTAAATAATAATATTTATAAGTATATAATAAATATGGCTGGAGGTCTTTTAAATTTGGTTAGCCAAGGTCAACAAAATATTATATTAAATGGAAATCCTAGTAAGACATTCTGGAAAGCGACTTATGCGAAATACACCAACTTTGGTAAGCAAAATTTCAGACTGGATTATGAAGGCACACCAACTCTTCGTTTAACAGAAGAATCCACCTTTACATTTAAAGTGAAACGCTATGCGGATCTTTTAATGGACTGTTATTTGTCCGTCTCTTTGCCAAATATCTGGTCGCCCATATTACCCCCACAAACCATCCAGAATCCAGATGGTACTACATCATATACTGATTGGGCTCCATATGAATTTAAATGGATCGACAATATTGGGGCGCAAATGATAAGCAAAATAACCATCACCTGCGGTAATCAAAAACTTCAAGAGTTTTCAGGACGTTACCTCTTATCCGCAGTTCAACGAGATTTTAGTTCTGATAAAAAGGGTTTATTTGATCAAATGACTGGGAATGTTCCTGAATTAAACGATCCTGGGAGTAGCGGAGCGCACGTGAATAGTTATCCGAATGCTTTTTACGAGCCAAATAATCCTGCTGGCGCGCAACCGTCTATTATGGGTAGAATATTATATATCCCTTTAAATAATTGGTTCACGCTAAAAACCCAGATGGCGTTTCCTCTCGTTTCTTTACAATATAACGAGCTTCACATACAGGTAACATTTAGACCCATTAATGAATTGTTTATGATCCGCGACGTATTTGACGTCACAAATAATTATCCCTATGTTGCGCCCAATTTTAATCAATATTATATGCAATTTTACAGGTTTTTACAAACGCCTCCAGATGAGGTTCTCGGTCCGAATTCTTATGTTGATACCAGAACTCTTTGGAATGCGGATATTAATTTAAATTGTACGTATTGTTTTCTCTCGAATGATGAATCCGCCTTATTTGCCAAGAACGAGCAAAATTATTTATTCAGACAAGTTCAAGAGAAAATATTCTATAATGTGACAGGTCAGAATAAAGTGCAGATGGATTCAATGGGTTTGGTTGCGAATTGGATGTTTTACTTTCAAAGAAGTGACGCAAATTTGAGAAATGAATGGACGAATTATACGAATTGGCCATATAATTATATGCCAAGCGATACGACATTCGCACCTATCGCAGGCGATTATCCGAATCCGAATCCGGATCCAATGGTTCCTCCCACGCTTGGTCCTGGATTAAATCCGTATAACACACATTCCGGTATAATGATTACTGGTGTATACAATCCGCAAAATATAAAGGAAATATTAGTCGGTATGGGTATTCTTTTGGACGGTCAATATAGGGAAAATATATTGCCAGCAGGAGTATTTAATTATGTTGAAAAATATACTAGGACCGCAGGCAATGCGCCAGAAGGATTATATTGTTACAATTTTTGCCTAGATACCTCGCCGTATAACATGCAGCCATCCGGCGCAATGAATATGAATCGTTTTCAAAATATTGAATTGGAATTTACCACAATATCGCCCCCATTAGATCCATTAGCACAAGTTTTAACCATTTGTGATCCTGCAAGTGGCGAAATTATTGGAATTAATAAACCAACCTGGAGAGTATATGATTATAATTTTAACCTGGTTGTGTTTGAAGAGAGAATCAATGTAGTGACATTTATTAGCGGAAATGCCGGCCTTATGTATGCCACTTAAAAGAATTCACTTTCCGGTATATTTTTCTTTAAGTTACTTAGAGAATAATATATATAAAACATGAGATTTTTGTTCCCAAGACTTTTTTGGGAAAGTCGATTTTGGACATTTATAAATGTCCATTTTTGGGTTTTGCAAAATAGTTTCCCATTTTATCGATTTTTACTGCATAATTGAAATTTATGGTCTGGGCACTTTTAAAAAGTTTTTCAAAACGTGACGGTAATTTTTTTATATTTATGTCAAAAAGTATTTAGGGATAAATATATGTTTCATATATATGAAACAAATGAAACAAATTTGTCCCAAAAAATCCCCAGATTTTTTTTGCGAAATTTGTCAATACAAAACCGTCAATAAAAAAGATTTTTGTAAACATGTTTCTACTAGTAAACATAAAAGTGAAACAAATGAAACAAATAATGAAACAACCAAAAATCCCCAAATAATGACCGCTGAATTAATGACCGTCGAAATAATAACGCCCATAATGAAAGATTATAATTGTTTGTGTGGATCTCAATTTAGTAGTAGGACAACCTTATGGAGACATAAAAAAAAATGTACTTATAAGGAAATTGACATGGCATCTTCGTCTTCATCTTCGTCTTCATCTTCATCTTCTTCTACAATTACAATTGACAATGAAAATATAGAACTGCATATGCCATTTAATATTGGTAAAGATGAAATAATAAAATATTTAATGAAGGAAAATGTAGAGTTTAAAGAAATGATGGTGGAACAAAATAAAATGATGATGGAGCTATGTAAAAATGGGACAAATAATACAATGATAAACAGCATGAACAATTCGCATAACAAAACATTTAACCTCCAAATCTTTTTAAATGAAACGTGTAAAGACGCCATGAATATTATGGATTTTGTAGATTCACTCAAGTTACAATTATGCGATCTAGAGAGAATTGGGGAAGTCGGATTCGTTACCGGAATTTCAGACATTATTATTAAAAACCTGAAGGCACTCGATGTTAGCAAAAGACCGGTTCATTGCGCAGATACAAAAAGGGAAGTCATGTATGTGAAAGATAATAACAAATGGGAAAAGGAACAAGATGATAATAATAAACTGAAAAAGGCAATCAAACATATTGCGAAAAAAAACAGCATGAACATCAATCTCTTTAAAGACAAATATCCGGATTGTATCAATAGTCACTCTAGAAAATCGGATCAATTTAATAAAATTTATATCGAGGCTTACGGAGGCTCTGGAAATGAAGACGTGGATAATGAAAATAAAATTATCAAAAATATCGCCAAAGTGGTAGCAATTGATAAAACGAATCTCTAAAATATTTCAAAAAAAATTACTTTAGATATGAATTGGACGCCAAAGGCCCTTCATCCATAAATTCACCGGTTAAACTATAACGCGGAGGATAGATTGGCATATTTTCTAAATGTGGTGGTTTATATCTTTCATCAAATACTTTTCTATCTTCATCAAATGAAGATCTCCATACATTTACACCAAAATATGGCATGGCTGGTTTTTCAAATTTATTCGATGTAATTAATATAGCCTGTGTTCCAATATCCGTGGTTAATTGTGAATATGTAGGAGTAGTTCCGCCAGTTAATTTGCCTGCGGCATTGTCACCAGTAAAACCCTCTTTATTTCTTGAAAAAGGGTTTTCGTGTATTTTCATATGAGGTTGACACCCAGGACAATCTATATCAGAAGTACATTGTTGACCAGTGATAGAACACCTTGCTGGTGGACCGCAAAAATTTCTACAACTATAGGTTGTTGTTAGTGGTAAATCAACCGTATGAGTGGTAGTGTCAAACTCCTTCACTAACGTTCCGGAGTTTAGTCTCTCACCTACGCTTGCGCTCCGGATCGCTCCAAACCCTTCGCCAATAGTAGATTGAATATAATCATTTTCCACTAAGAAATCTATCCATTTAAATATAGCTACAAAAAGTATGAAGCTAATGAATGTTAAAATTAAAATATTATATTGAGTTGCTGATAGTTTCATATATTATTAACGAATATTATTTATTTAACGAAGTTTCCTTTAGAACACTACTAAATAAAAATTCAGTTAATTCTCCAACCAAAATAAAAAATAATATAAAAACAAATAAATTTTATATCATTTAATTATAAGTAAGTAAATGGCAACTACAAATGATACCGAAGATATTATAAATGAAAAAAGAGAAGAATCCACAAATACAAATAAAACTCAACAATTCGGTTCAGACATAGGTAAATTTTTTGTAACATTAGCATTAATACTATTAATAATAATAGTATATATTTCCCTAGGAAGTCTAGCTTTATATGGGTGTAAATTAGGTCAATCAAATATATTGCCTACAAACGAAAAATGTTTTCCATACACAGATACCAAGCCCATCATTGATTCGATATTTACAAATATTTTTACAACAACATTTACAGATCCGGCGCAATCCGTGAAACTGAAGTTTCCATACGATAATTATAACTCCAAAAATATGATATTAGATGTATTACGTAATTATAAAAATGAACCCCATTCTCATTTTTTGGCAAATTATTTCATTTCTTTAATTGAAGGATTAATTAGTTTTAATTATTCGTCGTTTAATTTTATTTTAAATTTAATGAATGGCTTGCCTGAACCATTGATCATTTTATTGGGTCCAATCATTTTATCAATATTTTCTACGTTACTATTGTTAATAGATAATTTTTATTTGATGTATTTATGGTTTGCTAACATGGGTTGGTTTTTTAAACAAAATAATAATACCGCAAATGATCAAAAACCAGTATGGGAAAACGTAACTATCACCCAACCTGTAAATTATTGGTTAGCATTTTGGTTTGTATTTATATTCTTTATTTTGTTTTTTGTTCTATTATTCTTTGCCTTACCAGTATTACCATTTTTAACAGTCCTGGTATGTTTACTATCTGGACTTGGTTATAGAGGAGAAATAAATAATAAAGTGATATCCGCAGCAACCATTATATTAGACGTATTCAAATATTATAAGGTGTCGATTATGAGTATATTCAGTTTTTTCGTAATTCTGAGCGCATTTGCTAATTTGGGGACGATTCCTGGAATTTTCTCCATTATTACATTAATTTTAATATTCTGGGGCGTAATTTCTATTGATTTATTTAAACCAATTAATCCAGATATATTATCCAATGTTGTTAGTAATAATCAGGCGACAAAAACATGTGACCTAAAAGGCAATACTTCTACTTCAAATAAACATGGGTTTTTGTATAATTTAGTTTTTCCACAAAAGGGAGGCAACCGAATCATTCATGAATTAAAAAAAATAGGTAAAAAATTAGAGAAATAAAATATAAACTTTAACTACAAATAAACTTTAATCCAAAATATAATATAAAAATAGATACTTTATTATATTATATATTTAAATGGGAAAAAAGGCAAAAAATCAAATCAATCCAAATAAAAATGTTCAACATGTTCATGGAGTACAAAACCATTCTATCCCTGGACCCAAACTTACAGCCGAATACAAAGCAAAATATCCGTTTGTAAGTATATGTATGCCAACGTTTAATAGGCGCCCTTTTTTTCCGTTTACTATAAAATGCTTCGATCACCAAACTTATCCAAAAGATAGAATGGAATGGATTATTATAGATGACGGAACCGACAAAGTTGAGGATTTGGTCGCCCATATTCCCCAAGTAAAATATTTTAAATATGATGAAAAAATGACTTTGGGTAAAAAACGTAATTTATCACATGAGAAATCTATTGGTGAATTTATTGTTTATATGGATGACGATGATTATTATCCGCCAGAAAGAGTAAGTCATGCCGTAGAAACATTGAGAAAAAATCCACATGCGTTATGTGCTGGTTCGAGTGAAATGTATATATACTTCAAACATATTAGTAAAATGTACAAGTTTGGGCCATATGGTCCAACCCATGCAACTGCTGCGACATTTGCTTTTAGACGAGAATTGTTAAATAGAACTAGTTTTCAAGAGACCGCCTGTGTGGCCGAAGAGAAACATTTTTTGAAGGATTATACAATCCCATTTGTCCAGCTAGATTCAATGAAAACTATTTTGGTGTTTTCACATAATCACAATTCATTTGATAAAAAGGAATTATTAAAACAAATGCCAAACCCTATGGTAACTGAAACGATAAAGATGCCTGCGGACTTTGTAAAAGAATTAGATGTATTGAAATTTTTTATGGAAGATATAGACAAGGAACTGGACATATATAAACCTGGTAGACCAGAAAATAAACCAGATGTAATTAAACAAATAGATGAATTAAAAATACAAAGAGAGAAAATGGAGTTACAACAACAACAACAGCATTTAATACAAAAATTAAATGAATTTAATCATACAATTCAAATATTAACTTCTGAAAATACTCAGTTGAAAGAAAAGGTGGTCTATTTAGAAGATAAAATGAAACAATTAATTACGGAGAAAATACAAGATAGGATCAAACTATCACAAACAACACCAAATGTTGTTGTAAAAGCGCCTCTAGAAACACCAGTAATCGTAGAAATACCAGTAGAAACACCAATAATAAAAACCGATGATATTTCGATTACGGAAAATGTCTAACCTATATTTAGCTAGCTACATATTATAATACAAATTATTATAATATGATCCAAAAAGAATAGAATTCAATGAATTATGAATTCTATATAATTTCTTCTTCATCAAAATCAATTTCCTTATCTTCTGTATCCGGCGCATTTTCTACAGTGTATTTTTCCAAATATCTATAAATTCGATTAATATCTAATTTAGAAATTTCATAATTTTCAAAAAACCCCAAAATTTGCGTATCATCATATTTACTCCTAAGTTCAATAAAATAAGCAAACAGATCTTTTTTATCCATGCCTAATTGCTGACATAAATTCTGAATGAACAAAGAATTATTATACTCCGTCGAATATTTGGTTAAAACCTTTGTAAATCTTACTTCCGCCGGATTAAATTTACTCTTTTTTTTAAAGGTATCATGATACAATTTATTATTTTTAAATGTCTTGATCAATGAGCTCATTTCATTAAATTGCCAAATTTGTTTTTGAAAGGTAATTCTATCAATATAATCCGCAAAACACACATTTTCCAGTTGATTGATATAAAAAGGAATGGACGTTTTTTTATCGATTTTATCAATGACATCAATGATATTTTCATGCCATAATAATCCAACACTCGTTCTATCGGTTTCATTCATAATATTAAAATGTTCATCAATACTATAATAATTATTCACTAATTTTTGAGTTATTTTTTTGGTATCATCATTATATGATTTCAATTGAAAAATAGTATCGATAAATTCACCATGAAATACGGTTGGGTTGTTTTTATAAATATTGTAAATATTGGTTAATTTTCTCAAATCTCCCTGAGAAAAATCAATGATTTTATTTTTAGTAACTACATCAATAGTGGGTAACAATGTTTGAATCATTGTATTCAGTTGTACCACAGTAGGCGTTTTCAGTTCCACTGTATTACAGACCTTCATAAGCTCTTTAATTTTTTTATCAACTCGATAATTACCGATACATATAATAGGACTCATCGTAACCTCCTCTAATTTCTGTTTTTTCGTTTTTTTAGGTCTAATAAGTTTAATTAATGTGTTAATTCCGCCCTTATCTCCATTATTCATGCCATCAATTTCGTCCATAATAATCGCGATTTTTTTTACCTTTTTATTAAAAAGACTCATAATATTTTTATCAGACATATTATGCTTGGTAATATCGTCAATCACCGATTTGTTTCTGATGTCACCTGCGTCATATTTTATAATATCATAATTTAATTCTTTTAGAATATTGGTAACAAATGTGGTTTTACCAGTTCCAGGATCACCGTAAACATAGATACCCTTTTTAAAAAGAACATTGTTTTTGTTTTGCTCAAATGCTCTCAATACATCTTTAATACTTGTCGCATTGTCATCTCTATTTAAAATAGTATTAATATTCAATTCTTCCATATTATATGTTTAATAATATTCTTTTTATGTTGATTTTTACATAATCCAAGTTCATTTATAAAATGAGAAAAATAGGTTTTACATTTATGTGATTTCATTTCAATACAAAAATGATTAATAAAATAAATATAATTTTTAAAAACGAGATGCTTATATATATAATTTTTATTTTCGATCCATTTTTTATAATTTTCCTTTACAATTTTATCAAACACAAAATCGTTATCACGAATAATTATATCGCGTATATAATTCTCATATTTCGTAATACGCAATTTAATGATAGGGTGATATAATGTATAATTCTCTCTGTTTGTAAAAATAAAATAGATTTTTGGTAAATATTCTTTTATTATATTCACCATATCTTCTGGTAAAATGTTAATTTTTATAAATATTTTGTTATTGGTATCCATATAACTAGTAAATAGTTATATTTAATAATATTTATGAAACAATATTTATGAAACAATATTTATGAAACAATATTTATTATAACAATAAATATTATTTTGAAGTCAAATGGGTTTATGTTTTACTACAAGGATTATTTACACCATATGTAATACCATCCCATGATACTTTACAATTATTTGCCCAGGTATATTTCGCACAGGCGCCATTTGATCCAGAAAATGCAGCAGTATTAAAATTTTTTACTAAATGCTGTTGACCGCTAGTGGCAGGGCATGTCCCTAAATCCTTTGTATTTGTACAAGTACTTGCGTCACCTTCACCATTTACTGTCCAATAATCTGGACAAGTAGGAACTATTGGAGGCCAAGCATGTTTATCTTTTGCATAACTGAGAGTAATACCTATAAATACTAAAGCAATAATTAAGATAATTATTGCGGAATATAACACGAATTTTTGAAAACCTTCCATTGTATAAAATATATAAATATATAAATAAAAAATTTTTCTATTTAAAATTTTTCTATTTGAGTATTATAAATGAATAAAGTGAATAATGGACGCGTAGATATTAAAAGCCCAAATACTTCTGAATTATTTGGATTGTATGATAAAATACCTGCACATCAATGTACTACATTTAGGAATCCTACTGAAGGATTATGGAATGATACTGATTTATCTCAGTTATTTTTCTCTCTACAAAACATTCAAATAATTCAAAATGGTATTAGATCAGGTGTCTATCACAAATCAAATGGTCAATATACAATAGGTCTTCAAGATTGCGATTCATTAAAAATAATTATGCGTAGTGTTTATTTACAACATGCCGCAAATCAACCCAAGAATATTACACAACAGGTGTCAGAATTAAACAAAATTGTATTGGATTATTGTATTCAACAGGTTTACGGTGAGGCGCAAGGTTATATGAAATACATAGATGATGTTAGTACTCTAGCGGTTCCTATTGCTCATCCGATTATGGCGGATAATTCTGACAGAGAGCTTGTTTTGAAACCATGGTTTTAAAAAATACAGTATAACAAAAAATACAGTATAACAAAAAATACAAATACAAATACAAATACAAATACAAAATACAAATATATAATAATATTTTTATTATTATACATTATTAACATTAATTAATTCAATCATCTTCCACTACAATATTCGCAGGCTTTACATTTTTTTTAATCATAACACCTTTAGACACTACCTTTTTTTTATTTGTTTTAGGATTGATATCCTCTCCATTCATAAGTCTTTGTCTCACTTCTTTATACTCACTATATTCTTCCTTTAAATTATCTAATTCGGAGATCCACATTTGGTTGACTGTTGTATTTTGAATAATAGTCAATTCCTCCTCTTTACTGCCACGCTCTTTGAACAATTTCTCTACATTTTCCTCCGTTACACTGTCCATCGACATTTTCACAAGATATTTAAATTCAGCATCATCCTCAATTATATCATAACCTTTCTCAGTTAACATTTGCTGAACCTGTTCCTTTTTCTTTTTTCGCAAATCAATTGTGCCGTCTAGATTTTCTTTAATATAACGCGCTTTATTGCTCAACAGGACTAGTTCCTTTTTTAAAGCGTCAATCATATAATCTTTTCTGGTCTGATATAATTTTAATCTTGTAACATAATAATCATTGATAATCTCATCCACACGCTCATATTTTTTCAATTTATCATCTGCGTCAAATAAATGCATATTTGTGGTAGTATTTGTGGTATATAATTTCAATAATTTTTGAAGACCATTACATCCATGATCGCCCTTACTAGCTTCTAATTCATCTAACTTACCTTTTGTAAACGTAATTGTAAAATCGACATTTGTGTCTTTGCTCATATCATCATAATCTTTAATAAGAGGTGTAACTTTTTTGCCATCTTTTCCAACATCTGGCTCAATAAGCCCTTCTAATAATTCTTTGAAATCTTCTGTCCAATAACCAATCGGCAATTCAGTGACTCTAATTTTATCCGCTCCTAGTTTTTCATATACGCCTTTAATTACGAATTTTCCATCACTATTTTTTTCAATGGTTCCTTTAAATCCGTCATAATATGGAGTAAACTCTAGTTGAAGTATTTCACCGTTTAATTTAGATCGAATATAATTGATAATTTCAATAGGATTATAACACATAATATCCGTACTAAAACCGGTACCGATGCCTTTAGAACCATTCACCAGAACCATCGGAATAATAGGTGCGTAAAAGACTGGTTCTACGAGCAATCCATCATCATTCAAATACTCCAAAATATTATCATCCATAGCTGGGAAAATACTGCGCGTGATTTTATTCAACATGGTAAATATATATCTTTCAGATGCGCTGTCCTTACCGCCTTGTAATCTAGTTCCAAATTGACCATTCGGTAAAAGCAGATTGATATTATTGGAACCAACAAAGTTCTGCGCCATTCCAACAATGGCTCCGTTTAAACTGGCTTCACCGTGATGATAACCGGAATGTTCAGAAACATAACCAGAGAACTGTGCGACTTTTATTTCCGACGTTAAATTCTTTTTAAACGCGGAATATAAGATTTTTCTTAAACTGATTTTTAATCCATCCATTAAATTGGGAATACTGCGATCACAATCATATTTCGAGAAATGAATTAATTCTTTATTTATAAATTCTTCGTAAGAAACGCTCGATTTGTTAGTATCTAAATAGGATTTACGCTCATACTCTTCTAACCATTCCTTTCTATCATCTGCTCTCTTTTTATTAAATACCATATCGATTGCGTCATCCGACGTTTTCCCACTATGTTCAAATCCAACAATTTTTCTTTTCTCGAAATATTCGCGGAATTCCTTACCGGTACTGGTACCCAACCCTTTATAATATTTAATCTTCCAACCTTTCGTATCATTATCATCCTTCCATTGCTCATATTCGCCCTCATTGTAAAACTCCAATTCATTGGTTCCTTTTCTAGCTTTTAAAATAGGCGTATTCATAAAACCGATAAATCCTGGAATTTCCGTTAGAGTCGACCATTCCGATTGGAACAAATTAATACCTAAGCCTTTAATATGACTACCATCTAAATCTTGATCTGTCATAAATAGAACCTTACCATATCGCAAGTGTTTATGTACATCTTCCATTGTTTTATATTGTTTGTTGGTTTCTAAGCCCAAGATTTTTTTAATTTCCGAAATTTCCTTATTTTCCGAAATCTTTTTGACAGCTTCGCCTCGTACATTCAAGATTTTTCCCTTCATTGGATAAACCCCAATTGTATTTCGGTCATCCGAAGATAGTCCGGAAATAATACCGGCCTTAGCCGAATCTCCTTCGCAAAATATAACAATACAGTCTTTTGATTTTTCGGTTCCAGCCCAATTCGCGTCAGTCAATTTAGGAATACCGCGAACACTTTTCGACTTCACGCCATCGGTTTTTTTAGCTGCCTTATTTTCTTTTACTTCCGTTAATTGTAGCGCGGCATCCATGACGCCCATCTTCGCCAACTTTTCAATGAATTTATCACTGACATCACATTTTGATCCGAATTTGGAAGAAGGTGTATTCATGTAATCCTTCGTCTGACTGTCAAACGCCGGATTCTCAATATCACATCGTAGGAACAAAATCAATTGCTCTTTGATGCTATTTGGGTTCACTTTCACCTTTTTTCTTTTCTCAATATAATCTCCCATTTTCCGAGTGATTTGGTTCAAAATATATTCGACATGTTTGCCACCTTTCGCAGTATGAATACCGTTAACAAATGAGATTTGAGTAAATTCATTTGTTGGTGTCAACGCAACAGCATATTCCCAGCGTTCATCCGGATCTTCATGAACGCGCGGACTAACCGCTTTATCGCCAATATACATGTCAATATATTGTTGGAAATTTTTAATTGGGATCAAATTCGAGTTATATTTCACCTTTAAAGTCTTGTCGGTAATAGCGGCAACATCATATACACGCTTTTTTAATAGCGAAATAATATCTGGTGTTAGACCATTTATACCAAGTCTTTTATAGTCAGGTCTAAACGTAATTTTTGTATATGGCTTTGTCTTACATTTGGTAATGGATGGTTTACAGATTTCGTCCAAATTGTTTTTGAATTCTTGTTTGTATTTAAGTCCGCGAATATGATCCACTGTTTCAACGGAACCATACGTAGACCAAATTAATACGAGCTTGAATCCGAAACCATTTTTACCTCCCACAATTTTCTTTTCTGTTTTATCATAATTGGTAGACGTTCTAAGATGTCCAAAAATCATTTCCGGAATCCACATTTTATGTTCTGGATGTTCAGCAATGTCAATTCCGTTTCCATCATTTGTCATAATAATAGTTCCATCCTCTTCAATCGTTATATCAATATTTGCGACAGGTATAGCGTTTTGTTGACCAGTTTTTACGGCTTGCGCCATCCGAACTACATGATCGCGACAATTAACAATACCTTCATCAAATAATTTAAATAACCCAGGAATGTAGGTAATATTTTTTTCTATAATTTTATCTCCGGTTTCATTTAAAATCCATAAATCTGATTCTATTTTTTCAACAGAACCGACATATGTATCTGGGTTGTCCAGAATATGCTGTTTATCAGTCTTCTGTTGATATTTGTTAGCTAAATTTACGTCAGTGGCGTTCATTGTTGTTTTAATAATACATTTGTCTTTGTATTAAAATAATTTCAATTTTAATTTTTATTATACAAATCAAATAAAAAATAAATAAAAACAATAAAAACAAAATATTAAAAAATAAGTCCTTTGTGTAATAAATCATTGAAATAAAACATTACCGTTTTCATATTATGTTTATTATTAATTCTGGCTAATAAAGTGAAACTAAACGATGATTCAAATACACCTATATAAGTAGAATTACATATTTGTCCATTATGCATATCGATAATAGCAGATATATCTCGATATGTATCCATTTTAGGCGGCAAAATAATATCATACTTATTTTCATTCATAAATGTAATAACGTTATTATCATAATCATGTGCTAACAAAATGGTAATAGAATCTTTATTAATATGTTCTTTAATTAGCTCAATATATTTATTTTCCAGAAGTTGTTTATAATAATTAACATCCTCGCAATTATTTTCTTTTGCCCAATGCTGTATGGCATCATTTTCCAACCGCAAATGAATGGTATTTATTCGCTTTTTGTTTTCTATACTAATAGGAATATGCGCTTGTATAAAATTGCGCGATTTGTTAAGAAGTTCATCTGTAAATACAATATTTCTAAGAATATCGCAAAATTCATGGCTTCCATCATTATATCTTAACGAATTTGTAAACTTTAAATCGCGAAAATTAATATTTACATCTGTTTTGAGAGAGACGGAGCCGACAGGCATAGATGAAGGAGTTTGTAAAAAGCCGCCTTCGTTAACCTCATAATAATATTTAAAATCTATATTATTAATTGAAAATATCACATATAAATATTTAGGTCCTTTAATATCAATATTATAGTTATTTTTCAAATGTATAAATGGATCTCCTTTTATAGAATTGAGGTCCATCTTTGAAGAAATAAGTAATACATTATTTTGAAAGCAAGTAGATACTATTTCTGACGTAATATCAGTACAATATTGTATATTTCTACCGCCATACATAACATGCTGTATTTTAAATTCGAAATCATACCCATCTATCAAAGTAATATTATACTTTTTTAAAAAATGGTTGGTCTTATCCATATTTATAATTTCTCCGATATTACAATATTTATCAGTTTTAATTTCCTTCAGATATTTGCTGATAAAAAGAATGGGCATTTTATGTTCAATCGCATAAGAACACATTCCACAAATGGCAAACATTTGGTTACAGAATCCATTTCCATCTGATGGAGTTATATTAAGACAAAACATGGACATTCACTTAGTATTACAGGTGTATACATTATTATTTTTAAATATTAATAATGTATATATTTCATTATGTATTCACAAAGACAATTTACTCCAGGGAAAAAGTCAAATGCGATGAAAATGATACAATATAATGCGCAGATCAATCAATTCACATATTCTACAAATAACGAATATAGAAAAAATACAACACAGGAACAAGTAGTATGTAATTGTATAAAAGGTGGCGATTATGACAAATATGCGTCAAATACATTATTTTCTAATACATCTTATAAATTACGATTTGCACATCAAATCAAAACAAGTTTAGGAGGGAGTACACAATATGGTAGTTATTATTTAGGTCAACCTGTAGTAATAAATTATCTAGGGCGTGTAGCAGGTCAACCAGGTGGCAGTGGTCAACCACCAAAAAACAAATTCTAATGCGTTATAATTTTTTATATTCTATTTAGAAAAATATATTTTCTCTATTCATTTTATAATGACTCGTTTTACTAAAAGCGCAAATGGAAAATATGTTGTGAATGGCAAAAGCTACGAAATGTTGATGGGAACACGCGCCCAAGTGTGGCACGGAACCGCGTTCAAGACCAGCGGTGGTCTCACCAAGACACATATTATGCAAAATAAAAATGGACGTATTGTTTCCAGAGCGAAGCATTCAAGCGCCAAGAAAGAGATGCGTCTTGTTAAGGCTGGTTACGGAACAAAGAAGGGTAAGTTCGGATTCGTCAAGATGAATAAGACGATGTCCAAACGTGGTAGAAAAAGTAGAAAAATGAGAGGTGGTATGTACGCATTAAGTCCTTCTTCGTATGACGGACAAGGTGTGGGAACCTCTGGAGTTGATCTTCAATTTGTTGCCGGAAACGCCAACTAAATCTATAAATATAATATATAGAAGAAAATCTTATATATTATATATTATATTTTCTTGTTATATAATAAATATGGCAACCTATAAACCTCTTCTAAAAGGTAAAATAAAAACGATGACTTCCGAACAATATTTGGCAGAGTTACAAAAATTTAAACCAATAGAATGGAGAGATCAGGAGACTATAGAACGCGGAGACGATCCTACCACATTTAAAATAGGCAACATATATTGGTGTTTTGGAAGTGACTTTTATAGAAAATATAGTAATCCTGATAAATTTAAATTTAAACGCGTTGATATTAGTGGGTTAAATAATAACCCAAATAAAAATGTATATGGTTATAATATCGATGATAATAACGTGGTTGAGAAGTGGGAGACAAAATTTCCATATAGCCGTGAAAGTTTAACATTTTTTGAAAGTAACCCCACAACCGATAGTTGGGTTAAGGACCTTATTACACCTGCGGCCACTTCAGAAGTTCAACAGCCCACAGTCATGTCTCTAAAAGGAGGTAAATCCAGGAAATCCAAGAAATCAAGGAAATCCAGGAAATCCAGGAAATCCAGGAAATCCAGGAAATCCAGGAAATAAATCATAAAACCATAACACCATAAAACCATAAAATCGATAAATAATTCATTTATTTCAACAGCCACTCTGTTTCAATAAATTTCTCATAAACAATATATTCCGGCAATTTAAAATACAAATATTTTTCAAAATAGCGTTTACTAACAACAAATTTATGGGATTTTACATTACATAATTTGTAATAATAATTATACGCATCATCAAACGAAATGAGAGCTAATTTATGGTCACTATTAATTTGTTCTTTGATATAGACAAAAGAATTATTAATATCATTTATTTTGTCCCATAAAGAGCAAGATACATTTAGCACAAATTTGTCTTCAATAATTTCCACTGTTGGAAAAAAATGTTTTAATATTTTAATAACATTTTCTTCACTAATATTTCCATGAGTCATTAAATGATCATCTCCTTTTTTAACCCAATACTTGAAAAGAGAGCATAACTCATCTATCTCAAGTTCATTGTCAAAAAGTTGTTCTGCTTCGAGAGAACACACCGTAATAGTGCTTTCCCAAAATTTAATAAAATCACTTTGAATTGGTAGATATTTACTTGTTATATTAATAAACGAATCACTGCTTTCTTCATACGCGAACTTCTCTTTTAGAGCCAGTTTTAACGAATTCGAATAAATCATATTGGGAAAGGAATAACTGGATAAAAATTGCTTCCAAACAAAATGTAAATTTTTCCATTCGATTTTTACCCCAGTATTGTTATTATCAATTTTAATACATTTAGAACAAAATCTATCCACCAATTCACTTTGAGTAGTACCTTTTAAATAATACGCATAAGATTTAAGATCTTCATCGGATTGGTTATCAATAAAATTATCCGAGTTTTCATAACGGCTTGAATAATGAGCCGCGACACAAAGTAAATCTAGACCGATTTTTCGTAAAACATCCTTCCACATATCATTTGAAAAGTTCTCATTGATTTTAATAAGGCGACAATTATCGTATGAATGATTCTCATGATATTTTGTCATAAAATTATGAGTAGTATTATTATTACCAATCGAAATACATGCGATATTATCAAGATCTACCAACATTTTTTTCATTTGTGCGCTAACTAGAAATATATGATTTGTATTTTTCTTGAAAATGTTATCACCTATAATTGTCAGAAAATATTTAGCGCAGTTTTTGCTGGAAAAAATAGAAGGATATAATACATTCAATATATTTTGAATTGTATCCGATTCAGGAATAGAATTAAATAAATTACGCTCCCTAATTTGCTTGACAATATTTAGCTTTGTTTTATGTTTCCATTGTAAAAGCACTCGGTCTTTTGAAATGCTGGACAATAATTTATGAATAATATCATCTTCCTTGACAATTAAATAATCTTTGCCATTATATTCATAAAAATAATTGTTATTAGGTAAATAAAAGTATTGGTTTTTACTTAGAAAAACCTGAATAAAAATTTGTTGTTCATTTGTTAAATAGGTAGTACGGTTTAATCTTTTTTCATAATTTTTTTGTTCGTATTCGAGGGTATTTGGTAAATAATTCACCACATTATTATGTATACGTTGTAACATATATTCATTATTTTCATATTTTTGAAACAATTCAGTTATGGTATGTAAGCATTTAGTAATTAATTCAGAGCTTTCTGACATTCTAAGTATGTTATTAAAATGTGTTTAAATTAGTTTTGTAATAGTTAATAATATGTTATGAACTGATATTTTGGAGTACAAATAGCTTCTCGTTACATTTTTAAAATTTAAATTATATATTAATTATAAATGGCTAGTTGTACAGTTCCGGTTTCTCTAGGAGAATTATATGATAAATATAGCATTTTGCAAATTAAAAGTGAACGTATTCATGATAAATCGAAATTAACATCGGTTACTAAAGAATTGGAATATTTACAACCATATATAAATAAATTCCAGTTAGACGTAACATTAAATGATGAAATGAAACATATAAATGAAGAATTATGGGTAATAGAAGATAAAATAAGAGAAAAGGAACATAAGCATGAATTCGACGAAGAATTTATATTACTAGCAAGATCTGTGTATAAGAAAAATGATAAAAGATCTGTTATTAAAAATAAAATTAATGAATATTTAAATTCTGAAATAAAAGATATTAAGAGTTATGTTTGATATTCCTTCGACTAAAGTCTTCAGAATATAATCGGAAAACTTCGATTAACATCTACGTTTTCCTCCAATAATAATAATATTATTATTAATTAATATTATTATGGAAAAAAAAAAGAATTCTGTAGATAAGCCAATAAATAAACAAGATAGTAAAACATATTATGATATGGCTGTAGCATATAACAAAGAGGGGAAATATGATTTTGCGATAGATCATTATAAAAAGGCATTGGTAATTCAACCAACAAATATTGTATACTTACAAGAATTAGGAAATATATATGAAAATAGTAAACATATAAATGAAGCTATCGAATGTTACGAAAAAATAGTGTATTTACAACCAATCAATGGTGTAATATTAAATCAACTTGGACTATGTTATCATTTACTATCAAATAATAAAAAGGCTATAGAATATTTTAAAAGGATAATAACTATAAAAAATGATATACCAGAAGTATATAATAACATAGGGTTATGTTATATTAGCTTACGTGATTATAAATATGCGGAATCATGTTTGTTAATTTCATTGAGAATTAGAAATGATAATGTGATTAATTCTATGTTGGCTGATTTATATTTTTATATAAAAAAATATGATAAGTCCATATCATTTTACAAGCAAATTAAAAATATGAATGAAACTCAAAAATATTTATATAATATGAGTTTTCCATATTTGGCGCAAAGTGATTTTAAAACAGGTTTACCATTATATGAAAGTAGGTTAAATCAAAATAATATATGTAGTCAGACTGGACAAAAGCAACGAGTTGATATACCTTGGCTTTCATGTTGGAATGGGAAAAATATATGTAATCATTTATTAGTATTATACGAGCAAGGAATAGGTGATAATATTCAATATTACAGATTTATAATTCAGCTATCTAAGTTATATCCAAATATGACAATAACATATTTTTGTAAAAATATCATTTGTCATTTATTTGAGAAATATCCAAATATCAATGTTGTTGAAAATTTAACAGATAGCATTTTTGATTATAAAATATATATAATGTCGTTACCTTATATACTAAATGTTGAAACTATTCTTCCAAATACTGAAAATTATATACATGTAGACAATGAAAAGTTAATTTACTGGGCAGATAAACTGGCTCTGTTTAAAAAATATAAAGTAGGATTTGTATATAATGGCTTATTATCATCTTTTATAGAAAAAAATATATCATTATCTGAGTTTGAATCGTTATGTGAATTAGATATAGATTTAATATGTATTCATCGATTAAATGAAATTCAAAAGGATATAGATAATAACAAATCTATAATAAATAAAATTCATTTTTTTGATATAGATAATAATCAAAACAGGGCGTTTGAAGATACGATTGCTATATTAAAGAATATAGATTTATTGATTACTATAGATACATCTATAGCCCATTTAGCAGGAGTATTAAACGTGAAAACTTGGTTGTTATTAGGATATGGATCTGATTGGAGATGGTCTAATAATGAGAATACTACTTATTGGTATAATTCAGTTGAATTAATTCGAATGAATGAAAATAAAGAATTGAATCTTATATTAAAAACAGTAAAAAGTAAATTAATGAGTTTGGGATGTTAATACATCTTCTTCGACTAACGTATAGAGAGTTTCATCGCTTTCAGTTACTTTTTGCTGCGCTTCATCTACGTTTTCCTCCATAATATAAATATTATAATCAATTTTATAAAACATAAAATAACATTGTTGCGTTTAATTATCACTAAAATATTTAAATCCATAAGTATTTAAAGATTTGTGTAAAAATCTAAGTATAATGTCCAACTTTATCGACAATAAGTCTACGAAAAATTCTCAAAATACTTCAACAGATGGAAATGTATTAACTATAAAAACGGTTCAAATTGCGCCTTTTAGAACATTAATGACGGCATTGAAAGATATTCTTCTTGAGACCAATATTTCATTTCAGCCAGATGGAATTCGTATTATAAATATGGATAAATCTCATACAATTTTGGCTCATCTTTATTTAGCAGCACAAAATTTCGAGTTTTACGAATGTAAAAAAGAGAAAATTATTATTGGTGTAAATATGTTTCATCTGTTCAAGCTGATTAATTCAATTGACAATGATGATACCTTAACTATTTATATTGAAAATGCCGATTATGTGGATGGAATTGTTTCTCATCTCGCTTTAAAATTTGAGAATGGAGAGATTAAGCAATGTAAGACACAAAAGTTGCGATTGATTGAACCTGAGCCAGAAGAACTCGAATACCCAGATGTGAAGTTTTCGTCCATTATTAATTTGCCGTCTGCTGATTTCCAAAAAATTATTCGTGATCTTTCATGTATTTCAGATAAATTGGAGATCAAATCGGTGGGAAGCGAATTGATTTTTAAATGCTCCGGACAATTTGCTTCAGCGGAGATTCATCGAGCGGAATCAGATGGTAGTATGGGATTTGTATTAAAACAAGATTCTTCCAAGATTATTCAAGGCGAATTTTCATTGAAAAATTTGGGTTATTTTATTAAGTGTACCAATTTATGTTCACAAATCGAGGTTTATTTAGAAAATGATTTACCCTTGGTTGTTAAATATGATGTGGCGTCACTCGGTTCCATTCGTTTGTGTTTGGCACCATTACCGTCATCGTAAAATAAAAGCAAGTATTACTAATAAGACGATATTATTAATAAGGCGAGATTATTAATAATATTATTATGATTATAATTTAAAGGTGTATACTAATTAAATTTAAAGTTGTAATATATTAATAATATGTCGTATACAAATTACAAAGATTATTTAGGTGGAAAAATATGTTGCAATAACGCAGGACAAGGTCCTATAGGCATAATTGGACCAGTTGGGCCACCGGCTATTGGTGGAACAGGGCCAACCGGTCCAACAGGTCCGCAAGGCGCACAAGGTATTGTAGGTCCTAGCCGTAAAGGTGATACCGGACCATCCAACAAATCTTTCATTATAGATCATCCAGATGATAAAAGTAAATATTTGTCCCATGTTTGTTTAGAGGGACCTGAAGCTGGAGTATATTATCGTGGGAAAGGAGAAATTATAAATAACGAAAGCGTGACTATTCATTTACCGGATTATGTAAATAATCTGGCACATGATTTTACCATAACACTCACGGCTATTTATGATAATAAAATGAAGACGTATAATTTCTCGAAAGTAGAAAACAATTCATTTAATGTGTATGGTGAAAATGGCAAATTTCATTGGATCGTTGTAGGAAAAAGAGCGGATATAATTATAGAGCCAAATAAAGAAGATGTTGTAGTGAAAGGTGATGGACCTTATTTATGGGCATAAAAAATGTATAAAAAATCATATATAAAAAATCATATATAAATTTCATATAATTACAATTCAAATAATTATAATTATAATATATATACCGCATGTCAGGGTTTTCAAGAAATTATATAGATTATTTAGGACAGAAAAGATGTTGTGATTTAAGAGGTCAGGGACCACAAGGACCAACTGGTCTTAAAGGTGATTCCGCAGTTGGCGCTCAAGGTGTTACTGGACCAACTGGAACTGCTGGAGTTACCGGACCAACTGGCAGAAATTGTATAGGTCCAACAGGCAGTAAATCATTTATTATAGATCACCCAAATGATAACACGAAATATTTAGTACATGTTTGTTTAGAAGGTCCTGAAGCCGGTGTATATTATCGCGGTAAAGGCGAGATTACAAATAATGAAAGTGTTACTATTCATTTACCGGATTATGTGAAAAACCTAGCACATGATTTTACCATTCAATTAACGGCTGTATATGATGACAATATAAAAGTATATAATTGTTCCGAAGTGGAAAATAATTCATTTAAGGTTTACGGCGAGAATGGTAGATTTCATTGGTTGGTTCATGGAAAAAGGCACGATATAGAGGTTGAATTAAATAAAGATTTAGTTACGGTAAATGGTAATGGACCTTATTTATGGGTCTAGAAAACTGCGGTTAATAATATAAAAAAATATAATATACAAAATGTATTATACAAAATGTATTATATAAAATTATATATTTAAAACAAAAATATATAATTCAATTATGACAACAATTGTCTCGGCTTTTTTAAATAATGTTAATCTACGAGATGATCGTAATATTGAAAAATATATAATATTAGGCGGACTCTTATTACGAGCAAATATTCCAAAAATAATATTTGTTGACAATGAAACATATGACAAAATACAACTTTATGAAAATGAAAATACTAAAATTATTAAAATAGATAAAACGGATGGTTATTTATATAATTATATAGATTTATTGACTAATTTTAATTTACATTCAACATGTCCAACAAAAGATACATTGGAGTTTATTTTTACAATGTGTAATAAAACCGAATGGATGCGAGATGCTATAAAATTAAATGTGTTTAATACGGATAATTTTATATGGGTGGATTTTGGAATTAGGCATGTGTTTAAATGTTCTGATAATGAGTTTATACAAAAAATAGAAACATTAAATACTAAAATATATAATTCAGTTAGAATTGGGACCATATGGGATTTGAATTATTTATATAATATTGATATTTACAAAGATATATCCTGGTATTTCGCAGGAGGTGTATTTGGTGGAGATAAAGAATATTTATTAGAATTCGCAGATAAAACAAAAGAACAATGTCTGCGTACAATAAAAGAAAAAAATACGCTTATGTGGGAAGTAAATATTTGGTATATGGTATTTAATAATACAATGAATAATAATACAACAAATAAACCATCGTTTAATCTATATAAATGCGATCATAATGATTCCATTATAGACAATTATTAACTATACTTTGTGATAGAATCTATATATCTTTTATCATAAATTCCAATACGCGTGGTTCTATCCCATGTACTATAATTTATTATCACCTTTTCATCGTCAACTATTAGACTAAGACAATATTCGATTGGTTCTCCTTCGAATTTAAATGGCGCAGAATAACGCAATAAATTCATCGATTCATCAAACACTACTGTCATATGGTAATAATGGCGTGGTTGTTCATAAGAAACCAGATGAACTACAACCCAAATTTCAATTTCCTCCATTTTTAAAACAATATTGTCCTCTTGTGAACCAAGACATTTGGTATATTTATAGCCACACGACGATCCTCTCACATGTGAAAAAATGTTAGGCATTTGTTTTGTCTCTACGATGGAAATTTTATTGGTATCTTTGTCTAATTTACATATTTGTAGTGGCGACCATTTATAAATCATATGCGTAGAATTCTTATAATCTACATACACCCAATTTTTCTCGCAATTAGATTGTGTAAAAGATGACGTGATTTCATTTGAAACTAGTTCATTCATATTCGTATCATATTTGCCTTCGACAATACCAATGGTATTATTTTTATGGTAACCGGTTCCAATAAACAATAGTTCATTTGTTTCAACATCATTGAATATTCTTACATCCTCGATACCAATATATAATCGATCGCTGTATTCAACGTGAAACCATTTCTCGTTTACAATATTAAAATGATTATTCAGTTCTACAAATTTATTCGCTGTTATAATATGCTTATCGCAATTTGTATACCCACCATTATTTGTAATAAGATAATTTACAAATCGAATATTTAATAAATACCCACCATCTTTTTTAATTAGGCAACTAGACGAAGAGTGAAAAGGTATATTTTCATTATTTATCGGAATATTCACTTTTTTGTCTACATTTAATAATTTCGCCGGAGTTAATACGTCTTTATAAAATTTCATATTTGTTAATAAATTATTAATTATAGAAGTATCATTACAATTATTTAATACCGTAATTATTTGATCATTAATTTTATGAATACCGTTATATAAGGCAAAAATCGTATACTCGTAAACCAATTTATGCGTGTACACATCATTATGTAGAAATAAATATTTGTCCTTATTATGTTGCTTATTTAGTATATTAATAGCCATTTCGTAAAAATGAAGAGCAAGTTTATGTTTTGATATAATTCTATAATGTTTTATTATCTCATATAACCCTTCTAGCCGTTCTGGTAGGCAGTTATATCCATCTAACCAGTTAGAAATAGCATCAGGCACTTTACCTAGATTTTTATAACATAGTCCAATTCTATAATAACTATACCATATTTCTTGATCCCATCCACCTATTTTAATGCGTTTTTCGTACATTTCTATAGCGTGTTCATTTTTACCGGAATCGTAATAACTATTTGCCAAATAAAAATAATATCGTCCATTAGTGGGTTCTTCTTTTATACCGTCTACTAATAACCTTATATCTCTTTCATATTTATCATTTTTGCATCCACCGTCACCGAAATCTCGAATAAATAAAGATTGTTTTGGAATCTCGCTATTTTTATTATTACTTGGTGTATTTATGTATTCATGTGTTACGCCAACATAATTATATAACCCATTATTTCTAACAATGCGTAGATTTTGATAATAAAAATTTTCATTTCCTTGTAAAATATAACACGAATCAATATGTTTCAACATATTTTTATCAAAGGCATTTATTTCTAGAATCATATCAGCGTCCATGAGTAAAACAAAATCTGACATTCCTTGGCACGATTTTAGCGCAAAATTTCTATTATGGCAAAAATCTTTAAATGGTTCCGTTACAACAACTCCTGTAATGTTTCTTGTGGAAAAGTATTCTTGAATTACTTGCACTGTGTTATCGGTAGATCCTGTATCACAAATACAATAACAATCAATCATTGGCAAAACTGAATCAAATAATCGTGTAATAATTTTACTTTCATTTTTAACAATCATATTTAAACATAGGGTCGGTTTTGAAACACTTTCATTTAATTGTAGCTCCATTACATTATTATTATGCGAATTTTTTAAATAATAATTTATAAATTATACAATTCGTATTTTGCTTTTAATTGATTACGACTTTAAAAAAAGTATATAATTAGTTTTTGCTTTTAATTGATTACGACTTTTTTTAAAAGTATATAATTAGTTTTGCTATACTTTTTTTAAAAGTATATAATTAGTTTTGCTATACTTTTTTTAAAAGTATATAATTAGTTTTGCTATACTTTTTTTAAAAGTATATATATAATATGG
>Ga0114966_10000040_pt1 | contig 109514 bp, 111 predicted proteins | sample M_130207_XF_Meta_FD_87029 | JGI IMG/M metagenome (GOLD analysis project Ga0114966, IMG submission 87029) | Freshwater microbial communities from Lake Montjoie, Canada to study carbon cycling - M_130207_XF_MetaG | ecosystem: Environmental > Aquatic > Freshwater > Lake | place: Lake Montjoie...
AAAATAACAAAAAAACAAAATAACAAAATAACAAAATAACAAAATAACAAAATAACAAAATAACAAAATAACAAAATAACAAAATAACAAAATAACAAAATAACAAAATAACAAAATAACAAAATAACAAAGTAAATATATTATTTTATTATATGAGTTGTTTATTTATCAGTTTAGAGTATTTTATAAACGAGAATAATTTCACCATTCGACAAAAAATTTGTGATTATTTAGAAGAAAACAAACCAATTATTGAAGGAATAGAGACAAATGTTATTTTAGAAATGGAAAATACAAATTATATTCAAAATATGCGAAACACAAATACTTGGGGAGGAGCAATTGAAATTCAGGCAGCATGTAATATTTGGCAATTAAGAATTTTTGTAAAAGATATTAGATATAATCATTCACAGAACAATACTATAGAATTTATTCCTATAAATAATATTTATGATAGAACTATTGCTATAGAATGGAGTGGGGGTCATTATGAGCCGGTTAGAAATTAATTCATATTTTACATTTTACACCTTTGGACATTTAGAAAACACAATTAGTTCCTTGTTCGTTCATTTTTGGTGTTATATTGTTCGGACAACAACCGAACCTCGTTCCAGCGCACCCTCCGATTGGTTTTGGAGGAGTTGGACCTGGACCTGGTTCTGGACCTGGAGGAGGAGGAGGTGGAGTAAAACCAGGACAATTTGTTCCAAAAAAATTAATCTTAGAATTTACACCATCAGGGCAGCAACCATAATGTGTATTCATACACGTTGCTTGTTCTTCATTTGTTTCATATTCAACATTTGTTACTCTAACAACATTTAAATTATTTAAAGCAACTAAAATAACAAGAATAAGAAGTAAACTAATAATTAATAACACTATGTTCATATAATATAGTGTTATTTTTATTTTATTTTTTGTGATTTTTTTTATTTTTTATAGTTTTTTTATTTTTTACCCGTTTTCCAAGTTTTGTTCGTTTTGTTCGTTTTCTAAGTTTTTTTCCTGCTATCATTGGTAAAACAAATGGTAATGAAACTAATCCTCCTGAAATTAACAGTGCTGGAATAGCTAATGCTGGATTTATTGAATTACTATTCGTTTCGTTTTCGTGTGTTTCAACATATGAAGGGTCGCATTTATGTAAATCGTATTTTAAATGAAGTTTTTTAAATTGGTATGTATTTGTAGTAAAATCAATAATTAATTCATAACTTAATTTACCGCATTTATTATCTGGATCAATAATTAAATTATGTGATATAATTAACTTCGATTCAAAAACTAGTTTCATAGATGATTCTTTTGAATTTAACGTAATATAAATTGCTTTTTTAACGTCGGTTATTGTTGCAACTTCGGGTTTAACTTTACTTATAATCAATAAATTTATAAGTTCTGTAACAAAATTAAATGTATTTTGACATGTTAGCGCACATATTTTATTAATTAAATCTAAATCAATTTCTATGCCATTAGAAGTAAATATATTCATTAATTGTAATACATAATTATCGCAACGATCATAGTCTGTATTATTTGTATATTCTTGTTCTGTAATTAAGTTATTTTTATATTGTAAATCAATTTCATCATTATATTTAGTATTATTGATAAAAACATTAAATCTAGAAACGTCTTTACCGATTTGTTCTTTAAGTGTAGACATATTGATTTCTCCACTAGAAAACCATTTTGGTGATTTTAAATATAAACTATATACAATCAATTTATCTAAATTCATACCAATCGCATTAGTTATATTAGATTCCTTTATATGTGCTTTAACTTGAGGATATAGTATAAACCCGTCAAATAAAAAAAAATCACTCGGGTTTATTTGATTATTATTGTCGTAATCACTTCTTCCGTAATCTTCTGAACCAAAACCACCATAATAATTGTTGGAATACCTAGAATTAAATTGGCTATTATAGTCTCCATAGTTCCTATCTTGTCTATAGTTGCCAGAATTACCATTTGTTTTAAAATGTACTACTTTGAAGGTTTTGTTTATAAATTTAATAATTTTTGTTACAGGTAAAAGTTTTGAACCATTATATTTTTCTTTATAATTATTCAAAATAGTATTGTTTGTTCCTTGAATATTATTATTATTAATAGGCGGTGTATTCATTATATATATTAATCAATTAAAATTATATATTAAGAAAAAAATAATAGTGTATTATTGATTTAAAAATTAATAAGTTATTATAATAAGAATGAAAATCAGTAAAAATAGCAAATTGTTAATGTCATTTTTTCTTAAAAATAATTATATTAATCACAATAAACAAACAAAAAAAACGAATATAATTTTGTTAGAACTATATAATCAGCTAATAAAAGCATATAATTTTTTGCTTACAACTAAGAAAACAAACGGTGATAGTTTTTACAATATAAATATATCAAAAATTACATCTATTTCGCAAATTCCTAAACCCAAAAATTTTAATTCGAAAAGTTTTCCTAACGAAATTAGGAAATGTATTGATGATATGTCAAATTTGGTAATTTCATATACTTTTTCTCTCTTTAATCGAAATATCAAACTCTTTTTTATAGTTGAAAAACAAGAACATATAGAGGTATATAACAAATATGTTGATGCTATAGTTATGTGGTTATATGTATTAAATGAGTATGCTTCATCGCGTTGTTCAAAAGCATTTACAGTTTATTTATATTTTACAAATTTAGAGAAAAAATTGCCACATACTTCAATCGATATTTTAGACGAAAATAATGTAAATACCGCATTCACAACAACGTGTCCTGTTGATTCTGAAATAGTAGTATTTAGAAGAGAAGAGTGGTTTAAGGTTTTTATTCACGAAACATTTCATAATTTTGCGTTGGATTTTTCAGATATGAATAATTTTGAATGCCACAATCATATTTTGTCCATATTTCCTGTTAAATCATCTGTTAATTTATATGAATCTTATACAGAATTTTGGGCTGAAATAGTAAATACACTATTTTGTAGTTTTTTTTCCTTAAAAAATAAAAATAATGTTCAAGAGTTTATGAAAAATGCCGAATATCTAATAAATTTCGAAAGAACATACAGTTTTTTTCAACTTGTAAAAACATTAGACTTTATGGGATTAAGATATATAGATTTATATTCAAAAACAGAAAAAAGTGTTATGTTACGCAATACTTTATATAAAGAAAATACAAATGTATTAGCATATTATGTAATAAAAACTATATTATTAAACAATTACCAGTCATTTTTATCATGGTGTAAAAATAATAATTTATCACTTATACAATTTAAAAAAACTATACCAAACCAAAGGAGTTTTTGTTTATTTATTGAAAAAAATTACAAAACAAAAATGATGATTGATGCTGTTCGTTCTTCTGAAATTTTTTTACAAATATTCAAAACTTATAATAGAACAAAACACGTAAATTATTTACTTAATAATATGAGAATGACTATTTGTGAATTAGTGTAAAAGAATACCTCTCCGAGTTTATTTTTTGAAATGCTGTTTACAGTAGTCACACCCTGGTAGACTTTCTCTCTTACATTCGTTTCCAGATTTGGTTGTTTGAGAACAAATATATTTATAAGAACCATTACCTATACTTTTTTTATTGGCTTTCCACATTCTGCTTGCTTCATCGAAGTCTATTTCCACAACGTATAATACAATATTTTCTTTTTCTTTTTCTCTCTTCATTTCAGTTTTATATTCTATTTTTTCTTGGCTTTCTTCTTGTGTTTGTCCGAGTTTAGTTTGACTTCTTGTCTTCATTATGAATATTGATGATATAACTAAACGGGTAATAAAGCATTTCAATTTTATTTTTACATTCAGAAGTTTTAATTATATTTTGTATTTTATTTATGAGTATATAAAAATTATAAATAAAATTGAATAATTAAATGTTAAATGGTTAATGTATAACATAGTTAATAATTAATGGGAATCAAACATTTAAACAAATTTTTAAGAAACGAATGCCAAAATAGTATTAAAATAACTTCAATTTCTGACTTGTCGGGAAAAAAAATAGCAGTAGATATAAGTATTTATTTATATAAATTCGCATCTGATGATAGTCTGATAGAAAATATGTATTTAATGTTATCCGTTTTTAGGCATTATAATGTGATACCAATATTTATATTTGATGGGAAGCCCCCACCAGAAAAAAAGGAACTTCTCATTAAACGTCGAGAAGACAAAAAAGAAGCGGAACAAGAGTTTAAAAAATTACAACAAAAATTGGTAAATAATGAAGATATGGATTATGAAGAGAAACAAGAGATAACTACAAACATGGACTTATTAAAAAAAAAATTTATTACAATTAACAAGCAACAAATAGACATAGTAAAAGACTTAATAAGAGCATATGGTGCTACATATTATGATGCGGTAGGAGAAGCAGACGAATTATGTGCTCAACTTGTAATAAAAAACAAAGTATACGCATGTTTGAGCGAAGACATGGATATGTTTGTTTATGGTTGCTCAAAAGTGTTAAGATATTTGAGTTTATTGAAACATACCTTTGTTGTTTATGACACAAAAAATATATTACAAACATTAGACATGACACAAAATGAATTCAGAACAGTTTGTGTTATTTCAGGAACAGATTATAATATTCGTACACACGAACAAAATGATAAAAACGCACCAACACTTGACAAAACAATAAAATTATTTAAGAAATATAAAGGTTTAAATAAAGACAAAAAATTATCATTTTCTGAATGGTTATATCAAGATACAGATTATATACAAGATTATGATTTGTATTTAAAAGTGTATAAAATGTTTGATTTAAATTTTGGTCATGATGATATGCAAATATTTGATACAATTAGAATTACAAATGGTCCTATAATGAAAGATGAAATGAAGAAAATATTAGAGACAGATGGATTTGTATTTTCGAAATGTTAAATATATAAAGGGAATTAATATAAATTTAATTATCTTTTTTTTTATTTTTTATTTAAAAATAAGTAATATAATATTATATTCATATGGACTTAACAAATAAAAAATATGATAGAGAAACTTTAAAAAAAAACATATATGCTTTAAATATATTAGATATTTTAAAAACACAAATAGTTGACGTTACATTCGCTGTAAGATATTTATTAAATCCAAATTATCAACTAGATGATAATGAAAAAAGAATTACTCCGAAAATGATTTTACACTATCAGCCTCATATTACTAAATCAGAATTATTAAATGAAATGGCAAATTATGATTCTGATGATGATAGTATAGAAGATTTTGAAACGGTTTCAAATCGTTAATTATCATTAATTATATATGATTAAATAAATATTTTGCTGTCTATGTTAAATATTTGTCCTGTTGATAATTGGGGTATTTGTTCATAATTAGATTTTTTTAACAAGTCGCGCATACTTTTTATTAATTCTCTCCAAGACAATTTTGGATTATTATTTACAGATTCAATAAACGACCATGTCATAGCACCTTGTGATGTTTTATTAATAAAAGCGTCGGCACTAGTTTGTTCATCTGTACAACCACTAATCATTAGAACGTTGCCTAAAGTATCGTTTGTCTTATCATTTTCAGTATAATTATCATAATTTAAACTATCTAAGTATTGATATTTAAGGTCTAAAACAGAACCACTAAAACAACAATCAAATAACGAAAATAGTGTAACATTTGGTTTCAAATATGTTTGAATAATTGTTTTTAGTTCATCATCTGTAATGACATTTAAATCTAGAGGTACAATTAATTCATCATAACCATCTCTTTCATCGCCATTTTTATCTAAAACATATGAACCGTGACCGCTATATGAAAAAATCAATAGATCGCCACTATTAGAATTAACTAATAATTTTTTGAACTCATTTAAAATAGTAGATTTAGTTGGTTTTGTTTCAGTTTCATCTGTTAATAAAGTAACATTATTGAATCCATTTTTATTTATTAAAGTTTTAACGTTTTTAACATCATTAATACAACCGTTTAATTTGTATTGTGAGCCATTATAATTACATCCGATAAGTAACGCATTTTTATTTTTAACATTTTGAACTATAGGTGGTTGATAAGCATTTACTTTATTAATAGCATTATTCACTTGGATCAACAAACTGCTAATTTGATTTGTGTAGGACGCATTCAAAATAGTAATTTGGGCTGCTTTATTTCTTGCTGAAGATTTTAACACGTTATTAATTAGTGTATTAAAGTATTTGGTTAAAACACTTTTATCATATAAAAACTTATTTTTTATACTATTAATTCTATTTGCTTTATATTGTTCTAATTCTGTTCCCATTATACATATTATTAATATAATAAGTATTCCAAATATTTTGAGTTAAAATATGTGGTTTTAAAAACCAAATATTTTTATTATTTTAAAAAATAAATTTATCAATCAAATTGTTGTTATTATTATTGTGAATTAAATATTTTAACCGATAACCTTTTCAGCAACAACATTCTTGGCAAAGTGAGGGCTCATATATCTTTGGAGGTTGAAGTAAGTAAGTTCATCAGTCTTCTTGATCTTCAAAAGGGCAGCAAGTTTGGCATCAGGGTTAATCTTGCGTCCGTTATCCTTGTCTTGAAGATTGTTAGTGCGGATATACTTGTTGATATCACGAGTAACTTCTGTGCGAGCCATCTCAGTATTGGCGGGCTTCTCGAGAAACTTTGCGAGCTCATCACTGATACGAGTGGGTTTAACAAATCCAGATGGAGCACGGTTGCCTGCCTTGCGCTTTCTCTTGGAGGATTGTTTTTGGGCAATCTTGAGTTCACGAGTCCACTTCTTCTCAAGAACACGGTATTCAGCCTTCAAGGAAGAAATAAGGACGTTAATTTGTTGAAGTTTTGCGACAAACTCAATTGATTGCTCGACAACATGTGCCTCAACATCAACGGTTTCGGGAACAACACTCTCATCAACAACAGGAGCAACAACAACAACAACAGATTCGGAAGCAACTTGTTGTTCAGTCTCGGTCTTAACAGCCTTAGCCTTCTTAACCTTCTTTTCAGGAACGGCGGCAGAAGTATTAACTAAAGCGGTATCAACAACAGCGGAAGTGGCAAGGACTTGTTCAGTCTCAGTAGTTTTAGAAGTCTTAACTCTAGGCATCTTATTATACTATATCTAAATAATTACTTTTTAAGTGATTTAACGCAAATAATATATATTGTTACGATAATATGGTAATGTAATTTAAATTAATTTATTTACATATTAACAAAATTAACAAACTGATTGAAAAAGCCAAGGGAGCGTTGAAGCAGCTGATTCGTTGACTAATGTTAAAGCACCAAGGACATAATATGCTCCTAAAGATTTACTATCTTGGTCAATACCTAAATTTACGAATTTTTCTAAAACCTCCAAAATAACTTTTTGGACATTACACAAGTCATTTTCATAATTTATATAAGAAATGCTTAGATTTCTAAATGGATCTCCATTAGGAGGACAAATATTGCGTTTTACTATTTCGGATAATTGTGCTCTATAATGCCAAATATCAGATAATTCTCTTACAAATCTAATGAGTTTAATTCTATTTAGAGAGAGAAACCAGTTAGCGTCACTATAATTTCCTAATCCGTTTATTTTTTGAAATAAATCAAGAGCCCGAAGTTCTATCATTTTTTTGCTTGAAATATTAGAAGTATCATCTTCTATTTGTAAGTTTAGTTCAATTCCTAATATTTTACTTAGTCGAATGAATTGTTTCATATTTGTTATTACATTATTAGAGATGTCCGCTCTATTGTAAGGATTTTTGCCACCGATTTTTTTATTGTCATTTTTAAAAACAAGATTATATAAAGATGCTATATCAAACCCATAAATAAACCCATCTAAATCTGTGTAACTAAAAAATTGTTTTGAATCTATAGTATTTAATTCGTCCATCGTAATAAAATCATTACTATTTGTGCATAAATTTTTGTTTTTTACTCCTGGACCTTGAATTTTATTATATTTTCTTTGAAGTGTTCCACGAAAAACCTTTTGAATTTTTACAATAAATGAAGATAAACGTAAAAAAGTAAATAATCTTGTGATTAGTTCCTTTTTGTTACCACTAATTTTTAATTTATAATTTTTCGCAAAATTTTTTAATTGTTGAACATTATAATTATATTTTGTAATGTCATAGTAGTTTTTAATAGTTGGAATAACTATATTATCAAAATCAAGTTTTACTTGTTTTTTTGTCTGCGGAATTTGATTTTCACATTTGGTTGTAATAATGTTTATGTAATCATGAATAAAATTTTTAGAATTTGACTTGTTAAGGGTGTTTAATTCATCAACTGTATTGTTCATTATATATTATTTATATAAAATTCTTTTTGAATTATTTTACAACTAATTTAAATAAATTAAATGAAATGCTTATGTTGTATCGTAATACTTTTTAAACCTTATATGGTCTTATTGTATTTATATTTTAAAAAAAAATTGATTTAAAGATAAGACCATAGTATAAATCATATTACAAAGAAATGACAGACTCAATCATCGACGGCACTAACATTAATACTAACGTATTCTCATATTCTGCTCCTAAGGCTCACGCTTCAGGTGGAAAAGTTGTGAATTTATATAATAAATTTTCAAAGGAATCGCTTACGATTTCAACCCCATTAATTTTAACTTGGGGTGCTCAGGAAGGTAAGGATCAACAAGGTAATAGCACAGGAAAATATACTATGTCTTTACAATTTCCCAATACTGATTTTCCTAACGCGGATTGTCAAGCATTTCTTGATTCTATGCGAGCACTTGAAGCAAAAGTAAAGGCTGATGCGATGACTTATTCAAAGGAATGGTTTGGTAAGAATATTACAAGTTCTGAAGTTATGGATGAAAAGTTTAATGTGATGTTGAGACATCCTAAGATTAAGGGTTCTATTGAACCTGATTTGTCAAAAGCGCCTACGCTAACTGTTAAAGTTCCACAGTGGAGTGGAGTTTGGAAGTCTGAAATTTATGATGAAGAAGGAGTTCCTCTTTATGTAAATGGAAAAGTAAATTCACATTTGAATCCTCTTGAATATTTGAAGCCAAAGACACACGTTATTTGTCTTATTCAGTGTGGGGGTCTTTGGTTTGTAAATGGAAAAGTTTCTATTACTTGGAATTTAAAGCAAGCAATTGTTCAAAAGCCAAAGGCTAGTTTGGAGGGTCAGTGTTTGTTAAGACCTAAGGTTGCTGATAAGGCTTTATTGAAGGCGATGCCTCTTCCAGAAGAGATTGATAATGAAGGACCAAGCACACTTGTAGAGGATAGTGATGATGAAGAAGATCCTTATGTTCATACTGCTTCTCAAGTTCGTCTTCCAGAAGTTCCAGAAGTTGTCGCACCTGTTATTGCTCAAGAGGTAGTTGCTGATGTTCAAGAAGTTGTCGCCGCTCAAGAAGTTGTTGCCGCTGAAAAGCCAAAGAAGAAGGCTGTTGTGAAGAAGAAGGCGGTTGCTGCTAATGAAGAATAATTTATATATTATATTTTGTATATCATATTTGTATATCATAACGTATTATTAGTTGTAACTATAACTAAGTAAAGTATTTTTTGCCCGTATATTTATTTATTTTTTATCATATTTATATTTAAAAACTTAATTTAAATGTAAATAATACAAAATTATATAATTGTAATTTTCACTATTATATCGCTTTTATTTGAAACATCATGAATATCGTTGTCTTTACCCTTAGAGATTCCCTTATTTTTTAATTTATAATATTGCTCTTTTTTCATATGTAATTCACTTAAAGGTATTTCATAATTATTATTTTCGCAAAGTGATACGTGAATTGACCCGTTTTCTAATATTAACTTAGTTATATCATTTGATTGAATATCGTAATCAATATAAATATTATTGTCATCATCTAAACTAACATGTTCGGGTATTTCAGGCACACAATAAACTATTATTTCACGATCTGATGTTTCAAAATAAACTTCGTTATACCATAAAGGAACGAAAAATAACTCATCGCTAACATACAATTTATATATGTTATTACTCAATAAATCATAAATACTCGGGTTTAATTTATAAATCTCAACACTCTCATACTTTTGTAAGACAATAGTCTTCACTTGTTCCAAAATATCTTCATTCAAATGGAGTACAGAATGGTATTTAGAGAGAAAAGAATAAATATTCAAACACGTTTCTTTATCTAAATTATCAAACAATTTTAGACTTATAATTTTACAACCAGAGACAATTTCTTTTACGATGGTCGAGAATGATTCGCTATAGGTTCCTTTTGATATTTCTACAATAAACATTTGTAGGATGTTATTCCAAGAAGAAAATGATTCTTTTTCTTTTGAACTGTTATCACTATTATCATTATTATCGTCACTCGAATAACTTATTTCTCTCTTTAAATAATCATATGCTTCATTTATTTGTTTAAATTTTTCGTTAGATTCCTGAGTATTACCATTTTTATCTGGATGATTTAATAATGCTTGTTTATGATATTTTTTTTTTAATAAGTCTAATGTTATGTCGTTGTATGTAGTTTCATTTAAGTTTATGTCTAATATTTTAAAAGCAGATTTATAATCCATAATTGATGTTTAACATAAAAACTTTAAGTATTAAAAAGCGATAATAGTAATGTAAAATAAATATTACTAATATTAAAAGTTGTGTATGATTTTCGCCAAATTTAATAAATATTTTTCTAAATGATATATTGGTCTATAATTGTTATTGTAATACTGAAAAAAACAATACGTTTTAATCATTATATCTGACAATTGTTCAACCCTTATTTGCTTTTTTTCTGTTAAAGTAGAGAGAATATACCATATACATTCTGTAATGTCGAGATTATAAATAAAAATATCATATAAAACATCTCTAAATTTTAAAAATTTAAGTTCGTTTATATTTATAATATTTTCAATAATTTTGTTACATATTATTTTATGTTGTATCATCAAATTTTCATTATAAAAATGTAAATTTTTTATATTCGTTATGTTGTCTAGTTTAATCTTGTTAGATATTTTATTATTAAAACATTTGTTATATAGTGCTTTTGTTGGTCGTGAAACATTGATAACTTCACAACAATTTAAAATATTATCCGGAATAAAACTTATATCTTTTGTAATGATAAAGAATTTTAAATCAATCGATATTGCGTTATTTTGCTGCATATAACTGTAAAAGTTTTCTAATAACTCACTATGAATTTCATTAAAATTTTTGCAAACTACTATACCAGACTTATCTGTTTTGGCTGATATAATGTCAATAATTTGCTGATAAATTTCGTGCCAAAATAATTTTGAATTACAACCTAAAAGGGACATATCAATTTCATAATGTATATCACTAATTTTGAAAAAATACTGTTGCTTGTTATATGTTACACTAATTTTTTTTTCATATTTTAATTCTGTTGGACTATATTTTTTAATCGACTTTAACATTTGTGTATATTTGCCAACCCCACTAGGTCCGTAAAAAATAACATTTTTTAATTCATGTATTGATTTTGGAAATTTGGCATATATTTTACCCATTTTTGGATGTAAATTTTCTTTTTGATTTGATATTATATAATCTTCAAAATGAGTTTCATAAAACTTCATATTATATGTATTTAAATATTCTTTATTTGGTTTTATTACTTATTTAAATTTAAGAATTAGTTTATAACTTAAAAACATTTTAAAAATATATAGTAGTTCAAATTAAAAATGAATATTGTAAAAACAGTTGACCAGTTTGATGAAAATAATATATATTTTTGTGATCCAATACGAAATAATGTTATGCCTGAAGGAACATTTATTAGAATAATATATTCTACACATAACGTGGTGTTAAATGGTGTTTATTTGCTAATACAATTAAATGATATAATGTTGGAAAAATATTATAACAAATATAAATGTAACTTTAACATTAATACACATCAAGAGATAATAAATAAAATAAATATAATTGAAGACAATATACTAAAAAAGTATAACCTAGATAATAAAGAACCCCAGTACAAAATTTATGAACAAATAAAAAATGGAAATATAAAAATATTTGGCGAAATTAATCCAAAACATAATAATAGATTTATTCTTAAAATTTCAGGTATTTGGGAAACCCAAACACAATATGGTCTAACATATAAGTTTATTAAAATAAATCAATAAATCAATAAATAATTATAATATTAACCATCTGTTGTGTAATATTTTAATACTGTTAGCATAATTATAGTACAAACAACTCCAATGATATTTAGTAAATAAAGAACCATCGAACTTAATTTGTTTACTTTTTTAGTTGTTACAAAACTTTCTGAAGTAATTGCAGTAAATAATACATAAATTTGAGCCAAAAATATAATTATAAGTGCATTGCTAATTGATCCGTAAGTACTAGATACATGGCCTGCTATAATTTCATTCATATAAGTCACTAATAAATATATTACAAACCCTATTATAGCCAACATAAGTATAAAAGGTCCTGCTGTTAGGAGAATTGATAAAAATGATTTAAACATCGTTGCACCTCTCAAACTTGGAACAACAACTGCTAATAAATCTGTCATTATCATTAAAATACTAACAGTCAAAACAGAAAAACCTGCTATTACTGCACCAATATTTGTTTCTCCTGTTGTTCCAAGTGATATTAAAAAAAGTAAAACTGATGTTATAATAAATCCTTTATAAAGTGATGTATACCAAGTATCCATATATATAAAATATATATTATATAAATTATATAATAAATTATATAATATATATTATTTATTATATAATTTATGTAGAAGAACCATTTACTTTTAATTCTAAATCATCTATTTTTTTCTGCATATTTTGTATTTTTGTAATTAGTATTGGTATTAATTCTAAATATTTAATAGACTTAAATGATTCATGTTGAGGACCGTTATTTACGTTAGTTACTACTAATTCTGGAAAGTATTCTTCTATTTCTTGAGCCGAAACACCAAAAAAAGTAGTTTTTTTGGGGTCCTTTATTAAATTATATTGAATTGGTGTTATTTTCAAAATATTATCACAATAATCATCTGATAATGGCACTACATTTTCTTTTAATTTCATGTCAGATGGATTTGTAATAGAACCTCCTACATATAAGTTTTGATTAATATATACACCGGTACTTGTGTTGGCAGGAGTAATATATGACATTCCATTTATTTGTTTATTTACCCAACGCCCTATATTAAACAGAGCAGATGGTGAAATATAAAATTGTTTTACAAAAGCGGTCGTTGATGGTGCAACTCCTCCATAGTTTGCGGCAGATGAAATTAAAGACATTAATATATAAATAAAAGGTTATATTTTTAATTGTTTTTTATTATTTTAATATAAATATTAAAATACTAATATTATTACTATGAATAATTATTCTTCGAATAAATCTAGTTCAAATAATTTTTATCCCGTTCCTTTATCAAATAATGTTAGCGGTAATCACCCTATAATAAATAATGCGAATGACTATTTTTTTTATAGAAAATACATATCTATACATTCTGAAGACCGGGATATTACAAAGTTCCCTAATGCTGCTCAATTTGAAATAGAAATGCCTGAAGATTATGTAAATGTATTGTCAATAAAATTATCAAATTGGTCATTTCCAGCAAATTATGACACATTTTCAGAGTTAAATGGTAATACAATTATGACTTTTAAAATACCTAACCCATTTAATCCTGGTGAAAATAATATTGGTGATCCTTTACAAAATGCTATTTTTGAAGCATTATATTATAATTCTAATAACAACTACTCTTTTACTATATCAGATGGGTTTTATTCACCTGATCTTATAACTAGTGAGCTAACAAATAGATTTAATTATGCTGTAACACAAGTTATTACCACATATTTTACAGAAAAAGGTTATACTGATTTTTTAGAACAATTTAATAATCAAGGCGGATATACTGATTTTATGGTTGTTTATAATAATGTTCAGCAAAATTTATGGTTTGGTAATGCTAGTAGTGTTTTCATTTTAACAAATACCTCTACTGAAATAATTGATGCTTTAAATAACAGTAATTTAAAATGTGCTACCAGAAATCAGTTACCTGATTATAGCAATTGGGGTTTACCATTTTTTTTAGGATTACCTAGAGCGGACTTGGTTTCTATCCAAACTGCTCAAACACCTAGATTTTTCTTTGGAGATATTCTTACAGCAGGCGATAATGGATATTGGTTGCTACCTAATCCAAATTTACCAGGTTGTCAAGTTAGTTATATAAGCGCACCATTAAAAATTAATTTTATGGGACCTGCTTATATTTATATGGAACTTGATGGGTTAAATTGTATAGATGAAACATCGCCATATAATTTAAGCAAGTTTACTTCCCAAACAAATGAAACAAATGGTATTGCTAATGCTGCGTTTGCTAGAATTCCTATTCCAGCAACACCACTTTCACAATATTTTGATAATGATCACGAACCAAGAAAGTTCTTTTTACCTCCGGCAGAGAGAATAAGAAGACTCAAAATTAAGTTTAGATACCATAATGGACAATTAGTTAATTTTAGTAATTTTGATTATTCTTTTATGTTAGAATTTACCCTTTTGTCGGCACAAATAGAGAGAAAATATAATATATTCAACCCAATTTTCTCTTAATTTTTATATTATTAAAATACATTATGTGTTTCCTTTATCCAAAATTTTAACGCACTAATATCACACGACCTATAGTCCTCTTTAAATCCCGATAATGAATAAAATGCCGGTTTTTTCATTTTTAATGTTTTAAAAAATATATAATCGCCTTTTTTGCTTTTTCTTATAGTTATATTATCAGATATTTGTCTAATGATATTACTACCTTCGCTCAAATATTGTTCTACATCTTGAAACGTTATACTTTCTAAAGGTCTATTCCCTAATTCCTTTAGTGTTTTTGAGTTAGTTCCCCATGTAACGTATAACCCAAACTTACTTTTTCGTAAAATAACATCTTCATTATCATATTTGCCTAAAACATTTTGACTTTGTTTAATGTTTTCGTTTGCGTTTGTCTCTACTATATCATTTAAACAATATTCCCCGTTTTCTAATTTATGTATATCAATATCTTTTTTGACTGATTTAAATGTAACACACTCTTTACCGTCTACAAGTTCATTACATTTAATTACAGGACCATTTTTTCCGATAATATATGAATTCGTATCATCAATTTTAATATTTAGTTTGGATTCTAAATTTATATTGCTAATTAATTCATCTGTTTTATCATTACAATTCTTACATAATTCGTGCCAAATTTGTTCTCCTTTAGAGATTTTATCTAAATCATCTTCCATATTTTTTGTATAATCATATTGAAACAGTTCATTAAAATGTGTATCCAAAAACTCCATTACTATTATTCCTAATTGCTGTATAACTAATTTCCCCTTTTCATTTCCGAATTCTCTTTTTGTTTCTATTTCAAATATATCATCATTTTCTAATTCATAATCTTTACATTCGATTAACTTACCCTTTACATCTTCTTTTTTTACATACCCTCTTTCTTGAATTTTGTCTACTAACATGGAAAAAGTGGAAGGTCTTCCTATTCCCTTTTCTTCCAAAATTTGTACCAATTTCGCTTCTGTATAATGTGATACGGTGTTTTTTATGGTTACTTTGGATAGTATTTTTTTATATGGGATAACATAATTATGTTTTAACGTCTGTAAATATTGATATTCCTTATTGTCAGTTGAATATTTATTGGAAACGATCATCCATCCTGGGAAGTGAATAAGTTCGCTAGTATATCTAAAATTTGTTTCATTATAAGAAGTTATATTTGCTGTGATAGAGAGAAAAGATGCGGGAGACATACAACTTTCTACCGTATTTTCCCATATAAGTTTGTACATCCTTTTCTCTCTATTATCAAAATCATCTGGTAAGACCTTGACTCCAATTTTAGTGGGTCTTATTGCTTCATGGGCTTCTTGTTTAAGGCTATCTGATTGGGTTTTTATAGTATTTTTATTGCTGTTTGTTTTTATTGATTTTTCTCCAGTATTCGTGTTAGTATCAGTTTTCTCTCTATTTGCTATTAATAAATCTATATTTTCATTCATATATTTATCATTCATATATTTATCATTATCACCATAAGTGCGCAAAATATATTCTTTAATAGAATCTATAAATTCTTTTGAATATGTCTTACTGTCTGTTCTCATATATGTTATATAACCTGCCTCATATAGATTTTGACACATCCGCATCGTTTCTTTCGGTGAAAAGTGTAATTCGGAACTAGCTATTTGCTGAATTTTTGAAGTAGTAAAAGGTTCGGGTTGTTTTTTAAATATTTGTTTTGGTTGGGAACAAGTATACATATGATTAAATTCGGAAGCACCCGTTAAATAATCAACTATATCATCTTCCGTTTCATATTTGTTCTCAGGTGTTAAAACAAACGGAATATTGTTATTTGTAAAATATCCAGTTACGTTATATACTTTTTTTTCGTCGGTATTCTTGATTCGTAAGTAATTATCATAAATTATTTTTAAAGATGGTGTCTGACATCTACCAGCAGAGAGAGAATTGTTCTTATTTATAGAAATATACTTCCACAAAATTGGCGAAACCTTGAACCCAACTAATAAATCTAATATTTGCCTTGCTTGTTGAGCGCAAACAACATCCATTTTGATTCTGCTCGGGTTACGTATAGCATTTTGTAAAGCGGATTCTGTAATTTCGTGAAATATGATACGTTTCGTTTTATCAATATTTAACTTAAATAGTTGGCAAATGTGCCATGCTATTGCTTCACCTTCTCGATCATCATCTGTTGCTAGTATTACTTCACCAGAAACAGATATTTCTTTTTTTAACAATTCAATTTGTTTCTTTTTTAAAGCATTATCAATAATATTATAAGTCGGATGAAAATTGTTTTGGATATCTATGTTTTTTATTGTAGAAAGTTCTCTCAAATGACCGAAACTAGCCAAACATTTATAACCAGGTCCTAAATATTCTTCTATTTTTTTACATTTTGCTGGAGACTCGACAATAACTAAACTTGTTGTGGTTGAATATATTTTTGGCATTATTTTAAATTATTAAAATACGTTTAAATGATTTAATAATATTTTTATTATAAATTGTTTTAATTAGTTATAATATATGCTAGAAGATGATTATATAAATTTTTTAGATTCAATAGGTTATTTTGGAAATAATTTTTCATTCGTTATTACTTGTTTAATTATTTACAAACAAATACCATTTTTAATAAGTTATTTACTATTTATATATTTATTGAATACAAGAATAAACTATTTTTTAAAAAGTTATTTTAATGAAAAGAGACCAAAAAACCCCATAAAATTTTTAGACGAAGACCATTTTAGTGAAACAAATTTAGGAATGCCTTCAGGTCATACCCAAGTCGTGAGTTTTTCTATTTTATACGCTTACTTAGTAACAAAACAAATATACCCTTGGATAGCGTTAATGATAGTTATTTGTATTATTATTTTTATAGAACGATACACACATAATAATCATAGTATAAAACAATTAGTTGGAGGTTGTATTGTAGGTGGAATGCTTGCGCCTATTTTATTTTATTCTACAAAATGGGTTATTGGTAAGTTCAAATGAGGTTGGTTACATTTTTTTTATTTGTCCAACTAATGAATATGCTAAGTATGCTATGATAGAACCAACGACCGCACCAGAAATAAGTTGGCCTAATGTATGATTTCTAAACGCTAATCGTTCATAAATAACTATTATTGCTATGCTCAATAAAAGTAGTATCCATGGATAAAATTTATTTGTAACTAAATAAGCATACATAACAGAAAAGAATGTTAATTGTGAGTGACCAGAAGGCATACCAGATTTTTTTTTACTAAATTGTTCATCATCTAGAAATTTCTTAGGATTTTTAGGTCTATCTTGTTTAAAAAATTGCTTTAAATAGTTGTTTACTAGTTTATTTAATATGAAAACAATAATATATACTATAAAATATACGTGTTGATTAAAAATTAACGCACAAGTAATTAAAAAAGTAATATATTCACCAAAATAACCTAATGAATACAAAAAACTACCGTAATTTGAAAAAATACCAGACAAAAATTTGTCCATTTAAAATATATTATATTGCTATATAATATATTTCATAAAAAATGAAAACCAAACGAAATAATACCACACGAAAGAATACCAAACGAAAGAATACCACACGAAAGAATACCACACGAAAGAATATCAAACGAACTATGCCAGATATAAAATATTTGAAACCCGGTGAATTTTTATATGGAGCAAAAAATAAAGAATTAGGGTTAAAAATACTGGATTACACGAAAAGTCAAGAATTAAAACAAAAGAATCACTGTGTATATGAAAATATAAGTTGGTTTGCTAATTTAAAACAAGCTCAACATTATAAAGGCAAAAACGATGAGATATTTAAATGGGTTGTAAAGAAAAAATTAAAAATAGTAAGTATTACAGAGAGAAATAGAACGTTTTTCAAAAAATTATTTTTGGCAACAAAAAAAAATATAACACCTTTTATTAATATTGAAGATAAATATTTACCGCAAATAAAACTCGAACATCCATTTTTAAAAATGAATGCTAATGAAAAAGCATTATATGAGTTTGAGTTTATTTTTGGATATATAAGTTTAAAAGAACAATATGAATTTCTTTTGCTAATAAAGTATTTAATTGAAAATAAATTTTTTGTTTTACTATCAAGACACAATACTAGTTTATTGCCAAAAATAAATAAAAAAATATATTTTTATAAATTGTATCCATTTGGAGACAAAAGCAACTTAAATCGTATTAGTTTATATGAATTAAATAAACATGCTTTACTTAACTTGTGTGTTATTATATACAATAAATATAAGATAGATGGATTATATCAACCAAATACAAATAGTTACTGGTATCCAGATTTAGTGGTCTATCATATGAACATAGAAGAATTCGTTCTTTTCTCTCCACATACAGAATTAAAACTAGATAATATTGTCTAATGGTTTAAAATTAAGAATTATATCTTTATGGTATGAAAGTTAGTTTTTCATTTGTTTAAATTGTTTCCACGATATTTTAATGGATTCTTTTGGTTCGACTTTTTCGGTTTGATTATCATAAATTTCATTTAGTTTATCAGCCTTTTTTAGAGCACTATCAATATACAATTCTTTCAAAAGTGACCCTATAGCAAATGATCCTTCGTGTTGATCTAAATCGCCTTCTTCTATTTTTTTTAATACGTCAATAAACTGTAATAAAATACCTAAATTTATTTCATCCTTTTTGATTTTGTTAAAAATATCAGTGTAATATGTAAATAAAAAATTACATTCTGTTACACTAAGTTCATTTAGTTTTTCAATATCATCGCGATATTTAGCTTTAATTAAGACTAAACTATTAATTTCATTTTTTAAGATTTGACTATGTTTTAGGTTGCGGATTAATTCAGTTTGGTCCGTTACGTTATTTGTTTTAATCATATTTTGTAACTGAAGTCGTTGGTTATTATTCATTTTATTATATGTCTTACTAACACTTTATTTTTTTAAATTAAACTAAATAATATACATATAATATATAATGTCGCGAATGAATAATTTAAAAGGAGGAGCGGGCGGCGCGTCTGTAGGTTGTCCTGCTGGCATTACTTGTCCTGTTGTAAGTTCGATGCCAGGTCAAACACCAGGTCAGTCAGCTGCTATAAATTTTCAAGCTAATGCCGCAGGAACCAACGCATTAGCTAATATTGGTTCAGGTGGTGGTAAAAAAAAATTATATGGTGGACAAGCTACGAATAACATAACTGTTCCTACATTATCAACTAATTATACTCCTCCTGGCCCAGTTACACCAAATTCAACTTTCAAAGCAGGTGCTATTATTGGTTCCCAATCAACCGCGAATGCTGTAGGTGATCAGTATGCTTTAACTGGTGGAAAACGCAGAAAAAGTAATAAAAAGGGTGGAAATCCTAATTGGGATTGGGGATGTCATAGTGGTGGAAGAAAAATGAGACGAACAAATAGAAGAAATAAAAGCAAAAAAGGTAAAAAGGGAAGCAGAAAATCTAGAAGACATTAAACATATTTTGTATTTATCTTAGTTAATAAATATATAATATTAATATAAATAATGCCTACTGGAAAAAATTGGATGAATTTTGTATATGTTAATTTAGGATTTGCGGCATATATATATGGCATGATACTAATATCTTCTTTACAAGAAATAAGAGCAAATTGGCCTTTATATCGTTGTAACCCTATGTATATGCCACTATCACCAAATATCGAATCTGATTTCATATATTGTATTCAAGGTATGCAGACAAGTTTTATGGGCTACTTATTAGAACCATTAACATTTATTGCTAATTCCATAACAAATATAATGGGTGGGTTTTCAACTGATATAAATTTTGTTAGAGCTATGATAAATAAAATTAGAACATTTTTTTCAACTATTATACAATCTGTTTTTGGTGTATTTTTAAATTTAGTAATTGAATTTCAAAAAATAACAATTGGTATTGTAGATATGGTAGGTAAATTAATTGGTGTAGTTGTTACTTTTATGTATATATTGGATGGAAGTATTCAAACTATGCAGAGTGCTTGGAGCGGACCCCCTGGTCAAATGGTTCAAGCAGTTGGAAGTTGCTTTTATCCTGAAACAAAAATTAAATTACAAGATGGTAATATTGTAGCAATCAAAGATATAAATTTAGGAGATATTTTGGAAAATGGTAGTAGGGTTGAATCTACTATGAAAATTGATAATAAAGAAAATAAAGAGGATTTGTATATCATTAAAAATAATGGTGTAAATGGTGAAAATATTTATGTAACAGGCACACATTTAGTATATGATGAAGACAAGAGTAAATTTATATTGGTTAAAGATTATTCTAAAGCAGTAAAATCTGATATGAAATCAGATTGGTTTAGTTGTTTAATAACAAGTGACCATAAAATTCACATAGGCACAGAAATATTTTGGGATTGGGAAGACCACTTTATGAAATATAAAATGTTTCAGTAATTATGTAATATAGTAAATGAATATTATCCAATTACTATATATGGAGAAATCACAAACAAAAACTAATAAAATAGAAAAATTATATGGCAATTTAACATATTTTGATCAATATGGCGGTTCTGTGTTTTTATTTATAATTATAACAATTATATTGTTTATTGTTGTTTCTTATAGTTATGTTATGATGAATATTACACCTATTAAACAAAATTGGAATACAGAGAGATGTAAGCCATATATTATACCATTTGCGGGGATTATTAATAAACCAGATAATATGACAGCAACAGATTTTACAGCAGAAAACTTTAATTTTTGTACTCAAAATATTTTAAAAGAAATAACAGGATTTGCTGTTGAACCTATTACTATTGTCATGCATGCAATAACAGAAACAGTTACGTTTGTTCAAGATGCGCTTCAATACATTAGAGCGATGATTAATAAAATTAGAAATGATTTTATGTCTATTAGTGGTGAAATTATGGATAGAGTCGCGAATATAATGATACCTTTACAACAAATCATAATAGGTATAAAAGACATGTTTGGTAAGATACAGGGTGCTTTAACAGCTGTGCTATACACTTTATTAGGTTCATATTATACTTTACAGGCACTAATGGGGTCAATTGCTCAAGTTATTATTATATTTTTAATAGCATTAGCATCGGCAATTGTTATTGCTTGGATATTTCCATTTACTTGGGGTATTGCTATTTCTTTAACTGCTATTTTTATTGCCATTTCTATTCCGTTGGCAATCATGTTAGCCTTTTTAATAGATGTTTTAAAAGTAAATGTTGATATGGGTATGCCTGGATTGCCAGCACAACCAGCGATACAGTGTTTTGATAAAAACACATTAATTAAAATGAATGATGGAACTGAAAAACCAATAATAGATATAAATATTGGCGATAAATTAATGAATAATAATGAGGTAACAGCAAAAATAAAAGTTTCTACGATTGGTTCTCAAATGTATAATTTAGATAATATTATAGTTTCTGACTCCCATATGGTTAAAGAAGGAAACAAATGGGTTAGAGTTTCGCAGCATTTTAAATCAAAAAAAATATCTGATTATAGAGAAAAATATTTATATTGTTTAAATACAGAATCAAAAGAAATAATTGTAAATGGATATGTTTTTAGTGATTGGGATGAAATAACAGAAGATGATATTGAAACTATACGTATTATTCATAAAACAAATAAATATGGAACAAATACTGAACGTGATAATAACTTTCAAAATATGTTTATTCATAAGTATTTTAATGGTGGCTTCAGTGGTAACACAAAAATTATTTTAAAAAATAATACTGTCAAAGAAATACACGATATAGAAATTGGAGATATTTTAGAATATGAAGAAATTGTTTGTGGAATTGTCATTTTGGACGGGCAAAAACTTGATAGTCAATATATATATAATTTAGGAAAATTACAAGAAAATAATGCTTATATTCACGGAGGTCCAAATTTGAATCTATGTGATAGAAATATAAAATATACATCAACGTTAAATTCTCAACAAAAATTAAAAAAAGGTATTAATGAAGATAAATTGTATCATTTAATTACTACTAAAAAAACGTTTCATATAAACGGTGTAAAATTTTATGATTATAATGCTTCTATTGATTTACTTTTAGATAAAAATAGAGGAAAATTATTATCTATGAAATATGTATAATATGGATTTTGTTTTATTTGGATATAAGTTAAATCTAGAACTTCTTATTTTAATTGCTGTATTGTACATTATTTTAGCAGGCACTACATTATGTAGTTGCTGCAGTATATCTTCGCAACGTGAGGGTTTCGCAGGTGCTAATACAAATTATGGACAATCCGCACCATTTAGTGTTTCAAATTATAAACCTCCAAATATTTCCTCTTGGTTTCCAGGTAACTTAACTATTCAACAAGGAAAGCCTGTATCTAAAGCAGTAAAAAACATATTAAATCGCCCTGCACAACCGGTTCCATTACCTAAAGGCGAATTATTGTTATTCGCAAACACACAATTCAAACCTGAATGCTGTCCCAATACATTTTCTACTAGCACAGGCTGTGCATGCATGACAACTGCCCAATACAATTATTTAGGTCAACGTGGAGGAAATAACACACCATATTCTGAGTATTAAATACAATAACAATAACAAACTATGTGTCTTCTTTTGTGAATTCACATTTATTACAGTAAGTAATGTTCTGTGAAGTATCAGGTGTAATGTCTATTGAATCTTCAATAAATTCATGATTACATAACGCAGTTATTTTACCATTTACAAAATGTTTAAAAAAAGATAATTCTTTTAATTTATCTTCATAACTAGTTTTTATTTTTAATAAATTTGTAATATCTTCTTCTTTATTGTAATTATATACATTTTCTTCATCTTTTGTTAATTCAATAAAATCACTATAAAGTTCAATAATTTCCTTTAAATGATAACTAATATTTTTATAGGTCTTTTTTGATTGTAAATAATAATCAATACTCATTTATTATTATTAAAAAAAATTTTTAAATTAGTTTCTATTATGTTATTTTGTCTTATATATATTTTATATTGTATTTGTTATAATTTTATAATTAAATATACATGCTATGTAATGCTGAAAATTTGTCTTTTTCGATTTTAATAAATTTGTCTACAACATCCTTTGTAACTGTAAAAGGAAACTCTACTTTTAAAGACATTTCCTCTTCGAATAAATTTGTATTTGGCTTCATTAAACGATACAGATTTAGTTTTGTATGAATTATTTCTAAACAGCGTTTCAAGTTTCTAACTCCATCTTCTTTGTTACACAAATTATCAATAATGTAATGTAATGTTTCGGTTGGAATTATAATTTCTTCGCTATTGAACTTAACTTGTTCTCTAATTTTTGGTAACAAATAATTATTAGATATACACGTTTTTTGCTTTTGATTGTAACCTTTTGTTTGAATCCTATACATTCTATCTTTTAATATAGGATTAACTTTTGATTCGTCGTTGTAACTAAATATAAACAAGCATTTACTCAAATCAAAATCAATCTCAGCAAAGTATTTATCATGATATTGGCTATTTTGGGATGTGTCTGTTAAATGTGTTAATATGCCCGCAATTTCTTCACCTTTTGGCGTATCACTAATTTTATCTAACTCGTCAAAATATATTACTGGATTCATACATTTGCTGTCAATTAATATCTGAACAATTTTCCCCCACATACTACCTTCATAAGTATAGGAATGACCTTCCAAGAAACTACTGTCTGTAGCACCTCCTAAAGCTATGAACGCAAAGGGACGGTTTAGAATTTTACTGATACCTTCTTTTACTAAACTTGTTTTTCCAGTTCCTGGTGGCCCATGAATAGCAATTGCTGTTCCTAAAGCAGTAGGGTTCGTTACAAGTTGTCCTAACATTTGCATTATCTGCATTTTTGCGTCATTTAACCCATATACCGCAGCATCTAATGTTTTTTGGGCATTTTCCATAAATTCGTGACATTTATCTAAACCATCGCTAATTGTTAAAGGTAATGATTTATATTCGTTAAAAGGAATACGCATAAATGTATCAACCCAGTTCTTAATTTTATAAAATTCGCCACTACCAGGTTCCATGTATCTAAGCGAATTTATTTTTTTCATAGCAGCACCTTTAAACAAGGTTGGAATATTTGATTCCAACAAAGTCATTCGATATGGTTTTTCAATTCTTGTAATTTTATTTATTTCTTTTAATTCTTTTATAATTTTTTTTTGTTCTTCTGTTTCCATTTTTTCGAAGAATGTGTAATCATTCATAGTGTTTTTGTCTTTAATTATCTTTTTAAAAATTCTTGCGTTTTTCGCCTTTTGTTTTTTCGTCTTTTTTTCCTCCTTTGCCTTTTTATTTTTGATGTCGCTTTCGCAAACATCTAAACACTTTTTGATAGTTTCATTATTACTATTTTTTTCTAATAATTCTTTTAGTTGAACTATCAATTGGTCATTTTCTGACGAACTTTTATTTGGATTGTTTGCCAATTCTTGTTCTTTTTCTATTTCCTGCTTTTTGCTCTTACTCTTGTCTTTTGTCTTTTCTTTATCTTTTTCTTTATTTTGCTTTTTTAATTCTAATTCTTTTTGTTGTTTTCTTGTAAGAATTTTATTATCATTAGCGGATTCATCATCATCATCTTCTTCGTCGTCTTCATCAGATGAAACTGATTCGTCTTCATCTTCTGTATTTTCATCACTTTCTTCTTCGTCTTCATAGTCAGAATCGTATTCGTCACTTTCTTCTTCATCCTCTGCGCCACCAATTGTGAATATAATATTGAACTTACCTGAAGGTTTTTCTTTTACTCCATCCTCATCCTCTTCTTCATCAGATTCAGAATCCTCGGAACCAATTGTAATTTCATCTTCAGACTCATTCCTTCTTTTGGATTTTTTAGACTTATTATTTTTAACATTTTTGTTTTTCTTTTTATTTACATGTTTTCGTCTAACTTCTTTTTCATCCTCCTCCTCTTCATCATCACATTCATAACGCTTCTTTTTAGATTTTTTAGATATTTTTTTAGATTTTTTTGGTGTTTCATCTTCTTCTTCGTCTTCGTCTTCGTCTTCTTCGTCATCACATTCTTCCCAAACGCTTTCATCATCATCCTCATCCTCATCCTCATCCTCTTCACGCAACATTTTTTTAATTTTTTCTCCAGCCTTAATTTTTTTACTTAAATTTTTGGAAGGGAATATTTTCGATAAAAACTTACGGTATTCAAGAACATCCATTTCTTCGCTTTCACTATCACTAGAATTTGATTCATCGCTATCAGAATGGTTATTAGACCTTCGTTTACTTGCTAATTCTTGAGCCCTTTTAGACTGTTTATTGGATTCTTTACTAATTTTAGATTTGCTGTCATGCGTCATTTCTTGTAAATATATATCTATTAACACTAATTTTAAATTGTAATCAATTTTATTTTATTATTCAAATTTGTTTATTAAAATAAAATTGAAATAAAAAACAATCTAAATCTAAATATTATATTATATTAAGATATGTCTAAGAACGCACTTTCCAACAATATTTCTTATTCCAAGATTATAGGCATTCAATTTAGTATTTTGTCACCTGAAGAAATATTAAAAAGTTCAGTTGCCGAAATTACTACTAGGGATACGTATGTTAATAATAAACCTTGTATTGGTGGATTATTTGATCCTAGAATGGGTGTATTAGAACCGGGGCTTATTTGTCCAACAGACGGTTTAGATTATATGAAAACGCCTGGATACCATGGACATATCAAGTTAGCCCGCCCGGTATTTTACATTCAATATTTAAGTACAATTATAAAATGTTTAAATTGTGTTTGCTTTAAATGTAGCAAACTGTTGGTAAGCAAAGAAAAGTATAAACAGGCTTTAAAACTGGAGGGCTCTACTCGCTGGAAATATGTATTTGATTTAGCAACAGACGTAAAACGTTGCGGTGATGAAACGGATGATGGTTGTGGATGCTTACAACCTAATAAAATTCGTAAAGAAGGTCTTTCTACAATCTTCGCAGAATGGAAAGGCGATGGTCCTGATTCTGAGCCTATTATTATAAAACTTACTGCGGAGATGGTGTTAAAAATATTGAAGAGAATCTCAGATGAAGATGTTCATTTTATGGGATTTAGTCCGTTATGGTCGAGACCAGACTGGATGATTTGTCAAATAATGTCTGTTCCTCCTCCAGCCGTAAGACCTTCTGTGAAGCACGATTCGCAGCAACGTTCTGAGGATGATTTAAGTCATATTTTGGTGAATATTATCAAGACAAATAAAACACTTCAAGAGAAAATTCAGAATAATGCTGCGGCGAATGTGATTGACGATTGGACTACTGTGTTACAGTATTATGTAGCAACCCAAGTTGATAACAAGATTCCTGGTGTTGCGTCTGTAGCACAACGTTCTGGCAGACCATTAAAGTCTATTAAGGATAGGTTAAATGGAAAAGGTGGTCGCATGAGAGGTAATCTTATGGCGAAACGTGTAGACTTTAGTGCCCGTTCTGTTATTACTGCGGACCCAAATATTTCCATCAGAGAACTCGGTATTCCTATGAAAATCGCAAAAAACATTACAAAGCCAGTTGTCGTGAATAAATTGAATAAAAGTTTCTTGCTAAATTTGGTTTATAATGGCCCTGATGTTTGGCCTGGAGCGAAAAAACTAAATAGACCAAATGGCGAGTCAATTGATCTGCGATATATTGATAGAAAATCAGTCGTTTTAGAAGAAGGTGATATTGTTCATCGTCATATGATGGATGGAGATGCTGTGTTGTTTAACAGACAACCGACTCTTCACAGAATGAGTATGATGTGTCATATTGCTAGAATTATGAAGCGAGGAGATACTTTTAGAATGAATGTAGCGGACACAAAACCATACAACGCTGATTTCGATAAATGCTCTGTCGAAAACATGGGGCGCTAAAAGCGTGATACCCCATAGTCAAATGATTCTATTATAAAATATAATATAAAACTATTTAAATAAATTACTATAGCAACTGTTATATGGAACCATCAAAAATTGCCAAACTATCAAACGAAATATTAGATAACCCAACCGAAAGATATTGCGAAATATATAAAATAATTAATCTTGAGACTGGAAAAGTATATGTAGGACAAACAGTCTCTCATATATTAAACCACAAAAGATATAGACCATATGGACGAGAAGGAAGATTTAAATGTCACATTTCAGAAGCATTCTCAAAAAAGAAAAACCAATCACATTATTTAAATAACGCCATAAGAAAATATGGTGTAAGTGATTTTGTGGTTGAATTAATAGAGTATTGTGAATTAAATGAAGCAAATGATAGAGAAATACATTATATACAACATTTTAATAGTTTATTTCCTAACGGATATAACTTGAAAAATGGAGGAAGTGTATTTACTCATAGTGACGAAAGCAAAAAAAGAGTTTCCAATGGTGTAATAAATTATTTTAAAGATAAAAAATTCGAAAGGTTTAAAAATATTAAATGTTTTGAGGATGATATTGAAAAATATATAAAACCGTTGAATCGCAATAATACGCAATATGGTTGGTATGTTTATATTGAAAAATGTAAGGCAGATTTCGGTGGAGTTCATATTTCATTAGATGAAAGTAAAAAAAATGCTATAGAATTTATAAATAAATTAAAGAATCATTTGGCAAAACACCTTGTTGTTCGGGAAGTCCCTTAGAGCCTATCTAGTCTAATAAACTAGAGAACCACTACTAAGTCTATGATGGAAACACATAGATGGCCGAGATAGAACTCGGGTATAGTAATAATGTGGAGGATTGGGTAATCCGCAGTGTTACTTCCTAAAGTCGTTTGGCAGACTATGGAAGGCATTCAGAGACTGAACGGGTGTTGGTGAGTAATGAAGGATTAGCCATCCTGAACTCGCTTAAGATACAGTCCGACCCTTTGGGAAACCTTTGGGATAATGTCGGGAGACGAAATGAATTTACACATGCCTCAAGATCCAGAATCTGAGGCGGAATTAAAAAATTTGGCAGCTGTTCCATATCAAATTGTTAGTCCAGCCAATAACAAATCCATTATTGGTATTTATCAAGATTCTATGCTTGGTTGTTACCAATTTACTAGAGAAAATGTAAAATTTAACCATCGAGATGCGATGAATTTATTGATGATGTTTGATGGAGTGAATGTCAAGCAATTGTTTAAAAGTGATGATAAAACAGTATCATGCTTTGACATTTTGTCGCAAATTATGCCTCCTTTGTCGATGAAATACAAAACAAAATCGTTTAAGGAAGGAAAAGATGATCCTACAACTTCAAACGGAATACTAGAAATTAAAAATGGCGAATATATTCGTGGTCAAATAGATAAAGACGTAGTTGGCGCAGGAACAAAAGGATTGTTACAAAGAACTTGTAATGATTTTGGAAACATGGCGTCTTCTAAGTTTATTGACGATTTACAAAATATTGTAACCGAATACTTAAAGACAAGTTCTTTTAGTGTCGGTATTAGTGATTTGATTTCCAATCAAAAAACGAAGGAAGATATCGTTAATATTATTACAAAAAAGAAAGGTGATGTTAAAAATTTAATAGACCAAACACAGATTGGGATTTTTGAGAATAATACAGGTAAAACAAATGAAGAAGAGTTTGAAACCCAAGTGAATAATATTTTGAATCAAGCATCTTCAGATGCCGGAAAAGCAGGACGTGAAAATCTCGGAAAAAATAACAGGTTTGTTATTATGGTCAACGCTGGTTCGAAAGGTAGCGATCTGAATATTTCACAAATGATTGCTTGTCTTGGCCAACAAAACGTGGATGGAAAAAGAATTCCATATGGGTTTGAACACAGAACACTCCCTCATTTTAACAAGTTCGACGACTCGCCAAGTGCTCGTGGCTTCGTAGAAAGTTCATATATTAATGGTCTTTCGCCTCAAGAATTGTTCTTTCACGCTATGGGTGGTCGTGTAGGTTTGATTGATACTGCCGTTAAAACTTCTACAACTGGTTACATTCAAAGAAGATTGATTAAAGGTTTGGAAGATTTGATGGTTGGGTATGATATGACCATTCGCACAAATAAAAACAAAATCGTTCAGTTTAGTTATGGCGAAGACAATATCGATACAGTTAAAGTGGAAAATCAAACAATACCAATTGTTACTATGAGTGTTCAAGAAATATTTGCTCATTTTAACATTCCTGAAGAAACAAGCAAAGTAAAGACATTAACAAATATCTTTTTAAAAAATACGATGACTCGTTATAAGAAACAGATTCCTCAAATGGCTGAATTTTGTAGAAAATATACAGATTTCATGATTAAGATGCGCGAAGAAATTATTATAAATGTTTTTAAAAATAAGAGCGAAAGTGTTGTAAATTGTCCTGTTGCTTTTACATATATCATTAGTAATATTCAAGGTCAAACGAATATTGGAAATACATCTTTAGTTGATATTACACCTGCGGAAGCATTTGAACTTATTGAGAAAACATTAAATAATCTTTCAAAGATACATTATGCTCCACCAACTTTGTTATTTAAAACGCTGTATTATTACTATTTATCTCCAAAAGATTTATTGATTGTAAAACGTTTTAACAAAAATGCGCTTACACTTTTATTGGACACAATTACAATTGATTACAAACGGGCAATAGTAACTCCAGGTGAAATGGTTGGTATGATTGCTGGTCAGAGTATTGGCGAGGTTTCGACTCAGATGTCTGTGCCGTTTAATTCTCAGCACAAAATAGTAATTAAAAATAAATCTACAGGAGAAACAAGTTTAAAATCAATCGTTATGGGCGAATTTTGCGATAGTTTAATTGATTTGTATCCAGAATTAACGCTTAATACAGGTCATAAAAATAGTGTTGAAACTATTATTGATTCATTAGAAAATGAATACTATATTGTTGGTGTTTCTGAAAATGAAAAAACCAGTTGGAATAAAATTTCTCATATAAGCAAACATCCAGTTAATGGACAAATGATGAAAATTCTCACTAAAAGTGGAAGAGTTGTTGAAACAACTACAAGTCATAGTCATTTAATTAGACAAAATCATAAAGTTGTTCCAATTGTTGGTGCGGATATGAAGGAAGGAATGCGTATTCCTGTTTGTGGAAAAATTGAGAACACATTTGTAAATGATACATATAAATCTTATAAATTAGATTATTTGTTTGGTTGGTTTATTGGTGCTTATCTAGCAGAAGGTAGTTTAAATTACAACGAAATATCTATTACAAACATTTCACAACATTATATTGAAAATACTAAAAAATTTGCTATGTTGTTTGAAAAAGAGTGTCGAGTTGTTGAAAAACAAAGTGAATTTGGTAAGACAGTTACAACAAAGTTTAATTGTGAAAAAATCGCAAAATTATTATTAAACACATGCGGAAATGGTAGTTTTGTTAAAAAAGTTCCTGACTTTGCTTTTACCGCACCAGAAGAGTTTAAAAAAGGATTGTTTCAAGGATACTTTGACGGAGATGGTAACTTCCAATGTGATAAAAATCATAACCAAATTAGATGTTGTAGTAGAAGTGAGCAATTAATAAAAGATTTGGCTTTAATATTAAACTACTTTGGTATTATTGGCAATTTAAAAAGTGAAATAAACAAGGGAAGCGCTCTATACCATTTGAATATTTCATCTAAATATGCTAAACAGTATCAAGACAAAATTGGAAGTGTCTTACACAGTGAAAAATTGGAAAATTTAGTAAAATTCATACAACGAAATGATATTAAGTTTTTATCAGAACAAATTGATAAAATTAGTGGATTAGGAGAAATTATAGCACGATGTGGTAAAACCTTGAAACTTCCAGGACAAAGCAGAACATATGGCTTTTGGAAAAATAAGGAAACTATTGGACGAAGAACATTAGAAAAATATTATCACGTCTTTAATAATCATGAAGATAAACATTTAATTCAAGATGATTTAATATTAATTGAACAGGCCGTATCGTCTAACGTAATGTGGGATGAAATTATAAATATTGAATATTACACACCTAGTCAAAGTAATTTTGTGTATGACTTTACAGTTCCATTAAATCAAACCTTTATGACAGATTATGGTGTTATTGTTCATAATACTCTAAATACATTTCACTTTGCTGGTGTAGCATCGAAATCCAACGTGACTCGTGGTGTTCCAAGAATTGAGGAACTACTGTCTTTATCTGATAAATTGAAAAATCCATCAATCACTATCCATTTAAATAAGGAAGATGAAGCACAAAAAGAAAAAGCGCAATCTGTTATGTATATGTTAGAACATACAAAATTAAAAGAAATTGTAAAAACGATTGAAGTGTGTTTCGACCCAGATGATTTAAATACATTAATTGACGAAGATAAAGATATGATTGAACAATATAAAGCATTTGAAATGATGATTTCAGAGTGTGCTGAAGAAAGCATACAAGACAATAACGAAAAGTCCAAATGGATTATACGTATGGAACTGGATCCTGAAGTTATGCTTGAAAAAAATATTACGATGGACGATATAAATTTCACACTAAAAAATTCATATGAAGACGAAATCAGTTGTGTATATTCAGATTATAACTCAGATAAACTCTTGTTTAGAATCCGAATGAATGAAGTTATAAAAAGTAATTCTAGTAAGGGTGGGCAAAAGAAGACAAAGGTGAATACTTTAGACCAATCAGATCAAATATATCTTTTGAAAAATTTTCAAGACCAACTATTAAATAATATTGTTTTGAGAGGTATAAAAGGTATTAACAAGGTCATTCTTCGTAAAGTAAAAGATACCGTTTATGAGAAAAATGGTGTTTATAGCAAAGAAGATATTTGGGTTCTTGATACTATTGGAACGAATTTGCTTGAAGTATTAGCTCTTGATTATATTGACAGCAAGAGAACATTTAGTAATGATGTTGTAGAAATTTATAATGTTCTCGGTATTGAGGCAGCAAGACAAGCAATATTCAACGAACTTGTTGATGTCATATCATTTGATGGAACATATATTAATTATCACAACTATAGTGTATTGTGCGACAGAATGACATTTACAAATAAAATGATATCTATATTTAGACACGGAATTAATAAAGATGATATTGGTCCGATTGCGAAAGCATCTTTTGAAGAGACACCTGAAATGTTCTTAAAGGCTGCTAGACACGCTGAACTAGATACATTACGTGGTGTCTCTGCTAATGTGATGTGTGGCCAAGAAGGATTCTTTGGAACAAGCGCATTCCAAGTTGTTCTTGATATTGAAGAAATGCAAAGACTTGAAGCTGTAAGTGAATATGTTCAACCAGACGACCAAAAAGCAATCGATGAGTTCTTTGGCCAAGTAGAAAATCCGGATGACCCTTGTGCTATTACAAAAATTACGATACAAAATAATGTTATTAGTCTTAAGGCTGAAGATATGGGTAATGATAATTCATACAATCCTGGATTCTAAAAATATAATTTATAAAATTCAATATTTACTATAATACAAATATCATTTACTCTAATACAAATATCATTTACTCTAATACAAATATTATTATTAATAAATAAATAATAATATTAAAAATTATAACTTTATTAATTATATGAATACATTTTTTTTTATAATAAAAAAAATATTTGGGTTTCACGATACTTTACATAATTCACAAATTATAGATTTTAACCAAAGAAACGAAATATCATCACAAACATTTTTTTTGTCATTACAATCAATTCTGTTTTACATGTTATATAAGCAAGATTATTCAATTACAAATAAGTATGGGTATTTTATGAAAACACTTGAAAATATATTTCTTCAAAGTAAAGATAGAGAGGAATTCATAAATAATTTTTACAAAATACAAAAAACATATATTGCTTTTTCAAAACTAGCGCAAAATTATAGATTTAAAAAAGCAAAAGTTATGGTTGATACAGATTTATCTATGAATCCAATAAATTTAAAAAGTCGGTATACATTTTCTTTAATTCAAAACAACAACAAATATTTATTTAATGTTATGGATTTGATTAATATTATAAATACTAATTTAACCAATTCACCGATGTTTTTTTTAGAACCACTTATATCAAAGAATCCGTATAATAATATTCCATTTAATAAGTCTACTCTATACAACATATATTTTCATATTAGAGAGAAACTAACAATAATACCAGAATTGTTTCACAAATTTTTCCTTTTAAATTTTGATTTAAAAAAGTTTTCAAATGAGTATGAATATTTAATACGAGAATATGCTATAGACAATTTTGTAAATAATTCTATATCTAGTGTATTAATTAGTAATATAAATATCATGATTAAAAATTACAATTTAACACAAAAAGATAAATATAAAATTCGTATTGATTCAAATTTTCCAAAGAAAACGTTAATCAATATATTTAAACCATACTTAAAATTACATTTAACACATAAATTTTCTTTAATAGGAATGAAAAAATATATCTCAAAAAATGTATTAGATAAAAAATTAAAAAGGTTTACAAAATTTAATACATTATTTGGAAGAAAACGTGTAGAGATGAAATACTATTTTGATAAAAAAGGTAAAAAAAGAAGCAAAATAGACAAGATTTCATTTAATGACAAACATATATGTTTTTATGATAAAGAAACAAATTATATGTCAAGTCATACAAACAATTTATATAATGTAGAATATGAACAAAATATAAATGATGAAGTTGATACAAATAATCAGGCTAACGCGGTGGATGATACTCAGGCTTACACTGTGGATGATACTTACGACGATGATACTCAGGGTTACACCGAAGATGATACTCAGGGTTACACCGAAGATGATACTGATGTAAATACTGATATTCAAAACACTAATTTTAACTATTTATTGGATACAATTCAAAATGAAATAATAAATCAGCAAAATAACTACGATGATAATAATGAAGATAATAGTGAAAACGAAAATGACTTTGATTATGATAATGATGATGTAGATTCAGTTAGTTAATCACTAATTAGATTTATTTTTTATTCACTACAGGTATTATTTTTTTTGTTTTAGTTGCTCTTTTATTTACATATTGAGCCTTCTTTGTTTTTTTTTTAATAATTACAACATCTTCTTCGTTTTGTGATTTCACTTCAGGTTCATGTTCTTCAATTAATGGAGATGAATCTTCAACAACAATCTTTTTTGTTATTTTTTTTATAGGTCTTCTAACTATTACTTCTCTATCATCATCGCTATCACTATTTACATTATTCTCCTTTGGTTTTTTAGCGGGAAATATTGGTCTTTTAAAATTGCTCAAAAATTCTTCAATCGTTACTATATTATCTATTGAATAATTTAATTGTTCTAAACAATTACCATCTTTAACATCATCGACGGAAATAAATACATCTAGACTATCAGACTCTATAACTTTGTAAATAGGAATATTTTGAGGTCTTAAACCAGGAATATTTATAAAAGCAAAATCATCGCCTTTTTTTCCATAAGCAACAAAAGAACGTTGATTACCTTCAGTTAATACCTTAATTGTTGTTTGTGAAATAAAAATAGTTGGTATTTTATATTTTTGAACTAATAACCATATATCTAAAGGAGTAATAAAATAACTATCTGTATAAATAAAACTAGAAAATGATAATGTTTCAGCCTTTACTTGATCTCCTAATGTCTTTTTACCTTCTAAAATAAGTATATCAATAATTTGTTTAGAAAACCTTTCTATATATGTTTTATACTCTTCAAACAAATCATTTTTTAATTTATTAACACTTATTTTTTGACCTGTTTTTTTTTCAATTAAGTCAATTATACAAATAAACGTGCAGTAAGTTGATTTATTATAAATAATTTCCTTAAAATTTTCCGGAAACCCCTTTTTCCAAAATTTTGACGTAATGTGTTCCCTTTCATTTTTTTGACACGTTTTTTCAGTTGTTTTACCTATAGCAGCATTAAGAGAAGAAACATTATTATCATATTGTTGAGATATAATAGGTTCAACTTCATCATATGAATTAAATTTTACATAGTTATTTATTACAGCAGGAATTAAGTTTTCAAAATATTCTTGGGTTAATAAAGATTGAACCATAATTATTTCATTTTCTCTCAAATTATATCCTATATTTTCAAATGACAAGTATGATTGTGGTTGAAACATAAATGACCTTATGCGGTTAAATCTAATAATTTCATCCGAAATTTTACCGAAATAAATTTCCTTATTTTCCTTGTTAGTTATTAAATTTTTTTCAGGAAGAATTAGACGACATTTGCCGTTTTCACTTACAGCACATAAATTAGGTGTATCCTTACAATTATTTCCATCTTTAACAAGACATGTTGATACTTCATTAATAAGTTTATAGTAATTTTTATCTCCTGTAAATGTGATGCTTTCATTAACTAATTCTTTTAACAATCTATTAATATTTTTTAACTTTTGTGGATATATTATAACAAAACTAGATAACTCAGATTCAATCTGCTTTCTTAGTTTAATATGTTGATAGTCATTTAATAAAATTTTAATTGTATTTCTAAAAACGTTATAAAAGTTTGTTTCTAGTTTAATTCTTTTTATATAATCGATCCTTTCTACATCTTCTTTATCTGAAGTGCTAATTACAACATCACTTTGAACCATCGGATTGTTGCTTTTGTTAATAATGTAATTTTTATCTTTAATAGAAATAAGATTTTTTTTTGAACGAATATCTTGTTCTGGAACAGGCTGTGATAATTGAATAAATTGATTTGTTTCTGTCAATATTCCAACAACCAATTCATCTTCTACAATTTTGAATACTGGTTTACACGGTATATCAGATTGTTGTCTTTTTTTTGAACTTCTCTTTTCTAGATTAGTTAAAAAATCTACAGTATTTTCATATGTATTCCACAAATTAGGGTCTGTCATTAAAACGTAATCTAAATTTTGTTTTAAATTATCACTTAAAGCAGTTGGATAACAAGGAACAAATCCTTTAATACCTTCAGGACTTTCTGATAAAACACCAATTACCTTCGCATTAAAGTTAATAACCAATTTTAAAATTTTGTATTCGCGTTTATCTAGTTTTTGAATTAAACTGTATAAAGGTATTGGGATTTTTGCTAGGTACTCTACTGGCATGCTTGGTAATGGACGACAATTGCTATCGTAAAATGGTTTTATTATTTCTTTAAAAACTGCTCTCATAGTGCTTGAAAGATTTGGTTCCTTTTCACTAAACATTTTTGATACCGTAATTTTATTGTTATTTATTTTATATGAATATAATGGCTCATAATAATCATCTTCTTTCATCAAAATCAGAGTATATTTTCGCGCTTCATAAAATTCAGTTGAATAGTGATTTGTTGGACAAATAAGACGAACATTATTTGTAATATCATCTTTTGGTAGTTCAAGTATGACAAGATTTATTCCTTCATTGCCAAAAAGATATTTATTGGGTTGGCAAACTAAATCCCATAAATATGTATGGTCTATTATTACATCATCGTCTTTTAAAAAATCAATAAAGTTTTCAAAGGCAGAAACTATTTTTTCGAAAAATAATTTGTCAGTTTCATTTGATAAATTAAGTTTTTTTACTAAATTATTATTTTCATATTTTCTTATATCAACAATTTTATTTGGGTTATAAAAGTCTGTAATTAGATTTCCATTTTGATACTTAATAAAATTATCAATTGTTAAAGATTTTATTATTCGGTTTTTCATTTCAACTATACTTAAAATTTTTACTTTTTCAGTTGTGGGTTTCCCATTTTTATCTAAAACGTACTGAGTAAAAAATATTGCGTCTGATATACAAGCAATAAATGATTGTTTAACATTAACTTCTACACCGTGACGTAACAAACAGGGGTGATTTTGTTTTATATTTGTGTTTGTTTTACTTATTTGACAATCAGCATTTACTTCATGAAGCATCGTTTGAATCGCAACAGGTAAATATCCCCAACGACCTGAAGTTAATGGAAATTTGTCTGGACCTTTAATATACTCATCTTGTTCCTGTTCCTTTTTATTGTCTTTTGCTGTATTTTCTGGTTCCATATCCATACATTTCCTATTAGCGCTTATTCTACCCTCAGTTAAATATTTATCAAAACAACAAGGCAAACAATAACCCTTTGGATGTTTGTCAACTTGAAACCCAGGATATCTTTTATAATCTGGATTATTGTTTTTCGGTTTATAGAATTCATAAACATAATGTCCTGGTTTAACAACCTCTTTGCCTTTGCCTTCAACTCGAGGTAATACTTTACCACACGTTGGATGAACCAATACTTTTTTACCGTTTTCTATTTTTTCTTTAAAATCTCTGGGATCTATTGGTTTATTTGTTTTTAGGCACCAGTAACGAGGACAAATATAGTTGAATTGTTTTTTTTTATCAGAACCATATTTAATTATATCTTCTGGTCTTAAAAACCCTTTTTGTTCTTTTTTTATTTTATTCAATTCTTCATCTGTTAAAATAATAGGCTGTCTTTTTTGGTTTGATTGACAAACTTTTGAATAAATAGAATAGTTTCCTATTTTTTGTTTAACAATTAAAGGAGAATCTAGTTCTTCAATTCTATCTTGAAAGTAATTTCTTAGACTCATACCATCAATATTTTTTATAACAGGTTCTTCTCCTAAATCCATTCGTATATTATTAACGTCGTCTTCGTCTTCTTCATCATCACTTTTATCGCTTAGATCTAATTCAGATTCTGATTCTGACGACGACTTCTTTTTAGGTGTAGTTTTTTTATTAGATTTAGTCTGTGTTTTTTTAACAATAAATTCTGATTCTTGAGATGATTTTGAATCGGTACCGGGTACATTTTCTTGTTCACTAGTTTTGCTTGATTCATTAGATGAAACCGATGAACTCACGTTAGGTAATTGTTGTAACTGTTTAATACTTTCTGGAGAAGGGGATGATGCTTTAGATGATGAAGCAGATGATGCTTTAGATGATGAAGCAGATGGAATATAACTTTTTGATTCACTAGATGGAGTCATCTCAGGTAATTGTTGTAACGGTTTAATACTTTCTGGAGAAGCAGATGATGCTTTAGATGATGAAGCAGATGGAATAGAACTTTTTGATTCACTAGATGAAGCAGATGGAATAGAAAGATCACTACTGCTTGTCTTTTTAGGCGCACCACCTCTTTCTTCCTGTTCTTCCTCTTCTTCATCTTCATCGTCTCCATAAAATAAAGAAAGAGCATTTTTTGCTTTTTCGTCTTCCATATCACTCGATAAATCTTCACTAGATTTTACGTGTTTCAGTTCTCCACTATTTTCATCTAATATAGCTTCTTCAAAATTTGCCACTTGACTTTCTAGAGGTGAAATAATATCAGGGATCTCTATGTCTTCTGTTTCTTGAGATGAACATATTTTATTTATTTCTTTAATAGGGTAATTTGTACTCTTCTCGTCTTGTGTTAAACGTAAAATTGTATCTAAATAAATAGGTATAGTTGTTAAATAATTTATATCATTAATATTTTCTATAACAATACTTATTACACCTGTTTTATTCTCTAACATTATAGTAGTTTTAAACCCAGGATTGTCTTTAATTTTAATTTCACTTTTTCTTGCACCTCTTTCAGTTCTAACTTCATTCGCAACTTTCATTACAAGTTGTTCCGCATCTGTTTTTTTTAAATCATCGGGATAATTTTGTAAGAGTGCATCAACAATTTCACGAGCGGTGTATCCTTCGTCTCTCTTTTCAATAATAAATGCTTCTTGACTAGTAACTTTATTAAAATTTGCTACTCTTTTAAACCGCAAATGAATACCACTTTTAAAATCAGATGATTCATTATTAAAAACACTTGAAATACATCCTTTAAATGATTCAATATTGAAAGGTTTTTTTAATTGTATCTTCATTTCATAAGTAAGTATTCTAACTTCCACATTTTCATCACTCAAACTATTAAAAAGAGACATTTTATATCCACTTTGTTCAAGATAATTTTTAATTTCTTGTATAATTGGATTAACATGATCTTTAAAAAGTTGTTCAATCTTTTGTTCATTTACTAATGTATTAAACTCAGAGGTAATTGTTATATACCCATTTTCATCAAATTCACAAACCATAGAATGTGTATTTTCTTCTAATAAAAATTCAATAAAAATAGAAACTGATTTATTTTTACCAATATTCTTCATTTGTTTAAAAATAGTTCCTTTTTTAAGAAATGGAATTTTTCTTCCATCTGTTGAAATTTTATCAGCAGTGTATAACCTATAAACATTTTCTTGTCTGCTAGAAGGATTGTATTTAATTAAAGGACTTATTTCTGTAGCGTGTGTTATTTTAAAAATTACATCCAGAGGTAATTTAATAGTAAATGCAGGTCTCATAACAACCTTAATAAATTTTATACCCCTGTTAGTATATTTCATTTCGTTTTTTCTCATTTTATACACGTCGTAAAACAAGTCTACTTTTTTAAAAATTTCCAAAACATTATCTAATAATAATGTTGTATTAGTTTCTAATAATTCCTGTTCAGAATCTAGTAGTTTTTCTAGAGAAAAAATTTTTTTATTATTCAAAAACGGATAGTAAATTTTAATAGTAGTGTTTTCAGGAACCAATTTTTCACTTAAATGCTCAAGCACATCCTTAGCCAAACATAAAAAAATATTATTATTATAAATGTCTCCGGTGTTTAATAGTAAATTACTATTAAGAGTTGATAATGTTTTACGTGAAAATTTTTCAAAAAAAGAATCATACTCGGTAACGTCATATGGATTTGACACAAAAGGATATTCGTTTTCAACAATAAAATATTTCATTCCAAGCGCTTTATTTATTAAATAACGTTTACCGTCAAGATTCATTTCTAAAATATCATCATAGTCGTAAGTTTCTTTTTTCACAGAGGGCTCTATTTTTTTTGTTTTTTTATCACCAATAATATTTGAAATAAATTGATTTAATCTAACTTGTGTTAATGGTTGTTTTTTATTTTGTGTTAATGACTGGTAAATATTTACAGAATTTAAAGTTTCTATTTTTTGACAAAATAAATAAATTTCATCCAACGATGCTTTATCCTTAATTTCATTCAATATTTTAAGTTTAATTACCCCGATTGTATCATCAGGATGAATTTGTTGTTCAGAAAACACAACTTGTATTTTATTTTTAGTTATAATTTCATTTTCTTCTTCGGTAAATATAGTTTCAAATAAATCAGTATCATTACCAATTTTTGTAATTTTTTTACCAATAAAAACATAAATTGTATTAATTACACCATCTACTAAATAATTTACTTTATAAATAGGATTTATATCAAAAGAAGTATTTGATGTATTATTGGCTAATTGTTTTGACATATATATAAAGTTACTATTATTTTATGATTAAATTAGTTTAAATTAAATTAGTTTAAATTATAATATTAAAAATAATAATATTATAAATATGTATTTGTCAAAAGATGAATGTAATGAAATGTTACAAAGGTTCTTACAAGAATCCATAGGTCTTTTAAATGAATATGATGAATTAAGTAAAGTTTATAATTTAAATGACTTTAATCCAAACGAAAAAAAAATGGAAAAAATTCAAATTACTCTAGAAAAGTTAAGTAAAATTATTGATTCATTACAAAAGTATATGGCTATTGCCTTTAAATAATTATACATTTAAACGGTGAATTATTCGGGTTATATTAATAATTATTTTCATAAATATTAATATAAATAATGAAATATCCTCGTATTTTACTGTTTAGGTATGAAAAATATGATTATATTGATAGTTTTTTTAAAAATAACACAGAAAAATTGTTTTGTTCAGTAACTATTATAAATAATAATTTATTATTAAATCAACTATATACTTCAGATACTCATTTGTTAATTACTTTTGGAAATAATGAGTCAGAATATTATACAGATGTTAATGAAATTATTTCAGATAGATTACGTTATAGATGGCTACATTTTGAAAAAATAAATAATATAGATGATTTTAATTCTTCTGTAAATTATTGTTATATGTTAAATATAATAAAACCACATATTAATGCTAGACCTGTTTTCTCTTTATTTACTACATGTTATAATTCATATGACAAAATTAAAAGAGTATATGACAGTGTTAAAACTCAAAGTTTAAAAGATTGGGAATGGATTATTTTAGATGATTCCCCTGACGAAAATCATTTTAAATATTTAAAAAATTTATTTTTATATGAAAATAAAATAAGATTATATAAACGAAGTGGAAATAGTGGAAATATCGGTAATGTAAAAAATGAAGCAGTTTCTTTATGTAGAGGTAAATACGTGTTAGAGTTAGATCATGATGATGAAATATTACCAGATGTATTGTTAGACGCAACTAAAGTTTTTGAATCAAATTCTAAAATTGGGTTTGTTTATATGGATTTTACAAATATTTATGAAAATGGTGATAATTTTTCTTATGGAAACCATTTTGCTTTAGGCTATTCTGGATATTATAAACAAAAATATAATAATAAATGGATTAATGTTGCTGTTAGTCCAAATATTAATAATGTTACTTTAAGTCATATTGTATCAGTTCCTAATCATCCGCGAATATGGCGCAAAGATACACTTTTAGAAATAGGAAATTATAACGAATTTTTACCAATTAGCGATGACTATGAACTATTATTAAGAACAGCTGTTAATACAAAAATGGCTAAAATACATAAATTAGGTTATATTCAATATATGAATAATAATAATAATAATTTTTCATTAATACGTAATTCAGAGATAAATAGATTACGATTACATCTTACTAATCATTGTTATAATTCATATGATATTGATAATATTATGAAATTAAATCAATCATACGAATCAAATACTCAAGAAAATATATCCAAACCAATTTGGAAACGAACAGATTATAATTATTTATATTGTAATGATTTAATTAATCTGAATTATGATACACAATATTGTATTATTGGTTTAGAAACGCTTCATAAAAATTATAATAAAATAAAAGAAATATATTCTAATACAAAAAATGATATATTTTTACTAGATAATAAATATGACTCAAAAGATACTACAATTTGTTCAGAATTAGATAATTTAAAATTAGATAGGATTAAATGTTATTCTATGGATGATTGTTCAGATGAAGAGTTAATAAAATATTTTAATTTAATATGTAAAAGTAGTGAAGATTATTATATTATTGAACGAAATACTTTTATTAATAACAATAATGATAAAATATTTATGAATTGTAAATAGGTTTAAACTAAGTCATAATATGGATTATCATTAATATCCATACCACAATATTTTTTAGGTTTTTTCTTGTAATCAATCGGGTTATAAATATGAATTGCTACAGCATTTTCCAACAAAAACTTAAAATTTTGCCAAAAGTCCTGTTTATGACCTATTGAAGTAGTCATTATATGTGAAAGTTCATGAAGAGCCACAAATGTAAGAGTGTTCAAATCGATTAATGTATCATTATCTTTTTCAGTATTTAAACAAAACGCAATTTTTTCCCCCTTATTTTCACTATATGCGGTCATTTCACTTGTGGGCAAAGTTTCACTAATACTTTTTGGATTAAAACCTTCAACTAATTTTTTGACTCTTGGTTCATCTGGATACTTTTGTTTCATATATTGTACCAATTGCTTACATTTTGCGGTAACATTTGCCAATAAATCTGCTGCCAATTCCAATTTCTCTCTCTCTCTAACACAATATGTATTTCCATCTTTTGTAGCAATAATACATTTTAAATTAAAAGCGTCAGATTCATAATAAATTTTGAGGCATAAAATTAATAAAAAAGCAATAAAAATATAAAAAAATATACTGTGTTTAATCATATATTTTACAATTATTATTATTATTGTAAAATATATAACTTACTAAATTATGATAATTTTTATTCATTTTCATTTTCTATTTTTATAGTTCAACTTTCTATTTATAGTTTTTTTATATTTCAACCTTCTATTTGTATATTTTTTATGTGTTTTTTTAGTTTTATTTTTATTTTTAGTTTTACCACCACGTTTAAAGTTTAATTGTTCTTCTTTTAATTCATCGATTAAAATCTTTTCTAATTTTTCTTTCGATAATCTTTTACTAATAGGAATACTATTTAATGTATTATTTGTTAGTTCAGGGTCAAAATCAATTAAATAAACTTTCCCTGTATGGGAAATTATAATATTTCTTGCTGCTAGGTCCTCTAATATAAAGCCTTTATCTGCTAAAATATTATACAACCTGTATATTTCACCTATATAATTTTTAATAGTGTCAATATTAAGGTTAACTAAAGTATGACCACGTATTCTTTCCATAACTAAATATTGCGGAAACTCTTCTCTACTGTTGCCATATTTAATTTCACCTAAATCTTTTTGGTCATTTGGATGATACGTGTTATAAGCTTTTATCCTCTGTTGTTCTAAAGTGTATTTTGGAACACTAATATATTTTTTACATTTATAATAACCATAAACTTTGGGAATAAAATCGTTATGTTCTAAAAGTTTAGATAATATATACTCGTTTTTATCTTGTATTATTTTTATTAATACATTTGGGTTATATTTATCAACATATATACCTCTATAAACACTATCACCTAATGTAAAAACATCATCATTACTTTGGTCCACTAAAATATCACATAATTTTCCACCTATCATAATATAAGTTAATATTATGAAGTTATAAAATATATAAATTTTTATATATTTTATCTATCGTTACAAATATTACGCATTTAAATAATTTATTGGGGTCCAGAGCCAATTTCTAGGGGAGGTCTCATAAAGTCACTTTCAATTGTGCTTTGGTTCCATGGTCCAACATATAATTGTGGATTTGGTGGTTCAGAACGAATTTGTAAATTAGCGTTTCTTAAAGATTGTCCAACAGTATCAATACCGATATGGTAACCCGATTTTAACAAATTAACATTAGAAAGTTCGCCTTTACCGGAAGGATTTAATTGAGCCCACTGACTATTTGTATCTTTTGGTAAAAGTTCAGATGGGTTGTTAATACCAGGTGTGGAGCAAGATTGGGGAAGACCTGGCATGCTTGTTTGGGCTCCGTTGGCAGAAGCAAAAACTTCATTTTGTCCTAAAGGTTCAGCAGCACGAACGCCATTTCCAGAGCCTCTACTTGCTCCTTGAGGACTTTTCTTATATTGTTGTTGCATGTTTTGATTATTTTCGTAACCATATGTTCCTTTAGATGACAAATATTTTGCTAATAAACTAACGCCATAAGCGATAATAAATAAAACTATTATTGCACCAATACCATAATCGTTCCATAGCTTTTTTAAGGAGACACTCATTATATAAAATTAATGATAAAATAATTTTAAGAATACATATTTAATTAATGTATTCTTAAAAAAGGATTAACATTTCTAAAGAATTGAATATGTCCTAAATTTAAAGTCCTTCTAATTCACTTTCTGAAACTTCTTCTATTTCTGCGTCAAAATCACTATCGCTGTCATTTAAATTTTCTATCATATATGTTTTCTTAATATTTTTTGCTTCCAAATATGCTAATATTGCCATTTTTTTCGCATTTTTTGCCTTTTTTCTAGCATCTTTATACAAATCTTCATAAACTTGATTTCTCTTTTTTAGTTTAAAAGTTTCTAAATTGTTTTCTAATCCAAATTCTAGGCCAACCTCTTTTAATTCTTTTGGTTCTTCCAAATCTTCAAGTTTTAGTTCTTCAATTTCTATATCTAAAGAAGGGTCTTTATCGAATAACTGTTCTATATAATTATTTGTGTTTATATCAACTTGTTCTAAACTATTTAAAGGTTCATTAAAAATATCTTCACTTTGTGTTTGTTGTGTTTGTTGTGTTTCTCTCTCTATTTTTGTTAAATCTTGTAATTCAGCTGACATAATCTCGTTTGAAGTAGTGATTAATTCCTTTTTATTTTGTTCTTCTAAATGTTCTACGACATTTGTATCATTATTTGTAAGTAGTGTATTATTTTTGTCTGTTTTAATGAGACAGTTTTCGAATATCTGCTCACTACTTAAAACCATAATCTGTTTAATTTCTATTTCAATTTGGAAATTTCTTGATGTAAATTTTATACCTTGAATTTCTAAAATAGATATAATATTTGTATCAGGTGTTACGTCTTTTAACGTAAGCGGTGATTCGTTCTCATCATATATATTAATTACTGGGTCGTGTGATATTGGTGAATTTTTAACGTTTACTCTGACTAAATAAAATTTACCAGACCTATATACACGTATCACAGAATTAAAGGCACTTTCAACATCTGTCATTTCTAAAGCATCCTGAAACCATGATTCTGATTTGGCATAAATAAGTTTTTGACAGTTTTCCTCTAAATTTTCAAACCAATTAATTATTTGTCCAGAGTTATTGTCAAACATTAAATCACAATAATATTTTTTGCCAGTTTTTACAAAACCATTTTTTGTTAAAATTTTATTAGTTTGAATGTATAATGGTTTATTATTGTATTCTATTTTTGTAAAATAAGCACCTCCTTGTATCCCAGTAGGATGTGCTAAAGTTAATTTTGAAAAATCAAATTGTTCATTTGGTTGTATAATATTTTCCATTATTTGTTCTATAGAAAATTTTAACTGTATAAACACGCAAAAAATACATAATAATTTTGTTTATAATTATTATGAGAGATTCTATATTTCAGCAATGTTTAGATATTTTAAAAAGAGAAGATGTAAAACATGAATTGATGGTTTTAGTCAAACCGTTAATTAGTTATATTTTATATGAAATAAATCCGTATATTTATATTACGGTTGGGCTTGTATTTTTAATATTCATAATGATTTTAGCAATATTAGTTATACTAGTATTTTTAATGCGTAATAATAAATTATTAAATAAAATGCTATAGTTACACTTTTTTATATGTATGATATATATATATAATGGTAAAAGTTAGAAAAAGCCGTAGAAAGGGAGGGTTTTTAGGATTATCTTCAATCGCAAATCAAGCTGTTGTTCCCTTTGCGCTAGTAGCTTTAAATCAGAGTAGAAGTAAGGATAGAAGTGGTGGTGGCGGTGCTGCTGGCTATGTAAATAGAATCGCAGGTTCTTCAACAAATGGACAATTAGAGAGAACATTTAGCGGTAATGAAAATGGAAATGCTTTAGTTCTTACAAATGGTAAATCTGTAGGTGGAACACGTAGAAAAGGCAAAGGAAAAGGTAGAAGAGGCGGTCAATGGTCTCAAATATTTAACCAAGCAATTGTTCCAGCAGGAATTTTGGCTTTACAGCAAAGTTATAGAAGACGTGGTAAAGGCGGAAAACGCACTAAACGTCGTCATCATTAAATAAATTATTTAAATTTAATAAATAAATACTTTATTTGTAATATTCTAAAAACCGTTTTATGTTTTCAGAGTAACGAGAACTTGGATGTAAATTATCAATATCATTACTTGAATTATGTATTGATTTAGCATCACCACCTCTCATAGTTCCTGTATCATCTCTTGGTATAGAAAGTTTTCTTTTTGTGTATGTTTCTTCTGATTGTGAATAATAATGTGCTATATATGCTGGAGATTTATAAAACGGTATTGGTAAATTATTAGAATGTCCCACATTTATACGTCCATTTAAACCATACATTCTATTAGGATTTTTTATATGATAAAAATGTGGAACATCTGCTTTTATTGCTTCTTCTGGTCTGACAAAACATTTTACGTGATTATGTAATTTTAATTCAGATTTAGTATAACTTTCTAATATGTGTTCTGGTTCATTTACTAAATTGTTTGATCCAAACATTAACCAATTAATCGCTACAGAATGGGCTCGACCATAAATATTTAAAAAATGTTTAATACCTTTAAATTTATTGTGTAAAATTATAAATTCATCGGCATCTAAATATATAAACCAATCAACATTTATTTTTTTAGCAATATTAATTGCTTTATTCATTAATGGCATTTTAATAGCACCGTCTGTATCAATTCTAGCAACAGTAACCCGTTTGTCAAAATTTTGAAATACATTTGTTAATGGAGTTTTTGATTTGTGATCAAAAATAATTATCTGATCAAACCCAATTAATAAATGATGTGCTGCCCATTCTTTTATATGTAGTTCATCTCTAGCATTTGTAAACAACGCAACTTTTTTGGTTAAGCCGTAATTATAAGACTTTTTCAAAATCATTTTATTAATAATATATTTTATTTGTAATTTTATTTCTTATTTTATTTTATATTTTATTTATAATGAGTTTTCAAAATCAAGTTCAACAGTGGATTTTAATTGATAATCAACTAAAAATACTAAATGACAAAGTAAAGGAATTGAGAGAAAAACGCTCTTCAGCAACAGACAATTTAATAAATTATGCTTCTGCTAATAATCTATCATCTTCAGTTATACAAATAAGTGATGGAAAACTTAAATTTGCTAATACAAAAGTAACAGAACCATTAACATTTAAATATGTAGAAAAAACTTTAGGAGAGGTTATAAAAAATGAATCACAGGTTAAACTTATTATGGAACATTTAAAAAATAAACGTGAAACAAAAATAGTTTCTGAAATAAAACGGGTTTCTAATAATTAAATATTATATAATTAATTTATATATGACTGAGAATATTGGAGCAAATGAATTAATTTTTTATAAAGATCAAGAAGGAGGAATATATAGTGGAGGTTTTAGTTTGAATAATATATTAAAAAAAATGGGTGAATCTCCTATTATAACATTAAACAATAATAAAACAGGTGGAGGAGAACAAGTGTCCGATTTATTTAAGGATTTAGCTATTCCTGTTCACGCTTTTTATTTGAAAACAGGTGGTTCTCATAACTCTTCAAATTATCATAATGAAACAATTGTTAATAGTGACAACGATAGTGATAATGAAGATGATAGTGATAATGATGATGATAGTAACGATGATAGTGATAGCAATCAAAAAGGCGGCGACCTTATTTCAGACGATTTATATAATAAATTGTTAGGATTAGTTTCTGTTGATGTAAATGGTAATGAAATACAAGAACACAAACCAAAAAAACAGTCTAAGAGGCTTATAAAAAATAAAAACAAAGGGAAAAAAACTAGGAAACACAAAAACAAAAATAAATAACTCTGCTATATTAAATTATATAATATTATTGTCAATATAATAATATTATAGTATAAATGCTATTTTTAACTTATGACGCATATATTGATAATGTTGAACCCAACGGTAATGAATGTTTTATATGTTATGAATATTTTTTAGATAATAAATACAGCAAAAAAATGTCTTGTATTTCGGAATATTCTAAAAGTTGCGATTGTGATGTTTTTGTTCATACAATTTGTTTAAATAAATGGTTTGATATTTATAAAAATTGTCCTATATGTAGAAAAACTATTACAAAAAAATCTAATTGTCCCACTCGTTTGGTAAGCCCAAGTAATATATTTTATTTTTTATATACATTTGTTTTTAAATATTATGTTGAGATTTCACAATTTGTTTATATGTTATTTTTTGTTTTTTTATTATATCACAAAATAAATGAAAATATTACTAATAGAATAAATTATTATCAAGAAAATTATTCTATTGATGATAACTTTTTTATGAATATTAAAAATAGAACAAACCAATTATTAAACTAATTTATGCTTCACTCCACGTGTTATAATTAAAAGGTGATACAAGAACATCATTTATATTATTTTTCCAATAATCTACTTTTTTTTGAAATACCATATCTTGAACTGTTTCGGGATAAGGAGTAGTAACCTTCATTAACTCTTCTTCTTCATTCGTTATATCAGGTTTATCACCATAACAATTTACACCAAACTTCACTTGTTTATTAGCAATATATCCACCATTAATTCCTGGTCTTCCACAATCGCGACCGTGTCCAGGAATTGCTTGTAAGTTATCATATGTTTGTTGTTGTGTTGGGAACAACGCTAATTGTTCAGCAGACCATCCATAATTACACCATTCAGCGCCGTTTTCATACGAATCCTCAATTTGTTTATATGTTGCTAAGTCAGATCCATATGCTTTACACATAGCCTTTGCGTCGTCATAAGTATAATAATTTCCAGGGATATTAAAAACTTGTTTTCTAAATGTTATTTCAGGAACTGTTGTAGGATTATAGTTATTTTGATCAACAACTATATCAATTTCAGGTTTAGTTGTAAAAAAATTTTTTATTGTAGCTGTTATATCAATACTAAAAAAGTATTGAAATGCGTTTATTAAAATTAATATAATTAATATTGCTATTACAATAATACCTAAAATTTCTTGACTTTTGTTGTTTGAATCACTACTACTTGTACTACTACTTGTTTCACCACCATTATTTCCTAAACCTGAAAACAAAACCAAATATGCTACTATTATTATAAAAATAACAATAAATACCACAGGATTTAAAACTAAATTGTTTACATAATCATACATATTTACTGGATCAGTTGTTGATGTTGTATTTACTTCCATTATATATATTATTCTATTGTTTTTTTATTTTTGTTTTATAATTGTTTCAAGATATATTTCTTAATTTTTATACCTTTTTTCTATAAAACAATAAATATGCTTTGGGCGAAACGATTGTTTCAATTTGTGTTACTTCTGAAACTTGTGTATCATTATAATGATACCATTTGTTATTTGCGTTTTTAACATAAGCAGTATAGTGACCACCTAAAACACTACCGCTGTGATTACAAACGCCAAATAATTCATAATTATAACTATTTTTTTTATAACCAATTACATATTTAGATAAGTTTAAATCAAACGAAAAATCAACATACATTTGATTTTTTTGGAAGTGTTGAACATTTTTATTAAATCGTTTTAAGTCTATAACTAAAATTTTTGGAAAACTCCAAAAACTGATCTTCTTTTTAATAGATTGTTTAGTATTTGTTTCTTCATTAAACCACGCATTTTCCCCTTCTAATGTTTCACCTTCTACATATAAATCAAAACAATCTATTAAAGAAGGTGTTTTCATATTTTGTGGAATTGGTAAATCAATCATAAAAAATGGCTCTGGTGTTATACTAATATTTTTACCTGTTTCCAAACAATTTATTTCTGATACGTGAACAGCATAAAATAAATTCCATATTTCAGAATATTCTTTTGAATACATATTTTGTATCATTTCATAACATTTTACTGCTATTTTATCTGTTTCATTTTCAGAAGTTCCCATAATTGTCATAGTTATTTCTCTCGAAAGCGATGTATGAAAACAGTCTATTAAAAACAATAAAAACTCGCCTATATCATTTTGCGCATAACCAGTAAATATATCATTACCTTTTAATTGTGCTATTTTTTGGACTGTTTTTAAAAATTTATTTGGCGAAACAACACAATTTTCATTCCATAGTATTTTTCTCAAATTATCCCATTCTAGTAATAAAGCGGAATCAAATTTGTTATTTAATTTTTTTTTATAATTACCAACTTCAAGTAAGTCATTTAATTCATATGTATGTGATAAAACTTGCATACATGAATTAATAAAACACGTATTTCCTAGATTTGACAAACCACTTAATCCTTTGTTTGCGTATTTTTCAAAGTTCATTTTTACTATTAATAGTTTTAAAGTAATATATTTAAACAGATTTATATTATATTATATTATGTCTTTAGAGTCAGCCCATTTTAGATATTTGTCAAGCGACCAACTGTTTTTAATAAATACTTTAAACACCATGTATAATGATAATCACAGAACGCTTCAACAAATAGTTTATAATAATAGCGTAGGTTTCAATAATACTAGTAGAATTGTACAAGAAATTATTTCATCTAACAATAGTATAATTGATTCCATTACAAGAACATTAACTACTGTTAATAGAAATAACACAAATAGATTAAATAACATACAAAATAATGAAACTACTGTTCCGCAACAATCAAGAACTCCAAGATATTTTTTAAATCGTGATATGAGTAATAATGTATTATATAACCACTTATTTGATAATATACCTACAGGTAGACCTCTAAGATCGACGCAAGAAAGAGAGAATAATTATACAAATTATCTTAATACTTTTTTTACACCTGTTCAAATATATCCAACACAAACACAAATTGAAAACGCAACTAGAATTGTTAGATATAGTGACATAATAACACCAAATAATATTAGTTGTCCTATATCATTAGAACCGTTTAGAGATGAAGATTATGTATCTGTTATTAGATTTTGTAGTCATATTTTTAATACAGAACAACTAAACGTGTGGTTTCAAAGTAATTGTAGGTGTCCTGTTTGTCGTTACGATATTCGTAATTATAGTTCTCGATCAATAAATAATAACTATGATGGGTTTCGTAGTAATAATTTAAATAGTAGTTCTATTAATGAAACAACTAGAGATACAACTACAGATACCACTAGAGATACAACTACAGATACCACTAGAGATACAACTACCGGTCTATCTAATAATATGGACAGATTATTTACAAGCGCAACTAATACATTAACAGATTATTTATTAAATAATATACAATTAAATACTGACGCTTCTGGCAACAATATTTCTGATTTACTTACAAATGAAATAACAACCATTTTACTAACGTTTCCATATAATATAAATAATACAAGAAACACAAGTGATAGACAAATATGAATTTATTAATTAATATAAAGATAAAATTAATTATTTGTATAGCAAATATGACTGAAAAACCAAATTATTATCGATTATTTATTTCTGTAACGTATAATTCTATTATAATATTTTTTAACGCATCTAGTATATATTTTATGTGGATATTTTTACATTTTTTTGCTTCGCAATTATACATAAAATTTTGTGTTCCTTATACTTTTTGGGGACTAATAACATCGCCATTTTTAACGGCTAGCCCACACTGTCAAGGTCTAAGATGGGTTCTTTATAATGGTGCGAATATTATAAATAATATGTGGATATTTATTGGTTCTTGGATATGCTCATACATACTTATTATAAATAAAGATAACACGTCGCGTCCATAGTTAAATAATTAATATAAATAATATAAAGACATATGTTATAATATTTATATAAATGACACCAAGACGTAATGGCAACAAATGGACTGTTAGTGAATTAAATTCACTACAAAGAGAATATGAACTTTTGGAATTGACAATTCAAGAAATTGCTTTAAAACATGAAAGAACTGTTGAAGCAATTTTATATAAACTTTATAACGAACAGTTTATTGATGAATTCCATGTTGCTCGTGGATATCCTGAATATGCTGAACAACTACAACTTACTACTCCACAGGACTTGATTGAACCTTCAATTGATTGTTCTTACTTCAATAATTATGAAGAAGATACCTTTTTGTCTGATAGAGTTTATAAGCTTGAAAATGACATTCAGGACATAAAGTTTTTGCTTCAAAAAATGGTGACTCAAAAATCTCAAAGTAAGAGAGAAAAAAGCAAGAGAGCACCTTTGAGACAATACTTAAGTGAGTGTTAAATATATATATTAACAATATAGCTGTTTTAATTAAAAACATGTAAATAAACTAAAATCAATATATAAAAATAATATTTTATATATTGAAATTATCAAATACTTATATTAACTTATTTGAATAATTAACGTCTCTTGGTTTTTGAATTTTTCCTTCTTTTATTATTTTTTTTTGATTTGCGTTTAATTCTCTTGCCGCCAGTTTTTATTTCTGTCGATGGTGTTTCTGGTGGTGCTTGTGTTTTTTGTTCTTCTTGTTGTTGTCTTGGTGGTTCTTGTGAGACTTGTATTGGGTTAGATTCTTTACTTGGAACAGATTTAAAATCAGAGTTATAATCTTCATTATTATTTGTGTTGTTTTGTAATTGTTCTACTTTGGGTGGTTCTACTTTGGGTGGTTCTACTTTGAGTGGTTCTACTTTGGGTGGTTCTACTTTGGGTGGTTCTACTTTGGGTTTTTGATTATTATTAAACATATTTATCATATTTTTACCAAAATTTGATAATCTACGACTTGTAGTAGGTCTTCCATATTGATTTTTAAATTGTCTTATCTCTTTATTATCTTGTAAAACCAAATCACGATGTCTCGCATCAAGTTCTCTACATAATCTAGATCCATTCTTAAAACCAAATCTATCTTTTGGACACGATGACAAATACATTTTTTCTAATTCACGTGGATCATGAACATTATTAATATTTAATGTTTGTTGTCCATTTTTTTTCAGCAATTCTTCGTATTTTTTTTTCATTTCGTCACACTTAATTGATTTGTTTTTCGCGAAAAAACTAAATGTAGATGTTGGACAACAGGTATTTATTTTTTGTTTCATTAAAAAAGGATCATTAATACTATTTACATCTGTTAGATCACATTTAACGATTAAATCTCTTTGACTTTTTGTTTCTCTTCCACCAATAGTAAAAAAGCCACCTTTTTGAATTTTTTTACTCTTTCTTTTTGTGTTTTTCATTATATATTATATAATTATTTTTTTACAAAGAATTTTGTAAGACTTTGAACACCTTGTTTCTCATTATTTGTTTCTCTCAAATATTCATCAAACAATAGTGTTTTTACTTCTTTGTTTTTTAATTGTTCTAGTTTATCTTCAAACTTATCTGGTTCTGTTATTTTACGTAAATTTTCAACTTCTTTCTTAAACTTCATAATTTTTGTTTTTTTATTCTGCATTTCCCAAATTTTCTCTAAAACCAACGCAAATACCTGTTGAACAGGCTTCATTATTTGATTCGTAATGTAAAACGAATAATCTATTTTCAAACTATTTTCTAATATAAACATAGGGGTTTCAATTTTTTCTCCTTGTAATGCTTTTTTATTCTTTGTATTAATATACACAAATGGTATTCTATCACCTGAACTTGGCTTATTACCTGGGTCTCTTGCTGTAATTCTATCTGCTAACACTTTATGAGCAATTGACTGTGGATTTTTATACCCAGAGCGTAACGATTTTGTAATAATAAGTTTATCTATTGGAAATTTTTCATCTACTATATTTTGTAAAGATGTTCTTAAAAATTCTATTGCATGACCTATATTTTGCTCTTTCATTAAAATATCTATTATGCCTCCATATATATCTTTCACTATTGGAGCATTATCACGACGCTTTAATACAATACCCATTTCCTTTCTTTTACATTTATTCGGGTCTGTCTCGTAAAGCATGCCAACATATCTCTTTTTCGATAACAAACAAAACGGCATAAATGTTTTCTCATACTCTAAATCGTGAGGATCTTTTAAGAAACTAGATGCTAAATGACCTGCCTCTTGCGCTAACTCAATCGTAATTTCTAACGCTTCTTTTCCTCTTATTGGTTTGCCTTCAGGTGTTTGTAAATTAAAAGTGAAGAATACAGAATCCGTGTTATGAACAATCATGTTTCCAACGCCTGCCGCAAAATGATGATTATCTGTTGTCAAGTCATAAACATAATTTTGATAATCGGGTATTTCAATAATTTTTTTAATGGCATTAGGATTTTTTCGTTGTTTTAAATTTGTCATAGTAATTCTGTATATATCTGATTTATCTTTTCTAGTATTTATTGATATTGATAAACCAAGACTAGAAGCCAACAAAGCAATATGAGAAGCACTTAGTTGACTTTTTTGGTCAATACGTTTATATCCATTTATATCTTTGTCGCCATCCGCATCATACAAACCTTCAAAGAAGGCACTTCTTACATCTTCGTCACTATTTAAAATATCAATTGGAATTATTTTTGATTTATCAAAATACATTTTTTTACGATACATTCTTACAAATTCAGCAATAGACCCATAACTTTTACATCTAGGTGATATTTTATATACACCTGAACTTTTTAACGTAGGCATAACGACCCAATTAAATTGAGGATATACTTTTTTACATAATTCAATATACTTATTTATGATTACTGGAGAAGCATTATTTAATGCCCATGAACTTTTTTTCCCAGAAGGACATTCATAATCTCCACAACTACCATCGCCAAAGAAGAACCCTAAAATTAAGGCTTCATCTACAGATATATTATTTGTATTTATTTCATTTGTAGGCAAATCATGGTGTAGCAATTCTGTTCCAATTTGAACATCTTTTGGCGATATTTCTTCGCCTGATTTTAAAATAAGTGAATGGTCATCTGTAACATCTACTACTCCTGTATGCGTTAAAATACGCATCATTTTTTTATGAGATACTAATTTATGCCTAATAACTCTATGTAATTTTGTCCAGCCTTTATCTGACCATGTTTCGACGTTTTTTAGTTCGCAAACCTCTTTTTCTTGTTTTCCTGGTTCTAAACACGTTACCCATTTATTATTTCCATACTTATTCGCAAGTTCTTCAATTGTTACTATATCAATAATTCTATTTTCTTTATTTGATTCTTCTTTTGCTCCACTTTTTTTAAAAGTGGATACATATACAGGTGTATAGTTAGCAACACTATCTCCATATATATATTCCGCTTTTGTTAAAACAGGTCCATGTGCTTTTGTATTACAAATAGAATCTCCATAACATTCTTCAATAATTCTTTTGGCGTAAGTCAAAAGCATTCGACCTGTAGCAGTCGTACAAGCAGCAATATCTTTTTCATAAAATGTGCTGGTTTTCGCACCACACTGACCATAAAGTGAATTCGCAGTAAGTTTATAACCAAGTTGACGTTGCTCCAACACTTGTTTCATAAATTCATCTGTTTGCTGCGGAATTAATTTTCTAGTTGTCTTTCTTGCGACCAACAATTCCTCCAAAATAGAAGGCATAATTGCTTTTCCTTCTGGAAACTGAGCGAAACGACATATTTTATAACCTGATTTTACTTTTTCTGCCGCAGACGTTGGTGTTTTTCTAACATATTGATACGTATCGTAATTCATGTTTACATATTCGTAACCAGGTAAATTATCATATATATAATTACCGGTTTCATCTTTTTCACCCCAATCTTCAATTAAATTGCCTGCCAAATCATATTCTTTTGTCCAAACCTTACTATCGTGTGACAAATTTTCACTAATCATAGAACTTGGATACAAAGACGCATAATCTACGCAAGCAACAGGATTATCCAAATACAAATCACATTTGGGGTCTAACACTATCGCACCTTCATAACCTTCATCTAATCCACCTTTTTCTATAACTGGCATTAGCGTGCGCTTTTCACGACATTTTTTAGCAATATAACTTGTCAGTTTAATTCCTTGTCCTCTCATAACCAAGAAATTAATCGGAACACTACAAATCTTTGCCATCTCAATAAAACCAGTTAAAATATCTGACTTGTTGAACAAGTAATGAACTAGGTTACAATCCTGAATACAGTATTTAGCAATTACTGCTCTATCATCAGCAGAACCATTCGTCATTCTAAAAATATCCTTCGGTGTAACGTCGTCTTTTGCTAAACACCAACGAACTTTTTTACTTTGGTCTGGATTTATTATTCCCTCAATTTTAAACTTGCCTTCTACTTTATTGACATATGTAACCAAAAACTTTGCTCCGTCGGCGTAGTAATCAACAGAATGTCCTATTTCTTCAAAATGAACATAGCTTCCAACTAGAAGACCTGTCATATTACCCGTTTTGATTACGGTTTCGTTTTCCACATGCTCAATACTTTTTATAAAATCACCAATAAAATTGCCTGCCACATAATCCAACTTGTAACTTGTTAGATTTGCTTCACGACGATAATAATTATATAGATCTACTTGTAATCGTCCATTCATTTTTATAAAACGCAAATCATGCTGACCACTAGCAATTTGAATACTACTTTCTTCAATTTTGTATTTTCCAGTATCTCTGCCATTTTCATCTTTTATTTTTGTGCCGCATATTTCATCAACGTTTCTCGACAACTTTAAAAATTCTTCCACGCAATTATTTTCTTCAGCACGTTTAAACATAAACATATAATCAAACCCAAATATGTTATAACCAATAACAATATCAGGGTTCTCTCTCTGAATCATTTTTTGCCAAGCAATTAAGACTTCTTTTTCTGACTGGTATGTCTCAATAATAGTATTATCTGTTGGCAACTTTGAGCACGTGTTTAAAACAACACAGTGGTTCATATATGGTTCATAATCGCCATAATTCATAAAAGTTGAACCAATAAATGTTACTTTATCACCTTCCAATTTAGGAAATATATTGCTTTTAACGTTTTCTTTTGGTGTAAGTGTATTATCAATTTCTTCTATTTTACTTTCTCTTGGAAACTTTTTATCACAGATCAAGTCAACAATTGTGCATTTTTTGTCGATCGATGTTTTAACATTTTTTTTATAAAACGTAAAATCTTGGGCTTGTCCTTCGCCATCTCCTTCACATTCGTGTCCAGCATGTGACATTTTAGAAAATAATGATTCTAATGAATTCGCTTCTTGAAACTCTTGTGTTTTTACAAAGTTTCTCACCGGTGTTGCTAGCCATTTCTTACACATTTCTTCAACTGATTCTTTCGATGGATTAGGTCCAATAGGATAAACAACGTCAATTTGGCTCATTTTATCGTAACCAAATGCCGACATCAAAATCTTTTTTAGACTTGTTTCACATAACTCCTTAGTAATTTCTACATCTAATTCTTCAAAATATTCAACAATATTTGTTGCCAACTTTTTATATGTCTTTTTAGGGACTGGAAAATCACCATGACTACTGCTTGCCTCAATATCAAAACTACATATTTTATAAGGAACCCGAACCTCGAGGTCATTCATAGGTTTTACGTATTTATAATTTATTATGTATTCAAAATCGCAGGTAGTTTTCTTCAAACTACTTTGAACTGTTATAGTTTTTTTTATTGGCAAAGAAATCCACCCCGATGGGCTAATATCACGAATATGAAAGAAACGCAGTAACGACGGAATATTTGCCTCATATAGTCTTGTCTTTGTATCGTTAAAAACGTAGCCATCTTTTAAAAGTTTATGACCCTTATTATAGTCTGAATACCATAGATTCTTAGCCTTGTTAAAAGCCGCTAAGTTTGTAAATTCGAATTTTATAAATTTGTGGTCTTTACCTCCATCAAACCCGTATAATTTTTTACGTTGTATTATAATACAATCACTGATAGATTTTTCGTAAAATTTACCCATTTTTGTTTTTATATGTTCCAAAAACCGATTTTTTTCTGGTATAGACCAACTATCATTTACCATAACATAAAAGAATGGTTTAAAATCCTCTACATAAATAGAGCATGTTTTACCTTGTTCATTTAACCCAAACATTTGAATCATAAATGTCTGTGTGTCCTTATAAACATTACTTTCTTCATCACTAGCAGATTCATCATCTGCTTTTTGGTTATAAAAATTGAAATCAAATATACGAAAGGTAGGATCCATTTTGTTATTATTATATCTTCAGTTACATTTATTTCATTTTATTAATTCAATTTTATTCTTTATTGAATTAATATTATAATAAGTTATTTACGACTATATTTACAATATTGCTTTTGAGAAAATCCCTTTGGTTTTCTACAATTTATACTTTTCTTGTATTTTCTTGACCATTTACCACCTGTTAAAGATTTACTTGATTTACTTCGGGTTGTAAGATTATTTTTTTTATTTTTAGAATATATAAATCCACCACGTTGTTTATATGTTAATGCTTTAGATTTACTAGAAGAATTCATAGTAGTATTAATCCATTCAATAAATGAATCAATAGTTCGGTCTTTTACTTTAATATGAGATTCTTCATAATCATCTGTGATTTTTCCATTTTTTGTAATATATTTTATTGTAGGAAATCCAGAAATTAATGAATTTAATACATATACACTTTTAAATAGCCTCTGTTCTTTATCATTATTTTTCAATTTTTCAAATACATCTTTATCCATATCAACAATTACAACATTTGAAAGATTATGTTTTTTTGATTTTCGATTTTCTAATACATTTTGTATTTTTTTCCATTCTGGAATGGTGGCTTCACAAGGACCACAACCTACCATAAATATTAAAATAAAAACGTCTTTTCCGTTTTTTATAGAATCATTCAAGACTTCTATAGGAGATTTATCGTGTAACTTTTCACTAGAAACATTATAATTTTTAGGGTCAATATTTAAAAATAACATATATAAATAATACTAGAAAATAAAAATCGCAACCTTTTTTAACATTTTTATCCCTGTTAAATATATAGATGACTTTGTTAATATATTTATTAATTGTATTATTTTTAGTAGGTTTGTATTTTTACGCAAAGACAGCAAATCCTAAATACTTTGAGGCATTAACAAACGGTAACACAAATCAAGTAAGATGTCCTAATATGTTAATACAAAAAGGCTCATCGTTTTATTTATATAATTCAAAATTAGCACAAGTTCCTGGTGTAAACCCTATTGAATTTAATAATTTAGAAGATTATGTTGAGTTTTTGGATTGGCAAAAAAGTCAAGGAATAATTTGTCCTGTTTTGTTTTTACAGCAAACTTATGACGCACAAGGTAATGAAGTATATAAAAATAGACCTAGTGTTTTAGACCAACAAGGTGGGTTACCTCCTTCAGGACCTAATTATCCTAATCCTACTTTACTAGTTGACGCAACTAGAAACGACCCACCATATAATACGAATTCATTTCCATCATACGATGAAACAAATCAAGATATTGGAAGCACGACACCCTTAGATGGAATGAACATAATACAAAATAAACAACCGGTTAGTCCTGATGCTATGGACGCAAACTGGGGAGGCGCACAATATACACAATCTTTAATTGATAAAGGCTATTATAGCGGCAGTAATGTTGCTATTTATGTAAATGGGGATTAAGTTAAAATCTTACTATAATATATAATCATGACTGGTTCTTCTGAAAGTTCTTGCCTTTTAAAATCTACTAATTTACCCAAACAAAATAATTTTGTCAAAAATCAAAATAAAGATGAATTTGAATTTGAATTTGACTTATGCCATTCATCTTATACTGGGTATTATGGGTATAGTGGGTGTTGAGACTAAAGAAGATGAAACCGAATATGAAAAAAATAATAAAAATGTTGAAGACTTAGACAACAGTTTCATTAATATATATGAACAAATTCAAATTATAAAAAATAGAAACGACAAAAATAACGATAAATTTTACTTTAACAACAACGTTACGAATGAGTTTAATTCAAAAAATTATAATGTGTCAAAACCCATACCAATACCAGCACCTTATTTATAAGTAAATTTGTTTTTAATTAGTATCTAAAAATTTCATAATACTATTTAAAGCAGCCTGTGAATTATATAAACTAGTTATTCCATTTAAGGCATCAACCATACTTTGTTGATTTGTTAAGTCCGCGCTTAAAAGTGTTTGTAACATTTGATTATTAACAAAATCAGACATATTTATAACTACATTTTCATAATCCGAAGTATATTTTGATATTAAAAATGCGTCCTGCATTTGAACAATTTGCGCCTTTATGTTTGCGGCATAATTCGCAGCATTACCTGCTACACCTCCAGTAGAAGTTTGACCAGTCATTCCCTCTCTTTTACTGCCTTTATAATAATCCATAATTCTAAATACTATATAAAATACTAAACAAATACTAATAAAAAGAAATATATTTTGAATAACTTGACTCATTATATATTATATCCTCATTTTTTTAATAAAAATTTACGTATATTCATTATACTTGTTTTATTTATTTTTCTTTGTTGGTTTTTAGCATTTGTATAAGTAATATCATTTAAACATATTTCATCTGATTGAATACAAGTAATTAAATTTGTAATAGTTTTAAATTTATTCATAACTGCTAAAGCGGTTACTACACTTACACCTGGAATTTGACAAAGCATTATTTCTCCGATATTATCAGGTGTAATATTGTCCTTCTTCACTTTTTTAACAACACCTACATAATCCTTTTCGTTTTGTTCCGTAGGTTCTTCTACTTCTGGTTTGGTTTCATTTGATCCCTCTTGTAAATTATTTTCTGTAACTTCTTGATTTTCGCTTTGCTCTTTTACATTAGTTACGATTTGTTTCAAATTATTATAATACGGTTGTCTATTTTCTGCTTCTGATTTTCTTAATTTATTCGCAGAGTTACAAACGTAAATACCTGTTTCTTCAATGTTAAATGTTCTTAACACTGAAAAACCCTTATAATAATTTAGAGAGAAAATAGCAGAATAAAGGGTTAATTTTTCAAATTTATTGTCTTTAAAACGATTTAATCTGTTGATATCTCCTTCAATCAAATAAATTATATTGTGATTATGATGATTTAATCCATTCAATCTGTATGATTGCTCCTCATATCTACCATCTTTAATACTTGAAAGCAAATCATTTACTGACTTTCTCTCTATTATTATTTTGTCATTGTTATTATTTGAAATAATAATATCTCCTAAAGGCAAATTTTCTGTTACAATTTGTAATTCTTTAAAACTTGGAATAGTATTAATTAAATTTGTAACTACTTGAATTAATTCTGATTCACGCACATCGATTTTAATAATCATAGTATAATAATTTAATGCCTTGTTATTAAATTATTTTTGTAATAAGTATTTTTTATTAAATATTAATAATATTTTTAATGTTATAATATTTAATTTTGTAAATTCAACTTTTTGTTTAACCCATGTTACCACCGTGGACAGCGTGGTAGCCGTATTTTTGTGTTTGAACTGTTTTACTAACCATACAGAATTTAGGAACGGATTGAGGAGCACCAATTAATTGTCCTTTCATACTAGACAAATAAAAACCCATACGGGGGGCAGTTCCAGCCTTTTTAGGACCACCACAAACATTTGTTCTAGTAATGATAGATGCTTGATGACGAGCGTTTTTTCCAGCAGACATTAACACCATGTTTATATACTACAAAAATATTATTTTTTATTTGCTAAAAATATAATAAATTAGTGTAAAAGGTATAAAGTCACCTAAATAATATAATATATAATAGCATGGAAGACTCTAAAATTACACACGACGATGATATTATTAAATCAGAAGATGGATTAATTTTTAATCCGTATAATCCTCTAAATGTAGAGATTACATTGAGCGAAGTTCAATCTATTCTCATTAAATACGGACTGCCTCCAATTGTTCATAATATTGAACTTTATAAAAGAGCTTTTGTTCATAAATCTTATACTAAGCGACCTCATTTTGAAAATATTTTACAAAATATCACAATTGTAGAGAGACCGTCTGATTGTATGCAACTCAAAAGCAAATCAAATGAACGTCTTGAGTTTCTTGGTGATGGAGCGCTAGAACTAGTCACAAAATACTATCTTTATAGAAGGTTTCCTAAAGAAAACGAAGGGTTTATGACAGAGAAAAAAATCGCTATTGTTAAAAACGAAGCAATAGGTAAAATTGCTTTAGAAATGGGATTACATAAGTGGCTTATTTTGTCTAAACACGCTGAAGAGAAAAAAATAAGAACAAATCTTAAAAAGTTAGGCTGTCTTTTCGAGTCGTTTATAGGAGCATTATTTTTAGATTTTAATAAAATTAATGTCAAGGATGAAGAAGGCTGGTTTGAAAATATGTTTGCTACGGGTCCGGGATTTCAAATGGTCCAAAAATTTGTGGAAAGTATATTTGAAAAACATATCAATTGGATTGAACTTATTACAAATGACGATAATTATAAAAATATACTTCAAGTAAAAATACAAAAAGAGTTCAAGGTAACACCTCAATACTTAGAAATTGAACACGATCCAGAATTAGGATACAAAATGGGTGTTTATTTGTGTTTAGGTCAGCACATTTACAATTTATCACCTTCTCAATCAACACATTTTTCTAAATTTAAAACATTTAAATCGATTCAAACTTATCTAGAGGAACACGGTAAAATATTTTTATTCATGGGTGAAGGACAACATAAAATAAAAAGAAAGGCAGAACAAGTTGCCTGTTTTGAAGCAATTTCAATTATTAATTCTAATAATTAGACAGACCAAAATAATATTGATACAAAAACAAAATATAATAATTTTTATTTTGTATTTTATAATATTTTGTAGAAACTACTTAAACAAAAAATACGATTATTATATATAATGTACAGTTGTTTTGGATTATTTCTTCTACTTAGTTATGGTGTGAATAGTTTTGGGTTTTTTAATGGTATTACTAAGCCACTCGGCTATTTCGACCCTCTTGGATTCGCAAATAATAAACCGCAACACGAGTTAGTTAAACTTCGTGAAGCAGAACTAAAGCACAGTAGATGGGGAATGATTTCTGCGGTTGCGATTCCTATAACTGAAGCAGTTACTCATGAACAGGCAATTCACGTTTTAGACAACGCAAATATGATTACTATAGCAGCATTTACTGGTTTGGTTGGAGCAGCAGAATTACAATCTATTTTGTTGGGATGGGAAAATCCATACACAAACTCATCAAATTATTTTGTAATGAAAAGTGATTATAAACCAGGAGACCTAGGTTTTAATTTGAAAAAATCATTTTTAGGAAATGATGAATCATTTATGTCAAACGCAGAACTAAATAACGGCAGACTTGCTATGATTGGCTCATTAGGAATGATTGTTCAAGAATTAGTTTCAAACCAACCTATTTTTTAGAATAATAAAGATTTTATGAAGGATAAATTATAAATTATAAATTATAAAATGTAGATGAAAGCAAATATATTTATATTATATGAGTGAATATACATTCCCATTTAATACATGCGAAAAACCAAATAAAACTGGAGTATCACAACCATATTCAGCGCTGTTTAATTTTATTAACTGTGTTATAATATCATATTTTTTGTTAAAAACTAAAAAATGGCATACTTTTATTTTATTACTTTCTATACTATGTTTTGAATGTTTTCATTTATTTTCTCATATCATTCATATTAAAGGAAATATACAAACAAATATAACACATATTCTTACATATATAATAAACTTTTCATTTTTTTATACATTCTATGTTTATACGAAAAAACTACCCAGTTATGAGTTTATTTTTTATTTAGCATCATTAATTTGTTTTGATATATATTCTTTATTTTATTTACCAATTGTCTTTTATATTGCGAGTCAAGCTATAATTATGATTTCATTATTATTATATTACATTGCATTATTACCTGAATTTATTCAAAATAGTGTATATCAAATAATATGTTGTGTGGTTGTCATTATACTTTTATTTTTGAATGAAAAATACAATTGTAAAAAAATGCTAGATATTTATCCAAACTTTCCTTATCATATTTTTATTGAAATAATTGGTATTTTATTATTTTATATTATTTGTAGTAATTTTTACAAATTGTGAAGTTATCATTTAAAACGGGCGTTTTATATGATAAATGTGTAAGTAAAAATATAAAACAATTGAACACACAATCAAATTAAACAATGTTGAATATTCACTCATAATATTATATAAACTTATAACTTCATATTTATAAGTATTTGTAAAAATATAAAAATTTATATATTCAAATTATATAAGCAAATGAATCCTTTAGAAGCATTAAAAGAATTACAGGTTAAACCAAAAAATGATAAACGTCAACCTGTTGCGGTTCTTGTTAAAGGTAAAGAAATCACACAAAAACCTAAACCAAAGGCTGTAAAATTTCAAAGCGTAGGTGAAAAACCTGAAAACGAGAATATAGAAGAGGGAGAAGAGGGAGGAATTGAAGAATTACCACTGGGAACAATTGCTATCAACAAACCTGTTCCATCATTAACAATTGATTTTAAAGAAGATAAAACATTTGATCGTAAAACTTTATTAAAAAAATTAGCTGACAACAAATTAACGAAAACTAGTATTAAACCTATTGTTGCTGCTGCGAAAGATGTAGAAAACGCTATTGTACCTATTACTGAAGCAATTCCTGAACAAAAAAAAGCAAAAAAGGTAGGAACAACCAAAAAAATTGTTATAGAAGATGATGATGATGATAACGTTGAATTACCTGGTATTGAAGAAATTGTAGGAGAGCCTCCTTTACAACTAGGTGTAAATGTAGATGAACCTATTATAGAGGCTGAAGAACTTGCTGAATCGCCCGATGTTGTAAAAGTGAAAAAGCCTAGGGCGCCTAGAAAACCAAAACAAATTGAAAAGGGTGTTGCTGTTATTGGCAAAGAAACTAGCGTTATAATTGGAGATACGCCTATTGTTCAGCGCCTACCAAAGAAAGAACCGCTTGTTAATATCAAAGTATCAAGTTATTACATGAACAATAGAGAGATGTTTATTAATTTTATAAATTCATTATTTTATAAATATCGTGAAGAGTTAGAGGCAAATAGTGAAAGTATATCTTGTGACACTATAGGTAACAAATCTGGGGATTTCTCTCTATTAACTCATCAAAAAATTGTCAGAGATTACATGAATCTATATACACCTTATCGTGGGTTATTATTGTATCACGGATTAGGATCAGGAAAAAGTTGCACATCTATTGCTATAGCAGAGGGGATGAAAGGGTCAAAAAAAGTTATCATTATGTTGCCAGCATCTTTACAAAGAAATTACCGAGAAGAATTAAAAAAATGCGGAGACCTTATGTTTAAAAAAAACCAATATTGGGAATGGATATCAATTACTGAAAATCCAGATGCGGTACCCGTTTTATCAAATGTATTAGGATTACCACAAGAATATATTAGAAGAAAAAAAGGCGCATGGTTTATAAATGTTAAAAAACCTGCCAACTTTGCTGAATTGGCACCTGTTGACCAAAAATCATTAGATGACCAATTGGAAGAAATGATAAATAATAAATACTCATTTATAAATTATAATGGTTTGCGCACTAAAAGACTGGAGGAACTTACGAACGGTTTTACAAGAAATTTATTCGATGATTGTGTTGTTGTTATAGACGAAGCACACAATTTAATAAGTAGAATTGTAAATAAACTAAAAAAAGAACCGGAAGTTGAAGAGGATGACAAAACAGGCGAGAGAAAAGTGCCGCCAAAATATTTATCAACAAAATTATACGAATACTTATTAAGTGCCAAAAATGCTCGTATTATATTATTAACAGGAACACCAGTTATCAATTATACAAATGAATTCGGAATACTTTTTAACATTTTGAGAGGATATATTAAAACATGGGAAATTCCGTTGGACGTTAAAACTAGTAGTAAAATCGACAAAAATACTCTTCAACAAATGTTGCTTGGAGAGAAATCTCTCGATTATTTAGATTATTCATCCTCTTTGAAAATTTTAACTATTACACGAAACCCTTTTGGATTTAAAAATAAAATTAAAGCAGATGCTGGGTATCAAGGCGTTTCAAACACTAAAAAAGATGAAACTACAGGCAATACAGTTATAGATACAGAATATAGGTCTGATGATAATTTTTTAAAAAAAATAATAAAATTGTTATCTGATAATAACATCGATATCTTACCTACAGGGGTTAAAATTCGTAATAAAAAAGCATTACCCGATTCTCTAGAACTTTTTAATAATAATTATGTGGATTCTATTACTGCTGATTTAAAAAATACAGATGCATTAAAAAGACGTATAATTGGACTATCATCTTACTTTAGAAGCGCTCAAGAAAGTTTGCTACCAAAATATTCAAATACATTAGGGCTTGATTATCATGTAATTAGAATACCGATGAGCAACTTTCAGTTTCAAAAATATGAAATGGCTAGAATTGAAGAGAGACAATCTGAAAAAAGGAAACGAGAACAATCTTTTACAGCAGGTTTATTCGACGATAAAGAGCAATCATCTACATACAGAATTTTTTCACGTTTATTTTGTAATTATGTTATGCCAAATAGACCGATGCCACGTGATTTTTTTTTGGGTAAAGCAAAAGAAGGAGAAGCGAAAGAAGGAGAAGCGAAAGAAGGAGAAGCAAAAGAAGGAGAAGCGAAAGAAGGAGAAGCGAAAGAAGGAGAAGCAAAAAAAACTAAAAAAGGGAAATCAAAAAAGATAGAAGAGGCAAAGATAGCAGAAGAAGATATTGAAGAAGTTGTAGGACAAGAAAATGCTCAAAAAGGAAAAAAAGGCGAAAGTAGTATCTCTAATTTACTTAGAGAAGCCAGAAGAATTGAAATGAATCATGATGTTAATGATAATCGTGAAGGCGAACTTGAAGGTGAAGAAATTCTTGAGGAACTTGGAGGTGTAAGTTATAAAGAAAGTATTGAAAGGGTTATTAAATATATATCTGACCATTCTACAGAATTTTTAACACCTGAAGCATTAGAAACATATAGCCCTAAGTTTTTAAGCATCCTTGATAATATTCAAGACCCTCGTCATATTGGATTACATTTAATTTATAGTCAATTTAGAACCATAGAAGGTATTGGTATTTTTAGTTTAGTTTTGGAAAAAAATGGTTTCGCAAGATTTAGAATTAAAAAAGGACCTTCAGGTTGGCTATTAGATATGAAAGAAGAAGATGAAGGCAAACCATTATTTGCTTTATATACAGGAACTGAAACTTCAGAAGAAAAAGAAATTATTAGAAATATTTATAACGGTGATTGGGACTATGTTGATTCCGGAATTTCATCCGAACTAAAAAAAATATCACACAATAACAATATGGGTGAAATAATCAAAATTTTAATGATTACGTCATCCGGTTCTGAAGGTATTAATTTGCGAAATACAAGATATGTTCATATTATGGAGCCTTATTGGCATCCTGTTCGTCTAGAACAAGTTATTGGTCGTGCTAGACGTATTTGTAGTCATAAAAACTTACCACAAGCTTTACAAACGGTTGAAGTATTTGTCTATTTGATGGTTTTAACTCCTGAACAATTAAAGTCTGATGCTGCGAAAGAACTAAAAAGACATGATAAGAGTAAAATTGGTGAATTTTATTTTACTAGCGACCAATATTTATATGAGATTTCAGAGATTAAAGGAAAACTAACATCACAATTAACACAAGCAATAAAAGAATCTTCATTTGATTGCTATATTTATAATGGTGATAAATGTATTAGTTTTGGAGAACCTGGTAAAAATGATTATTCATATGTTCCTGATTATACAAGTCAACAAAGTGATTCAACTCTTATACAAAATAAAGAATTAGAAAGTTGGGTCGGAAAAGTTATAATGATTCGACAAAAAAGATATGTTTATAGAGAAATAACACCAACTTTGTTAAAAATATATGACGAAAAAAGTTATATGGCTGCTAGAGAAAATCCTGCGATACCTGTTGTTCAAGTTGGAACTTATGAAATCAAACCAAATGGAGAAGACGTATTTAGACCATTAGTGAATTAGTAAGACATCGATAAAATAGTTTCTATAATGGTTTTATCGTCTTCTGATAAAGAAGAATAATTTATAACAGAATCGTAATATTTGGACAACGCTTTATCATATATTTTTAGTATTTTTTTACTTGTAATATTTTTTAAATATCTTATTTTAGTATTTTGGGCCATCATCATCTTTTTAATTTTGTAATAATCTTCTGATATTAATATTCTTAAAGCGTGGTTTCTGAATTTCATGTACTCCGGATAACTACCTTTTATTTCGGCATTACATGAAATAAACAAAATAGACAATATAATTAAAATTATTTCCATTGTTGATTGATTTAAATATTAGTATTTGATAATATTTAAATCATTTTTATTTTTTTTGTAAAATTTCCAAAATAGATAATAATTTGTTACTAATATCTTCAATTTTACTATTCATTACTTTTATATCTTCTTCTATATGTTCTATTTTCGTTTTCTCGATTGTTTCTATTTTATTTGTTTGGATATTTTGTTCTTCTAACATGTGTGGCAATAGTTTTAGTTTTGAAAATAAAGAACCGTTCATGCTTCTATTATTTTCAAGTTGTGATTCATGTATGTTCATCTTTATATTTTCATCTGCCCAACTTATTTGTTTTTTTTGAGGACTACCTAAATCTATTATTTCACTTTTATAAATACTTTCATTTATATCAGTATTGTCAATTTTGATATATTTTAAAGGAGCATTATTGAATGTTGGTGGAACGCCTTTTCCCTTTTCTAGTTTAACAGATGTTTCTTTCGGTTTCAACCAATTTTCAACTTGTTCAGCATTTACAGATTTATTTATTGATTCTAAATCATAGTTTCGTTGCGCCATCATTTTTTTAATTTCTACTTCTATTTCACCAATTGGTTTATCCATATTATCACTAAAATTCGGCTTTTCGGGCACTTGTAATGTCATCATATTTGAAAATTCCTTTTGTTTTCTTGAAAACTCTTTTTCAAATTCAGTTTGTCTATTTGCTTGTAAATCTTCATATGTGATTAACTCTTTTTTATCGGGTTGTTGGCTAGTTTGTTGTGGCTGTTGCTGTGGAAAATTTGGAAAAGTTTTATTAACAAAATTTATAATTAGTGTTATAAATTTTTTGTTTAGTTCTATAAGATTATTTGTATTTTTTTTTTCGATTTCATAAAAAGGAACTATATTTTTATTAAAAACTACGTTTATTTGAGCAACAACATCTACATCTTTTGATTTATTATTTAATATATCTTCATCTATTAAAACATCCCAAATTAATTTTACGTTTTGGCTTGATAAAAAATCTTCCGCTGACATTATTTATATAATTATATTAATTATTTTTTATATACTTATTTTCGTAATGTTTTCATTATTTCAACCAAAAATATATTAATAATGTTAATACGATAATAAAATAAACACACATAATTGTTTTATTTATTTTCATATTTTTTACTTTAAACCACAATAAATTTTGTATTTGTATTACTTTATTATGAAGTAACAAAAGGAATAATGCGATTAATATTAGTATTACACTTATTATTGCTTTGTAATTACAAAAACTAAAATTATAAAATGTTGAATCAAACGAATGCCAAGAGTTTCCTGTTATATGTTTAAAATACACACCACCGCGGCACGAGTTTTCAGTACAAACAGTACAATCACCTGCGAATTCATCATTTGTTAAAATATACATATTATTTATATTTTGTATCCCATATTTATTTAACATATTTGTTAAATAAAGTGGCCCGGTGCTGTTCATTATATGTAAATGGTTACCAAAATACGAATATGAATCTATATAATTAGGTAAATTATCAATACAAAATTTCAGGAATGGATGTTTTGGCACAATCATAAAAAATGAATTGGTAAAACTATTTATATTTGACGATTTTGATAAAACAAAATCATATTTTAACAACGAATTTAATTTTTTTTTACAAACTATATCCATATCTAAATAAATACCTCCATATTTATACAAAACTAGATAACGAAACGCATCACACCTTTGAATATTATGTTTATATGATTTATATACATTTAAAAAATCAGGGTATTCTTTTTGAACAAATTGTTCCATCGTTTCATCTGTCCAAAGTATGTATTTATAATCATTATTCATAGTTTTACACGATTCTACCGCATCTTTCCATTCCTCTGGAACAACAATTGTTTTCCATGTTTGATGTATTATTTTTGGTATCATAATATATTATCACTATATTAATTAATTTATAGAATAAATAATATCTAGAATAAGGTTATCTATATATTATTTTAAAGTGAATCATTAAAGTATATTTTTCTGAATTTTTCCATATACTCGTCTTTTAATATATGAGTTTTAAAATAATGTTCTGTTAATTTATCCTCTAACATATGAACTATAAAAAATATACTATATACACCGCACTCAGTATTGCCATATTGATGTTCTACAGGATGATTTTGGTCAAAATCGAATTTTATGCCAATAGCATTACCTTGTTTTTTTATTCTATTTACTAATTTCATTACTTGACGGGGTGCTTTGTCACCTACACTATCAAAAAAGAATATTTGTTTCTTTTTAATATTTATAAACAAACTCATCCAGTGCTGTCCGGGTTTGTTGTGCGGATCCGTATTAAATATAACACCTATTTTTGTTTTACCTTTATCTATTTGTTGTTTTAAATTAAAGTGACAAAGTTCTTCCCAAACGCATTCCCCATATAATTTTTTTGTATCAAAATCAATCGGAGATGGTCCTATAAAATCAAAACATTTATATGCTTTTTCATATTGTTTCATTACTTTTACTATTTCTAGACTAGATAACCAGTCATTTGGATTATTTTTCCATTCTTTGGGAGATTCTGGAGCAAATGAATCAGCCATCTCGCTACTTACTTTGCCTTTTACAAAACCTTGATTTAACCAACACGATTCTTTATTACAAACAGAACTTAAATATTTTGTTAGTGTTTTGTGTATTTCTCGTGGATCATTTGAGTTAATTAACGCATCTGGATGACGAGCATTCCAAATATCTCTTAATTTATATATGGATTCGTCTGTGTAACAACTAAAGCTATTTATTTTACCCTTTTCTTTTGGACTACACCTTAACTTTTGCAATTGACCCCCTCTTTTTTTACTTTTACTGTATTTCGTAGGTTTTAAGTTTTTTACGCTATGCTTAATAAAATTATTTTTTAAAGTCTTATTTTGTTTATAATTTTTATTTTTTTGTGTCGTCTTCATAAATATTAGATATATTTTTCTTTTTATCAATATATTTATTTAATACCCTTTGTTTTTAAACTTACTTCGTTTAGGTTTATTTCTTTTTGTTTTGGTAAAATCATTTCGTCTCTCATCTGAGGTAATTTAACTTTTATAAAACTATCTAAAGATGGATTTATTATTCTAATATTTGAACGAGCTAGAATGTTATCGGCGGATTGTTTATTTTTTGCGATTTCAGATTCTTTAACTTCATCTTCTTCCTCGCCAGTTTCATATTCATTATCATTATCATTTTCATTTTTCGTTGGTTTATTTACTTGATTTTCATATTCTTTATTTAATTTTTCTTCTCTAGATTGTTCTATTTTTTTTATGTTTTCATACTCAGACTGAATAATATCATTGCTATCTAAAACCTTAAAAGAATGAATACACGCTCTTACATAATTATCAAAAGCATAATTCACGTCAGGTAATAAATTAGTAACTTCTGGTTCACTTGCCAATAAATCTTTCGTTAAATTCAAAATACGTTTTCTGTAAAACTTTTTCTCTTTTTTATCTACATCTTTCGATATTTTATTGGATACATATTTTTCATATTGGTGTTTGTTTAATAAACAATCCAGCGTAACTTGATTTACAAAAGCATCCGACATATATTATTTAAAACTATTAAAAATAATATATTTTTACTCTTTATTTTGTATTGTTATTTAGTTAATATAATCTTGTATTTATCTTTGATTCGGATTTTGAATTTGTTTTTGAATATGATTCAAACCATTATTTATTTGTCTATTATTTTTTCCATTATTCATAAGAGGCATACCAGAAGAAGATTTTGATGCTGTAGCAATTTTATCATGCTGAGGAGTTAAATCTTTTATTTGTGTTCTTGTGGAATTGTTAAACATACTATAACCTACATCTTCTGAATGACAATTTGGATTAAACTCTTTAAATTCTTGCTCTTGAAATAATAAATCGTGAGGTTGTTGAACAAGATTATTTGTTTGAAATGTAAATTGATACAAATCGCTCTTAGTATTTGGAACATATACGGCTTGATTACACTTTTGTAAAGCAAAAATTTGGTTTTTCAATTCGGATTCTACATTTACATTTGAAGCAAAACCAGACCACGGTGATTGTGTATTACCTGGATTAAAAGTTTTATGTACATTATAAGTTGGGTATTGCGTAAAAGGAGTGCTTACTTCTTTTCTTGGATCTACTATTGGAAAATAAGAGTATTTTGTCATTACTGGTCTAACATCTAAATATTGTTGAAGCGGCTGAGAAGGGATATTTCTATCATATATGCGTGTATTTATTTCATTTGTTATGCTTGATGCGGTATTTTTATTTTTATCACAGGATGTCATTAATATAAATACATATTATTTTATTTATATTGTAAAATAATTATATACATTTTATTATATACAATTTTATTATATATAATTTTATTATATACAATTTTATTATATACAATTTTATTATATACAATTTTATTATATACAATTTTATTATACACAATTTTTATAAATAATATTAAATGTATATAAAGAATTATATATAATTAATCATAAGATAATGTGCGGTATATTTGCTCTCCTTAATATTTATAGTAATAATTCTATGTATTCTATATCTAGAGATAGAATACAAAAAGAATTCGAAAAGGGTAAAAATCGAGGACCAGAATTTTCTAAATTAGATGAAAGTTACCTTAAAATGACATTAGGATTTCATCGTCTAGCAATTAATGGATTAAATGATCAATCAAATCAACCACTAGTAGTAGATAATATAGTTTTGATTTGTAATGGTGAAATATACAATTATAAAAAATTATATCAATTAATGAATGTTACACCTGTTACTCAATCAGATTGTGAAGTTATTATTCATCTTTATAAAAAGTATGGCATAGAACAAACACTCACTATGCTTGACGGTGTATTTTCATTTATTTTATTAGATAACCGAATTAACGATACAATTTGTAACAACGTTTATATAGCAAGAGACCCTTTAGGTGTTAGACCATTATATTATTTAAAAAATATGATATCAATTGAATGTTCCATTTACGGGTTTGCTTCTGAACTAAAATGTTTACATAAATTACTTGATACAGATTTGCCAAATACTGGTAGTATAACACAATTTGTTCCTGGAACATATTCGGTCTTTAATTTGAGCAGCAAAGTAAAATCCATTTGGACACCTGTTAAGGAATTTGTTCCTTATTTTGTTCCTAGTTTTTCTCATCAATTTGTCGCAAATATGAATCATATTTCTACATATTTAGATAATGCTGTCCAAAAACGATGCCTTACAACCGAAAGACCTATAGCGTGTTTGCTTTCAGGTGGATTAGATAGTAGCCTAATAACTGCTTTAGTTAATAATTTTTATAAAAATAACAATATTCAACAAAAATTGGAAACATATAGCATTGGTCTAGAAGGTTCTGAAGATCTTAAAAATGCTCGCGTTGTTGCGGATTATTTGGGAACAAATCATACCGAAATTATTGTCACAGAGGAACAAATGTTTCAGGCAATACCTGAAGTAATTTATGCTATTGAAAGTTACGATACAACTACTGTAAGAGCAAGTATTGGGAATTATTTATTGGGTAAATATATTTCTTCTCATAGTGACGCAAAAGTCATATTTAATGGAGATGGGGCAGACGAACTATGTGGTGGTTATCTTTATATGAATAATTGTCCAGATTCAATTGAATTTGATAGAGAAACTCGTAGATTATTAAAGGATATTCATTTGTTTGACGTTTTGCGTTCGGATAAGTGTATTTCGTCACACGGATTAGAACCACGAACTCCTTTTCTCGATAAAAATTTTGTTAATTTTTATCTTTCTATTCCGTGTGAAGAAAGATTTCACAAAAATAGTGGCAAATGTGAAAAATACTTGCTACGCAACAGTTTCAGTATTGAGAATTATAAGGACTTTGAAGGGAAACAATTGCTTCCAGATGAAATTTTGTGGAGAAGAAAGGAAGCATTTAGTGATGGTGTAAGCAATCATGGTCGTTCTTTGTATCAAATTTTACAAGAACATATTGTTAAATATTGGGAGAAGATGTTTATTAAACAGTTTGCTGTACATATTGAAACAGAAAAAATGTATTATAGAAGTATTTTTGAAGGAGTTTACAAAAATCATACTGATATTTTACCTTATTTTTGGATGCCAAAATATACTAATGCTACTGACCCTAGTGCTAGAACTCTTGATATTTATAATTATACAAATTAATAGACTAACTAATAGACAAATTAATAATACTGTTTGAAATAATTGAACGAAATATAATACATAAATAATTTTATAAAATAAAATTATTTGCTTTTTATATGAGTATAAGTGATACATTACATAATTTTCAAGAAGGACTATTTGATATAATTGTTTATATTACTTATTTTTTAATAATATTAGCGACTTTAGGGATTTCACAATACGCACCAACATATTTAAATGACCTAGATTACTATGTTAAAATATATGTTTCTTTATTTTTAATAATACGTTTTAATCCTTTTATACGTTTAAAATTTACAGAGTTAGACAGAAAAATAACATTTACTTCAGGACTGTTTCTTATTACAACAACCGCAATTTCTCAACATTTAACTAAAAAACTAACTAAAATATCTGATAATACAAAAACATTTATAATGAATAAAATTGACCAAGACTTAGATATTTAATATACCCTAGAAGTTTTATTTTTTTTATAAATAACATTTTTGCGTGTTTTATTAATACTTATTTTGGGTTTATTTTTTGTTGTTTTATTAAAAAATTCTTGTAAATGTATCATTATTTGTTTACTTAAAATTTTGTCAATATTATTTTCTTGTTCTGACTTTTCTTGTAAAGTATAATTATATACTTCAAAAAATTTCAGCATATATGTCTTAAATATCTCTCTCTCTTCATTTTTTACTATTTTACTTCCAATACTACTATTCATAAACCTTTCAATCATAATATCATATTTTATGTCATGAACATATGGTTTGACATTTATATAATAGACGTTTTTATTAGACATGTTTGGATAATAACTATCATCTAAAAAACAGATTTCTGAATGCGCTGGCAGTTTTGTACATTTAATAAGGTCATTATACGATTTATCATGCGACGACCTACATATTTCTATTCTTTTACCATCTACTTTAAATGCGGCTATTATTTGGTCGAAAATTTTAAAACTTATTTTTTTTTCAAAATAAGAAATAATTTGGTGTGCCCATTTTTTTGGTCCTTGATTATTTGTGTATATCATCATACCATGACAACATTTAGAGTGCTTTTTATTTTTTAAATAATTTAAAATATTTATTATATTTGGTCTTAAAAATTCAGGATACAAATCTAATATTTTATTGAAATCATTTTGACTCAATTCTTCGTGCGGTTTTTTATATTCTTTCAAAAACTTATCTAAAGAATCCCAAAATATACCGAATTCTACAAAATATCCTAACGTTTCATCTAAATCGAAAACTACTATTTTCATATTGTCTTATATACTTTTTAGATTATAATATACTACAAAATTATTATTATTTTATTGGACATAGTTATTTTATACAACTATATAAAATAACTATGTCCAATAAAATGAATAACTCCGATTATAAAAATATATTGGATTATTACAAAATACCCATACCAAAATCTAAGATTTTACTTAAACAAATAGCTGAAAAAATACTTGCTGAAAAATTGTGTAAGTGTATCAAGCAAGTTGATTCCCGTAATGAAGCAAAATCGATTGGTATATGTACAAAAAATATTTTTAATAAAAAGGGTCTTACAAGAGGCACATTCAAATGTAAAAAAAATAAAATGGTTACATTTAGAAAAACATCTACATTCAAGAAAACACGAAAAAATCTTAAAAAATAATTATATCTATTCCATTATATTATCACCATTCGTAATCGGTAACACATGTTCTTGTTGTTGTTTTATTTTATTACGTATTATATATACCGCTGAGCACGTTAAAAGCACAATTTCTGTTGAACTTCGGAATATCATAGGCTTATCATGCTCTAATGTGCTATAATATACCCACATACTAGAAGAACAAATATTTAATATACAAAATAATAAGGATAAGTTATTTGTGCTTCGTTTTGTGTATAACAAATACATAAATATTAAGCGTGCTATTATTGATATTGATATTGCGGTATATGGTAATTCTTCATATGAAGTTGTCATTAATTATTATATACATTTATACAAATTATATTATACCAATTTTATAATATAATTTAAAATTATAATAAAGTAATTTAATTATAATTTTATTATTCTAATATATGTCGCACAGGTATTATGATATAGTTATTATTGGAAGTGGAATGGCTGGCCTTTATGCCGCCTATAATATACAAAAAATGTCACCAACTACCTCTTTTATTATATTGGAAAAATATAAGAAAAATTGGATTGGTGGGCGAACTAGTAATGATGTGTTTTATGGAACACAAGTTGTAACTGGCGCAGGTATAGGAAGAAAAAATAAAGATAAATTGCTTATTCATTTATTAAATGAACTTGATGTTCCATATGATGAATTTTCTTTTAAACCTTATTATTCCAGTCAAATTCATAACATAGTAGATATTAAAAAAATTATTAAATATCTTAAAAATGAATACAATAAGAATAAACATCAAAGACACGTTACTTTTAAGGATTTCGCAAAACCCATACTAGGTGCTAAACTATACGATGATTTTTTGGTGTCGGTAGGCTATACCGATTATGAAAACGAAGACGCATTTGACGTTATTCAAAACTATGGTATGGATGACAACGCATGCTGTTGGAAAGGCTTGTATATTCCTTGGAAACAATTAGTCACAACTCTTTATAATGAACTTGGTGCTGGTAAAATTAAAACCTCGATGAATGTAGTTAGTATAAATAAAATTAGAGAGAATCCTTGTCGTTTTTTAGTCGAAACGAAAGAAGGTATAACATTTGAATCAAATAAAGTAATTATTGCTACTACTATTGACAGTATAAGACATATATTACCTGGTGCTTCCGTTAAAAATAGTATTTATAATGAAATACAAGGACAAAATTTTCTTAGGATGTATGGTAAGTTTTCCAAAAAATCAATTGAAATTATGAAGCAATACGTAAAAGGGTATACTATTGTTCCTGGACCTTTACAAAAAATTATACCTATAGATGATAATAAAGGTGTATATATGATCGCTTACAGCGATAACTTAAATGCCACTTTTCTTAAAAAGTATCTGGAAGATATACCAAAAAATAGATATGCTTTTTGCTATCTATTGGAAAAAGCGCTAGGAATACCAGCAAGAAGTTTAGAATTAGCGGCAATTAAAGATTTTTATTGGCCAATTGGCACCCATTATTATACTCCTTTATCGAGCAAATATGCGAACAGAGAAGATTTTATTCATCAGTCACAGCATCCTGAAAAGGGCATTCTTGTCGTCGGCGAGGTTGTAAGTGATAATCAAGGTTGGACGAATGGTGCGCTTTCTAGTGTAAAGGCTGTTCTAAATAAAAAGTGGGTTAAAACAGAGTGCTAACCATTTTTTATTTTTACTGTATTTTTATTATTTTACTTTTTTATTCAACCAATATTGAAATCCATATGGTCCTTCTGTTTTGAACCAATTTTCCAATCCAATTTTTTGTATTTTGTCCGATTCGTTTAATGTCCATTTCCACGACTTATCTGTATGGTCATCTATAAAACCATATCGGTATAATTTATGTAATTTTTTTCTTGGTGCGTTTCTATAACTTAAAATCCAATATATGCTTTTTTCACAAAACCGAATTGGTTTCATATTTTGTTTTAATAATACATTTTATAACCTTATTTTTAAATTATGTATTATTAAATAGATAATAACCATGATAACCTATTGAGGCGAATCCTAACATCAACAATAGTTCAAAGTAGAGTCGTTGGGTTTTCTCTCTATTTATTCCAATATAAACTAACAACGGACCAACAATAAATATATGTATGTAATTTACCCACGGATTTTTACCGTCCTTTAATTTCTTATACACTTTGTATCCGTGATAAAAAATGATTATTATTCCTAATACTAGCAAAAATGTATACATAGGTTTAGGTATGTCTGTTTTCGCAATTCCAACATACAAAAATAAACTACCAACGATTAGTATATGAAATAGATGAACAAATGTGCTTGCTTCCATATTAATAATTATATATTATTTTTTATAGTAATAATATATAATGAGTAATTCTGATTTTCATTACAATAATACTGAAGTGAAACATGTTCAAAAAGGGGGTAAAATAGTGCGTAAGGTTTCTATTAAGAATGGCAAGGGATACAAAAGCATTAGCAAATATCACAAAAAAAAACATGTTGGGACTGTTCGAAAAACACTCAAAACCGCTGAAGTACAAATGATTAAACTAGGCAAATTTATTCCTGGATTATTTGGTAATTGTAAATCATGTTCTAAGAAACATAGAAGAGGATAAGATTTTTATAGTGTTTGTGGAAACGACTCGATATAACTTCTCCATAACTCCGCACCAAAAAGCATGTCTTTTGTATCATAGTCACATTCATTTGGATATCTAATTTTTATACTTTTAACTATAATGTTGTATTTTTGTTTTAAATACATCTCAGATAGTAGCAATTCAATTTGGTCCGCTGCTGACCTATCTTGATATTTTTTTATCATTTCATTTAAAATATATTCAAGTTCAACATTTTTTGACCCGTTGTCAAACCATTTTTTTATTATTTGTTTTCCTTTATTGATTGTAATTGTTGTATCATTTTTTGGTCCAACCGCCTTAATTTTAGGCTCTATTTTTTCCCCGTGACCATCTCCATGACCATCTCCATGACCATCATCATCATCATCATCATCATCATCATCATCAACATCATCATTATCATCATCATCATCATCATCATCAACATCATCATCAACACCATCTTCTTCACCATCTTCTTCACCATCTTCTTCACCAGCTTCTTCACCATCTTCTTCACCATCTTCTTCACCATCTTCTTCACCAGCTTCTTCACCAGCTTCTTCACCATCTTCTTCACCATCTTCTTCACCATCTTCTTCACCATCATCTTCACAATCTTCTTCATCATCCTCTTGATTATTAACTTTTTCATTAATATTTACTCTTATATTTTCTTCTTGTGATTTTTCATTTGTGGTGGTTGTTGTTGCCTTTACATTCGTTTGTTTTTTTTCTACTATTTCATTTTCACTACTGCTATCAGATTCTAAACCATCATCTTCGTCATCATCATCTTGCACTACAGGCTTCTTCTTAGAAATTACTTTATTTTCTACTTTTTTTTGCTTTTTAATGTTTGTAGTACATAATTTATATTGTTCGTCAATAAATAACTTTTTTAGAAGTTCTAAAATTTTCAATATATCTGGATGTATTAATTCTAATTTCAGTTCAGACTTATTAATGAGCACACCCATTTCATTATCAATTTCTGCCGTAAACTTAGTTTCATGTTTTGAATTTGTATTAAAAGGATATTTTGCTTTATCACCACTCTGCGGTTTTTTTGTATCAAATCGCGTAATTGTTTTTTCATTTCTTGAATAATAATCACCTCCCATATAATTGAAAGTATCTTGACTTTTCTTTTTTTCATTTTCACCTTTCATGTGTGTTCCAACTGACTCATCGTCTCCACAAATAGACTCTAGTTCTTCATCTGAATCTTCATATTTTTTTGTTACTTCTTGTCCTATATGTTCATAAATATAAGATTGTAATGAAGTCCAATCCTTATGATGCACTGACCTATGTCTTATATTCCCTTTATGTGTATAAATCTCTTTTGAAAAATTATTTTTTTCTGGATATCTGGATAATTTTTTTCCTTTTATTTTTTGGTCTTTTTCATTTATTCCTTTCTCTGTTTGCTTTTGTAAAGTATTTATGTCATCTAAACTGTAAAATTTGTGATAACGATTCTTTCCTGAAGTATATAATTCATAAAACCCCTCAACACCATTTAGCGATAATAACAACGCAATATTATTTTCATAAGACCAAACCTCCATTTTTGTTTCTTTTTTGTTTATTTCTGGAATTTTATCCCATTCAAGGGGGTCAATTGCAATTACTTGATATTTTAGACCATTACTATCAAGAAATATTTTAAAATCTTTTTTCAAGGCTTCATTATATGCTACACCTATCCAATATACATAACTACTAATTATTTCATTACTTTCTATACTATTTTTTATTTCCTTTGCTATTTTTCCGTCACAATCAAATTTATCTAATGTTCCTGTCGTTAAATCCCCTGCAACTTCATCCCATAGAGGTTTATCTTCATATGTAACGCCACTAGCCATATTTATATATTTATCCTCACTAATAACTGTTGGCAAATCTATTATAAGTTGGTTAAAACCTTTATCTCCTTCTTCAGGACACGGCTTAGTTTTTGAAATTGTTAATGTTATGGACTTGAGTTGAGTAAGAACAAATATTGCGTATTTACGTCCAACTCCAAATCTTCCATGTTTTGTTGTACTTACTGTTTCACTTCTCTTCGCAATAATATGAGCCTCCCTCAACTGTTTTTTATTCATTCCTTCTCCATTGTCCCAATATGTAAAATTATTACCTATTAAACGTATATTTACTTCCGACGCATTTGCGCCGTGCGAATTATCAATAAGTTCACCTATACTTGCCCTAGTGGAAAATCCACTAGTTAAAGAATTTTGTATGAAACCTTTTACGGAGAAATCGCTCATTTTGCTTTAGTTAATATACTTATGTTTATTACATTTTTATTATTTCAATTTTTTTTATTTCGATAAATGATCCAGCGCGGACAATAATACTTGCTCTTGTTCGGTCAATCTTTGAAACACTAAATTCTCATCCAGTTTTATCTGAAAAAAACGATTGTTATACCCATAATTTTTACATACTAATTGTACCCCATCATCCGTTATTTTCATCTCGCAAAATATAGCACCTTTTGACAATTGGAGCTCTTTCGGATTATTTAAAGGTATCCATCTTAAATATGTGCCGTATTTTAAGTCATCCATTTCATCTACATACCTATAATTGCGCAGTTTGGATAAAAAATCTAGAGTATCTTCTCTAGACAAATCTACTTCTTGTAAGACCTTTAAATTCATTTCTTGGATTTTTTGAGTTGTATAATTGAATAATGTTTCATTTGTTTCGTCATCTAACGCCTTTAATAATTTATTGACATCCATTTTTAACTAATATATAGATTATTATATACTTTTTTATATCATAATCAAACATTCATTAGATAGTCTAATTAGTCATTTGATGAATTTTCTAATTATAAAATTTCCAAATTGTAGTTTGGTTTTATCCTCTTTTTTAGTTTCTTTTTTTACATGTTCTTGTTTTTTATTTGGTTTTAATCGTAATTTTAGTAATTGTAAATACACTCTAGCATAAAAGTCAAACGCATTATAATCACACAGATTTTCTTTATGTTTTGAATTAAACCCGCTGTATAAATTATTAGTTAATGATTGTAGTTCGCTTTCTGTTATTTCATTTTCCAAATCAAATGTAAAAATAGAAACATAATTTTTATTTGTAACAATTCCGTTATATGTTATTAACTTATCATAACACACATTTACAATTGTTTTTTTTATTAGTTCTATACTAGTCCATCCGTGTTCAGTTACAATATTTCCACGCTCGTTTCTTGTTACGAGTAATGGACCACCAGTGATACGACTTGAATTTGATTGTTTCATTTTGATTTATATATTAATTTACTTTATAATTAAGATATAAAATACTTTTCAATTTTATATTACGTCATATATGATTTTAATACTACTTATTACCATGAACTGAACCCGCCATATGATCCAAATTCACTTGCTGCCATCGGTTCATTCATAAATCCTTCTTGTCCACTTCCGCCCGGTGTAGCCGCTCCAACTAAAGGGGTCGTATCTTGACGATACATGTTGTTGTAATCAGGCAATTGTTGTGTTCCAACATTTTGACTAGAAACGGTGTTCATCGGGAGATTCCCAATAGAGGTTCCATCTGAATACATCGATTGATTCATAGCCGATTGATTTGACACTTGACCATTTCCCGAAATAGGTTGTGATACTTTCACATTTGCGTTTTTACCATTTTTACCTTTCGCATTCTTTGTATTGGAAGAAGTTCCGTTCCATAAATCACTAATTCTGTCAACAATAACACTTACTTTCTCTCCTAATTTAGTTTGTAAACTCATCGTAATCATTAAAACAGCTAAAACAATAAATAAGACACTATATTCTGGATATTTTACGTTACTATAAGTAGGAACAAATGTAATCATTCGATGTATTATTATTAAACCAATAAACATAGTAATCACTTGAATCACTATTTCTGCTAAAATCTCTAAACTTCCTTTTTGTTCATCAACTTCAGGGACAAACTTTTGCATGGATTTATTCAAAACTACAACAGGTATAATAGCAAGTAAAGCATATTGAATGACATTTAATAAATCAGATTTTGAAGCATCATCCATACTAAACACGTGCGTAAAAAAATTTTTTTTTGTATCATCTGAACTTTCCATATTCTCTTATAGGGTATAAAAAGAAATTAATATAATTAAAAAATTATTAAAGAAACACGTGTATAATTCAATTATAATGAAAGTTCAACTAATAAGTTATTCAAAAACACAATTTATAGGAGAAGATAATATTTTAGACCTTGTTGCGTATTGCGCAAAAGTATCAAATCCTAGTAACCAGCAAAATATTGAATCAAACGAAAAATTAGTGCGCTATCTTATTAAAAATAACCATTGGTCTCCTTTTGAAATGGCTAACATTTGTCTTGAAATTGAAACTACTCGAGATATTGCTAGACAAATTTTAAGACACCGGTCTTTTTCATTTCAAGAGTTTTCTCAAAGATATACTGTTGCTGATTTAGGATTTCAAAATAAAGATGCTAGATTACAAGACTTTAAAAATAGACAGAATAGCATTGAAACCGATAATGAAGAATTACAGATTGAGTGGTTAGAAAAACAAGATAAAATTAATTTGGCTGCTAGCGAAGCATACAAATGGGCTTTAGAAAATGGCATCGCTAAAGAACAAGCAAGGTCTGTTTTACCAGAAGGAACTACTGTATCAAGATTATATATGAATGGGACACTCCGGTCATGGATACACTATATACAGTTGCGAAGCGGCAACGGAACTCAAAAGGAACATAAAGATGTAGCGATTGCCTGTGCTAATGCTATAAGCAAGGTATTTCCTATGATTTTTGAATTTATTAGCGAAAAATAATATTTGGGTTTTAGATTTTTAATTTTATTTTTTATAGTTTTATAAATTTAGGATAATATATTTGGAACGCGTAAGTATTTAAAAAACAAATTGTATATTATTAATAAAATGAGTAGTTCTAAATCAATCGCTGCTGCTAGAAATAGAAGGTCTGGTGATCTAAGTGGTTCTCAACCTTCTAGACCAAACAAATCTATTAATGGAAACCCCAGTTTTTCCCAACAGGGACCTGGAAGAATTATGCAACAAGGGCCTGGTCAAGGACCAGTAACAAGAAATCAACCTGAAACACACGGAGCACCTGTCGCTATCACTAAATTGAGCGTATCTGACGCAATTGGTCTTGTTACTTTACGTTTAGGTAGACTCGAACAATTTATGCTCGATGTTCAAGCAGAAGGCGGAATCCATGGGCAACAAACTGAACTCCCCGAAAATACTCAATTAGTCGATAAAAGTGTTATTAATAGCATAGTTAATAGACTTGATTCTTTAGAAAAGAGAGAACCCGCTAAATCAGGTGTTGGGTTGAATGGTGTTAATGTCGCTCAGATTACTAAATTAGAGAATGAATTGAAGGAAGTTAAGGATTTGTTACTTACTCATATGATGAAATTCGAAAAACACGCTCTAAAATATGAATCTTTTGTTTCTGAAAATGAAGAAAAATTCGCAGCAATTACTGCTGATGTTTCTGAATTATTTAACAACGTAGGGCAAATTAACCAAGATTTAGATTTAAATCAATCTCAATTTAATGCCGCTGACCTTGTATTAGAGGAAACTGATCAATTGAATAGCACCGTTGCTACTATTGATTTGAAACAATCCATTGAACAAGAATTAGCTAACGCATAAATTTAAATGTATAAAATATAAAATACAAAATTATCATTACTTTAAAAATGTATTAAATAATAAAATGTATTATTTAATATAACCATGAAACTTTCCATAAACGATAAAATTAAAAAAGATTTATTTATTGCGATGTTTCAAACGCTTAAAAATTGTACAAATATAATTAGTATAATATTTAAAAATGACCACGTTTACATTCAAGGAATGGATAAATCACACGTTTGCTTATTTGACGTAAAAATTCGTGATAATTGGTTCAGCACATATGAATTTGAAGAGAGCGATCCCGAAAATATCTGTGTTGATTCACATACATTTCATACTATTATTAGTAAAGTTCATGAAACACAGAGCATAATTCTCTATTTTGAAGGAAAATCTGATATTCTAAATATCGATTTTTTGACATCCAGTTCCAACACGAATAATAAAGGCGAATACAACAAATATTTTAAGATTCCACTAGTAGATTTTGATAGCGAAATTATGGAAATTCCAGAAGCCGATTATGATGTTGAATTTTCCATAGCGGCAAAAAAAATTTGTGAAATTACTTCACAGATGTTACTATTTGGTAGCGATATTAATTTTACTTGTTCGGAAGAAGAAATCAATTTAATTACAACTGGAATGAACGGGGAAATGCTTGTTAAAGTTCCTATTGACGATTTAACAGAATATAGTATAGTAGAAAATGAAACATTCGACCTAAAATATAGCCTGTCATACATAGACAAAATGTGTTTAACAAATAAATTGTCAAATGAAATACAATTTTTTATCAGTGCTGATTGTCCTATGAAAATCAAATATGATTTAGGAGATGATAGTTCTGTTATTTTTTATATTGCTCCAAAGATTGAATAGTGGCTAAAATAATTATATGCCTTCGTTCTACTTTACAAAAATTATTATTATTTTTATTTAAGATTGTAATGAAAATAATAATTGGATTTTTTATTTTTTGCCTAGTTCTATTTGTATATTTACATATTCAATTTCATTTGAAAACAAGTGATGACCTTGAAATGTATGAAGTTGACCAAGCATCCAAAGAAAAATTAGAAGAAATTTTAGATATTAGACAACCTGTTCTTTTTGATTTTGATAATGATAAAATAATAGAAACTACTAATAAAGATTATGTTTTAAATAACTATCACGCTTTTGAAGTTAAAATAAGAAATGTTAAAGATAATAAACCCGATTCTGAAGTTTATATGCCTTTACCATTACACGCCGCTATAAAACTATTTGATGAAGATAAATCGTCCTCTTATTTTACCGAAAATAATCATGATTTTTTACAGGAAACTGGAGTTATTAAAAATATGCGTTATAATGACGATTTTATCAGACCATATATGGTCTCAAATAGTAACTACGACATACTATTTGGGAGCAACGAGTGTACAACACCGTTCAGGTATGAAATTAATTATCGTAATTTCTTCATTTTGACGCAAGGTAGCGCACAAATTAAATTGACGTGTCCCCAAAATACTAGATATTTGTATCCAGAATACGATTATGAAAACTTCGAATTTAGATCACCGTTAAATCCTTGGACTCCTCAACCAAAATATAGTGCGGATTTTGATAAAATGAAATTTTTAGAGTTTACATTATTACCAGGTAAAACATTATTCATTCCCGCTTATTGGTGGTATTCTATTAAATTTAATAAAAATGCTAGCATATCATGCTTTCGTTATCGAACATATATGAATAATATTGCTGTTTCACCTTATATTGCTATGCACGCTTTACAGATACAAAATATTAAACGTAAAACGGCAAAAAAACACGATATTAAAGAATTAAATATTGTTGAATCAGAGACTATACATCTTGATGTAAGCGGACGATATCCTAATGAGATAGTAACAAATTATAATGAAACTGCTGCTAGTATTCAGAGTACTAATATAGATTCGCTTCCCTTATAAAATATAAAATATAAACTTAAACTTATAAATTTATGATATATAATATGATGATGAATTTATTTAATCGAAGATATGAAAGATTTAAAAATCAGAATAATTTGGACGAAAATGAAGACTGTATTCCACATTTTGAAAAAATAATTGGGTTTAATGAATCTAAAGATGGAAAGGTTTATATGGAATTAAACAAAGACGATTCTATATTAAACCTTTTTTTTAAATATGAAGCAAACACATTTGATTTAAAAAATAATTATATTTATGAACTTCCTAAGGAAATTAATTTTTTAATAGCAGAATATTTACCATCTTTTATTGAACTTACGTTTTCATTAAATCATATTACAGATTATCCTTTTAAACCACCAGTTTGGTGTTTAATTTCATGTAATGACAAATTAAGTTGTCTTAAAAATAGTAAAGAATATTATGAATATATTGTTGAAGAACATAACAATACGATCACAAGAAGTTGGTCACCAGCAATTACATTTGACAAAGATATATTATATTTTGCTAGTAAACTTAATTATTTTGATCATTTTAACCAAAAATAATAATAACATCTTATATTATAATGTCATTCTTTGGATCTTTGTTTAACTTTGGTAAAACTTCTACTAGAAAAAGTAGAAAAAGTAGAAAAGGAAAGAAAACACCAAAAACTGTTGTGCGTAAGTCTAGGCGTAATAAAAAAACTAAAGGTCGCAAGGGTTTGCGTGGTGGATGAGGAGATGGTGTAGTGGCGGCTCAACAAGCACTACGATAAAAACAAATTTTCGTATTTATTATATATTTTATAGAATGACGAATATATGATTTTAAATGATAAAATTTGTTTGTTTTAATTGTATATTTTGACATATAAAGTATTTAAGACTATATTAGTAATTAAATTATATTAGCTAACGTGTCTTTTAATTGATTATAAATTATTTTATCATCAATAACACTTATAACACTTACACTCTCTCTACACAAAGAACAATTGATATGGTTATTTAAATGACCATTTTGTTCATTTTTTATTTGTATTGTTTTAACAACACAATCGCCGCAAAATACGTGGTTACAGTTTAATCTGGCAAATTTGTCTTTTTCTTTTACCTCATAACATATTACACATTCTTCTACTTTTTCTGGAATAAAATTGTCTTCTAGTAATTCTAAAACTATATCTTGAGTTATTCCAAATAAATTAGGAATATCATCTCCTGTAGAATTTAAAACTACAAAAGCGAACAAACCTAGTAATGATTCTTTTGATAAGTTCCGAATTTCTCCAATTTTGAGTAAAATACTTTCTATTTCAGCAACATTATTTACTGCATTTGGTATTAAGTTTTCTAAATCAATCATTAATTTGCTCAATTCGCAATTGTCACACGGTTGTCGCCATAATTCACAATTTTCACATCTTTGAATAGATGTGTTATTGATATTTGAATGGTTATTTGAATTCATATTTACTAATTGTTCTGATGACATTCTTTAATACAATAGTTTAATATGAATATATAGTATTTAATAAATTCAATTTTTTTTATTAAATATTAACAAATTTATATATACAAATACTTATTGATTTAGTAATGTTCTATAATCAACGTGTTTTATCATATCTTTAACGGGGTGAAAAAGATTTTTAGTATCAATTTCATCATCGCTATAATTTTTTATAGAAATTATATTTTGTAATTCATCCGGTGTATCATAAATTAAATTTGCTTTTTTACATAATGTTGGTAATAATGCTTCTATAAAAAATAAAGTTTTATAATTGTTAGCGTATTCTTTTATTTTTAACAACATATTATTAGACATTCTCACAGCACAACACATCGCACTATAATATGGAGGAGGAAATTCAATATTTATTACTTTCCAGTTCCAGTAATTTTTACTACCTGTTTCGTTTTCATTATATGAATTAGTTAATAAATCGCTACTAATATATTTGGCATCAATATCCATTAAAGTTTTTTCGCTATTAAAAAAAACATCATCTTCCACAAACCAAATATTATCATATACTGTATTTATATTTGAAAAATAATATATTGCTTTTTCCCACCCGGTAATCTCTTTACGTACTGTAAAGTTCATATTTTTGTATCCATTTACGTAACAATCTTCATCTTTTATTCTTACCAGATTTACGTTCTTATAATCTGAAAACATATGATCATAATAATCAGAAATATTATCGTCAATAATTATGTAAACATCATAATTTTTAACTTCAGATAAAAATTCAACCCAAACATAGTTAGCCTCATAACAAACTATACATATACAATTCTTCATAATATATATTAAGTAAATAATTTCTAAACAAAACACTAAACGCAAAACATTTTATATATAATTATATCATTATAATTATATAATTATAATGATATATATTTATGGCGATAGTCACGGATTATTTAGTTTCAAAAATTTACAGATTAGACACGTAAATAAATCTTCTCCGAGTATAACTATGTTCCGTATTGGGAGAGATAATACAATAATTAATTTTGAAAATAAATATCATGATAAAAATAGTATAATTTGCTTTTGTTATGGTGAAGTTGATTGTAGTTGCCATATAAAAAAACAAATGAATATTGGAAGAAAAGAAAACGACATTATTTTTGAATTAGTTGGAAAGTATTTCAATACCATAATAAAAAATATTCGCTATTACAAAAAAATCGTTGTTCTCGGAGTTATACCAACACGTTGCCAAAGTGAATACGAGTTTGTAAATGGTGAAATAACTCATGAATACCCTTTTGTAGGGACTGATGAAGAGAGAATCCGATTTACAAATAAAGTTAACTTTTTGTTAAAAACATATTGTGACAAATATAATTTTATTTATTTTAACCCATATTACCATTATGCTGATAAAAACGGGGCTTTGGAAACGGAATCATCTGATGGAAATGTTCATCTTGGAGAAAATTCTTATTTTTTACAAGCATTTACATTATTGTTATCCAAAATTTAGTTTTTTACATTTCAAAATCCCAATCATTCAATAACCCGCCAGACATAATATTATAGCCAATTATGGTATCTTTATTTGTAATCATATTATGAGAAAAATCATCAAAAATGTTATATCTATCAATTAATAATGCTTTGTAATAAATCGAAATAGTCGGGTTTCTTATCATATTTAGCAAGTGTAAGCAGAGGAGTTTTTTTGAAAATTTATATTTGAACTCATCTATATTTGTATTATTTATATTATTTATATTACTTGTAATATTTTGTTGATTTAGATAATCGTATCTTTCGTCACAACCACTTGTTGTTTTAACATTTATTCTATAAACATTTTTGTTAAACCTATTAACTATATAAATAAAAAAAAGAGCTGATATTATTATTATCGTCATATAATAAAAGGTTAATTATATTATAATCAATCCTTTATTATAGTTTTACTCTTATAATATGGTCTATTTATACCTATTATATATTTAAATTACCGTTTAAAGGGTAGATTATAATTATATATATTAACATAATGGACACATTTAAAATATATGTAAATGACAGAAACTATGCGTCATGGTCTATTTTTGATACTATTCATTTTCATACTGTTAATTTGAATATAAATCCTGTTGAACAAAAACTTTTTTCTAATGACGTTTTCAGAGTTGATTCCTCTGGAAATGTCACAATTATTCATTCCTCAATACGGTGTGGGTCACCTATGCCTGGGGTTCTTATTTTAGTAGGTAACAAAACTTATGGTAGGCAAAAAGATAGCGAAGGAAAACAAAAAAGGTCAGCAAAATTACTTTATAAATGTATTCCAGATGATATGCGTTTGCCTGCTTTTTTAGTTCCATATGAAATAAAAAATATGGATTTTTCTAAAGTATTTACTAATTTATATGTTACATTTTCATTTTGTGATTGGAATGATAAGCATCCTTTCGGGGTTTTAAATCAAGTAATTGGAAATGTTGATATTTTAGACAACTTTTATGAATATCAACTTTATTGTAAAAGTTTAAATGCGTCTATTCAAAAATTCCAAAAAGATACTATGATTGCTCTTAAAAATAATTCTAGTGAAACGTTTATTGAAAGCATTAAAGAGAAATTTCCTTGTATTGAAGACCGAACAAATAATTCTGAATGGCAAGTCTTTACTATCGATCCCCCTAAAAGTATGGACTTTGATGACGGGTTCAGCATTAAAAAACTTCATGATGGAACCGAACAACTAAGCATTTATATCGCAAATGTAACTATATTATTAGATGTTTTGGGACTTTGGGAGTCTTTTTCGTCTAGAATTTCAACCATTTATTTGCCTGACAAAAAAAGACCTATGCTTCCAACTATTCTTTCCGATTGTTTGTGTAGTTTACAAGAAAAAAATACTAGATTAGCGTTTGTTATGGATATTTTTACTAAAAATGATGAAATCCTTGATATAAAATTTACGAATTCTTTAATTCGCGTTGTAAAAAATTATACGTATGAAGAGCAATCGCTGCTTAATAGTGACCGATATCAAAAACTGATGAATCTTACTAAAAAACTCGCAAAAAAATATAAATATATATCAAACGTAAGAACAAGTCACGAAGTGGTTTCTTATTTAATGATTTTTATGAATTATCATTCAGCAAAAGTAATGATAAATCATAAATGTGGTATTTTTAGGTCTACCATTATTAAGAGGGAGTTTAGTGTTCCAGATACTGTCCCAGAGGATGTATCTAAATTTATTAAAATTTGGAATAGTGCCTCTGGACAGTATATAGATGGTTCGGAATTAACAGATGATAATGTTAGCACCGTTCGGCACGATATTTTGGAAATGGACGCATACATACATATTACAAGTCCTATTAGACGATTAGTTGATTTATTGAATATTATTAAAATTCAACAAAAAATGGGAATAATACAGTTATCTGAAAAATCCGAGATATTTTACAATAAATGGTTAGAAGATATTGATTATATTAATGTTACGATGCGTTCTATACGGAAAGTTCAGTGTGATTGTAACTTGCTTGACATTTGTTCAAATAATCCATATGTTATGGAGAAAGAATACGATGGATATATGTTTGACAAAATTCAGCGAAATGACCAATTATTTCAATATATAGTTTTCCTTCCAGAATTAAAATTGTCATCTAGAATAACGTTAAGAGAAGATATTAACAATTTTGAGAGCAAAAAATTCAAATTGTATTTATTTAATGATGAGGAAAGTTTTAAGAAAAAAATAAGATTGTATTTGGTCTAAAATAATATACTATTTCATAAACAAAACAGAATTCCCTTTTTTAATGTTTAATTGCTTACACGTTCCACCATGCATTTCTATTATAAGATTCCCGTTTCCTTTATATGTCTTACATTCTCCGTCTTTTGATTTACATGGAGGACAATTATGATGTATTTTGGTGATTTTATCATTTTCAATAAAAATAACATCTAATGGAACTATACAATTTTTCATCCAAAAAGAGGATGTTGATTGATTCATTACAAAAAGTAAAGCATCAAATGCTTTTGTGAATTTTCTACCCATCATTCCTAACATAATATCGTTTGGTTCAGTCAAAACCTTTGTCTTAAAAACGTATTGATTTATATGTGTATTGATATACATATAAATTATATTAATATTATTATTTTGATATATGTGTTAATCATATTTATCAATAACAACCTCTTTTACAATTTTTTTTATGATTTTATTTTCGCACGAAGTTTCATCTTCGTTTAAACTGCCGCCCATAGATTCTAAAACAATTTTATTATATTCATCTGATTTCGAAGAATAACTATTAATACATTCTGGATGTTTGGCTTTCCATTCTGGAATTAATTTACAGTTTTTATGAGCAATATGTTTTATCGCCTTTTTTAGTTTAAATTTATCTTCATCTTCCTTTTCCCACTTGTTTTCATCTTTAATATATAATACTTCTCTCTTTGAATCACTGCAATGAACAGGTCTCTTAGTAACGTCTAGTGCCTGAAGGTTTTTTACTATAATATTTGAAACCCCATCAACAAAGCCTAATCTACCTACATTTTCTAAGTCAGTAAGTTGAATTTTGAGAGAATCAACAAAGTCCATAAGATTCATCGCATCCTTACAAGTTTCGTTTAAAAATATTTGAAGATTAAATGTCTTATTGTTTGAGTTTATTTGACTGTTAGAAATATGATTCGTTCCATTTTTACATATTTCTAGTAATTGTTTTTGTAGTTCTTGATTTTGGTTTGTAATTTCGTGATTTTGTTTAACAACGTCAAGAACAAGTGTAGTAAGAGATTTTACATCACTAAACTCGCTATTATTTGAGGTTTCTTCCAAAAATTCCTGAATTTTACACACTTTTTTATGGCGACTGAGACCAGATATGAAGTTATAACTTTTCCCACATTCACAATTATGCTTTGGGGTAAAATGGGTAAAATCGTTACCATTTTGATACCATTTTACCCCTTCTAAATGTTTTCGTGTGGCGACGTGTCTTTCGAAATCTTTTTTGTTACCAGTTATGAACTGACAATTATCGCAAGAAAAGCAAGTTTTTTTTTGGGGTTTTTTTGTTACCATTAGTTACCTATTTAATGGTAACAAAAAAAACCCCTAAATTGTTTTTTTATTAAATATAAAAATTTATGGTAACAAAAAAATAAAATTTTAAAAAGTGACCAGACGCTAATTTTCAATTATGCAGCGAAGGCATCCTTTTTCTGGAATCTATATAGGGATTCTCAATTTTGGACATTTTTTTTGTCCATTTTTGAAATCCCGAAAATACTTTTGGAAAAAATATCGAAAAGTACATACCCCCCCCCATTCTTTAAGTATCCTTTTAATATATATAATATAGAAAAATCTTAAGCCCTTATTATCATACTATCTAAAATAATAATCTGTTCATACATAACAATAAAATGAAATAAAAAATGATACTTATACCAAGAATCAGTTTTTTCATATAGTTTTTCAGACAAATAAAAACAATATATAAATCCAATTAATCCAGAATAACCTGTAATTAAATATGGAATATATCTAACATATAAAACACCATTTATTGCGAAAATAACAAATAGTATTTTAGTAAATACTAAGTCTAATTTTCTTCTCCATGAATAAAATGTAGCATTTCTCCAATGATTTGCTGATATTAAAGAATTTAATAATAATAATACAGAGTAGTAATATAGCTTATTGTAGTAAGCATAGATAGATGGGATTAAAAAAAAACAAGATGAAATTACTAACCATTTAGTACACTCCCAATTTGCTATTTGTTTATCTTCAAAAATATTTAATTTTTTTAACATTGATAATATTATTAAATATTGTTTAAATAAATTACTAAAATATTTTATACCTATATTATATTATATCAAACGAAATTAAACACTTACTTATAAGTAACATTATACATGGATTCATTTCACTTCATTCAAATTGATCATATGGAATACAACGGGTCAGAAATATACTATAAAAAACCAATTAATTCACTTATTCACAAAGCAAATATATTTAATGATAAATATATTTATTATTTTAAAAATGAGGGTTCAGAAGAAACCAAATTGGTAGGAAAATTTATAGGACCTGGCAAAATTAGTTCCTCTTCTCCTTATCATGATTATGATTATGATGTTTATAATTTTGATATGAAACAAATATTATGTAGTAAAAAACAACTAATTTATTGCTCAGGGATACCAGATTCGGAAGAAAATATGGTACTTATTACAAATTTAAATTACCAAGGATATGAAGTTTACTATAAAACAAACTAAGATTATGTTTTATTTTTTGTTTTTTATTATATTTATCATAACGTTTGGATTTAATTTATTTGACATTTTGTTATTTAATTTATTATTTTTTTTAATAACATTTTTATTTAATTTGTTTGCCGCTTGAATAAGTTTTATTTTTGCTTCATTATATAAATTTACACGATTTGTCATATTCGTTTTTATTGTATCAACATAATCATTTACAACAGAGTTATGTATTATTTTTTCATTTATTTTTATACCAGATTTTGCTTTTATAAAAAGTTCTTTTCTTTTATTAAAACATAAATTACAAAGACAACCATTATCTATATAATGTTCTAATTGAATAAAATTGTATATCTGATTTTCTAAACAAATTTTAATATATAAATCATATTCTGATTTTGTAAAAGAAACATGATTTTCAGTTGTTTTTTGATTCCATAAATTTAAATACTCATTTCTCTCTTCTTCAGAATAATAATAGTTCAAAAATTTGCATTTTTTTATGTCTTCGTAATAATTCAGGGGTATTTTATACTCTTCTTTAAACTTTCGATATAGTTGCGCTATCTTTTTATCATTTGTTTCATAATCATTAACCATAATTATTTCTCTTTCAAAAATTTTAGATAAAATAGTGCCCCAACAATGTGAATCCTTTAACCTAAGTTTAATATAATTAATACCATTTATTTTTTGATGTATATATTTGTTATTGTAATCAAACGTTTCTGGTAATGTTATATCATATTTTTCCATATAATTATCGGTTGTTGCTACATTCTGAAAAACATCGTTAAATCGTTTGATAACTTTTTTGGTGTCATAATTATTTACATTTTCTTCTACGTTATTAAAATGAAAACTTGATATTTCTTCAAAAAATACTGACATTTTTCTCTCTATTGGTGTTCTATAAACGTCAATTACATAAACATTTTTCCCAATAGAAGCGTTGTAATTAATAATTTCATTCACCGTCAAATTTTCTATACCAGTTAAGACCTTCAACGTAGTTTCATCGTGTAAATGAATTATGTTGAATTTTTCTGCGGCGGATATTCTTAAGGATGACACTAAACTAGTAGAACCGACTTTTGGTTGGGTATAAATAAATATTAAATTATTACCAATTTCTGATTTTGCTATATTATGATTAAAAATTCTGTTATTTGCTTCTTTAAGTATTTGATTTTTATCTTTAAAATCTTTGGCGTCCATTATAATATATTATATAAAAATAATTATAATATATTATATAAAAATATATGAATAAACACTTCATTAACAAATTGTATTTGAAATGAAGTGTTTATTCATATATTTTTGAATATTAAAATAAGTAAGCTCTTCGCCGTCATTAATACCAAGTAAAAATTTTAATTTTTCATCTGGTAATATAATTTTCTTGTTATTTATGTTCTGTAAATTATTTGTTTTTATATAATTACTTAATGTACTTGTCACTTCTGTGCGTGCGATTTCAGAACCTTCTTTTTTATTCATAAACTCACATAATTCTTTTGTTACCTTTGTTGGTTTGGCAAATCCTGATGGGTTTCTATTCCCCTTATTTTTATTTTTAATGGCTTCTTTCTTTAAACACTTCATCTTCTTTTTTACATTTTTTTCAGTATTACGAATTTGTTGTTGAAGTGCGTTAATTTGTATTCTTATATTTGATAAACCATTAATAATATTTTCAAAATCTCCAAGAATATCATCTGAATCATTTGTTTTGTTCGCACTTTCAAAATCATTATTATTCATTATATAAATATATTTGCCAACGTAACTTTAAATGTATTTATTTATTATATATTAGAAATTCTTAAAAATAATATATAACTATTGACATTTAACGGCGTCTTGATGAACGACGACGCTTTGCTGAACGTTTTTTGCTACTTCCAGACTTTCTTCTTTTTGCTGTTTTTTGTTTTTTGCTTTTCTTAGAAGTTTTACGTCTTTTTCCACCGGTAACAGCAGCGGGCTTGGAAGCATCGGCATCATCAGCAGCGGGCTTGGAAGCATCGGCATCATCAGCAGCGGGCTTGGAAGCATCAGGTGCGACAACTTCATCAGGATTGGAAGCAAGAGGAACTTCATCTTCATCGACATCACCTTTAACTTTTTTATCATCAGACAAAGATTTAGCAGATGAACTCATATCATCGTCATCTAATTTATCAGATGCCGATTTAGCAGATGAAGTCACAGTATTATCTTCATCAACAGGTTTTGCTTTGGCTTGACCGCCTTTTTTATTACAAACAAAACATTTGCACCCGTTTTTGTGTCCTTTAGGACGTTTACCTCCTAGTTGAACTTTCGCAACAGAAGCAGTTGATGTGCTATTAGTGGAAGGATTGGAACTCATTTATATATTATATTTATATAAGTTTTTTAAAAAATATATATTAAAATATATATTTTTTATTTTATTACTAAATGTTAATATTTTTATTTAGTGGTTTAAGATGATTCCGCATTTTTTGTAGTTTTTCTAGGCGCACGAGTCTTTTTTGCTACTGAATCACGCTTATCGTTGGCAACTAGGGTCCACGCTTTTCCATCTCCTTCACGAGGACCTTCACCTCGTGGCTTTGATTGCTTAGTATTAGTTACTGTTCTTGATTGTCTAGGTGTCTTAGGAACAACATCCTCGGACTCACTTTGATCAACTGATGAAGAAGTATTGGTAGTCTTGTAACTACTTCTAGCAAGTTTAAACTCATGGCGAGTTTCACACATCAATTGACCAGATTTAATTCCACCTACATTTGCTGCTTGAAATTCGTGAGAACCAGTTTGCGTATTTGATATCGAAAACTCAACATATTCTCCTTGAACCAAGTACTTATATTGCTGATTAGCAACAGAAATAGCACTATGATGAACGAACACATCCGTTCCTGAACGAAGACCGTCAGTTACAGTAATAAAACCATAACCAGCCTTGTTATTAAACCACTTAACTCGTCCAGTAAAACGCTCAGCAGAGGTTGTAACTGTGGAAGGTGAAACGACGTCTTTGTAAGATGACATTATATTATAGTATAAGTATAATGTTATCTTTATATAGTTTTGAGTATTATAATATTTATTTTTGAGTAATATAATAAATATGCGACAATACATATCGTTCTAAATCTGCTTCAGAAGTTACGTCAATATCTTGAGGTTGCATTTTATTAAAATCGAAAAATTCTATTTTATTAAATGATACATATTCAAAAAACGGCACCATATTAATATACTCGTTTTTGTTTAAATTTTCAACATCTGTCTTTGTTTCCTTAATAATTTTTAAAGTATAATTTTGAATCACTTGTGAAATAGCTTTCAACCTTACATTATCGCTAATTTTAGCTTTTAACGATAACATGTCAGAAACACTAGAAATTGTTTCAATATATTCATTTGACTTGTGATAAACCATTTTGTATAATAAATAAATACTTTTTAATATATTTTTAAATTCATTTATAATGTGTCTATTTCTCTTTTAAACATGTCAATTAATATAGAATAATTAGGCTTTTCGTCGAATTCTAATGTGGTAACATTTTTTAAATAATCATTTATAATGCTTGGAATTTTATCATTATTAATAATTTTCTTTTTCATATTTTTTACTATTTCGTTATTATTTTCAAAGACGCTCGATTTTTCTGTTTGCCAATCTAAATTTCCTAAATACAGATATATTAGTATGTATCCTAATGATTCTAAATCATCTCTCCTACTTAATTCTATACAATTATGCGAGTTTATACTTGCGTATGTTATGGAACCAATCAAATTATTCGTTTTTTTACATATTATATGCTTTTCATTATGAATATAGGTTTTACAAAACCCAAAATCTATAATGTTTAATTGATTTTTCCTATCATTTAATCCCAATAGAAAGTTATCTGGTTTTACATCTCTATGAACTAGTCCTTTATCATGTAATGACCTTAATAAAAAAATTATTTGGATACCTACTTGAAGTGTTAATTTGAGAGAAAGTGTACCCATTCGCTCTTTTAAACTCTGAAGAGATTCGCCAAGTAAATTAATAACCATATAATAGTTTATTGTATCTTTACCAAACCATTTTACAGTTGGAATACCTGTAATATTGTTTAAAAATTGATAGATAGTAGATTCGTTTTTTAATAATTTAGTACCATTTTTAATTGGTTCAACCTTTATCGCAACATTTTCGTTGGTTCGTATATTTTTTGCTTTATAAATTGTTCCAAAAGAGCCATAACCTATTTGTTCGCATAATATATATTTGTTGTTAATCAAAGACATATTATAATTTTAAAATCATATATTTAACTTTTTAATATAGCAATATATTTAACATAATTGATAAATATATTTATATATATTATAATGAGCGAACATACTATTGCTGCAACAGCACACGATGAGTATAATCCAGAAAGAGATAGAGTATCGACAATAGACCCAGATAATATTACTATCGAAGGAGACTCACGGTATAGTATTTTACCACCGGATAAATCTGTTGGGTTACAAAATTTAAGAGAATTAGAACAAAACTTAAAACAAAAACAAAAAGATATAAAAACATTATTATATAATTTTGACTCAATTATAGAAGAGACTAAACGTTGCTTTTTGTCAAAAATAGGATGTACTAGTTTAGAGGTTGAAGGACTTTGGACTGACTACTCAAGACTAAGAAACAAGCGTGACATACTTATAAGTAAAATTAACGCAGATGCTGGAAGAGCAAATAGTGAAATGGTTAAAGACTTAATATCTAGATATGATGAAAAAGAAAATTCTTTTTACAAATTTGTTTGTCAAAAAATAGCAGATGAATATCATGATGGTGGTGGTGGTATGAAAAATTGTGAATTTCTAGATGAAAGACCAGTTTCTTATTTATACAAAAAATTAGTTGAATCTGGACGTTCTCTTTCGAAATTTTTTAACCCTGTGTCAGGATATTATAGTGCTATAAACAGATGTTTAAAAATTAAACCACCAGAACAACCCTTTAAAGATTCATTATCTAGGACAGCTTCTCAATTTAGAAATTATTTTAAAGGTAAAACAGTTAAACCAAATGAATACGGCGGTAAAAAATTAACTAAAAATAGACTAAGAAAGAAGGGAAGAAAACCCACAAAAAAAAGAAAAACTATAAGAAGAACTATAAAAAGAAGAAAACACAATAAGAAATAAAATGTAATAAATAAGTATTTTAAAGTGTAAATATGTAAAGCAAAAATAAATTAGTTGTTATCATTATAAATTGCTGAATCATTAACAGAATTTTACTAATATTAGTAACTGCTGTAAGGTCTTGATAACCGACACCTGCTTGAATTGTAGTACTTAAAAAGAAAAAATCGATAGGGTCTCCATATATCATTTTTTCAAAATCCTTATCTTTTGTAAAATGTGACTGAAAAGTCCAGTAAATAAATCCAAATATAATAATACATAATATGTTGAACGCAGCACCCCGAATAACTAACTTCATACTATATAGTTAAAATATATAATAAAATTAAATATTATTTTTACACGTATAAAGATTGATTTGTTACAACATATTTTAATGTAATTTTGGGAATTTCTCTTAATTTACTTAATAATGGAATATTACCTAAAAACTCGGCAACCTTTTCCATTTCAGACGAAATATTGTTAATTTTTAAAAGCGCTTTTACAAATTCTCCTAAAAAAATTTCTTTTTCACCTTCAATTTGTTGTAAAAAGAACTTACAATCTTCAATACATTCACATTTACACCATGTAACTACATTTTCAATTAAATCATACTGTATATTATAATCAACCCCTGTGTTTATACGAAGTTCAACTTCTTTATCATAATAATAATCATATTGAGATTTTACGTTATTAATAATCTTAACTAGTTGAGTATCTTCGCTTTTTGGAACGATTGATTTTAATTCATCTGAAACTCTTATATTTGTAAAACAACTAAATAATGATACCATCTGGATTGCTGTCAAATCGTCAAAAATATTATTTTCAAATAAATTAGCAAATACCAAACTATGAATTTCACGCAAATGAGTGGCAATATTGCCTTTAATAGTTAATTTATATTCGTTATCGTTTCTCTCTACAAATCCTTCTGACTTTAATAATTCTAATACAATATTTGTTTTTGATTCTGTATATTCCTCTAAAAGTTCGACTTCTTTTCCTATGTCTTGAAATTCGTGGCATTTTAATTTATATTTTTCATATGTTTTGCTATCGCTTTCTAATGATTCAAAAACATTCTTTAAACTTGAAATCTCTCTATCAATTTCTTTACGCTTTTTGTTGACAGAAACCTTTTGTTTTTCTACTAATACCAAATATTGTTGGATAGTTTCTTCTGGAGTTTTATAATTTTCTATAATCATATGTAATTTATTTATTTCATCATTTAAAGAAGATATCTTAGAATATAAATCTTTTATTTCATTATCAATATCTCCCTTTATCATGCTTCGCTTAGCAAATTGACTGATATTTTTGTCTCCAATATCAACTAAATTTAAAAGAAGATTATACGAAATCTTGAACTTTGAAGTAAGAGTTTGAGGAGCACCTTTTAACATTTGTTTATAATTAACTGAATTTACATTCCTGAAAATATTATTCAAATGTATCACATGACCAACGGTATCTAACCCTAACCTTCCTGCTCGCCCTGCTGATTGTGTATATTCGTGACCATACAAAGTGCGAAATTGTGTCCCATCGTGTTTATTAATATCTGTAAAAATAGTTGTTTTAACGGGCAAATTTAACCCTATAGCAACTGTTTCTGTACAAAAGAGCATTTTAATGTATCCTTTTGCGAACAGAATCTCGACTATTTCTCGCAAAATAGGCATCATACCCGAATGATGTATTGCTACACCCTTTGCTAACAGATTTACTAAATTTACGTATTCTGGTAGATGTAAATATTCTTCAAAATTAGGCAATTTTCTTATAATTTGTTCGCATTCTTTTTGAACGATGTATCGAACCTTTGAATCGTCCTCTAAAATTTCAGTATTCATTTCTTTCGCACAAATTTCTAATTGTTTCCGAGAGAATACATAACATAATGCTGGCAACATATTATTTTCAAATAGATGTTTGGCTACCTGATTTATCGCGTGATGACGCTTTACTCGAATATCTTTTGATTCAAATAGTTCCAACATTTTATGCATCTTGTTATAATGGTGTTCATTATAAATTCCGTTCGCAGACTGAATGACGTGTGGTTTATTTATTATGGATTTAATTTCTTCATGAACCGCTTTATCCTTTATAGCTTTAAAAATACCATTTGGAACGGTAATGAAACTATAATGTGTAAGAGGAACAGCGCGGTCTTTTTTAGTTGATAGATAGACAATTTTGTTAGATGATGATTCTGTTTCACCTCTGGTTTCAAGCCAACGAGAGAATCTTTCAGGATTATCTAATGTTGCTGAAAGCCCGATCATTTGAACATGTTTTGGTAACATAATAATGGAATTTTCCCATACGTGGCCTCTTGATTCATCATTAATCATATGTATTTCATCAAAGACAACACAACCTAGTTCGGATTCAATATTCATTTCAAATGATATGGATGAAGTATTTGGTGGTTGACTGCTTTTTAGTTGATATAACTTATTTAGTAGAATTTCAGTAGTCATAATAAGCACATCAGCAGTAGTATTACATTTAATGTCGCCTGTAATAAGACCAACGCTTATATGTGGGTATTTTTGAGTAAAATCGTAATACTTTTGATTCGAAAGTGCTTTAATAGGGCTACAATATATTGTTTTTTTGCCTTTTGAATGAAAAAAATCAAGAGCGAACTCGCCTGGCATAGTTTTACCAGAACCTGTTGGAGCACATACTAATACATGATTTCCTTCAATAATTGCTTCTAGCGCCCATTTTTGAAAAATATGAAGAGGATAATCATATTTTTCAAAATATTCTTTATATTTTGATTCGTTTTCAGAAGGATATTCAGTAGTAGAGCAAATTTTGACCATTTTATTTATATATTTATTTGTTGCTATCTGTTTATATAGGTTATATATATTAATTATATTTTTAACATCTTATATGCGTCATGCTTCCTCATTTAATGGACTGTAATGATGTTCAGAAACACAAAATAATCTTTTTGTGTATTGTGAAATATTTGAATAAAAACTTGGACCAAATATATCATTAAAATATACAGAAATACAGGACCATATAGAAGAATTTGTTTGACTATTTTCATTACTCATTATTCGTTTATTAATACTATAAATAATAAGTTTTAAGTAAAAATTATATAAAATAAATAAAAAATTGATTAAAATATTAAAATTTAAAAGTAGTGTATTATTAATTAATATGGAAATTGAACCACCAATTGTAGCAAACGATATTAAAAAAGTAAAAAAGGTTAAAAAAAGTAAAAATATACAGCCAGAAGAGAGAGAGAAAGATAAAGAACCAGTAAAAAAAATAGTAGTCATAGAAGAGGACGAAATAGAAGAAGCAAAAGAAGTAAATGAACAAACAGAAAATCAGAATCCTCAAATAACCGTTTCATTATTTAATAACGATTGTATTGAAGAAATGAAAAAAATACCTAGTGATAGTATCGAACTAATCCTTTGTGATTTGCCATACGGTAGCACAAAGTGTAAATGGGATGTAATTATTGATACAGCCAAAATGTGGGAACAGTATAGAAGAATATTAAAAAAACCAACAGGTGTTGTAGTATTGTTTGGACAACAACCTTTTACTACAAAGTTAATCGCGGCAAATTACGAATGGTTTAAGTATGTAATAACATGGAAAAAAAATAAAACAACTCAGTTTTTATTAGCAAATTATCGTCCTATGAAATGCACAGAAGATATAATAGTATTTTCGCCAGGTGGAGCAGCCGCTGCTTCAAGACACACAGGTAATATGACATTTAATCCTCAAAATTTAATTCCAAAGGTAGTCAAAAAAGTAAATTCACAAAAACGAATTGGTAAAATGCTTAATCAAGAGCATCATCTAGGCAAGAATAATAAATTAATTAGTAACACAGAATATCAACAAGAATTTACAAACTATCCAAAGGATTTTATTGAGTTTGATATTGAAAGCACAACTATACACGAAACACAAAAGCCTGTTTTATTATTAGAATATTTGGTGAAAACATACTCAAATGAAGGTGAAACCGTATTAGATAATACGATGGGAAGTGGATCTACGGGTGTTGCGTGTATAAACACACATAGAAATTTTATTGGTATTGAATTGGAAAAAAAATATTTCGACTTGGCAAAAGAGAGATTAGACAATCATCAAAATATGAAAAAAATATTGACTAAGTAGTCGCACTTTTCATTTAATTAATAATAGTTACAATTTAGATTCAATCATATAATACATATAATACATATAATAAAGATAATACACATATAATAACATTTTTATACGATTTTGATTTCGCCGTCCTCATCAATTGCGAGTGTTTTTTGTTCAGTTTTATTCAAATAATTCAATACTTTTAATATACTGGCGACGTCATCGCCTAAGCAGCCGAGTGATCGGTTACATTTGTCGCATAACCAACCTCTATGGGCAAGGGTTTCGTGGTTATGGTCAAAACGAAGGATAGGAAATCTAGATGTGCCTGGCTTCGCACATATATCACAGCCTGTTCCTGCCGGAGGGTATTCAGGTTTACCTGCTTGAACGTATGCTTTTTTACGGTCACTTGCTTCACGTTTTGTACAATCTTTACACTCCGGGCGAATAAGTCTGTTTCCATCGGAGTCGTGTGTTGCTGTGGAGCATTTATTATTTGCGAAATCAGTAATGGGTTTGTCTGCTTCACACTTGGAGCAAGTTTTCATTTCGATAGTAGTAATAGGTTCGGAGTTCATTTTGAGAGAAGTTTGAAAACAATATGTAAGAGGTTATTATTAAAACAACAATAGTTCGTAAAAGTATTTCAATTTTTTTAATAATGATTCATTTATTAAATTACTAAAAATATATTACTGACATTTTGACCCTTTACAAATTAAAAATCGGTATTTTTAATTTATAAACATATAATAAATGCCAAAAATACAATTTCCAATTAGATATTTACCAAAAACAATAACAAAAAAAGATAAAATAAAACAAGTTAAAATGTTGGTAAAATCAAAAACCCTATATAAAAAACAAAAATATTATACACGCAAACATATATCATCCTATAAACATAAAGAGTCAAAACATATATCCAACGCTCGTAAAATATATAATATAAAAAAAATAATACCTAACAAAGAATTAGCACAAAAAACAGGTTGTAAATTAACAGCATTAAATGAAATTGTTAAAAAAGGAGAAGGTGCGTATTATTCATCTGGATCAAGACCGAATCAAACGCCAAAATCGTGGGGATTAGCTCGATTAGCAAGTTCCTTAACTTCTGGAAAAGCAGCCGCAGTTGATTACGATATAATTGAAAAGGGATGTGATCACAATAAAAAAGCGTTTATTTTAGCAAATAAATCAAGAAAAAAATATAAATATGGTCATTCAAAAACAAAAAAGACGACATTTGAAATGAAAAAAGGCGTATAAATATAAGAAAAAAGTTTTATTTTATTATTATTTTATTATTATTTTTGATTTTGTGTTGTTTTATGAAAAGACTGTTACTTCATTTCGTGTTTTGACATATCCATAAGTAACTCTACCGGGTCAAATTTCAAAAAGTTTTCTTTTTCTGTTTTTGTTGGTTTATTTGGGCCGCGATTCTCTACTATTTCGCCTTCATATTCAGCCCTCAAATTGTCGCCAAGTTCAGGCATATCAGTAAATAATTGCTTGTAAAAGCCTAGAAGCATATCGTATTTGTTTATTTGTTCTTTTGGAATTTCTAAAGATATATCGCGAAGATATTCTTTGTTTTTTAGTTTTTGTAAAAGAATGTAGAGAGACCACGATTGGCAAAATACGTCGCCTTCGCATATTTGCGCTGGTGTAGTTAATTCAACAAATTTCGTGTTGTATCCTTTCTTTTCGAAAAAGGGTATAACAACTTCGTTAGATACTTCTGCCATGTAAATACCAGAGTTTCCTTCCTTGGTTATATCAAACGCTGGGTCTGAAACAATAAGAGATTTTGTGCTATTGTCTACGATGTAAGTTTGAAAATGAGTCTCATTATCTAGTATGTCTTGCTGAATATTGGATGCTGTAAATACAACAACACCTTTTTTTTGAGATGCGGTTTCGCAATATTTTGTAATTACTTCTGCTTTGTCTTCACGTGTCTTACCTTTTGGAACAAATGCGTCGAACGTTTTTATGTATTTTTTACCGCTGTTTGTGATATCAGGATAGTAAAACAATATGACATATCGTCTGATACTTTCATCTCCTAAAATAATTTTGATGGCATGAAGTAGCCAACTAATCGCTTTTTGTCTGTAGGTCATTTTCTTAAATTCTTGAGAGAAACGGATCATATATCTATTGTTATACGTTAGTTATAGAAAAGTATTTCATTTTTTTTATTCATGATTCATTTATTTATTTACTATAAATTAATTTACTAGTTTCGATGTGTTTTATTTTTTCAAAAATATCTTTTGTTATTTTTTTACTCTGGTTTAATGTAGTGTTAAAAACACTAATAATACATCTAGTATCCTTTTCGGTTATCTTAAATAGATACAAACTAATTGTAATTGTTTTATTATTATTAGAATTAGTTATTTTTCCCCAATACTCGTCCTCCTTTTTTTTATAACCGAATATATCAATACCTAAACTGGACATTATACTTGATATTCTATCTTCGATAGTAGTTTTTGATATTGATATTATAAAATAAAACGAAGGAACAAATGTTATTTTTGAACTAATGTTATCATTGTAAGTAGTCGCACTCATTTCTTTAAGATTAAATATATTATATGATGTATAATTTGTTTAATATAATTAAATAAATTCAATTTTATTATAATTAACCCTTTTCATGTAACAAACGACTCTTTTCCATTATTAAATAACATTATTATTTCTTTAAATAATTCATATAATAGAAGTAAAAAATTTGTAAAGAAAATTATAATATATATATATATATGAGTTTGATTCCAGCAGATCTTTACATTAGTGATGACAACGCTAAGCATATAAAAGGCACGCAATTATATGTGGATGGTTATTTTATTAATCCACTGCCTGGAACTGGTTATTGGATTACTGACAACGCATATGCTAATAACATGACAGACTATTGGGGTGGATGGTGGATTGCGTTTTTTTACAGTGACAATACTGTAATGATTGGTTTCTTCAGTTTTACAGAAATACCAACAGAACAAGAAATAGAACAAAATGTTGTTTCACGATATAGTTATACAGGAAAATTACAGCATACATCTATTTCATTCACAATCGGAGATTTGACTTACACTTCTCTTACATCGACAACATGCTCAGTAAAAGCGAAAGATACAAATATATCAGGAGTGATAATAATTCCTTCAACAGTAACAGATAATAGATCACTTGTTAATTCTCCCACATACACAGTAACAAGTATAGAGTTGAATGCGTTTAAATCTTGTCCATTATTAACAAGTATAGAAATTCCTCCAACTGTAACAAGTATAGGGGATTATGCGTTTATAGATTGTTCGTTATTAACCAGTATAGATGTGAATACTTCTAACACAAATTATTCAAGTGATTCTCAAGGTATATTGTATAATAAGGATAAAACAACATTAATAGTATGTCCAATTAAATTGAGTACAACGAATGTAACAATTCCCGCATCAATAACAAGTATAGGAGATGGAGCGTTTCATAATTGTTCGTCTTTAACAAGTATAACAATTCCTGCTAGTGTAACAAGTATAGAAGATACTGCGTTTCTTGGTTGTTCGTTATTAACAAGTATAACAATTCCTTCAAGTGTAACAAGTATAAGAGAAGGAGTGTTTCAATATTGTTCGTCATTAACAAGTATAACGATTCCTAATAGTGTAACAAGTATAGAAAATACTGCGTTTTATGGTTGTTCCTCATTAACAAGCATAACGATACCTGATAAAGTAACAAGTATAGGAGAACGAGTGTTTCAAAATTGTTCCTCATTAACAAGCATAACAATTCCTTCATCAGTAACAAGTATAGGATATGCTGTGTTTTCTTATTGTCCCTCATTAACAAGCATAACAATTCCTTCATCAGTAACAAGTATAGGAAGTTATGCGTTTTACAATTGTTCGTCATTAACAAGTGTAACAATTCCTGCTAGTGTAACAAGTATAGGTAATAGTGCGTTTACCTATTGTTCCTCATTAACAAGTATAAGTATTCCTGCTAGTGTAACAAGTATAAGAGAACGAGTGTTTCAAGGTTGTTCGTCATTAACAAGTATAACGATTCCTAATAGTGTAACAAGTATAGGTAATAGGGCGTTTGCTGGTACTCTATCAACAATAAAAGTGTATTTTCTAGGTACAACTATTCCAAAGTTATCAAGTATTTTTGGTGTAGTTCCGTCTGGTGAGGTTGTGAAGCAAGGTACCGCATATTATCAGCCGGGTACAAATACATCATATTTATCAAATATTTTTAATACAATAACAGAATTATCCCCTATTTTCACAATAGGAAAATTGACTTATACCCTCCTTACATCGACAACATGCTCAGTAAAAGCGAAAGATACAAATATATCAGGCGTGATAACAATTCCTTCAACTGTAAGTGATAGTAGATCAATAAAATATCCAGGTACATTCACTGTAACAAGTATAGGAGTAGGTTGTTTTCAATATTGTAGTTCTGTAATAAGCGTAATAATTCCAGCAAGTGTAACAAGTATAGGTAATGATGTGTTTAATGGTTGTGATTCTTTAATAAGAGTGTATTTTTTAGGTGCGTCGATTCCAAGATTTA
>Ga0114966_10000042_pt1 | contig 106903 bp, 98 predicted proteins | sample M_130207_XF_Meta_FD_87029 | JGI IMG/M metagenome (GOLD analysis project Ga0114966, IMG submission 87029) | Freshwater microbial communities from Lake Montjoie, Canada to study carbon cycling - M_130207_XF_MetaG | ecosystem: Environmental > Aquatic > Freshwater > Lake | place: Lake Montjoie...
ACGATGAAGATCGCGGACTGCAGGATGGCGCCGAAGCCGGCGTAGGCCGCGCCTGCGGCCGCGAGCGCAGCCGCGGTGACGAAGATGAGACCGAAGTGCGGGATCGAGATCTCGATGACCGCTGCGACAACCGCGACCACGATCCAGGCGACGACGACGCTGTCCAGGGTGGGCACGCGGCGATTATACGCGCGCCGCGAGCGACTGGCGGCCCGGGCCACGCGGTCCGCGGGGGTGGTCGGTCCGTTACGTGGGGGGAGCCGCGGCGAGACTCTCGTAGCGACACACCGGGGTGCCCGATTTCAGGGCGTGGACCTACGCAGGCACGACGACGAACTCCGCAAACGACGTGGATGCCGGAACGGGCTGTTTATCTTCGATGAGGCCCTCGATGTGGAGTTGGATGGCCTCGTACATCCGTCGCTCGGTTTCCTCTCGCGTCGAGCCGGTCGCGACGCACCCTGGCAAGTCCGGCGAGTACGCCGAGAAGTTGTTGTCGGCCTTCTCGATGACGATCAGGAATCGATGCATGCCTACTCCTTGAGCCCCGCCTGCTTCAAGATGCTGTTGAACGTACTTGGCGCCAGGTCGTCCGATGGGTGGCCAGCGATGGTGACGCGTCCCGCCTTCGTCACGTGCCTGAGCTGACGGTGGCTACCCTTGGTGGTGACTTCCCGCCAACCGTCGGCCTCGAGCAACTTGATCGCGTCGCGAACCTTCGGCACAGGTTCATCTTATCGTGACCCTTGCCAAGCCGCGCCCGATGTGGCCGTTTGCGCACGCTGGGGCCAATTTCGGCTGCGGGAGAGTTCCGACACGCGCCGTGGCGCCATATAGGTCCTCGTACGTCGCGCAGGGTAGAGCTATCCTCGCCTGCCGAGCCTCAACTCTGATGGTTGTGAGGGTGTTGGAGCGGCTGTTACAGTACGCGCGTGGTCTTTTCCATCGAGCTTGAGCGCGAGACTGATGGCCGGTGGCTGGCCGAAGTGCCCACTCTCGCCGGCGTCATGTGCTATGGGACCGATCGGGATGAAGCCGTGGCGCGCGTGCAGGCGTTGGCGCTCCGTGTGATCGCTGAACGCCTCGACCACGGCGAAGCCCCTGCCGAATTCCTGAACGTGAGTTTTCACGCCGCTTGAGCAGCTGGCCGTCCGCCAAAGCTCGCCGTGTCCTCGCCGCCTTGCGGCGCATCGGTTGGCAGGTGAAGCGACAGACCGGTTCGCACAAGACGCTCGCTCGGCCCAATTGGCCTGACGTCGTCTTCGCTTTTCACGACGATGAAGAGATCGGACCGACGATGTTGGCCCGAGTCGCCAAGCGAACTGGCTTAACGCCCGAAGATCTGTAGCGGCCGGCGCGGCGGATTACTCCTCGTACGTCGCGCAGGATAGAGCTATCGTCCGTGTCCCTTGACCCGGCGCCTGCCGGGCTCTACGCTCTCACCTATGGACTACCGGGGCGTGATCACGATCGAGGCGGGAAAGCGGGGCGGGAAGCCTTGCATCCGGGGCCTGCGTATGACCGTGTCCGATGTACTCGACTACCTCGCCTCGGGCATGAGCGAAGACGAAATCCTGCAGGACTTTCCGGACCTCACGCGCGACGACATCCGGGCGTGCCTGGCCTTCGCCGCCGATCGTGAGCGACGCCTGCTGGTGCCCGGTGCAGCGTGAGGCTGCTCCTCGACCAGAACCTCTCGCCTCGGCTGTGTGAACTGCTCGGCGACCTGGGCGACACGGTCGTGCATGTGCGGCAGCTCGGCCTGGAGAGAGCCGACGACGCCACTGTCCGGGCTCATGCCGCTGCACACGACTTTGCCATCGTGACGAAGGACGGCGATTTCAACAACCTGGCCTTCCTCTTCGGCGCACCGCCAAAGGTCGTCTGGATTCGGCTCGGCAACTGCTCGACGGCGGATATCGAGCGGACTCTCAGAACACATCGCGCGACGATAGCGGCCTTCACGGAAGACTCGAAGTCGGCGGTCCTCATTCTGGAGTAGCAGGTCTTCAGTCACGTGTGTTCGACGTTGATGGCGCCGGCACGTGCGACAGGGCAGGGGGCATTCGGAAGTCGGTGATGGTCCGCCATGGTCGGTCGTGATGCCTCCGTAGGTCTTATGCTGGTCTTACGCGCGAGCCCTTTCGAAGGAGTTCTCGAACGATTCGCCCATCCCGCTTCGGTTCGGGACCGAGGGGTCGGAGGTTCGAATCCTCTCGCCCCGACCATCACATCGACGAAAAGCCTGCGGTAACCCAGGAATTTTGCTTGCACCGCCAAGGGCCAGACGGCCCGGTTCCTCCGAGAATCGGTCGCCATAAGCCCGTGTGCCGGGAGTGATCGCCTCCTCGCAACCGTAACCGCTATACTCCCTGCGACTTGCCCGTTACTCCAGGCACCCGCCTCGGCGTCTGCAACGTCATCGCGCAAATCGGTGACGGGGACATCGGTGCGGTCTATCGCGCCACCGACACCAGCCTCGGCCGCCAGGTGGCGATCAAGGTCCTGCCCGCGCGGCGCGTCGCACCCGCTCTTGGGGCGAAGCAGAACGGAGGGTCTTCCGATGGGATATCTCGCGGCTCTGACGCTAGCAGGGGTGATCGTGTGGCTGGTAACGCGGAAGGGCGGGAAGTGGCCAAGAAGCTGACGGCTTCCGACCCGCGCGGCCCCTTCGCCCATGTCCGTCCCACCGCTCGACCCATAGGTCTCCATACGTCGCGCAGGGTAGAGCTATCGCCACGGAGACGTGGCGAGCGTGAAGTAAGGGGAAGTTGGTCAGCTCTCGAAGAGTCGTCGAGCCACGCCAGATTGGCGGATGATGCTGGTCAGCGTGCCGGTCTTGAGTTCTGAATGGTCGGGGACCGGCACGGTGGTCGTGGTGTTCCCGGACCGCTTCTGCATGACGACGTGGCTGCCTCGCTGGCGAACGGCGGAGAATCCTTCGGCTCTGAGAATCTCGCAGACCTCACCGCCCGACAGCACGCGGAGCTTACCCAACCGCGACCTCGACCCGGGTCACGAAGACTTCGCTGTGCAACCGGCGCGCGACCTCGGTTGGATCGGCTGACTCAAAGAAGAGTTCGAGGGCCTCGACGAGATTGGTCCTGGCGGCCTCGACCGTCTCGCCCTGGCTGGCGATATCCAGCTCGGGGCACAGGGCCATGTACCCGTCGTCCTCGCGTTCGATGATGGCGGTCAACTGGCGCATGGACTTCATGGGCCGATGATAGCAGTCGCCGGCCCGGGACCGCGCGCCTCATCCTCCGCCGGCGCCGCTGGCCGGCCGAGAGGCCCGCGCTGGACAGCTCGCCGGGTTTGCTGGAAGAAATCCCTCCACCCTTGCCCGTGTATGAGGAGACATTCCACGAAACCACCGCGGTGTGTCGGCGCCATCGACGTCTCACGGCGCAATTCGACGTCGGACTTCAGCGCAGGGGCACGAGCTCCAACGCGACGGCGTCACTGCGGCCGCCGAGTGTGAAGGAGATGAAGGCATCACCCCAGCCGTACTTGGCGCGGAACAGTCTGTTCATGTCGTCACGCAACTCCGGGCGGGCCACCGCGGTGTAGCGGGCGCGCCGCTCGCCGCGTGTGAGTTCGACGTTCGGCGCGGCTCTGACGCGCGCGTACCAGCCGGAGCCTTCGCGCGCACGGATGAAGGCGGCTCCGTCGTGGTCGACGATCCAGATGCGCGTGTCCGTGAGCAGGCCAGCGGGGTCGACGGTATGCAGCGTGACCACCTCGACTCGCTCGGACGCCAGGTAGTTCAGCGCACCGTAGGCAGCGCCAAGCACGAGCAGTGCGATGAGTGCGCGAACGAGTAGTCGCATGACGGCTCCTGTCGTCGGCCTACCGCGCCGGCGCGTTAATCGTGCCGCAGCGCTTCCACCGGGTCGAGCATGGCGGCGCGGCGAGCCGGCCAATAGCCGGCGGTGAGGCCGACGACGATCGAACTGACCAGCGCCGCGGTGACGGCCCAGAGCGGCGCGACGGCGGAGAAGCCGGTCACCACGAGCGTCAGCAGCAGGCCGATGAGCAGCGCCGTGGCCACCCCCGCGACGCCACCGATGCCGGAGAGGAACGCGGCTTCGAGCAGGAACTGCAGCAGCACCTCGCCCTGCCTGGCACCGAGCGCACGCCGCAGCCCGATTTCGCGCGTCCGTTCGGTGACGCTGATAAACATCACGTTCGCGATGCCGATGGCGCCAATCAGCAGGCTGACGGCCGCCAGGCCGACGGTGAAGAAGGCAATGCGCGCGCTGATGCTGTCGAACGTGGCAATGATTGAGTCGGCGGTCGACAGCGTGAAGTCGTTGTCGGCGCCAGGCGGTAGCTTACGCAACTGCCGGATGATGGTTTCCGACTGCTGCATGCACTCCGCGCGCAGGCCGGGCTTCGCCCGCATGTAGAGCACGAGCCGGTCGGGGTCGCCGAAGCGGCGACGCACCGTGCCGACCGGCAGGTTCAGCAGGTTGTCCTGGCGGTTCTCGCCGAAGAAGCCGCCGCGCCGCTTCTGCAGTTGGCCCACCACCGTGTAGGTTTCACCGGCCAGCGTCAGCGTCTTGCCAAGCGGCGACTGGTCGCCGTAGAGCGCCCGCGCCAGGCTCGATCCGACCACGGCGACCCGTGCGCCCTGACGGTCTTCCAGATCGGTGAACGGGCGGCCGCTCTCGAACTCAGCCCCGACGATGTCGAAGAAGCTGGGCGACACCCCTTCCACCAGCACGGTGTCCGACTCGTTCGTGCCGGCGCGCGCCACGAGCGCGGCGCCGTTCAGGGTGGTCGGCACGATCACTTCGGCGCCGACGTCGCGAATGGCCGGACCGAGCCGCAGCAGTTCGGGAATGAACTCCAGCTTCAGCGGCTGGCGACGCGCTTCGGCCTCGCTCGGCGTGACGTAGGGGTCGCCGGTGAGGTGGAAGGCAAACACGTTCTCGGTGCCCAGATCGCGGAAGAGCATCGCGATCTGGTTGCGGACGTTGGCAAGCACCGACGCCACGAGCACCACGGTGACGATGCCGATGACGATGCCGACGATGGCGAGAAACGAGCGCGCGCGCGAGGTGCGCAGCGAGTCGAACGCCAGGAACGCCGGCTCGCCGAGCGTCCGCCCGATCCGGGAGAAGCGGCCGTTCGTCATTCGTGCCTCAGCGCCGAGACGACGTCGATGGATGCGGCGCGGCGCGCCGGATACCAGCCGGCGGCGATGCCGCTCAGCACCGCGGCGGCCAGACTGACCACCGCCGTCGGGAGGCTGAGCGCGAGGCCGAGGCCGGAGATGCGCGCGGCCAGTGCGAGTACGCCGGCGCCGGTGAGCAGGCCGAGCGTGCCGCCGAGCAGGCCGACCATGGCGGATTCCGCGATCGTCTCGCCAATGACGGCGGAGCGGGAGGCGCCGAGCGCACGCCGAATGCCGATCTCGTGCGTCCGCTGCGTCACCGACACCAGACTGGTGTTGGTGACCACGACGATAGCCGCGATGAGCGCCATCACCGAGATGGGAATCGCCGCGGCGCCAATCCGTTCGGTGATGTTGGTGACGAAACTCCGCGACGCTTCGGGTGTGATGATGTCGAAGGTGTCGGTCTCGCCTGGGCGCAGGTGCCGGCGCGCCCGCATCGAGATACGCGCATGGTCTTCCGCCGTGATGGTGCTGACTGACGCCGGTGCCTTGGCGAACACCTGCAGCGAACCCGCTGCGCCGAACGCCCGCTCGAAGGCGCGCAGCGGCATCCAGACGTAGCGGTCGAGCGACACGCCGCCCGCGGTCCCTTGCCGGGTCTGGAGTCCGATGACGGTGAAGGCGCGACCGGCAATGCGAACCTGGCCACCCATCGGGTCGCCGACCGGGAAGAGCGCGTCAGCCACCGCGCTGCCGAGGATGACGACCGGAGCGCCGGCCGTGTCTTCCTGTTCGCTGATGAAGCGTCCGCTGGCGATGTCGATATTGCGGATGCCCAGCAGGGCCGACTGGGTGCCGTTGATGGTGGCCTGTTCGAACTTCCTTGAGCCGAGTACGATGTCGGCGTTCTTCTGGGCGGTGGCGGCGTACGTCACCTGGCCGTCGGCGATGTTCTGGATGTAGCGGACGTCGTTGCGCGCGATGCTCGGATTGCGGGCGAGCTTGTCGGCCAGTTCGCGCCGGCTCAGGTTGCCGCTGGCGAGCCGCGCGATCACGAACGTGTCAGCACCGAACGCCTTGGCGCTGGTTTCACGCGCCGTGCGCGCCAGCGAGTCGAGGCCGGTCTGGACGACGGCGGTGGTGGCGACGGCGGCGGCCACGGCCAGCGCCGCGAGTGATGAGCGCAGCGGGTTCCGGATGATGGTGCCCGCGGCCTCGACAACGACCTGCGCGTACACGGCTAGCTCTGTCCGGCCACCGCGACGAGCTGGCCGTCCTTGAGTGCGCGGAGCATCTGGTAGGGGCCGGTCACGACGACCGCTCCCTCAGTGAGGCCGCTCACCTCGATGTTCAGGCCGCCGATCACGCCGGAGGTGACGGACAGGAACTGCGCGACGCCGTTGACGACGGTAAAGACACCGGTCTTCTCCTGGCCGTCCATCGTGCGCAGCACCACGCTCTGCAGCGGCACGGTGAGGACGTTGGTCCGTTCGCTGGTGACGACTTCGGCGTCGCCGGTCAGGCCGGGCCGCAGGCCAGGGTCCGGACTCTCCAGCCTGATGACGACGCGGAACTCGCGGGCCGCCGCGGCGCCGGTGACCGGCAGCGCGCTGGCGCCAATCTCGACGACGTGTCCCGCGAATTTCTTGCCGGGGAGCGCTTCCAGCGTCACCGTGGCCGACTGCCCGCGGGCGATGGCGAGCACGTCGGCTTCGGCCACCTTCACTTCGGTGTCGATGGTGCTGAGGTCGGAGATCGTCATCAGCGTCGTACCCGGCTGATTCTGCACACCGACCACAACCATCTCGCCACTGCGCACACGGAGACGCGTGACCACCCCGGCGATCGGCGACAGCACGGACGTCTTGGCCAGCACGTCGGCGGCGCGAATCTGCTGCGCCTTGGCCTGCAGCATGCGGCGGTTGGCGGATTCGATGTTTTGCGTGGCGCCCGCCGCTGCGGCGCGAGCAGCATTCAGCTGCGCTGCCGCGGTGTCGGCGGCCGATTTCGCGGTGTCCAACTCGGAGGCGGGCAGCAGTTGCTCGGCGCTCAGCTCGCGCCGGCGCTTCAGCAACTGCTCGGTGTCGCGCACGCGGGCCTCGGATGCCGCCACGTCGGCTTCCGCCGACTTCAGTTGCTCGCGCGCCGCGCGTTCTCCGGCTTCGAGCGCCTTCAACTGCTCGAAGGCGCCGGCGGCATCTGCCTCGACCTGCACCCGATCGATCTGCGCCAGTACCTGGCCCATCGTGACCCGATCACCTTCGGCGACCGGCAGCGCCGTGATTTTGCCCATGACGCTCGACCCGATGTCTGCGTACTGCGAGGCGACGATCTCGCCCGACGCCGTGACGGTGGAGCGGAACTGCGCCTGGCGTACGGCAGTCCCGACGTCCACCGTCGTGCGGGCGGGACCGCGGCGTGCAAACGCCACGGCGCCGATCACGACGACGAGCGCGAACAGGGCGGCGAGAACGAGCGGTCGTTTCACAGGCGGCGTCCGCTCAGATCAGAAGGAGAAGTTGAACAGAGCGCGGTTGTCGCGCATGCCGGGCCACGGTGTGCCAGCGAGCAGCAGGAGCGTGGCCACGCCGAAGAAGATGAGTGACTTGGTCCGGGCAGACGCGGGCGTCAGCGCCTTGCGGGCGAACACACGGCCCATGTGCGCCAGCGCAATCGCCACGATCATCATGGTCGGGTGCTCGACCGCGTAGAAGCGGGCGGTGCTGTCTTTCATGACCTCGCCCATCTGGCCGAAGTTCACCGAGGTCGCCACGAGCACGAGCCCGAGCAGGAACTGAATGTCGAGGCTGATGGTGAAGAACTTCGCCCACCGGTTGTTCCGGGCGTCGGCGTTGGCGCCGAGGACTGAGACCGTCGCAAGGACGCCGGTGATGATGGCGGCCCAGCGCACCCACGAGTGCAGAAACAGAACGAGATCATGCATAGGGGGAACGTTAGCATAGGCGCTCGTCAGCGACGGCTGCGCGCCACCCACTTGGACGCTTGATGCGTGCCGGTCGTTGCGTCCGCAACAGCGACTGCTCCTGCCAGTCCATCGGGTTCACCGCCCACGGCACGACGGTCGGCTTCTCGAGCGCGCTTACAGCAGCGGCGCGATCAGGAGTGGATGACCCGGACGGAGTAGGTGGCTGGGGTCGTCAGGATGCCGTTGCCGTCGATGACCAGCAGGCAGTAGGACCCCTTCGCGACCTGGCCGAAGGCGTAGGTCTGGCCGATGGCGGCTTGTGAGACGACATAGGCGCCGTACGGCGAGCAGCCGCCAACAACCGGTTGCCCGATGGCGATCCCGATGAAGCCGAGCACCGGGCGCGGGGTCAGGCTGATCAGTGTGAGCGACAGCTCACTGGTCTTGCCCACGGAGAAGTTGTTGCTGGACTGGCCAATGGGATCGACCGTGCCGGTAAACGTGTCGAGCGTCTGGCTGGACGGTGAAGAGACGCCGCTGCAGGCAGCGAGCGAGGTCGCGACCACAGCGGCCGCGAGCAGGCGGGCCATCTTGAGCATGGCGCGATTGTCGCACAGGCTATACTGCGCCGCATGTTGAAACGGCTCGTTTCGCAGTGGCTCGCGCTGGCTCTGCTGCTCGTGTCGGCATCGTCGGCGTCCGCGGAATTGACCCGCGTCGACGTGAAGACGCGAGCCGACATCGGCACCTCCGGCTTCGAGAAGATCGTGGGCACCGCCTACTTCGCGGTCGACCCGATGGACCGCCGCAATCAGGTCATCGCCGACATCGGCAAGGCGCCGGTGAACAGCGCCGGGCGTGTCGAGTTTTCATCAGACCTCTACATCATCCGACCGAAGGATGCAGCGCGGTCGAACGGTATCGCGCTCGTCGACGTGCTGAACCGCGGACGCAAGCCGGTGCTGGGCGGCTTCGTGCGCGGGGCGTCGAACGACCCATCGACCGATGCCGATCTCGGCGACCACTTCCTGCTCGACCACGGCTTCACGCTGGTGTGGGTGGGATGGGAATTCGACGTCCGGCGGGTGAACGGCCTCATGGCGATCACCGTGCCGTCGGCGGAGGGGATCGACGCGATGGTGTGGGGCGACTTCACGCCGTCGAACACCAACGAACGTCAGACCGTGGGCGATCTCGCCGGCTACGTGCCGGCCGACCCGGCCGCGGCCGACAGCACGCTGACCGTGCGCGACGGCCAGTTTGCCACGCCGCAGGTGGTCGAGCGCTCGCGCTGGTCGCTCGACAGCGGGCTCGTTGTCATGAAGGACGGCTTCCAGGCTGGACGGATTTACCGCGTGTCGTATCGCGCGAAGGCGCTGCCGATTTCCGGTCTCGGCCTCGCGGCCTTCCGCGACACCGCCAGTTGGGTGAAGTACGCGCCCGAGGCGCTGGCGACGGCGAAGCAGACGCTGGCGTTCGGCTCGTCGCAGAGCGGTCGCTTCCTGCGCACATTCCTCTACAACGGTCTCAACGGCGACGAGCAGGGCCGGCAGGTGTTCGACGCCGTCTGGATGCACATCGCCGGTGCCGCCGGACTCGACGTGAACGCCCGTGGCGCGACGCCGACGTCGCTCACGATGTACGACATCACGCGCTTCCCGTATGCAAACCAGGCGACGCGCGATCCGATTTCCGGCAAGACCGACGGCCTGCTCGAGAACGATCGGGCGCGTGCGTTCCAGCCGAAGACCTTCTTCACCAACACCTCGGTCGAGTACTGGGGCGGCGGGCGCAACGCTGCGCTCGTGCACACCTCGCCGGACGGCACACGCGACCTTACCCTGGCCGACAACACCCGCGTCTATTACCTCACCGGCGCCCAACATGGGCCGGCCCGGTTCCCGACAAGCGTCGGCAACGGGCAGCAACCGGACAATCCGCTCGAGTACTGGTGGACGATGCGGGCGCTGATGGCGGGGATGGAGCAGTGGCTGCTGAAGGGCACACCGCCGCCGGCGAGCCGCTATCCGCGCCTGTCCGACGGGACGCTGGTGCCGGCCACGGCCGTCAAGTTCCCGGCCATTCCGGGTGTGCAGTCGCCGACGACCGTCGAGCAGCATCGTCGCGACGGGCAGCTTGTGCCGTTCCTGGTGCCGCAGGTGGACGGGGACGGGAACGAGGTGGCGGGCGTGCGCACGGCTGAGTCGCGCGTGCCGCTGGCCACCTACACCGGCTGGAACTTCCGCAATCAGTCGAGTGGCGGCGGCACGCTGCTGGTGTCGCTGCTCGGGGCGCGCACCGCCTTCCCGAGGACAGCCGCCGACGCGACGGCGACGAAGGACCCCCGCACTCCGGTCAGCGACCGCTACCCGTCGCGCGAGGCCTACCTGGCGAAGGCGCAGGGGGTGTGCAACGACCTGGTGACGGGCGGCTATCTGCTGATTACCGACGTGCCGCAGGTGATGCGCCGCATGGAACAGCAGTTCGACTTTGTCGTTAGTCATTAGTCATTAGTCATTAGTCGGTTGGTCGTTAGTCCTGCAGCGTGGGTCGACCAACGACCAACGACCAACGACCAACGACCAACGACCAATGACCACTCCCGTTATTCGCATTCGTTATGTAAACGTCGAGAATATTCGCGTTGCTTATGTTCCGATGAATGGTTTTAATTTGACTCAACACCGCTAAACCGGTGTAATTCATTGCACATGCTGCTGGTTCAGCAGCTCCGGGGCCATCGTCCACACAGGATTGATGGCCTTTTTGCCGTACGGCGCTCGCCTTCGCCCTTTGGGCTACGGCGTGGCAGGCCCACGACGAACGACTAACGACCAACGACGAACGACCACCACATGAAGATTGCGTATCAGGGAGAACCGGGCGCGTTCAGCGAGGCGGCCTCGAGGCAGGTGAGCGCGTCAGCCGAGCTGCTGCCGTGTAAGGCATTCGAGGATGTCTTCGCGGCCGTGGACAGCGGCCGGGTCGACTATGGCGTGCTGCCGATCGAGAACTCGATCGGGGGGAGCATCCATCGCAATTTCGATCTGCTGCTCGAGAACCAGCTACCGATCGTTGGTGAGGTGGAGGTGCCCGTGGTGCACCACCTGCTGGCGCTGCCAGGAACGCCACTCGCGGGGATCAAGCGGGTCTTCTCGCACCCGCAGGCGCTGGCGCAGTGCGACCGCTTCCTGCGCACGCTGACCGGCGTCGAAATCACCGCCACCTACGACACGGCCGGCAGTGCGAAAATGATCGCCGACCAGCAGATGAAGAACGCGGCGGCCATTGCGTCGGCCAGGGCCGGGGAGTTGTTCGGGCTCGAACCGGTCCGCTCCTCGATCCAGGACTATGACAGCAACACCACCCGGTTCCTGGTGGTGGGGCGTACGCCGCTGTCGGACGCCGTAGCCGACAAGACAACGATCGTGTTCACGCTCTCGAACGAAGCCGGCGCCCTGTTCAAGGCGCTGGCCGCCATTGCGCTGCGTGGGATCGACCTGACGAAGCTCGAATCGCGGCCCATACCGGGCCGGAAGTGGGAATACCTGTTCTACGTCGACCTGGCAGCCGCGCGTGACGACCTGGCATGCGCCCGTGCCCTGGCCCATCTTGCGGAGTTCGCGCCGATGGTTCGGGTGCTCGGGTCCTACCCAAGTTCGAGACCGGCCACCCGCGGGTAGCCGGTTCAGGTCCCTGAGTGCTGGAACGAATTCAGGCCTGGAATCAACGCTTATGAGCACGAAGACGCTGACCGGTGCGCAGATTCTGTGGGAATGCCTCGTGCGGGAGGGTGTCGAGGTCGTATTCGGCTACCCCGGCGGCGCCATTCTGCCCGCCTACGACGCGATGCTGGACTACCCGATCCGCCACATCCTGGTCCGCCATGAGCAGGGCGCGACGCACATGGCTGACGGGTATGCCCGCGCCACCGGCAAGGTCGGCGTCGCGATCGCGACGTCGGGTCCCGGCGCCACGAACATGGTGACCGGCATTGCCACCGCGATGATGGACTCGTCGCCCATCGTCTGCATCACCGGTCAGGTCGGCAGCGGCCTCATCGGCTCGGATGCGTTCCAGGAAACCGACATCACCGGCATTACGCTGCCGGTGACCAAGCACAACTACCTGGTGGCCAGGTCGAGCGACATCGCCCCGGCCGTGCGTGAGGCGTTCGCTATTGCCAAGGACGGTCGTCCTGGGCCGGTGCTGATCGACATTACGAAGGACGCGCAGCTCGGCGTCTGCGAGTTCGACTGGGAGGACGCTGCGCCGGACATGGCGAGTATCGATCGCAGCGGCCACTCCTTCGGTATTGATCCGATTGCGCTCATCAACGCCGCGCAGCGGCCGGTAATCCTCGCCGGCCACGGCATCATCATCGGCGGCGGCGAAGCGGCCGTCCGCGCCTTCGCCGAGAAGACGCAGATTCCGGTGGCGATGACGCTGCTCGGCATCGGCAGCGTGCCGGCGTCGCACCCGCTGAACCTCGGCATGATGGGTATGCACGGTGAGTCGTGGGTGAACACTGCCATCCAGGAAGCCGACCTGCTGATCGCGCTCGGCATGCGATTCGACGACCGCGTCACGGGCAACATCAAGACCTACGCGCCGAACGCCAAGAAGATTCACGTCGACATCGACCCGGCCGAGTTCAACAAGAACGTGACGATCGACTCGGCGATCGCCGGCGACGTCGGCGCGGTGGTGACCGGCTGGATGTCGACGCTGGTTGACGTCGACCGCTCCACCTGGCTGGCGCACATCTCCGACCAGAAGGGCGATGCCGCGGTCCGCGACATCAAGAACCTGCCCGACGATGGGCACCTGTATGCGGCGCACGTGATCAACGACATCTGGCGCATCACCGAGGGCAAGGCGATCGTGGTGACCGACGTCGGCCAGCACCAGATGTGGGAAGCGCAGTACTACCATCACGAAACGCCGCGTTCGCTGATCACCTCTGGCGGTCTCGGCACGATGGGCTTCGCGTTGCCGGCGGCGATTGGCGCCAAGGTGGGCAAGCCCGACGCCGAAGTGTGGGTGGTGGTTGGCGACGGCGGCTTCCAGATGACGCTCTGCGAACTCGCGACCATGGTGCAGGAAGGCCTGGACGTGAAGATCTGCGTCATCAACAACGGCTATCTGGGTATGGTGCGCCAGTGGCAGGAATTCTTCTACCAGCGCCGGTACGCAGCAACGCCGATTACCGGTCCCGACCTCGAGAAACTCGCGGGCGCCTATGGCATCTGGGGGGCCACGGTGACCTCGCGGTCGCAGGTGCAGTCGACCGTCGACGCCGCCCGCCGTCAGAAGGGCGCGCTCATCGACTTCCGCGTCGAACCGGAAGACTCGGTGTTCCCGATGGTGCCGGCCGGCAACGACCTGCACAACATGATTCGCCGCCCCTCGCCGATCGTGGAAACCTCGGCCGACTGACAGCGCGGAGAGCGTAGGTCACCATGCAGACATTCGCCGTATACGTGGACAACAAGCCCGGTGTGCTGAACCGGGTGTCTTCACTCTTCCGCCGCCGCGCCTTCAACATCGAGTCGCTGACGGTGGGGCACACCGAGGTCTCCGGCCTCTCGCGCATGACCATCGTCGTGAACACCGACGAGCGGGGCGCGCGGCTGGTGGAAGCCAACCTGTACAAGCTGTTGCCGGTCCGCCGGGTCGACAACATCACGCGCGTCCCGACCATCGGCCGCGACCTGGCAATGATCAAGGTGCAGGCGACCGGCGATGCCCGGACGCAGGTCATGCAGCTCGTCGACGTCTACCGCGCCAGGATTGTCGATGTCAGCCCGGAGACACTGGTGATCGAAACCACCGGAACTGAAGATAAAATCGATAGCTTGCTCGAAGTGCTCAGGCCGTACGGGGTGATCGAGATGGTCCGGACGGGTCGCGTCGAAATGGTGCGCGGCACCTCGCAGGCGATCTCCGTGGCTCCGTCGCGCGGCATCGGCGACGGGCCGACGCGGACGGCGGACGGCGGCGCCATCTCGGTCTAGCGACTGGGGCGGACTTCGGGTTGCCGTCGCCGCGGGCCATCAGGCCCGCAGATCGGCCGGCAGCGACGTCGATGTGTTGGCGGCTACGCAGAGTGTCTATTACCGACTTGGAGACTTAGACGAATGGCGAAGATGTACTACGACGCGGACGCGGACCTCAGCCTCATTCAGGGCAAGAAGGTCGCGGTGATCGGTTACGGATCGCAGGGCCACGCACACTCCCTCAATCTGAAGGACAGCGGCGTGAGCGTCCGTGTTGGCCTGTCGGCGACGAGCCGGTCGCGCGCGAAGGCGCAGGCGGCTGGTCTCGAAGTCGGCAGCCCGGCGGAAGTGGCGGCCTGGGCCGACGTCATCATGATGCTCGTGCCGGACACCACGGCCGCGCGCCTGTTCACGGAAGCGGTGGAGCCGAACCTGGCCGCCGGCAAGATGGTGATGTTCGCGCACGGCTTCAACATCCGCTTCGGCACGATCAAGGTCCGCGAGGACGTCGACGTGTCGATGGTGGCCCCGAAGTCGCCCGGTCATCGTGTGCGAGAGCTGTATGTCGAAGGCGCCGGCACCCCGGCCCTGTTTGCTGTGCACCAGGACGCCACCGGTCACGCCCGCGCCCTGACGCTGTCCTACGCCAAGGGCATCGGCGTCACCCGCGCCGGTGTCATCGAGACGACGTTCTCGGAAGAGACCGAAACCGACCTGTTCGGCGAACAGGCCGTCCTCTGCGGCGGCGTCAGCGCGCTGGTGAAGGCGGGCTTCGAGACGCTGGTCGAGGCGGGCTACCAGCCGGAAGTCGCCTACTTCGAGTGCATGCACGAACTGAAGCTCATCGTCGACCTGATGTACCAGGGCGGCCTGAACTACATGCGCTATTCGGTGAGCGACACGGCCGAGGCCGGCGACTACACCTCCGGTCCGCGCATCGTCACGGCAGAGACCAAGGCCGAGATGAAGCGTGTGCTCGACGACATCCGCAGCGGCAAGTGGGCGGCGGCCTGGGTCGAGGAGAACGCCACGGGTCGTAAGACCTTCGAAGCCACCCGCAAGTCCGAGCGCGCGCACCAGATCGAGAAGGTCGGCGCCCAACTGCGCGGCATGATGCCGTTCCTGCGTCCGGTGACGATCACGGACGAGGACGTCAACAACCAGACCCTTTAGCTGATGGCCAAAACACGTTCGGCTGAGGACCCGGCCGTCGTCCAGGCCCGTGAGTCGCGACGGCTCTCCACGTTGCTGGAGATTAGCCACGCACTCTCGGGCACGCTGAATCTTCGATCGGCCCTGCACCGGGCACTCGAGATCCTGGCGAAGCACCACGGTACGGTCCGCAGTCTGATCGTGTTCCTGCACGACAATCGCGACCTGCACGTCGAGGCCTCCGATGGCCTCGACGCGCGGTCGCACGCCGTCCGGTATCGGGTGGGCGAGGGCATCATCGGCAAGGTGGTCGAGAGCAGCCGGCCGATTGTCGTCCCGCGCGTCAGCCAGGAACCTGAATTCCTTAACCGTGCCGCCAAGCGCGCGGACGTCCACAAGGACGAACTCAGCTTCATCTGCGTACCGATTCTGCTGAACCGGCGCGCCGTCGGTGCCATCGGCGTCGACCTCAAGTTCAACGCGGACCGCGACTACGAGCGCTACGTGAAGTTCCTCGGCATCGTGGCGTCGAGCATTGCCGCCGCGGTGAAGATCCAGCGGCTCGTCGAGGAGGACAAGAAGCGCCTCGTCGACGAGAACACGCACCTCCGCCAGGAACTGAAGGAACGCTACGACTTCTCCAGCATCATCGGCAGCAGCGGCCCCGTCCGGCAGATGTACGAGCAGATGTCGCAGGTGGCCGCCACCAACACGACGGTGATGATTCGCGGCGAGTCGGGCACGGGCAAGGAACTGGTGGCCAACTCGATTCACTACAACTCACCGCGTGCGAACAAGCCGTTCGTGAAGGTCAGTTGCGCGGCGCTGCCAGACAGCCTCATCGAATCGGAACTCTTCGGCTACGAGCGCGGGGCCTTCACCGGCGCCGAGCAGCGGAAGAAGGGGCGCTTCGAGATGGCCGAGGGCGGCACGCTGTTCCTCGACGAAATCGGCGACATCCACCTGTCGACCCAGGTGAAGCTGCTGCGCGTCCTGCAGGAGCGCGAGTTCGAGCGCCTGGGCAGCACCGAAACCGTCAAGGTCAACGTGCGTTTGCTCGCGGCGACCAACAAGGACATGGAGCGGGCGATTGCCGCCGGTACCTTCCGCGAAGACCTCTACTACCGCCTGAACGTCTTCTCGATCTTCGTGCCGCCGCTGCGCGAGCGGAAGGCTGACCTGCTGCTGCTTGTCGACCACTTCCTCGAGAAGTTCTCGCGTGAGCACCACAAGAACATCAAGCGCATCGCCACGCCTGCCATCGACATGCTCATGAGCTATCACTGGCCCGGCAACGTCCGCGAGTTGGAGAACACGCTCGAACGCTCCGTGCTGATGTGCGATGGCCAGGTCATTCACGGGCATCACCTGCCGCCGTCGCTGCAGACGGCCGAAGCCTCTGGCACGGTGACACGCGTGTCGCTGAATGATGCGGTGGCCGGGTTCGAGAAGGACCTCATCCAGGACGCGCTGAAGACGACACGCGGCAACCGCGCCAAGGCGGCCCGCCTGCTCGACACCACCGAGCGCGTGCTGAACTACAAGGTGAAGAAATACGGCGTCGACGTCCGCCGCTTCACGTCCTAGCGGAATCGATCGAGGTGACGGCTCGTCCCCTCAGCCGCGACGCCGCCGCATCCGCCGGCCGACATACGCCGCCAGCAGCATCGGCATACTCAACGCCACGAAATAGAAGAATGGCCAGCGCCACGCCGGCGCCATGCTGGCGCCGCGGTAGAGGGCTGCCGCAAACTGAGCCGGGCCAATCACCGCAGGCGTCATCCAGCCACGGCCGGTGGAGAAGTAGCCGATCGCGGCGCACAGGACGACGGCCACCGGCAACCCGCTGCGCGAGCCGAGCGTGCCGACTTCGAGCGCCACGCCGAGCGACAGTGAGAGAAGGAGCGCCGTTCGCGCCGGAAGCATCACCCTACCCGAGGAGAAAGAGGACGACGACGGCCGCGAGGCTGACGCCGATGGTCTGAATCCAGAGTTCCGCGCGATCGCGCAGGAACAGCATGCCGAGGAACGGGAAGATGGCGGCCAGCACGAGGAAGCGCCAGTAGAGCTCCTCGGACTGCTCGACGGCGCCGAGCGACGGCGCCATGCGCTTCGCGGTGTCGATGATCTGGTTGGCGATGCGGCGGTCGCCGTCGCGGTCCAGCTCGAAGTACTGTCCGCCGCCGGCTGACGCCAGTTTTTGCAGCGTGGCGCGGTCGAGGCGCGAGATCGTTGGCACCTCCGCGTCGTGGATGACGTTCCCCGCCTTGTCCTTGAAGTCGGGCATCTTGCCGCCACCCAGCGTGCCGACACCCACCACGAAGACCGGGATGCTCGCCTCCTGCGCCTTCTTCAACGACTTCTCGACCTCACCGCTCCAGGTCTCACCGTCGGTCACCAGGACGAACGCCTTGGCGTTCGGTGATTTGCCGTGCAGTTCCTCGTCGCGCTCGACGAGCCGCACGCCCCAATAGATCCCCTGTTCGCTGTTCGTGTCCCAGGTGGTCTCGTCCTCGAGGCGGAACGGCGACATCAGATCGAGGTGATCGATGAAGAAGAAGAAGGTGTTGGGGTCTTTGGTCAGGCGGATCTGCGGCGTGGCGATGTGGGCAAACAGCGCCAGCGCGATACGGTCGCTGTTCCAGCTGAGCGAGTCGCCGATGACGCGCAGGAACTCGATCGAGCGTTGCCAGCGGTTGCCGGCGACGTCCGCGACGTGCATCGAGGCGGAGCCGTCCTGCAGGATCACCAGGTCGATGCCGCCGGAGCGGACCGCCGTGGCCGGCCCGTGCGGGCGGGCGAGGGCGAGCACGAGCGCGGCGGACGACAGGATCAGACAGAGCCAGAACGGCAGGTCGCCCAGCGGCGCGAAGCGCTCGCGCACCGGGACCATGCGCGTACGCTGCAACTGCCGGCCGGTGATGCGGCGACGGAGCAACCGCCACATCCACAGCACCAGCAGGAGCGCTGGCACGGCGAGCAGCCAGAGAATCTCCGGCTGCCCGAACGTAATCTGCCTGAGGTCGATCCGGACGAGCACGCGTTAACCCTTGCGCTGCAGTTTCTGGCCGCGACCTGGATCCATCTGTTCCTCGCGCTCGTCGTAGCGCATCGGCGTGACGGTCTTGAAGTCGCCCATCGGCGTCTCGTCGGGCGGACCACCGGGGTTGCCGTGAAGGGTGGGACCGATCGGCAGGTCGACGCTCTCTTCGAGCGGCGCACCCTTCGGCGGCGGGCCGCGCCGCGCCGGCGCCTTGGCCACACGGTCGCGCAGTTTCACCACGTACTCGTAGTTGAACGCCGCGTCGGTCATCGTCGGCGCCTTGCGCAGCACGTCGGCGTAGGCCTGGACGACGGCGTCAAGGCGCTGGACGACAGCCTTCTTGTCTTCCGACTGCGGGGCGCTGGTGCGGAACGCCGCGTTCGCCGCGAGGAAGAGCACCGCCGGGTCTTCCGGCGCCGGACCGCTGGTGTTGTTGGTCAGGTCGGTGAGCGACGTGTAGCGCGCCAGCCAGTACGACACCGTGGCGGCGTGGCGAGCCTCGACGCCGGCCCCGAGGCCGAGCGGCGCCGGCAGCCGGCTGAGCGGCGTGGCATCGCTCGCCAGGTCGCCTTCGTCCGTGTACTGCAGCGTGGTGAGGCGCAGCTGCGCGTCGGCCATTCGCGCCGAATGCCGCGACTCCCGCAGTGCGACGGTGCCGGCCGCAAATAACAGCACGGCGAGTAGCAGTCCTCCTGCAATGCTCTTCATCGGTCTCTCCTAGGGCAGTTTCTGGAACTGAGGCAGCGCCAGCTTGAGCGCCGCGGCTGTGAGCCAGCAGGCCGCCGCCGCCAGCGCGAAGAACGCGAAGCGGGGGCGCTGGCTGGTGTATTGGCGCGTGGCGATCGTGCCCGTCGCTACCTTGTCGAGGTCCGCGATCGCCGAGAGGAGCGCCTCTTCATTGTTCGCAGCGTAGAACTTGCCGCCGGTCTTCTCGATGGCCGGAATCCAGATCTCGTCGGGAATGACCTTGCCTTTTTCCCGCTCGTAGTTCGTCCGCACCATGTAGACCGGAATCTTGTTGTCGATCGAGTTCTGCAGGATTTCGTCGAGGGTCTTGTCGCCGACCTGTACGCGGGTGTCCTCGCCGTCGGAGAAGAGCACCATGATGTTGCCAGACGCTTCGAGGAAGTTGAACGCCTTGAAGAGGCCCACCCCCTGGTCGATCGCCGCAGCGATGATCGTGCCCTGGTCAGGGAATAGCGAGTACTCGACCGGGTCGCCAATCAGCGAGACGCTCAGCAGAATGTTGTCGTAGTCGTTGGTGAACGGGGTGACGACGTAGGCTTCGTTGCCGAATTCCACGAGCGCCATCAGGTCCTTGTAGTTCTGGCCCATCCGCAGCCGGATGAACCGTTCCGCTGCGGCCACCGTGGTGTAGAAGGTGGCGTCGGTTTCGGCGCGGGTGTTCAGGTGCTGCGCCTTGAACGGCGTCCGCATGCTGGTGGACGCGTCGATCATCACCGCGATGCGCCGTCCAGGATAGGACACCTCGCTGCTCACCAGCGAGGTGAACGGGTCCGAGAGTGCCACCAGGAAGAACGGCAGGCCGGCCAGCGCCAGCACGAGCGGCAGGTGCCGGATGAAGCCGAAATAGGACGGCCGCAGTGTCGAGAGCATCGCCGGCACGAGCAAGCGATGGCGGCCAGGCTGACGCGTGACGAACGAGCGCGCGATCAACACGAATAGCGAGAGCACCGCCAGGCCGACGACGAAGAGCTGCGCATCGCCGCGGTGCCAGTAGTGCAGGTCGGACAGGCGGACGTTCTGCCAGTCCGTAATCGTGTTGGCGAGGGAAAGCCGCGCCTCGCTGAGGTTCATTTACGCTTGGTTCTCCAGCGGCGCCCCGCCCAGGCCCCACTTGCTGAGGAGCGAGCGGGGGAACAGGTGCTGGGCTCGGACACTCGACGCGGCACGGGCCGCCCCGTCGAGCGCCTCGTCCAGCGTCGACTCCGAGCGGGACTGTGCACGGCCATACTGGGCGGCGGTCAGCGCCGTCAGCGCGTCGCGTAGCGCCTCGAGGTTCGAGCGGCGTGAGTCGTTCGGCTTGAGCCGGTCGACCAGACGCGCCAGGTCGTGCGGCGTCGCCGACGCCGACACAATCCGCTGGGTGCCGCGACGTGGGCCGCTGGTCATCAGGCGGCCCTCACCACCAACCGTCTCGGCATTGGTGACGCGCTGGTTGATGGGACGGCCCATCGCCCCGGCGCCGGCGACGCGGGCCGCACCGAGGGCGCGGTCAAGCAGGTCGTCGGTCCAGCCAGCCGTGCTGCGCTCACGCTTCACCGCCGCCAGTTCGCGCGTCGCCACGCCCAGCAGTGCGCCGGTCGAGAGTTCGCGCTGGTCGGCCGGTGTCCGCGTCTTCGCGCCGCGCGCCAGTCGGATGAGGACCAGCAGCACCATCAGCGCGCCGAACGCCATCAGCGCCAGGCCGATGATGTTGAAGAGGCCGGCGCGGAAGGTGAGGCCGTCGATCGAGCCGAAGCTCGCACCCGTGGCATCGCGGATGTCGGTGGCGCCGTCCGGCACCAGCGACTCGATGCGCATGACCGCCGGCGGCAGGTAGTACATCAGGTCGCGCCCCTGCACCGAGGCGTTGCCGTCCACCTTGCTGTTGACGCGGTAATGCAGCCCGATGTCCGGTACCCGCACATCCTGGCCGACCACGTCGGGGTTGATGAGCCGCAGCCGGTACTCGTACTGGAAGAAGCGCCGGATGCCCGCGTGCAGGTCGCCCGGGTGTGTGCCCGACACCACCTCGAACGGCGCCATCTGCACGACCGCGTTCCCGAGCCGCGACTCGTCGACGACGACCGAGACCGCCTCGGACTCGAGCACGGCGCAAGTGAGGGCGAGGTCGAACTGTTCGCCCACATGCACCGCCCCGGCGCTGGTGCGCCACCAGCAGCGGATCGGGTCCACCGCCACGTTGCGCGTGCCCGATTCGCGGGTGGGCGCGGGCTGGGCGACCGCCAGCCCTGAGAGGCCAAGGAAGAGGAAGCCGGTCAGTAGCAGCCGTTTACTCATGGGTTTTCCGCAAGCGTCGTTCGACGACGAATTCACTGAGGGCGAGATCGGTCTTCGCCTGATCGAGTCCGATAACCACCACGTCGAGGTCCTTGTCCTTGGCCAGGCGCTGCACGTGCGCCTGCCAGTCGCGCGCACGCTCGGCCAGCTTCAGATACTGGCGCTTGGATACCGTCCGCGTGCGGCCGGTCTCGACGTCCGAGATTTCAATCCAGCCTGCCGAGACATTCGGCAGGTCGAAGGCGAAGGCGCTGTCGACCAGCAGCAGGAATACGTCGTGCGTCAGCGACAGCATCGACAGCTCCCGAATCACCTCCTCGACGTCGTCGAAGAGGAAGTCCGAGATGATCGGCAGCATGGCGTGACGACGGACGAAGCCGCCAAGCGAGGTGCTGATGGAGCCGCTGCGCTTCACGTGCTGCAGGCCGCGCTCGAACTGGTAGGCGTCGACGCAGTGCACCACGTGGCTCTTGCCAAGGCGCGGCCGCAGAGCGGCCACGTGCTCGAACCCGCGGTCGAAGGTGACCAGCCCGAACGGGTCCTGGAAGAAATTCGCCGACATTCCGAGGGTGGCGATCGCCCGCGTGATGGCCGCAGCGATCGGCACACCGTCCATGCCGCAGCGGGTCGAGGGCGAGAAGTCGGCAATCGGCATCACCGTCGCCGTACTCGGCTGCTCGAATTCGCGGATGACGAGCGGTGAGAAGTTGTTCAGCGACGACTGCGCCCAGTCGATGTACGAGAACTTGTCGCCCGCCTGCCACTCGCGAAGACCCTGGAAGTCGAAGCCCGACCCCTGCGAGCGGCTGCGATGATCGCCGAGGGTCAGCTCGCGCATCCGCTTGAGGATGACGAGTTCGATTTCCGTGATGTCCGCGAGGTTGACGAGGGGCGCCAGTTCCTCGTGGTCGCGCGTTCTCATGGAACAGGAACCCGCGCGATGACGTCGTCGATCACCGCGTTCGTGGTCAGGCCGTGGCTGGCGGCATGCGGACCGAGCCAGATGCGGTGACCGAGAACGTAGGGCGCCAGGTCCTGGATGTCTTCCGGCAGCACTTCCTCGCGCCCGCGGATGAGGATGGCCCACACCTTGGCCAGACGGCCCCAGGCGATGATGGCGCGCGGCGACGCGCCGAGGTCGACACCCCGCTCGACCAGTTCCGACGGCGACCGGTGCAGCCAGTCGGTGTCGGCGTTATACGGGCGCGTGGCCGACACGAGGCGCTGGATGTACTTCCCGAGCTTCTCGTGCAGGAACACGTGCTCGCTGATGCAGGAGCGCAGTTCGACGATGCGTTCCTTGGCCATCAGCGTGCCGAGCTTCACGCGCTTGAAGTCGAAGTTCACCAGCTTTTCCTCCTCGGCCGGAGGCAGGTAGCCGATGTTGATCATGATCGCGAAACGGTCGGTCGCCGCTTCTGACAGCGGGAAGGTGCCCTGCCCGAGTTCCACCGGGTTCATCGTCGCAATCGCGAAGCTGAACGTCGGCAACTCATAGGTCTCCTTACCGACCGTAATCGTGCGGTCCTGCAACGCTTCGAGGAAGGCGCTCTGCGACTTCAGTGGGATACGGTTGATTTCGTCGAGCAGGATGACTTCTGCCGACGCCATCGGGCCGAACTCCGTGACCATCTCGCCCGTTGCCGGGTTGATCATCTGGAACCCGACGACTTCCGTCGGTTGCAGGTCGGCCCGGCCCTGGATACGGGCGAACTTGGCGTCGCTGATGGCCGCGAGAATGACGCCGAAGAACGTCTTGCCGACGCCAGGCACCCCCCGCAACAGCAGGTTGCCCGAGTTCACCTGGCGCTGTTCGCGCTTGTCGTAGGTGGTCGGAATCTCCGACATCAGCACGACGTTGGCGAGCGCCTTCGCGGTGTCGTAACCGACGAGAGCCTTGCCACCTTCTTCGATGATGGCGTTGTGGAAATCGATCGCTTCGAGGAGGTCAGGATGCACGGCGGGCTAATCCTATCTCAAGGAGATGCGCCTAATGAAAACGGACTAGTCTACCGCACGAATATCGTTCCATCTTGCCTGTGGACGCCGTCCCGGATATCTTCCCGCGGCATGCACGGACTGATGATGGACTTTCCGCTCGTCGTGCCGGCGCTGGTGCGCCGGGCGAGGACGCTCTTCGGGCACCGCCCTGTGTCTGGCCGGCGACCGGACCGCAGCATCGCACGTACGACGTACGCGTCGGTGCTCGAGCGGACGCGCCGCCTGTCGGCCGCCCTGGCCGGGCTCGGCGTGGCTCCTGGCGACCGTGTGGCGACGCTGGCGTGGGCCAGTCAGGAGCATCTCGAGGCGTATCTGGCCATTCCGTCGATCGGCGCGGTCCTCCATACGCTCAACCTGCGCCTCCATCCGGATGACCTCGCGTACATCGTCAACGACGCGCGTGACCGCATCCTTATCGTCGATGAGAGTCTGCTGCCGCTGTTCGAGACGTTCCGCGCCCAGACCACGACCATCGAGCAGGTCGTGGTCATTCCCAGCGCGGCCGCCGGCAGAGATGCCGGTGATGGACGAGACGCGACGGGGAACAGCGGGGCGCCCGCACACGGCTTCCTCGACTACGAGGCGCTGCTCGCCTCGGCCGACCTGGCCGCACACCTCGAGCCGGTCATCCGCGAAGACGATGCAGCGGCGCTGTGCTACACCTCGGGGACAACCGGCCGCCCGAAAGGCGTGCTGTATTCGCACCGCTCGATCGTGCTGCACTCGTTCTCGCAGGGCATCGCCGACAGCCTCGGCATCGGCGAGCGCGACGTGCTGCTGCCGATCGTGCCGATGTTCCATGTGAACGCGTGGGGGCTGCCGTTCACGGGGGTCCTCTTCGGTGCAGGCCAGGTGCTCCCGGGTCCCTATCTGGACGGCGCCAGCGTGCTCGATCTCATCGTGCGCGAGCGCGTGACGCTGACGGCCGGTGTGCCGACGGTGTGGCTGGCGATGCTGCAGGAACTCGACCAGCATCCGGGCGGGCACGACCTGAGCGCCCTCCGCACCATCGCCATCGGCGGCAGCGCGGCTCCCGCCTCGATGATCCGCGCCTACCAGGAGCGGCACCACGTGCGCATCGTCCATGCCTGGGGGATGACGGAAGTGACGCCGCTCGGGACGGTGTGCAACCTGCCGGCCGGCCTCGAGGCGGCGCCGCTCGACGAGCAGGTGCGCTATCGCGCTCGGCAGGGGAAGCCGCTGCCGTTCGTCGAGGTGCGCGCCGTCGCCGACGGGGTGGAGGTGCCGTGGGATGGTCAGACGATGGGGGAGCTCGAGGTGCGGGGTCCCTGGGTTGCCAGGCAGTACTACAACGTCGAGGGGCACGACAGCCGCTTCTCGGACGACGGCTGGTTCCGCACGGGCGACGTCGTGCTGATTCATCCCGACGGCTGTGTCGAACTGACCGACCGGGCCAAGGACCTTGTGAAGTCGGGCGGCGAATGGATTAGTTCGGTCGCTCTCGAGAACGCGCTGATGGCGCATCCCGCCGTGGCCGAAGCCGCGGTCGTGGCCGTGCCGCATCCGAAGTGGGACGAGCGTCCGCTGGCGGTCGTGGTGCTGCGCGCCGGCGCGCAGGCGACGGCCGACGACCTGCGCGAGTTTCTGGCGCCGTCGTTCGCGAAGTGGTGGCTGCCGGACCGTATCGAGTTCGCCGCCGAGATTCCTCGGACGTCGGTGGGGAAGTTCCGGAAGTCGCTCCTGCGCGAGCAGTACAAAGGTCTGTACGCCGACGACTAGATCCCGCCGAGGCAGAGGTACTTCACGACGAGGTAGTCCTCGATGCCGTACTTCGAGCCTTCACGGCCGATGCCCGACTCCTTGACGCCGCCGAACGGCGCCACTTCGGTGGAAATCAGACCGGTGTTGACGCCGACGATGCCATATTCGAGCGCTTCGGCGACGCGGAAGATGCGGCCGATGTCGCGGCCATAGAAGTAGGCGGCGAGGCCGAATTCGGTGGCGTTGGCCATGCGGATGGCGTCGTCCTCAGTCTCGAAGCGGAAGAGCGGCGCGACCGGACCGAACGTTTCCTCACGGGCGATCGCCATGGCTTCGGTGGCGCCGGTCAGTACCGTCGGCTCGAAGAAGCGTCCGCCGGGAGCGGTGCGGTGCCCTCCACGAAGCAGCGTGGCGCCCTTCGCGAGCGCGTCGGCGATGTGCGCTTCGACCTTGGCAACGGCGGCTTCGTCGATGAGCGGCCCCTGCGTCACACCCGGCTCGAGCCCTGAACCCACTGTCAGCCGCGAGACGGCCGCGGACAAGCGCGCGGCGAACGCGTCGTAGACCGGCGCCTGCACCAGCAACCGGTTCGCACAGACGCAGGTCTGCCCGCTGTTGCGGTACTTCGAGACGATCGCCCCCTCCACGGCTGCGTCGAGATCGGCATCGTCGAACACGATGAACGGCGCGTTCCCGCCGAGCTCGAGCGAGAGCTTCTTCACCGTGGTGGACGACTGCGCCATCAGCAGCTTGCCGACCTCGGTCGACCCGGTGAACGAGATCTTGCGAACCAGCGGGTTCGACGTGAGTTCGCCGCCGATATCGCGGGCGGCGCCGGTCACCACGTTGAGCACGCCAGGCGGAAGGCCGGCCTGCTCGGCGAGGGCGGCCAGCGCCAGCGCCGAGAAGGGCGTCTGCGAGGCCGGCTTCACCACGGTGGTGCACCCGGCGGCGAGCGCCGGCCCCACCTTGCGCGTGATCATCGCGATAGGGAAGTTCCAGGGCGTGATGCAGCCGACGACACCGACCGGTTCTTTCGTGACGAGGATGCGCTTGTCGCGCGCGTGACCGGGGATGATGTCGCCGTAGGTGCGCTTGGCCTCTTCAGCGAACCACTCGATGAACGCCGCGCCGTAGGCCACCTCGCCGCGCGACTCCGCGAGCGGCTTCCCCTGTTCCAGAGTCATCAGCGTCGCCAGATCCTCCTGATTCTGCATGATGAGGTCGAACCAGGCGCGGAGCAGCGCCGCCCGCTCCTTGCCGGTGCGGGCACGCCAGGCCGGGAAGGCCGCCGCTGCGGCGCCGATGGCGTCGCGCGTCTCGTCGCGGCCGGCGTTCGGCACGCTGCCGAGGCGCTCACCTGTGGCGGGGTTCTCGACGTCGAGCGTCGCGCCTGAGTGCGCCGGCACCCAGACGCCATTGATGACGCAGTGCTGGCGGAAGAGGGCCGGGTTCGTCAGTCGCATGCTGGCTCTATCTTGAATCGTGACGGCAACCGATGCCACGTGGGCCACCCATGCGCGTTCGCGGCCACAAAAGACGTAGCGACCGACCTTCAGGTCGGCGCGGTCAGGCTGAGTGGGGGAGGCCTGTCGATAGTTCGTGGATATCGGCTATCAGTTCGGCGCCTGGAATCGGCTCGAGCAGCCCCATCTTCACGGCGTAGCCTCCGACGAATACCGTCGGCCTGCTGGACTGCGGCAACGCGGCGAGTGCCGTCACCACATCGAGGACGGCCTGGCGTTGTTCTGGCAGGGCAATGGAAATGAGGACCAGCCGCGGTCTCACCCGACTGACGAGGGCGACAATGTCGTCGAGACCCTCGCCTGGTCCAATCACATCGGTACGGACGCCCTCTCCAGACAGCCACAGACTCAGAATGCGGAGCGCCAGCAGATGATGGTTGCCAGGGGTATTCATCAGCACGACAGATTCGGAGCCGGACCGCGCGAGTACGGGCGGCGCGATCCGCTCGGACACGAGGCGGAACAGTTCCTCGCAGAAAGCAGTGAAGCGAGTGGCATCCTCCACGCTGACCACGGCACGCTCCCACTGGACACCGATCTCGTACAGCATCGGCGCCACCAGGCCCATCAGGGCATCGACGGGGCGGACCCTCGCCGTGCCCGCGTCGTCGATGACGCGGGCCGCGGTCTGCGCGTCGTGCCGGGTACCCGCGTCCCACAGCTGCGATTGGATACGTTGCAGCGTCCGCGTCTGCGTGTAGACGCGGACGTCGGTGTCGAAGCTGTCGACGGTGCGCTCACACGATGGGCAGATTCCATGCGTGATGCGCAGGTCGTGATAGGGAGGCTGCTCCCCCTGGAACGTCTGGCAATAGGAGCACCACCTCAGCACGCGTCGTCTCCCACGGGCTGACGCGACGCCGGCAACCCAACCGGGCGCAAAGCGGCTGGGTCGGACAGGCAGTGACGCGTGCCGGCGAACGCCCCGGCAATGCCCGATCGAGCATCGATCCAGGCGGACGCGATCATCGCGGCCGCTGAGTCGATGGCCGGCCCCGAACAGCCGCGACGCTGTCCGTCGAATAAGACAGTTGCGCATCGTCCACACCCAGGCATGGCGCGAAGATCGGCAGCGCGTCGAATTGTGCGTGCAGTGCGGCGGTGTCTGACCTGAGCCACGCTCACACCTCCATGTGCACAACGGTTGTCGCACAGCTGCGGCCTCTGCATGATGTGTGTGGTGCCAAGGACCGCTCGCGAGGTCGCCAACCGCAGGCCGACCGCCGGGCCGCGGTCACCGGACGGAGGCTGACTTAGGCAAGCCCGTGCTTCTGCGCGTGCAGCATCAGTTCGAGACGGCCATCGAGCCCGAGCTTCTCGTAGACATTGTGCAGGTGGATCTTGACCGTGCCCTCGGAGATCGAGAGGCGTTCGGCAATCGCCTTGTTGCGCAGCCCCTCGGCGATCATGCGGACGATTTCCAGCTCACGCGCCGTCAGGGGGCGATTGGGGTTGGCGGTGGCCGCGCGTCTGGCGATGGTGGCGAGCGCCCGGCTCATCGTTTCACGGTCCACCCACTGTTCGCCATTCGCCACGTGGCGGATGCAGTCGAGCAACTCGTCTGGCGACGATTCCTTCAGCACGATCCCGCGCGCGCCGAGCCTGAGCCCCTCGACGGCGTCGGCGTCGGACACTGCGGCGGTGAGCAGCACGGTGGCGCACGTCACGCGGTCGGACGAGAGCTGCCGCAGCACATCGATGCCACTCATGCCGCGCATCTTGATGTCGAGCAGCAGCACGTCGACGGCGCCGGTGCGGGCCGCCACGATGGCGTCCGGTCCGTTACCGCAGCAGGCCACGACCTCGAACTCCGACTCTCCATCGAACAGCCGTTTCAGCCCGTGCAGCACGAGCGCGTGATCGTCGGCGATGGCAATGCGGATGGACACGAGCTAATCCTATAGCGAAAGCAGGATTTCAACCCGGGAGCCCTGGTCGGACGACTCGATCGACAGCTGCCCGCCCAGCGCCGAGACGCGGTCGAACAGGCTGCGCGGCGCGTCGTGGTTGCGGGCGAGGGCGTCGTGGTCGAATCGCCCCGTGAACGGGAAGCCGCGGCCGTCGTCGCTCACCGCCACGCGGATGTGGCCGTCGGCCGACTCAACGTCGACCGTCACACGCGAGGGCTGGGCGTGCTTCAGGGCATTCACCACGGCCTCGTTGATCATCAGGGGCAGCGCCTCTTCCACCACGCCTGGCACAGCCGTCACGCGGGGCGAGACGCGAAGCGTGACCGGCGTCTTCCACTCGAGGGCCAGCCGTTCGCGCACCGAGTCGAGGCGCTGCGGGAGCGTCGACTGCCGATCGATGCGCCGGTTCGAACCGGGCTCGAGGCCCGAGATGAAGAAGCGCAGCTCGCGCTGCTCCATGGCGAGGGCCCGCTCGAGCGACACGAGTTGCTCGCGCATGGCACCCGGCGAGTCGGGACGCTGGGTGGCCATGGCGCGCAGTTCCAGCCGCACACCGGTCAGCCCCTGCAAGATACCGTCGTGCAGGTCGCGGGCCACGCGGATGCGCTCTTCGCGCGCGGCGATCTCCTGGCGGTGGCGGGCGGAGAGCAACTGGTCGAGCGACGAGGCGATCTCGCGCGACACCACCTCGGTGAGCGGCAGGGCTTCCGAGGCTGGTGTGCCGAGGTCCGAGAAGTAGACGCGGCCGGTCACGAAGTCGGTCTTGAATGGAGCGCTGGCGAGGCCGCTGCCAGTGAGCCGTTCCCGCACCGTGTCGCTGAGTGGGAATGTGTCGCGCCGCACGAGCCGGCCGGCATGGTCGGCGAGGAGGATCCCGCGCGCCTCCTGCACGGCGCCGGTGGCGATGAACGTCGAGGGCACCAGCGTCTCGTCGGTCAGCGCGAAAGGCGCGTCCGGCGGATGGTGCCGGATGCTGGTGTCCGTCGGCGTCCAGCGCGCTTCGTGCAGGCCCGGCTCATCGCTCGCTTCCCACACCACGAGGACGCAGCCCGACTGCATCAGGCGAGCGCCGTATTCGACGACGCGTGTCAGCGCCGCGTCGGGGCTCGCGCCGAGCGGCACCGGCCACCGCGCCAGGCGCTCGATTTCGAGGCGCAGCCTGGCTTCATACCGGCCGAGATAGACCAGCAGGGCGATCGACACCAGCAGGTAGGCGACGCGGATGATGAAGCGGTTCAGCTGGAACGGGAACGGCGGCGTCAGGCTCACCGCCATCGGCAGGGCAAGCGCGATGTAGAACAGCAGCACCGTCGAACCAGTGATCAGCGTGCCGCGCCATCCCCAGCGAATAGCGGCGCAGAACATCGAGAAGACAAAGTACACGTAGAACGGGCTGGAGGGACCGAGCGTGAGGTATTGCAGCGCCGAGAAGACGGCGATGTCGATGCCGTGTGTCAGCAGCGAGAACCAGTCGCCCCCCTCCCACCACGTCAGCGTCCAGACGGCGAGCGCCGTCGCATAGACGACGTAGGCCCAGTAGACCACGGCGGCGCTGCTCGCGGTGTCGGACGGATCGAGCCACAGTGCCAGCGACGCGGTCGCCGCAAGCGCCACGCGCGCCAGGGCGATGGTGCGTTCAGACTCGACGCGTGACGAGGGGTAGACGACTGTCGGCATGGCCAGCTACTTCATGTGAATGAGGCCGCGGCGCACCGCCACCTGCACCGCACCGGTCCGATCGTTAACCTGCAACTTCGCGAAGATGTTCTTCACGTGGATCTGGACGGTGCCTTCGGTGATGCCGAGCATGGCGCCGACTTCCTTGTTCCGCAGTCCCTGCGAAATGAGCTGAATCACCTCGACCTCCCGCGCGGTGAGGGTCGGCATCGAGGCCCGTTCCGCCAGCCGCGCCTGCACCTCGGGCAACACCGGCCGCAATCCGGCGTGTACCTCGCGGACGACGCGCACGAGGTCCGTAGAGAGGGTGTCCTTCAGCAGGTAGGTGGCGGCGCCGGCCTGGTGGGCGCGGAAGATGTCCTCGTCCCCCTCGTACATCGTCAGCACGATGATGCGCGCCTCGGCGTTGTCGGCGCGGATGGCTTTGATGGCGTCGACGCCGCTGCCGGTGCCGAGCCGGAGATCCATCAGCGTCACATCGGGGTGCACCGAGCGGTAGAGCTCGATCGCCTCGTGCACGGTCGCGCAGGAGCCGACGATCTTCATGTCCGGTTCCTGGTTGATGATGAGCGCCAGTCCCTCCCGCACGATGCGGTGGTCCTCGACGCACATGACCCGAATCGCCGGCGTAGCCATCAGTCCATTCCGTCCCGGCCGTCATCGGCCCGTGTTGGCACGACCGCTGCGACGGTGGTGCCCGCGCCTGGCGTCGAGGTGAGCGTCAGGCTGCCGCCCGCCTGCTGCGCCCGTTCCCGCATCGTCGTCAGTCCGTAGTGATCGGTCGTGCCTTCGGTGCCGCGGTGGGTGTCGAAGCCGCGGCCGTTATCGGCGATCGTCAGCACCACTGCTGTCGGCTCGTAGCGCAACGTCATGGTAATCGCCGTACCGCCTGAATGGCGAGCGGCATTGAGCAGCGCCTCCTGGCCGATCCGCAGCAGTTGATGCTGGGCATTGGACGACAGGCGGCGCGGTTCGCCAGATGGCGTGAACGAAAAGGCGACGTCATGCCCGGAGACCGCGCGCGCGGCGCTGTCCTTCAGGGCGTCGACGAGGTCGCCGGTGTCGAGCGCCGGCGAGCGGAGGCTCCAGATGGAACGCCGCGCTTCGCGGATGTACTCCTCGACCTGCTCGCGGATCTTGATCACGCGTTCCCGCGCGGACACCGGGTTTGTCTCGAGGGACTTCGACACCGCGTCGAACTCCAGCGCCACGCCGACCAGGCTCTGCAGCAGCGTGTCGTGCAACTCGCGACTGAGCCGGACGCGTTCGCCCAGCACGAGCGCGAACTGGCTCCGGAGGCGGCGGATGCGGTAGGCCCAGGCGCCCCACATGCTGCCGGCGACGCTCAGCACCACCAGACCGTCGAACCACCAGGTCTGATAGAAGCGTGGGCGGAGCGTGAAGGCCCACGTCGCCTCGTTCTCCGACCAGCGCCCGTCGTCCTGGCTGACCGCCAGCCGGAAGGTGTAGTCGCCAGGCGGCAGGTTTGTGTAGAGCGCGACCCGGCGCGTGTCGGCATCAATCCAGTCGGCATCGAACCCTTCGAGCCGGTAGCGGAAGCGGGTCTTCAGCGGCGACGAGAGCTCGGGCGCGGTGTACTCGATCTCCAGCTTGGACGTGCCCGGCGGCAGCACGTTGCCCTCGACGCGCACGTCGTTCGCGCGGCTGGCGTCGATGGCGACGAGCGGCGGCAATCGCTGCTGGCCCAGGGCGCGTGGGTCGGCCACCGAGATGCCGCGGCTGGTGACGAACCAGAGGGTTCCATCTGGTGCGAGCACCGCATTGCGATCGCCGAACGTCACCGGGTAGCCGGCCAGGCCGTCCGACGTGTCGTAGATGCGGAAGCGCATCACGTAGGCAGGCGACGACACGGCGCGATCGAACTCGCCGGGATCGAGGCGGATGATGCCGCTGGCCGTGGCCAGCCACAGGTCCTTCCGGCTGTCCTGCGTGATGGAGTAGACGCCGCCGGCCGGGAGGCCGTTGGCGTGGCCCGCGAACACGAAGTGGTCGCCGCTGTAGCGGCTCAGTCCGTCGGCGCCGCAGATCCAGATCGCGCCAGAGGGGTCCTCGTAGATGTCGTAGTGCGCGCCGCTGCCGAGTCCGGTCTCGCCGAAGGGGCGGAACTCGCCCGGTTTGCCGATGACGCCGATGCGGGTGCCGTCGTACGAGACCCAGAGGTTGCCCGTGCGGTCGACGAGGACGGCATTGGTGCGCACGCCTCGCAGTTCGGGCACCTGGTCGATAGCGCGCAGCAGGCCGTTCTCGGTGCGCATGATGTCGCCGGCCGTGGTCACCACCCATGCCGTGCCGTGGCTGTCCGCCGCGAGCGCTTCGAAGGTGACCGAGCGCGACATGCGCATCATCGGTGTCTGCACGACCGACTGTCCGGTGATGCGGTAGAGCCCCGACGGCGTCATCGCCCACAGCCCGCCGGAGCCGTCGCCACGCACAGCCGTGGCGCCGCGCACGGGCATGCGCGTGGCCGACGGTTGCCAGCCGTTCGCGGTGCGCATGAACGGGATCAGGCCGTCCACGGTGCCGGCCCAGATGCGGCCGTCGGTGGTGGCGTCGACGGTGTTCACGAGGCCGAGATTGGTCCACGGGGTGATGCGATGCGGCACCAACCGGTCGATCCCTTCGGTGGTGCCGGCCCAGATGTTCCCGTCGCGGTCTTCGAACACCGTGCGCACGGCGTCGCTCGACAGCCCCGACAGCACCGTCGTGCGCTCGATGAGTAGTGATGGATGCGGCCCGGAGCCGGTGTCGACGCGCCAGAGCCCCTGACCAATGGTGGCGACCCACAGGTGCCCGTCGCGGTCGTGCAGCAGGCGATAGCCGCGGCCGGCGTCGCTGCCGCGTATACCAGGTCCGTCGCCGAGCGCGCGGAAGCCGACGAGCGAGTCGCTGGCCCAGACACGGCCTGCCGCGTCCTGGCTGAGCCCGAGCAGGCGCTGCGGGTCGTACGACGGCTCGAGTTGCTCGAAGCGCCCGTCCGTGTCGCGCTCGCGCCTGAAGAGCCCATCGGGCGTGCTCACCCAGAACCGTCCATCGCGATCGAGGAACGCGTTCGCGGCGCCTTCCTCCGGGAGCCCGCGATCGCGGCCAACGCGAACCGTGTGGCCGTCGGCCAGGCGGAAGAGCCCCGCGGCCGCGGAGGCCCAGATGGTGCCCGTCTGATCTTCGGCGATTGACGAGACGGCACCGATGGCGTCGGCGGCGTCGGCCGAGACGTAGGCCGAGACCACGCGGTTCTCGATGCGGGCGAGACCGCCGCTGGCACCGAAGCCGACCCAGAGCGCGCCCGACTTTGAGACGAAGAGCGAGCGGATCGGCAGGCGGGGCAGTGGGGTGCCACCAAGCCCCTCCCATGAGACGAAGCGCACACCGTCGAAGCGGATGAGCGCGGTGTCGGTACCGAGCCAGAGGAAGCCGTTGCCGTCCTGGGCGATGGCCCAGACCGGACCGACGAGGCCGTCCTTCCGGCTCCACGACGTGAAGGTGTAGTCGGTAAGGACGTTGCGCAGGTCGACGGCGGCCACGTGCGCCGGTGAGAACCACGACGAGGCGAGCGTGAGACAGGCGACGACGAACCGGAGGACTCGCCGCATCAATCAGTTCCTGCCGCGACGCGGGCGCGCCACACGGGCCGGACGGGGCGCCGGCGATTGCGGTACCTCGCGGCCGATCATCACCTCGGTCGACTTGATGATCGCCAGCGCATCGTCGCCACGTCGAAGCTTGAGTTCGCGAATCGCATCGGTGGTAATCACGGCGGTCAACGTCTGATCACCAATGCGCAACCGGACTTGGCCGAGCAGGCCGTCGGTCCGCACCTCCTCGACGAAGCCGTGCAGGCGGTTGCGTCCACTGAGCGCCACGATCACGCCGGCGAGTTGACGCTCGCGAGCCGGCGCCGGCGCCAACCGCTCATCGCTCTTCGACACCAGGCGATCGAGCTCCGCCTCAGCGATGCGGTGATGGCCACCAGGGGTCTGCGTGGTGCGGACGCGACCATCATGAATCCAGTGTTTCAGCGTCGAGTAGCCGACGCCCAAACGCTCGGCGGCGGCACGCACGGTCAGCAGCGCCATAGGCATACCTCTATCACAACGACACGATACGGCAGGAGTGTGTCTTCACCACGAGCCAGACCGGCATGCCCGTCCGCAGTCCGAGCGAGTCGACAGCGCCGGCCGTGAGGTGCACGACGAAGGGTTCGCCGGCCTCGACCGTGGCGACCACGGTCGTCCCCTGCGGTGAGAGCGACGCGAGTGTGCCGCGCAGGACGTTGCGCGCGCTCAGGCCGCGCGGTTCCTCAGTGGCGAGCAGGATGTCACCGGCCCGAATCGCCACCCGCACAGCGGCGCCGACGTCGGCGACGCCCAGCGGTACCTCGAGTTCGGTGGCGCTCTCGCCAAGGCGGCACTGCATGACGCCGCCCTCGGGCCGGCGTTCGGCGACCGTCGCCGAGAACAGATTTTCGAAGCCGGCCAGTTGCGCAATCGTTTCGTGCACCGGCAGGTCAATCACCTCGTGTGGTGTGCCGCTGGCGAGCACGCGGCCGCGCTCGAGCACGACCACCCGTTCGCCGAGCGCGAAGACCTCGCGGTGCGCATGCGTCACGTAGAGCACCGGGATGCGTCTGGCGCGGTTCCACTCCCGCAGGTCGTCGATGATCCGCGTCTGCGTCGCGTGGTCGAGCGCCGACAGCGGTTCGTCGAGCAGCAGGACGCTCGGGTCGGTGACAAGGGCCCGTGCCAGCGCCACCCGCTGACGTTCGCCGCCCGAGATCTGGGTGGGGCGACGTTCGAGCAGGCGATCGATGTGAAAACGCTGCGCGATGTCGTTGACGCGCACCAGCCGCTCGGCCGGCGGCACGCCGTGCAGACCGAACTCAAGGTTGGCCCGTGCCGTCAGGTGCGGGAAGAGCGCCAGGTGCTGGAACACGTAGCCGATACTGCGGCGCTGCGGCGGCAGGCAGACGCCGGCGGCGGCGTCGAACAGCGTCCGCTCGCCGACCGCAATGCGTCCCGCATCGGGACGCAGCAGGCCGGCAATGGCCCGCAGTAGCGTCGACTTCCCGGAGCCGGAGGCGCCGAAGAGGATGGTGATGCCGGGCGGCGTGTCGATCGATACGTCGAGCGTGAACTGCTCGGAGACACGCGAGCGGACGACGGCGTGCAGTGTCATGCGATGGGCGCCACCGCCCACGGCTTTCGCAGCACCGCGTAGACCGCGGCCAGTGCCGCGAACGAGACGCCGAGCAGCAGCAGCGCCGTGGCGTTTGCCGCGGCCAGATCGAACGCCTGCACCTGGTCGTAGATCGAAATAGACACCGTTCGCGTCACACCGGGGAGGTTGCCGCCGATCATCAACACCACGCCGAACTCCCCGAGCGTGTGGGCGAATCCGAGCACGGCGGCCGTGAGCAGTCCGTCGCGTGAGAGCGGCAGCGTGACACGAGTGAAGGTACGCCACGGCGAGGCGCCAAGCGTGGCCGACGCTTCGAGGAGGGTGCGATCGAGCTGGGCGAAGGCCGTGGCGATCGGTTGCACGACGAACGGCAGGCTGTAGAACAGCGAGGCGAGCACCAGTCCCTCGAAGGTGAAGGCGAGGCCGTGTCCAGTCAGGGCGTCCCAGCCGCGCCCGAGCGGGCTGTGTGGCCCCATCGCCAGCAGCATGTAGAAGCCGAGCACGGTCGGCGGCAGGACCAGCGGCAGCGCGACGACCGCTTCGACGAGGAAGGTCCAGCGCTTGCGCCGGAACGTCAGCCACCACGCGAGCGGCGTGCCGAGCACGAGCAGGATGCTCACCACCACCACGGCCAGCCGGACGCTGAGGCCGATGGCCTGCCAGTCGATGCCGCCGCTCACGGGCGGGTACCGAAGCCCGAGTCGCGCAGCAGTTGCGCGATCTCCGGTTGCACGAGGAACTGCAGGAAGCGTCGCGCTGCGTCCCGTCGGCGCGACGCCGTCAGCACGACGCCGGACTGGGTGATGGGGGCGAAGGTGTCGGGCGCGAGTTCGACGGCGATGCCTGAGGCGTGCATGGCCGGCGCCAGCGTCAGCGACAACGCGATGATGGCGGCGTCGGCGTTGCCGGTCTGCGCGAACTGCGCGGCCTGCGAGACGTTCTCGCCGAGCACGAGCCGCGACTGCACGCGTTCGTAGAGTCCGGCGTGACGCAGCGCGTCGACGGCGGCACGGCCATACGGTGCGTGCTCGGGATTGGCGATGGCGATGCGGCGCACGGCGGGGGACGTCAGCAGGCGCAGGCCCTGGCCGAGGTCGAGCTGGCGATCGGTCCGGCTCCAGAGCGCCAGACGGCCGCGGGCGTAGGGCGCGACGGTCGCGGCGTCGCCATGGCCAGACGCGACCAGGCGCTGCACGAACGACTCGTCAGCGGACAGGAACAGATCGAAGGGCGCACCGTTCTGGATCTGCGAGACGAACTGTCCGGACGACCCATAGGTGACGCGCAGCGTCTGTCCTGAGGCCCGCTCGAAGCGGGCGCCGATCTCCGGCAGCACGGCCTGCAGGTCGGCGGCAGCGGCCACCGACAATTGGGCCGACGCGGGAGCGGCGAGCGTCGCGAGCAGGACGCAGGCGGCGAGCACGGCCCGTCGAAGGGCGCAGCCGGTCATGGCCGCGATTATAAGCCAAGCCGATTCAAGACGGTTTCGAGTGATTCGAAGGGTGTCTCGATCCACTCCGACCGGTGGACTACCATGGCGACGTGAGGCTGTGGCGCGTCATCGCATTGTTCCTCGTGCTCGGCGTCGGCGCTGGGCCGGCACTCCTGGACCCGTGTCTCACCGGGTGCCATGAACCGGCAGTGAAGGCCGGGATGGCGCCGTGCCATGAGGCGCCCAGCACGGTCGACACTGCGGCGACGTCCATCGCCGGCACGGCTGCGTGCGGCCACGACCACACGGGCATCGACGCCGACTCGCCCCTCGAGACCCGGTCTGCCGCCCGCCAGCTCAACCACCCGGCGGTGCTCGCCGTGGCCCCCGCGCCGGCTTACCCTCTTCTTGCCAGCACCCGCCTCCTGCTGCCGCCCGCGTCCGCGCTCCACCCGCACGTTCCGCTGCATCCGCCACTGCGGGTGTAAGACGCCACGTCGTCAACGCGTATTCACGCGAGCGCCGTCGCCGCGTCCGCATGTGCGGCCGCGTCGCGTTCGTGTTCAAAGGTGTGTGCCCCCGTGGAGGAATTATGTCGAAGCCTGTGATGCGTTGGTCTGGGGCGGCGCTGGCCGCCGCCCTGTTGCTGGGTGTGCCCGCTGCGTGGGCGCAGGACCCTGCGCCGCCCGAGCATCAGCACGACATGAGTCAGATGGACATGTCCACGCCAGGCGCGTGGCATCGGATGCAGGACGGCTCGCTCTCCTTGCTGTTCAACCGGCAGGGCGGTGAGCGGGGCGGCAAGGAGTTCAAGGCGCCCAACTGGTGGATGGGCATGGCGTCGCGCACGGCGGGCGGCGGCGACCTGACGCTGACCGGCATGCTGAGCCTCGACCCTGCGACCGTGGGGACGGAGGGCTATCGCGAGATCTTCCAGGTGGGCGAGGCGCTCGACGATCGGCCGCTCGTGGACCGGCAGCACCCGCACGACTTCTTCATGCAGCTGTCGGCCGCCTGGAGAACCACGGTGCGTGGGACCGGCCTGACGCTGGCCGGCGGCTTGTCGGGCGAGCCGGCGCTCGGCCCGGTGGCCTTCATGCATCGGGCGTCGGCGGCCGGCATTCCGTTCGCGCCGCTCGGGCATCACACGTTCGACTCGACCCACATCGCCTTCGGCGTCGCCACCGTTGGCGTCGACCGCGGCAGGGTGGCAGTCGAAGCGTCGGCGTTCAACGGCCGCGAACCGGACCAGCGCCGCTGGGACATGGACTTCGGCCGAATGGACTCGGTGTCGGGGCGCCTGTGGTTCCGCCCGTCCGCGAACTGGGACCTGCAGGTGTCAAGCGGACGCCTGGTCGAACCCGAACAACTGCATGCGGGCAACGTCATCCGCACCACCGCCTCGGCGTCGTATCTGGCCGGCACCGACGCGAATCGACTGGCGCTGTCGGTCGGCGCCGGGATGAACGCGACGGACGAGGTGACCCGGCGCGCCCTCTTCGGTGAGGTCAGCCGGTGGTGGGGCCGCACACTCGGCTCGCTGCGTGCCGAGGTAGTCGAAGTCGAGTCGGAGCTGCTCATCCACGGCGAACTTCCGGGGGCAGCTGCTCACGGTGCAGCCGAGAAGGCCACGCTTGGGGCGCTGACGCTGGGCGCGGTGCGCGACGTCGCCAGCTGGAAGGGACTCACGGCATCGTTCGGCGCGAACGCGACGCTCTACGGCGTACCGGTGGCCTTGCGCGCCACCCACGGCGTGCATCCGGCATCGGCCCAGTTGTTCATCCAGTTGCGCCCACGGGCCGGCGGCATGGGGCGCATGTGGAACATGCGCATGGCCGCGCCGCCCACGGCCGTGGCGGAATCGGGAGCTCGGAGCAGCACCGACGCCGTCGCCAACTGATCAGTCGATGCGCTGCGAATCGGAGTCAATGACCAGGCGCCAGTGATGAGGCGGGCGATGGCGACGCGTTCTTCGCCCGGGTGAAGCCGGTTGCGACCATCGCGAAACCTGCCTGCATCAACATGACGAGAAAGCCCGTGATGAACATCCACACTATGTTGATGCCCACCGTGTCATGGCCAACGGTGTCCATCACCTCGGCGAGCGTGGGGGCAACAACCGCCGCGAGGGTCAATGCCAGGAGGGGCCACTTCTGCGCTGCTTGTCGTACGAGTCCTGCGCGCGTGTGTCGTGCAAGTCGCGCAAGGTCATGGACTCAGCGGAAGACGTAAAGGCGACAGTCCTGCCTGTGGTGTGCCGTGGGGCGCCGTGTTCGTCCCGCCCTCCATCTGGAGTCATCCGGTGGCAGCCCTCTGGTCGCGCCTCGCTCAGGCGCGGAGCGATGTATCCGTGAGGACCGCGTTGAAATGGCCACCGTTGTGACCGCTGCCTCACGCGGCGATGCCGGCGGCGGGGTAGGATGGCGGTCATGGAGGGTCGATGAAACAGCGGATGCTCGGACGAAGCGGACTACAGGTGTCGGCGATGGGGCTCGGGTGCATGGGCATGTCGCAGGCCTACGGCACGCGCGACGACGCGGAATCGAAGGCGACGCTGCTGCGTGCCCTTGAACTCGGCGTCACCTTCCTCGACACCGCCGACGCCTACGGCGGCGGCGAGAACGAACGTCTCGTCGGCAGTATGATTCGCGACCGTCGCCACGAGGTCGTCCTGGCCACCAAGTTCGGCATCCTGCGCGCCGACGACGGCACACCGATCGGCGTGAACGGGTCGCCGGACTACGCGCGGGACGCCTGCGACGCCAGTCTGCAGCGGTTGGGCATCGAGCAGATCGACCTCTACTACCTGCACCGCGTCGACCCAAAGGTACCGATCGAAGATTCGGTCGGCGCGATGTCCGAACTGGTGCGCGCCGGCAAGGTGCGCCACCTCGGACTCTCCGAAGCGTCGGCCGACACGATTCGTCGTGCGCACGCGGTGCATCCGATCACCGCACTCCAGAGCGAGTACTCGCTCTGGAACCGCGAACCGGAACGCGATGTCCTGCCGACGCTGCGCGAACTCGGCATCGGCTTCGTGCCGTTCAGCCCGCTCGGGCGCGGCTTCCTCTCCGGTTCAGTCACGACGACCGAGAACCTGCCTGCCGACGATTTCCGCCGGACGCTGCCACGTTTTCAGGGCGACGACCTGCAGAAGAATCTGCAACTGGTCCGCACGCTCGACACGTTGGCGGCGAAGAAGGGCTGCACCACCAGTCAGTTGTCGCTGGCGTGGATCCTCGCCAAGGGCGACGACCTGATTCCTATTCCCGGCACGAAGCGCCGGACCTACCTCGAGAGCAACGCGGCCTCGGCCGATATCGACCTGACGGCGGCCGATGTCGCCGAACTCGACGCGGCGTTCCCGATGGGGGCGGCGTCGGGCGCGCGCTATCCAGCCAGCCTTGGTGCGATGGTCGACGCGAAACGAGAGCCGAAGTGATGCGGGCGCGGTGGGGCGGGCGGGTGGCGCTGCTGGTGGCGACGCTGGTGCTCGCCCTCACCGGCGTTGTCGTCGCGCAGCGCCGACAATTCTTCTACGGATGGGACGAGACGGTGAAGAACGCGCCGTACGACGGCCGCTTCACCTTTGCACGGGTACGCTATCGGCCCGCTCCGGGTGGCAATTGGGCGGGTGGCCGTCCGTCGTGGGTGCACGGCTATCCGCTGGCGGAGCGGAACCTGATGCAGATCATGAAAGAGGTGTCGCTGCTCGACGCGAACGTGGACCACGCCAATGTCGTCACGCTCGATGATCCGGAGTTGTTCAACTACCCGATCGCCTACATCATCGAAGTCGGGTGGTGGACGCTGACCGACCTCGAGGCAGCCGGCCTGCGCGCCTACCTGCAGAAGGGCGGCTTCCTCATCGTCGACGACTTCAAACTGCCCGGATGGCGCGGACTACCTGGCGGCGGCTGGGAGCCGTTCGAGGAGAACGTTCGGCGTGTCCTGCCTGGCGTGAAGTTCTTCGACATGGACCCGTCCGATCCGATCTTTCACAGCTTCTTCGACATCGCGTCGCTCGACGACTTCCCGCAGGCCTACACCTCCGGCAAGGCAGTGTTCCGCGGCGTCTACGAGGACAACGACCCAAAGAAGCGCCTGCTGATGATCATCAACTACAACACCGACGTGTCGCAGTACTGGGAGTGGTCGGGGCGCGGGTTTCGTCCGTTCGACGACACCAACGAGGCGTACAAGCTTGGTGTGAACTACTTGATCTACGGCCTGACGCACTGAGGTCCGGCTCAAGCCGGACCTTCGGAGTGCGTCAGACAGGTCCGGCTAAAGCCGGACACTACAGCTGCCCGCGTGATCCACGTAGTGTCCGGCTTCAGCCGGACCTTCTTGCCCGTAGTGTCCGGCTTCAGCCGGACCTTCCTTTACGTAGTGTCCGGCTTCAGCCGGACCTTCTTGCCGTTACCGGTGGTTCTCACCCTGCACTGGCACCAGCGTGATGCCGGCCGTGTCACGCGCGAGCTGCGCGGCGCGGCGGGCCTCATCCTGCAGTACCTGCTGCACGCGGTAGGCCGGTTCGCCAGGAGCCGGAGGCCGTCGGGAGTAGCGGCCATCGGCGCCCAAGTGGCGCGCCTTCACGTTGTCGCGGAACATCGACCGCAGCACGTGCAGCACCTTGGCCTTGTGGTCGGGCCGTTCCACGGGGAAGAGCAGCTCGATGCGCTTGTCGAAGTTGCGGGTCATCCAGTCGGCGCTGGCAAGGAAGGTCTCTTCCTCGCCGCCATTCAGGAACCAGTAGACCCGCGAGTGTTCGAGGGAGCGGGCGACCACCGACACCACCTCGATCGTGTCACTGTGCCCCTTCACGCCGGGACGCAGCGCGCAGATGCCGCGCACGTTCAGGCGGATGCTGACCCCCTCGCGCGATGCGGCGTACAGCGCTTCGATGACCTCATCGTCGATGAGCGAGTTCATCTTCGCCATAATCTCGGCCGGCTGCCCGGCCTCCGCACGACGCCGCTCGCGGTTGATCAGGCGCAGGACCCGTTCACGCAGCCCAGTCGGCGCCATCGTCAGCTTCTTCAGCCGCGGCGGATCGGAGTAGCCGGTGAGGGCGCTGAAGAAGGCGCTGGCGTCCTCGGCAATCGCCTGCGACGTGGTGAGCAGGCCGAAGTCGGTGTAGACGCGAGCGGTACGCTCGTTGTAATTGCCCGTGGCCAGGTGCGTATAGCGGCGCAGGCCGTACGGGGTCCGCTTGATCACCTGGCAGACCTTCGCATGCACCTTGTAGCCGCGGATGCCGTAGATGACGTGCGCGCCGGCTTCTTCGAGTGCGCGCGCCCAGCGGATGTTCCGCTCTTCGTCGAAGCGCGCGGTCAGTTCCACGACGACGGTGACCTGCTTGTTGCGCTCGGCGGCGCGGCGCAAGCTGGCGATGATCGCGGAACTCGGGCTGGCGCGGTAGAGCGTCTGCTTGATCGAGAGTACGTCGGGGTCGTCCGCCGCCTGTGCCAGGAGCGCCACGACCGGGTCGTACGACTCGTAGGGATGGTGGAGCAGGATGTCGCCCTCGTCCATGGCCGCGAACAGGTCGGCGCCGTCGAGTAGTCCGGTCGCCTGCAGCGGTGCATCGCGCAGTTCGGCGTAGCCGGGCAGGTCGCAGAGTTGCATGAACACGCGCAGGTCGAGCGGGCCGTCCACCGCGTAGACGTCGTCCTGTTCGATCTCGACCTGCTCGCACAGCAGGGAGACGAGCTCCGCTGAGGCGCTGGCCTGGATTTCCATGCGGACGACGTCGCTGATGCGGCGCCGGCGCAGCTCGCGCTCGATCCGTTCGATCTGCGTGCGGCCGCCTTCGTCATCGAAGTCGAGTTCGGCATCGCGCGAGAAGCGGATCGATGCTGCCTCGATGATGCGCTGGCCCGGGAAGAGCTGCGGCAGGTGCAGCCGGATCAAATCTTCGAGCAGCACGAACGACACGCCGTCGGCCGCCGGCACCTGCACCAACCGCTGCAGTCCGGCGGGCACCTGCACGACGGCGAAGCGGTGGCGGCTCTCGTCGGCCGCGGCCTCCAGCAGCACCGCAATGTTGAGGCTGAGCGACGACAGGCGCGGGAACGGCCGCAGCACGTCGATCGCGAGCGGCGTCAGCACCGGCAGCACCGCGTCGCGGAAGTAGGCGCCGAGCCCCGCGCGCTGCACGTCTGGCAGGGCGTCCACCGCCAGCACGCGCACGCCGTGCGTGTCGAGCTCCGGCAGCAGGTCGTGCAGGGCCAGCCGGTAGAGCCGGTCGACGAACGCGTGCGCGCGCAACCCAACGGCAGTGAGCTGGGCAAGCGGCGTCATGCCGCACAGGTCGGTGTTGGCGCGCGGGTCTTCCACCGCCTCCTTCAGGCCGGCGACCCGCACCATGAAGAACTCGTCGAGGTTCGAGGCCGCAATCGCCACGAACTTCACCCGTTCCAGCAGCGGGTTGGTGACGTCGGCGGCTTCCTCGAGCACGCGCTCGTTGAACGCCAGCCAGGAGAGCTCGCGATTGAGGAACAGCGACTGGTCGTGTGTGTGCGGCGTCACGCGCCTACTCCAGCGGCACGCACGATCAGGTCGCGGCCGAAGACTTCGGTAAAGAGGTCGGCACGCGCCGTTGCCGCAATCTGCTCCATCGTCAAGTCGCCTGCGCCCACCAGCTCGAGCACCCATGCCTTGTCGCCGCGGACCAGGCGCAGGTCCTTCACCTTCTGGAGATGTTCGGAGTCGAGCGCGTTGGCGATCCGCAGGAGGGCGGCCAGCTTGTTCACCAGCAGACGTTCGTGCAGGTCGAGTTCCATGTAGGGCAGGTGGCTGCGCTGCGGCAGGCTGCCGCGGTGATACCTTGCGACGTTGGCGACGACCGCCGTCTCGTCCATCGAGAGACCGAAGATCTGGGCCGACGCCAGCAGATACTGCGAGTGCTTGTGATGCGACCGCAGGCTGACGTGGACGCCGACGTCGTGCAGGAGGCTGGCCGTCTGCAGCAGCAGGCGGTCGCGGTGCGCGAGGCGATGCTCGTCGTGCAATTCCTCGAACAGTCGAGTGGCCAGGGCGGCGACGTGCCGGCCGTGGTCGCGGTCGTAGCGGAAGCGGTGGCCGAGCGCCTCGGCGCTGGCCAGCACCTGGTGCTCGAAGTCCTGCGCCGCCACCTGCGCCTCTGGTTCCGCGAGGTCGAGGAGCACGCCCGAGCGCAGCGAGGCATCGGAGACGATGACGCGGCGCGCGCCGGTCTCGGACAGCAGGGTGGAGAAGATCAGCATCGACGGCATCATCGTGTCGGCTTCGACCGCCGCCAGGCGCAGTCGCGTGGCCAGCGTTTCGTCGTCGAGCTTCCCGATCTCGGCCGAGAAGTCGAGCAGCGCCTGGCGCGGAATCTCGCGCGCCTGCGCGTCGCCTTCCTGCGCGTGGATGTGCGAGGCGGCCATGCGGATATCACCGCCGATGGCGACAAACTGCGTCACCCGGTGGAGCGGAATCTCGGTCCTGATTTCGTCAATGACGTTGGCGATGACGCGCTTGAGCAACGACACCTGCAGTTCGTGGCTGAAGCGGCCCAGTTCGAAGCGCTGACGGAAGCGGACCGCGCCGAGCGCGTAGACGCCGGAGCGATCGGGCTGGCCGTGGCGGAGCAGGGTAAGGTTGGTGCTGCCGCCGCCGACTTCGGCGAGCAACGTCCACGCGCCCTTCAGTGCGGGGTGGCGCTTCAGCGACTCGCGAACCGCGAGGTAGAGGAGTCGGGCCTCTTCGGCCTCGTTGATGACGTCGAACTGGATGCCGGTGCGCGAGTGCATCCGGTCGAGGAAGAGGTCGCCGTTGCGCGCCTCACGCACGGCGCTCGTGGCGACAGCCCGCACCTTGGTGACGCCGTAGCCGTCCATGATCTTGTGGAAGCCGTCGATGGCCGCAAACGCGCTATCCGCCGTCCGTGGCTTGATGACGCCAGCGCTGGAGAAGGTGTCGCGGCCGAGGAGCACGCCGCGCGACGCCTCCTCGAGCACGCGTATCCGCCGACTCGCGGCGATCTCGGCAATGACGAGACGGATCGCCGACGCGCCCATGTCGAGCACGGCCACTACCCGTGGCGAATGTGTCGTCGTGTCGGTCATGGCTGTCTAGCCTGGAAGCCTGGAGCGTTTTCCATTTCGGTGTGGTGTCCGCCTTCAGGCGGACCGCAGAAAGTCCGGCTAAAGCCGGACACTACGTACCACACCGAAACCGAAACGGCTCTAGAGCCCCTCTTTCAGGAACGCCACGAGCGGCGGCAGCGTGCGCTCGGGCGCCTCGAGGTGCGGCACGTGGCCGAGTCCGGGCAGCAGGAGCAGGCGAGCCTTGCCGTTCGGAATCGTCTCCGTGATGTACTTCATGCGCGCCTGGAAGAGCGCCGGCGTGCCGGCGAGAAAATCGTCGGCGCCGCCGAACACGAGAGTGGTCGCCGTGATGTGCGCCCAGTCATACACGACGGGGTCCGCGTAGTTCACGTTGCCGATCAGCGTCTGCACCATGGCGAGACGCGGCCAGTCGGCGCTGAGTGTCCAGCCGTAGCGGATGCGGGCGTAGGTCTCGAACGTGTCGTTCCACGCCTTCGGGTTGTGCGCAACGTAGCGCATCAGGCTGGCGCGTATCGACTGGTAGGTCTGCCCGAGTGTCTGCTTGTAGCCGTCGTCGATGCTCTGGGCGGGGCGCTCGAAGCGGCCGTCGGTGACCCCAATCGGGTTGTAGATGACCAGCCGTTCAGTCATCGCCGGATACTGGGTCGCGAAGCGCGCCGCCAGCATGCCGCCCATCGAGTGACCGACGATCATCGCCTTCTCGAGCTTGAGGCTCTTGAGCAGGGTGGCGGTGTTGCGGGCGAAGTCGTTGAAGCTGTACGGAATGATCGGCTTCGACGAGCGGCCGTAGCCCATCTGGTCCGGGATGATGACCCGGAAGCCTTCCTTGCGCAGCGCCTCGGCGACGTTCCCGAAATAGAAGCCAGCGAAGTTGTTGCCGTGCAGCAGCACGACCGTCTTGCCGTTGGGCGTCCCCTGCGGCGCCACGTCCATGTATGCCATCCGCACGTCCTGGCCGTAGGTGACCAGGTTCAGGTACGAACTCGGATACGGATACGGGCACTCGTCGCAGGTGATGCTGACCGGCTTGACGTCGGTGGGCGTCGGCACGGCGGGGGCCTGTCCAGCCTGACCCTGGGCTGCGGCCACGGCCGGACGTCCAGCGACCGCGAGAAGGGAGAGAAGGAGAACCAGCGTCTTCATCATGGACAGGGAGTTTACCGCAGCGGAGTCGCCAAACTCAGGCGGTCGGGCGCGCTGGCCCGATTCCCCTACCGGATGCGGAAGTTCGGCATCATCACCATGTCCTCGTGCCCGAGGATGGGGCAGGGAGAGAGACACAGTCCCGGGAAGGTGGAGAAGGTCACCTGCACGCGAACCGTCTCGTCCGGCAGGACGAGCACGGTGTCGGTCCAGCCCTTGTCGTAGATGCCCTCGCGCCGTTGCATAAGGGGGCAGGGATTGGCGAGTGGGTGACAGATAATCTAGACCCACATCCACAGGGAGGGACCTCGTGACGTTTCGGACGCACCTCTATGCCGCGCTCCTCGCGACGACGGCCGTCGCTGCCGGCCTGCCGATGACGGCATCGGCCCAAACCCGCCGCGAGCCTGACTGGTCCCGGTTGCAGGCCGAGACCCTGGAGCACTACCAGGCCATCCTGCGAATGGACACCAGCGATCCCCCGGGCAACGAGAAGCCGGTGGTCGACTATCTCGAGCAGGTGCTGACCCGCGAGGGCATTCCCGTCCAGCGCTTCGAGGCCGAGCCGAACCGCGTCAACCTGGTGGCGCGGCTGAAGGGCACCGGCCGTAAGCGGCCGCTGCTGCTGATGGGGCACACCGACGTGGTGACGGTCGACCCGAAGAAGTGGACGTTCCCGCCGTTCAGCGCGACGCGTGACGGCGGCTACCTCTACGGCCGCGGCGCCATCGACGACAAGTCGCACGTGGCGGCGTTCCTGATGACGATGCTGCAGTTGAAGCGGCTGAACGTGCCGCTCGATCGCGACGTCATCTTCCTGGCGGAAGCCGGCGAAGAGGGAACGACGCGCGTCGGCATCGAGTACATGGTGAAGCAGCATCTGCCGGAGATCGAGGCCGAGTTCTGCTTCGCGGAGGGCGGCACGGTGGCGCGGTCGGGCGGACGCGTGCAGTACGCGTCGATTCAGTCCGCCGAGAAGATTCCGCATGCGATCGAGCTGACGGCCACCGGCATCTCCGGGCATGGCTCGGTGCCGCTACAGACCAATGCCATCGGCCGGCTGTCGATGGCGGTTGCGGCGCTCGTCGCCTGGAAGCCGCCCATCGGGTTGAATGACACGACACGCGAGTACCTCACCCGGATGGCGCGCATGACGCCGCCCGACGACGCGGCCCGCTACCGTGCGCTGCTCACGGCGCCATCCACGGCCGCCGATGAGGCGGTCGACTTCTTCGCCCGCACGCAGCCGCGGCTGGCGTCGATGCTGCGCAGTTCGCTGTCGCCGACCATCATCCAGGGCGGCTACCGCGTGAACGTCATCCCCTCGGACGCGAAGGCGACACTCGACGTGCGCCTGTTGCCGGCGGAGGACGAAGCCGCCTTCCTCGCCGAGGTGCGCCGCGTGGTGAACGACCCGGCGGTGTCCGTCTCGTGGGCCGCGCGCGACGTGCGTCCGGCGGCACCGGCGGCTCGGCTCGACACCGAGGCCCTGAGCGCGCTGCAGACGGCGATTGCGCAGAACTACGACACGGTGCTGCTCCCGACCATGAGTACCGGCGCCACCGACATGGCCTACCTGCGCGAGAAGGGGATTCAGTGCTACGGCACAGGGCCGGCGGTGGACGTCGAGGACGGACCGAAGGGGTTCGGCGCACACAGCGACCAGGAACGGTTGCTGGAGGAGGAGCTCCACCGCTTCGTCCGGTTCTCCTGGGACGCCGTGGTGAACCTGGCTCGGGCGCGCTGAACAGGCGCTGCTGTGAGCATTGTGAAGTCGTTGTTGTGTTTCGGTGGAGCGCGCGCTACTGTCACTGTGTGTAACACCCCGCGGACGTCGTACCGCTGATGTAAAGCGGGCGACCGGGCTCCGCGCAGACTTTCTCCGTCGCCGGAACGTGTCCGGCACTTTTGCCATCGGTCTCACGTGGTCGTGCTTCCTCGGACGGAGTGCCGACTGCGCCTATGCCGCGCTCGGCGAGACTCACTGTCGTTCAATCGCCCGTCGAGACCCTGATGCGAAAACTCCGGATCGGAATCATCGACCTGCTGACCAAGGGCCCCGAAACTTCGATGTTCGCCCGTGTCATGGCCCCGAATTTCGCGAGCATCATGCCCCAGGTCGTGGCGGTGTGGTGCGAGCAGGCGGGGCACGACGTCAGCTTCATGTGCTACACCGGCTTCGAGGATCTCGAAACCGACCTGCCGAGCGACGTCGACCTGGTCTTCATCACCTCGTTCAGCGTGTCGGCGCAGCTCGCGTACGCCCTCAGCAACTGGTACCAGTCGAAGGGCGCCTGCACGGTGCTGGGCGGCCCGCATGCGCGCTGCTACCCGCAGGACGCGCAGAAGTACTTCGATTACGTGCTCGGCTTCTGCGACCAGTCGACGATCGACGACGTGCTTCGCGACTGCACGCCTCATCGTCCAGAGGGGGTGCGCCTGCAGTCGGCAAAGCAGCCCGCCGAACTGCCGGGTGTGGTCGAGCGCTGGAAGTTCATCGAGCCGATGCTGCGCAAGGCGCCGATCGTGAAGCTGGTGCCGATGATCGGCAGCCTCGGCTGCCCGTACACCTGCTCGTTCTGCATCGACTCGGAGATTCCCTATCAGCCGCTCGACTTCGAGGTCATGAAGCGCGATCTGCGCTTCATCCAGACAAAGATGAAGCGGCCGCTTGTCGGCTGGCACGATCCGAACTTCGGCGTGCGCTTCGACGACTACCTCGATGCAATCGAGGACGCTGTGCCGAACGGGTCGATCGACTTCATTGGGGAGAGCAGCCTCTCGCTCCTCACTGAGGCGCACGTCACGCGGATGAAGAAGGCCGGCTTCCGGGCCATCCTGCCAGGCGTCGAGTCGTGGTACGACATGGGCGGAAAGTCGCGCACCGGTTCGAATCAGGGGATCGACAAGGTGCGGAAGGTCGCCGATCACGTCAACATGATCCTGCGGCACATTCCGTACGTGCAGACGAACTTCGTGCTCGGCCTCGACTGCGACGAGGGGCCAGAGCCGTTCGAACTGACCAAGACGTTCGTCGACTTGTGCCCCGGGGCGTTCCCGGCCTATTCGCTGCTCACCGCCTTCGGGCAGGCAGCGCCGCTGAACCTCGAATACCAGCGGGCGGGACGCGTGTTGCCGCATCCGTTCTTCCTGCTGAACAGCCATTCGGCGATGAACGTCATCCCGAAGAACTATTCGTGGAAGCGGTTCTACGATCAGCTGATCGACATGACGCGCTACAGTTTCTCGTGGCGCGCCGTCGGTCGTCGCTTCCAGGCGAACACCGGGATTCTGCCGACCGGCTTCAACCTGCTGCGCGCCCTCTCGAACGAGGGCACGGGTCGCGTGAACTACTACACCGACCTGCGCGCCAGGCTCGATACCGACACCAGTCTGCGCGACTACCTGGAAGGGGAATCGACCGTGCTGCCGGCGCTGTATGGCGATCGGCTACGCGAGTCGATGGGGCCGTTCTACAAGCACCTGCCGGCCGGTGCGATCGAGCACGACCAGAACGCCTACTTGAAGTCGACCGTCATCGAGCTCACGCCGACGCCCGCGCCGCGGACGGTGGACGACGCGGTGGGCGTGGCGTAGGTCGCCGCGACATTTTACGACCGCCGATCGAGAACCCATCGGGTAGAATTCGCCGACGTCCGCAACGAACGACTGCGGCAGGAGGATATCGATGGGGACCGGGGTTTCTCGGCGCGACTTTTTCAAGACCGTAGGCACGGCGGCCGGCGCCGCCGGGTTGCCGGCGATGTCGGCAACCGAGCTGCTCGCACAGGGCGCACCCTCGCCGTCGGCGCTGCCTGAGGCGCCGGCCTCGCCCTTTCCAGCCTTGAATCGTCGCGCGCTCGGCTGGATGCGCTTCCTCTGGGAGAAGAGCACCACGCCCGACGACTGGAGCAGTGTCGGCATTCCTCACCCCTGGTGGGACCGCTACTCCGCGCCCGTCGTCCTCAGCTACGGGCGCTTCGACCTGTCCTACTCCGCCTACGGCATCATGATGATGGCCGACCAGACGCCGGCCTGGCGCGAGGCGTACACCCGGATGACCGACGAGATGGCGAAGCGCTATCCCACGTATTGGGGCGCCATCGACTGGCTGACGCAGATCGGCGACGACCCGAAGCGCGCGAAGTATCCGCCACAGATCATGGCGACGCTGCCACCGAATCTGCGCGGCAACTACAACCGCTACGGCTGGACGGCGAACGGCGTTGAACCGTGGGGCCTGCAGAAGGACCCGATCGGCGCTGACGGTTACCTGTTCTTCCGCGGCTGGTTCCACCTGCTGCTCGCGACCCACAAATACGTGTCTGGCAGCGACAAGTGGGCGAGTCCGTTCAAGGTGACCGGCTACGGTGACGAGGAGTTCGAATGGGACCACCACCGGCTGGCGACGCGCCTGGAGTCGCAGTATCGACAGCGTCCTGAAGGGCCGCACTGCGAGAACACGAAGATCTGGTTCTACTGCAACAGTGCGGCGGCGCTCGGGATGTACTTGTACGACCGCGTCTACAACAAGCAGACGCATCGTGCCGCGGAGAACTTCCTCGAGTACGCGAAGAAGAACTACGTGGGCGTCGGCGCCGACGGCAAGCTCGAATGGGTCACCAGTTACTTCGACCCTCAGGTGAACTTCAAACTCAATGGCCCCGCGGCCGGCGGAGCGTTGACGGCGTTTCTCGTGGCCCCGCAGGACCGGGAGTTTGCCACGTTCCTCTACGAGGCGGCGGCGAACGCCAGCGGCGTCCGGGCGCCGAATGCGCAGGTGCGGGCCAATCCGAACCTGTTGCTGATGGCGCGCGAGCTGGGCGACACGGCCGTGGCCGAGAAGCTCAAGGCGGCGGCGGAGCGGGAGAGCGACCCGCGTTTCTTCGGCAGGCAGAACGAGATGTTCGGCTGGTGGACGAGCTTTCCGACCGAAGGGCATCCCCGCGGACAGGGAAGCGCCACGATGATGGTGTCGGAGATCGGGCGGCCAGGTGACTGGATGCGGTCGCTGCAGGCGCCCTTCATGGACAAGTTCACCGCGCCAACGGTGGAAGGGGTCGACTTCCCGTCGATGGGGATCTATCAGGCGTGGAATGACGGTCCGAGCGGCACGCTCAACGTCGGCACCTACGCGGCGGCGCCAGACAAGCGCGGCGCGACCACCGCCTTCAGGGTGACCAACCTGCCGAACGCCAGTGCGGTTCGCATCACCGTGGATGGCCAGCCGTACACCCGCTTCGAGGTGACAGGAGCGACGAGCATCCGGGTCGACACGACGATCGACATGCGCCAGTTCCGGATTCAGACCGGATACCGCGGTGCGGCACAACGGGCTGACGAGCAGCCACAGCATCGGCAGGACGATCGGGCTGGTGGGGCGTCGGCCGGTCTTGCAGTGGCGTCGGCGCAGGCAGAGAGCCGAGCGAGCAGTGAGCGCCCGGTTGGACGCTCGCTGCTCTCCACCGTCGGCGTCGGTTGTTCGTGCTGTAAGGCATAGGCGGCGTCCCCGGTCGGCCTGGCGCGCAAACAGGCGCGCCTCCAGCGCCGCAGCATCCAGGCCGCCAGCAGCGGCCACATCGGCCCCGCCGCGGCGGGGCGGACGTGGCCGCTTCGTATTTCAAGCGTAGAAGTTCGCGGAGTCGTCTCATCACTCAACCGGGCCGGGAGAGAGGAGCGCCGCACGCGGAAACCCTGGCGATGTTGGGTTGGGATAAATAGCCTGTTTGAACCACACTCGGCGCGTTTGAGTTTTCTGACCTCATGGTTCCGCAGGGGCGCGGCCCGGCAGCGACGCCGCTGGCGCGTGACGGGTCCGTTCCAGGGCATCACGGGCTACGACCGGGTGGTGCGGTCGATCGTGCCGGAGTTGCGCCGGCTGGGCGTGGAGATCGAGTTGCGGGACCTGGCGAAATGGAGCCCGACGCGGCGAACGGAAAAGCTGCCTGCCGATCTGCTGACACCGCAGCGGCTGCGCCGGGCGGATCTGCACCTGCATTTCGGCATGCCGCAGCAAGTCTCCTGCTCTCCCGACTGCCCGAACGTCAACTACACCATGTTCGAGGCGGACCGTATTCCGGCGACGTGGGCGCGAGCGACGGAAAAGATCGATCTCGTCGTCGTGCCGACCGAGTCGTCGCGGCAAAGCTGGATCGCGGGCGGCGTCGCTGGAGAGAAGGTGGCGGTGTGCCCAGAGGGCGCCGACTTCGCGCTGTTTAGCCCTGGCGCGGAGCCGCTGGAATTGTGGACAGGCGACGGGCAGGCGGTGCGCGAGTTTCGGTGCCGGTTTTTGAACGTCGCGGAATTCATCAAGCGGAAGAACCTGCGCGGGCTGTTGCGCTGTTGGCTGCGCGCGACGCGGGCGGCCGACGACGCGGTGCTGGTCCTGAAGCCGGGTTTCTACACCACGGGCAGCAGAGCGCGCTACGACGAGATGGTGGTCGGGCTGGAGGACGAGGTGGGCAGGCGGTTTGCGGACGCGGCACCAATCGTCCTCTGTGAGCGGCAGCTCGATGAGGGGGAAATGCCGCGGCTGTACGCCGCCGCCTCGCACTACTGGAGCATGTCCTTCGGCGAGGGCTTCGACCTGCCGATGGTCGAGGCCGCGGGATGCGACCTGCAACTGATCGCCCCGCACCATTCCTCGTATCTTCACTACCTGCGGCCGGAGTTTGCGTTTCTCCTGCCGGTGGAGGCGGTCGAGCCGGAGATTGCCGAGGACCCGGGAATGGCGGCGTTTTTTCAAGGCAGCAAATGGTGGCGGCCGGAGGAGGCCGCGACGGTGGAGACGATCCGGGCGATCATCGACGGCACGGTTCCCCCAAAAACGTCGGCGCGCCCCAGCGTGGCGGCCGGTGGCGGTTGGGGCCGGATGGCGGAGGGGCTGGTCCGGATCGCCGAGGACTATTCGGCGCAACTGCGCGGCCGGAGGGGAAGCGCGTGAAGATTCTCTACTACACCGGGTTCTTTCGCGATGCGCTGGCGAGCGCGGAAGGTTTCGATCCGACGCTGGTGAACGGGCGCTGCGAGGTCGTGACGGACCGGACGCAGCTGGCCGAAGCGGATGCGGTGGTCTTTCACCTGCCGAACCTGCGCTCGGAAAAGTTGCCGGAGAAAAGACCGGGGCAGACCTGGGTCGCGCTCTCGGTGGAAGCGGACGCGAATTATCCGTACCAGGCCGACGAGGGCTTCATGCGCCACTTCGATGTGCGCATGGGGCTGCGGCAGGATTGCGAGATTCCGCTGACCTATTTCCGGCCGCACATGCTGTCCTCTTTCCGGTCGCCGCCGCGATGGAAATTCCGACGCGCGACCGCCGTCTATGTCGGCTCGAACCCGAAGGTGGGCCACGAGCGCGCCGACTGGTTGGGGAAACTGGCCGGCCGCCTGAAAGTGGATCGCTATGGAAAGGGGAACGGTTCCCGCCGTTTGTGGTGGGACCGTGGGCGCGAGACGAAGCTGCGGGTGATTTCGCGGTACGCCTTCCATCTGGTCTTTGAAAACGCGATCGAACGGGACTATGTCTCGGAAAAAGTCTACGACGCCCTGGCCGCCGGCACGGTACCGGTCTATCTCGGCGCGCCCAACGTGGAGGATTTTCTGCCCGCGCCGAAATGCGCCATCTTCGCGCGCGATTTTGCCAGTGCGGACGATCTGGCCGACCATCTCCTCGATGTGCGCGCGGACCGGCGTCGTTACGACGAGTACCTGCATTGGCGGCGCGAGCCCTTTGCGGAATCGTTCGAGCGGCTGGTGGAACTTAATGCGGAGCCGAGCATCGTGCGGCTTTATCGCCGACTGAACTCGGGCATCATTCCGCTACGAGCCTAAGCACCGATTCTGTTGACGCGGGAGCGGCGGGGGGCGAAGCGCCGCGCTCTCTTTCGTTCGCGGACGAGTTCGGTACGGTCTCCACTGTGGTGACCGGCGATGCCAGGACGGAATGCGACGCCGCTTATCTCGACTCGGCTTATCCGCCTTCGACCCGGATCGTACGCCAGTCGGTCAATCGCGGCGTGGCGTCGAAGACCGCATGCGCGCTGGTCGAGGACGTGCTCGGCGCGGGTGCCGTTCACGAAGCAGTTCGACACGGGGATTTGCGGATACCTGCGCGGGTAAACGCGGGGAATCGTTTCGCGCAAGTATTCCGCCGAGCAGCATCTCGGGCCGGTGGCGGGCGAACGCTTTTGATGCGCCCGCGCGATTCCGGGTAGCATGCGCGCTATGAAGTCACGCCGGCTGCTACTGCTCGGACTCATGCTTTCCGCCACTATTGCAACACCCGGGCTCTCCGGACAGCAGCCAGCGCCGGTCGCCGAGCACATCCGGACGCTGGTGGGCCGCCTCGACCTCCAGCGATACAAATCGACGATAGAGACGCTCGGCCGGTTCGGCGATCGCCGCCAGGGCACGCGCCGCAATCGGGATGCGGTGGACTGGATCGAGGCGCAGCTTAAGTCGTACGGCTGCGCCGATATCGAGCGTCTCACGTACACGTACGTCACGCGGCCGGCGTCTGCCGACCTCGCGCCGGTGAGCGGTGACAAGGGTCCGGGGCCCGGCGGATCGACCATCTACGGGCGCGGCCGCCGACCAACAGTGAACCGCGACCTGATGAGACAGCCCGACGAGAAGATTCGAGAGCTCGATCGTGAAGAGCCGGTCGACGGCGAGCGTCAGGAGGTGTACTGCACCAAGGTCGGCGCTACACGTCCTGATGAAATGTACATCGTCGGTGGTCATATGGATGGACATGGCGTCAACCAGGGTTCCAACGACGATGCGTCGGGGACGGCGCTGGTGATGGAACTCGCACGAATCTTCAGCGATCCTGGTGTCCGGACCGAGCGGTCTATCCGCTTCGCGTTGTGGAACAACGAAGAGACCGGGCTCCAGGGCGCCGCCGCCTACGTGAAGCAGCGTGGTCCGCTGCAGGGAGTCGAGAGCCCTGCCGGATCGAAGCGCTATCCGGAGCCACGCTGGCTCGGGATGATCCAGCACGACATGATGCTGTTCGATCACGGCGCGCCTGACGCCGCGGGTCATGTCAGTGCCAACCAGCGGCGCGAAGCCGACGTGAACATCGAGTTCCAGAGCACGTCGGCCATGGCCGTGGAGTCGATCGCGCTTGCCTTCGTGCTCAAGTCAGCGAACGAAGCCTACGCGACGGACTACCCGGCGACCGTGGGTCCGCACATGACGAACACGGACTCGAACGAGTTCATGGACCGCGTCGCGACGATCAGCGTCCGCGAGGCCGAGCGAGGTTCGGAGATCGGCGGCGGGTGGGATCCGCTCGGTCACACGCCTGGCGACGTCTTCACCGCGTACAAGGACGAAGACTTCCGCCTCGGCTTGAATGCGGCCCAGACGACGATGGGGGCGGTGGCGCAGCTGGTGGGCGCCAGGGTGGCGCGCTGACGATGGGGCGGCCGTTCTGGACTAACAGCGTGGCGCTGGGCGACGTGGCGCCGGATGAGCAGGGCGCGGGATTTGATACCGCGCCACGGGGACGCGCGCGAACGCGACGGCCTGGGGGATATTCAGCGCGGGCTACCTGATGCCCGGCGTTCCGACCTGCGGAACGCGGCGCAATCTCACGCGCCTTGTGTCAATCGCCTGACCGCCAGGACCCACACTCGCGCCGACCGTCGGCATCCGGGGCATCGGATAAACTAGGCGGATCATGACGTCTGGTGGGGCGAGTTCGAGGGGTGAGCGGTGAGAGGCAATCGTCTGGTTCGCGCTGTCCGTGTGGTCTATCGGCTCGGGATCGTTCTCCTGGCAGCGTCCCCGACGACGTCATCCGCGTTCGGTGCACCCTCCCCTTCAGCTTCCGGATTCCAGCGTGCGCCACCGGCGGCGCCCCGTTCGACCGGCGACCGACCGTCGTCACCCGTCCCCCCGGCGATCATCACGCGCGACGAGCGCGGGCAGGCGACGGTCCGCGCCACTCGCCTCGATCACCCTCTGAAGATCGACGGTCGCCTCGACGAGGCCGCCTACAGTGCCGTGCTGTCGATCGACGGATTCATCCAGAACTTGCCTCGTGAAGGGCAGCCGTCGACGGAGCGCACTGAGGCCTGGGTGTTCTACGACGAGAACAATATCTACGTCTGCGGACGCCTGTGGGAGTCGGCGCCGCCCAGCAAGTGGACGGCGAATGAAATGCGCCGCGACACCTCACAACTCCGCCAGAACGACAACTTCGGCATCGTCCTCGACACGTTTCACGACCGGCGCAACGGCTTCAAGTTCTACACGAATCCGCTTGGCGCGCGTGCCGACCAGGTCATCACCGACGAGGGAAACCCCAACGCCGACTGGAACCCGGTGTGGGACGTGAAGACGGGGCGGTTCGAGGGCGGATGGACCGTCGAGATGGCGATTCCATTCAAATCGATTCGCTATCATTCGGGGCCCGATCAAGTGTGGGGCCTGCAGATCCGACGGTCGATCCGCCGGAAGAACGAATGGACGTTTCTCACGGCGCTGCCCTCGTCACTCGGCGGGTCCTCGGCGGACTTCCGCGTGTCGCTGGCGGCCGACCTCGTCGGGCTCGACCTGCCGCCGGCCAGCAGGAACATCGAAATCAAGCCGTACGCCATTTCGACCGTGACGACCGACCGCGTGCGGACGCCTGCGCTGCTCGACGAGTTGACGGGCGCTGTGGGAGGCGACCTGAAATACGGTGTCACGGCGAACCTCACTGCGGACCTGACCTACAACACCGACTTCGCGCAAGTCGAAGTGGACGAGCAACAGGTGAATCTCACGCGCTTCAATCTGGTCTTCCCGGAGAAGCGCGAGTTCTTTCTCGAGGGGCGCGGGCTCTTTGATTTCGCGCGCGGGTCGGGAGCCGGCGGCGGCAATAACTCGGGCAGCAATGTCACGCCAACGCTCTTCTACAGCCGGCGGATCGGTCTCAACAAGGGACGCCCGATTCCGATCGATCTTGGCGGTCGCCTGACCGGGAAGGCTGGAGGCTTCGGGCTGGGTGTCATGAACATTCAGGCGGGCGACGAGGCGACGACCGCGACACCTGGCACCAACTTCACGGTGATCCGCGTCAAGCGCGACGTCCTCAAACGGAGCAGCGTCGGAGCGTTGTTCTCGAACCGGTCCAACGCGTCAGTCGGGCAGGGCGCGAGTCAGACCTACGGCATGGACGGCACCTTCTCGTTCCTCCAGGATTTCAACCTCACAGGCTACTACGCCCGCACGAAGTTGCCGGGTGTGAGCAGCGACGATGCGAGCTATCAGGGGCGGTTCGATTACAGCGCGGATCGCTATGGCGCGCGGGTCGACTACCTCGTGGTTGGCGACAACTTCGTGCCGGATGTGGGTTTCATCAAGCGCGACAACTTCAAGCGCACGTTTGGCACGGTCCGCTACAGCCCGCGCGTGCGGCGCATCGCCTCGCTCCGGCAGTTGACGTGGGAGGCCAGTGGCGAATACTTCGTCAACGGCGCCGGTCGGCAGGAATCGCGGCAACAGGCCGGGACGTTCACCGCCGAGCGCGAAAACAGCGACCTCGTGAAGGTGGAGTTCGACGCCAACTACGAACTGCTGGTGAAACCGTTCGCCATTGCACGAGGTGTGACCATCCCTGTGGGTGGCTACGACTTCTCGAACGTGACCACCAGCTACACCTTTGGCCAGCAACGGCGCATGTCGGGGGCCGTGGCGCTGCAGGCCGGACACTTCTACGACGGGACCATCACGGCATTGAATATCTCGTCGGCGCGCGTCGGGGTGACCACGCACCTGTCGCTCGAGCCGTCGATATCCCTGAATCACGTCGACCTGCCGGCCGGTCAGTTCACGTCGCGACTGTACCGGACACGCGCCGACTACGGCTTCACTCCGCAGATGTTCGTGAGCGGGCTGTTGCAGTACAGCTCCAGCGACCAGACCGTCAGTAGCAACCTTCGCTTCCGGTGGGAGTATCGCCCTGGCAGCGAGTTCTTCGCTGTCTATGCGGACGAACACGCCACGGCGGCGTCCGCGACGGCGGCGCTGAGAAACCGGTCGTTCGCGCTGAAGGCCACGCGACTGCTCCAGTTCTGACGGCGCGCCTCGGTCAACGCTTCCACGTCGAGCGAGCCTGACACGCACCGTCCAGGGATGGCGGGTTGTGGGCCCTGCGCATCACACATCCATTTCTCGCGCCGCCAATTCCTCGTGGGTGCGCCGGCGCATGCGCTCGAGAATGTTCGGCAAGTCGGAGTGCGGACCGAAGAACTTCGCGAAGTAGGCGTCGTACTCGCGGTTGACCCGAGCGACCGTGCTCGACAGCGAGTCGTAGTCGGTCCAGACGATGTATTCGTGGTACGGGACCAGTGCTCTGCAGGGGACGTCTTCGGAGACCACGACGACACCCGAGAGCAGGGCTGGCAGGAGACGCAGTTCTTCCAACGTGTGGTGGTGACCCGTCTGGTGGACGTTGACCAAGATTCGGGTTCCGAGCAGCAGTTCGCGCAAGTGGTCGCCCCAGCACTCGGTGACATTTCGGCATCGTGGCGTGAGCGCCGGCAGCCGGTCCGCACGAGCCCATGCCCAGAGCCTGCCGATGAGCTCAACGGGCGAGCGCTCCGCTCGGCGCGCCGTCGCAAGGCTCTCGCGCGCTCGACTGCGTCTGGGCTCACGCGGCCTGAGGAACATCGTCACCAGCGGGTGCTCGTCGCGAGGCGGTGCGCTGTAGGGAAACAAGAGCGGGGGCACGTACGTGAGCTTTTCGGCGATGTCGGCGAACTGTCCGGAGTCCCGGACGTTGTGAATATTTGGGAGGCTGTAGTCGACCACCAGGTCGGCGTCGTCGAAGCGGTGGGGGTGCTCCACGCGAACCAGGTAGTGACCCCCGTCCGGTGAAGGCACCGTCCCTGGTCGAAAGCCGACAGAGTCCCGTCCCCCTGCCATGACCAGTGTGTGCTCGAGTTGTAGCGACGCGCGCACGTGACTCAGCCGCGGATGTAGCGCCAGGGTCTCCTCGACGTAGCGCCGGTAGTCATCGACGTAATACGGGTAGTCGCCGATCAGCATCTTGAATCGTACCGGGATCATCGGAGGGCGAACGCATTGAGTCTGGCTACGGCCTTGGTCGGAATGGTGGAGGAGTCCGGTCTCCGGGCAGCGGCGCTGCGACTACAGGGAGTTGAGGAAGTTGACCAGGTCGTCCTTGTCTTGCCTGGTCAGGTTGATGCTGAAGCGGTTGTTGTAGAAGTTGACGACGTCCCAGATTGTGTCGGCGTTGCCACCATGGAAGTAGGGCGCGCGAGCCGCCAGTCCACGCAGACGCGGCACCTTGAACTTGCCCAGATCCTTGCACTGGCCCGTGATGAGCGCCTGGCCAGGGTCGGACGTCTTGAATTCGTCGTAGCTCTTTCCGTTGACCGTCACCCGGTTGCGAAAGAACGGGATCGCGTCCACCGGGCAGAGGAACGAGAAGAGCGGCTGGTCATGGCTTGCCGGCAGGAGGTTCGACGTGCCCTGGCGACTCAACGCGTCCACCACGCTGTTGTCGCCGATGCCCAGATGGCGCGGACCTGGAACGACGTCCTGCCCCATGTTCAGTCCGTTATGGCAGGTACCGCACGTCGCCTGAAACGGGACGCCAGCGGGGTCGGCCGGCGGGCCGAGGAGGTCGTTGAAGCCGGCCACACCAGTCATCATGAACTGGCGCCTGTTGAAGATTGTCTGGCCTCGATTGATCGAGGCCTGACCGGCCTTCGCTGAAGGGGCCCAGGCGTTGAAGATGTCGAAGGGGAAGACGGCGAAGCCTGGAAGCCCACCGAGGCCGGCGCTCACGAAGGGATCGCCGAAGGGATTGCCGCCGATGGCCGGGTTCGCCAGGTTGACGGCCCCACCGACGGCGCCGTTGGCGGTGAGGGTCCCGCCCTTCACGTGCGAGGCCTGCGCCGTGCGCAGACGCAACTCGAACGCCACGCCGCTGTCGATCATCGCCTGGGACGGCACCTGCGCGGCTTGCGCATGTCCGAGCGTGGCGTCTACGAACTGCTGCGCCAGGCTCGGCTCACGCTCGTCCCACATGAGCGCCCCCTGGGTGATGGCGGGTTCGTCAAAGGTGAACGGAATACCGTCGGGACCGAAGTCTGGCCCGAAGACACCGATCGCCGGGTTCAGCATCAGGTTCGTGGAGGCGAGGACCCGGCGATACATCGACAGCACGTCGACCCCGTCGATGGGCTGGCGCGCGCAGCCGTGGGGGTCGCGCAACAGGCGAACCTTGAAGTCGGCGCCGGTCGGCACACCGAGCGCGATGCGGATGTTGCCCTTCTTCAGCAACTGGCTCGACGCGGCTGCTCTGGCGTCCAGGTTGTTGGCCGGTTCCACATCGCAGTTGGTCCCGTCCACCGGTGCGAACAGCGGGTCCAATCCCCGTGTGTTGTCGAAGATCGCCTGTGCCGAGGATGGCGTCATCGCCCACCCGGCCTGCGGCTGGTGACAGGTGAAGCAGCTGCGACCGTTGGTGCCGAGGGCCGCGAAGAACCCGTTACCTGCCGTGGTGAACGGTCCTTCCACCTGGTGGGACGCCAGTAACCCGTAGTCGTCTCTCGTAGACAGGTTCTGCGGGATCACCTTCGGGATGTCGCCGCGCAGGATTGTCCTGACGATCGGGGCGCGGCGGTAATAGCCTGCGACACGCGTGAACCACGCCGACGCCTGATACCGCGGCGCCGCCTCGATCGAACTCACGAGACCTGGCACGACCATCGCTGCGAGTAACGCGACAGCACCCACTGAAAACACTCGTTGTGACAATTGCTTACTCATTGATGGAGTTCCAAGGGCGGTCTCAACCGGTCGCCGCAACAGCACGGCAACGGCGGCCTGATGGTGTCATTCATTTCAGTGGCTGTCGATGTCGCGAGTGACGCTCCAGGGCGACCAAGGAGTGGCCGCGTGTTGAAGCGTCTGTCGCAAGGCCGCTGAATGGCGATGGTGCAGGCGACACGGTGCGAGAGGCGCGCAACGGCCGGAAGTGATCAACGCTTGTACAATATGGCCCTATGAGCTTCTGCGATCACTGTGACGGCCAACGCTTCGATAGATCTCGGTTGCTCAGGATCCTGCGGCGGCACCTGCGCGAGTGCGCTCCGGCAGTTGGAGGCGCTGAGGCGTTGACGAAGGCGATCGAGGCGATTCGCGTGCTCGACATTCCGCACCTCGACCGATTCGAGGATGTTGGAGATGAAGAGGTCGTCCACTAACCATCAGCAGTCGGCGGAGCAGGGCGGACAGACCAGCACACTGCGACGGCAGAAATCGAAGGAAAGCGACCTGGTGGACGGCCGCTGGCGGGCACCAGTCGTTCTCTTAATCTGCGTGGTGAAGGTTCGATTCCTTCTTGGTCGTTGGAGGTGCCCAGCGGGGAAGTGGGGGCCGACGTCATGTGACGTCGCATCTGCCGACGCCCAAAAGGCAGGGCATCGCCAACCGAGTGTGCCCGCTGTGTGCCTATGGCCTGACCTGCGATTGTCATTGAGGCTGACAATCGCGGTATTTGCTGAGTGTTTCTGGTGACCCGGGTGGGGATCGAACCCACGACCCTCTGATTAAAAGTCAGATGCTCTACCACTGAGCTACCAGGTCGAAGAGGGAACGGCCATTTTACTACGTGCGCGCGGGCGTTCGGCCGTACATCGCAACTTTCGGGCGGTCGGTCCGGCTAAAGCCGGACACTACGGCAGGCAGATGCGCCACACCCGGTCGGGCCCCATTTAGATGATCTTCTTGCCGAGTACTGACAGCGCCAGTTCCGCGCCGAGATCCGCTGTGCTGTTGCGAATGTCGAGCGTCGGGTTTACCTCCACGAGGTCGAGCGCGAGCAGGCGTCCCGAGTCGGCCACGATCTCCATCACCATGTGCGCCTCGCGGTAATCGAGGCCGCCCTTGACCGGCGTCCCCACCCCAGGCGCAATCGCCGGATCGCACGCGTCCAGGTCGAACGACACGTGAATACCCGCGGTGCCGGCGCTCGCCAGCGCTACCGCCTGCTCGGACACGATGGCGATCCCCTGACGGTCGATGTCCTTCATCGTGAAGACATGCACGCCGGAAGCGCGCACGATCTCCTTCTCGCGATCATCGAGATTGCGGATGCCGATGAGCACCACATGCTCGGGCCGCACCGTGGGAAAGAACCCGCCAATGCTCGCGAGTTCGTGCGGTTCGTCGCCCAGCAGCGCCGCCAGCGGCATGCCGTGCACGTTGCCGCTCGGCGAACTCGACGGCGTGTTCATATCGCCGTGCGCGTCGACCCAGATGAGCCCCACGGGGAGACGGTGCGCTTCTCGCGCGAACGCCGCGGTCGCCGACACCGACCCGGCAGCCACGCTGTGGTCGCCACCAATCACGATAGGCACGGCACCGTTCCTGAGCGCGTCGAGCGACGTGTCGAATAGCGCGGAACAGACGTGCGCAATCTCGTCGATGTAGCGCTTGTGCGCGTGCTGTGGCTCGAGCGTCTCGCGGATGCGCACCGGCAGGTTGCCTGCATCGCGCACGGTGTAGCCGAGCGCGGCGATCTGCTCGCTGAGTCCGGCGATCCGCAGCGCCGACGGTCCCATGTCGACGCCGCGTCTGCCACCGCCAAGGTCGAGCGGCACGCCGATGATGTGGACGGTTCGGGGCATGAGGGGCCTCATCACACGGTCCGGCTGAAGCCGGACACTACACTGGCCACGGGCCGACCTGAAGGTCGGCAGCTACGTCCTGTTACCGCGCTTTCATCGTGATCGACACGCCCTCACCTGACGGCGTGACGATGGAACTGAACATGCGCGGGTCGGTGCGGATGGCCGTCAGGAAGTCGGACATCTCGCTCGGCTTATTCACGACGTTGTGCGCGAGGAGCCGCCCACGCGGCGGCAGTCGCGGAAACATCATGTCGAGGAACTTCTTGTCGTCGCGCTTCCACGCGTCGAGGAACACGAAGTCGAACTCGCCGGGCTGCCGCAGGCCAAGCCCGCTCCAGATCGCTGAGTAGCCGTGGGCGTCGCCGTTTTCACGCGCACGCGTCGCACCCTGCTGCGCGTAGGCGGGAACGACCAGCAGTGCGAGCGCGAAGGCGAGGGTTACGAGACGGACGAAGCGAGCCATGCGGAGACCTGCCTGGCGGTCGTGCGCGCGTCCGCGACGCAGTCGGGAATGCCGACGCCGCGGAAGCCGCTGCCCGTGATGAAGAGGCCTGGATGTGCGCGGAGGTCCTGCGAGATAGCGGCGACGCGATCGAGATGACCGACCTCGTGCTGGGCATTGGCGTTCTCCCAGCGGTAGACGCGGGTGAAGATCGGATCGCCCTGGATGCCGATGAGCGGACGCATCGCGGCGAGCGCGGTGGCCACCAGTTCCGCATCGGTCTTCTCGAGCGCCTTCGGGTCGCGGGCGCCGCCGAAGAAGGCACGCAGCAGTACCTTGCCCTCGGGCGCGCGCCCCGGCCACTTGGACGACAGCCACGTGCCGGCCATGATGCCGGTCTTCTCGATCTTCGGCACAACCCAGCCAGAGCCGTTCAGCGGATGCGACACCGCCTCGCGGTTGAAGGCCATCGCGACGGTGGCTGCTGACGCATACGGGATCTCGCCGCAGCGCTGCGCGACAATCGGCGCGACCGCGCGAAGCGTGGTCGCCGAGACGAACGCCGGTGTGGCGGCCACGACCGTGCGCGCCGAGAATCGCTCGCCGCTGGCGGTCTCGACCCGGTAGAGCGCGCCGTCGAACGAGACCGACGTCACCCTCGTGTTCTTGCGGATCGAGTCGGCCGGCAGCGCCTGCTCGAGCGCGGTAATCATCTCGCCCAGTCCGCCTGGCAGCGACTTGAAGGCGCCGTCCTTGGACGGCGCATGCCGCGGCTGCGAGCGGAATGCGCGCAACAGGCTGCCGAAGCGCTGCTCGGTTTCAGTGAAACGCGGGAAGAGCGCACGAATCGACAGCCGATCGACGTCGCCGGCGTGGATGCCGGCCAGCAGCGGCTCGGCGAGGTAGTCGACCGCTTCGTTGCCGAAGCGGCGCCGCATGAACGAGCCGATCGACTCGTCGCCCGTCTCGGTGCGCTTCGGGATGAACATCTCCATCCCCATGCGCAGCTTGCCCGGCCACGTGAACAGACCGGTCTTGATAAACGGTCCCCATCGGGTCGGGATGCCCATCACCGACGCGGCCGGCAGGGCGTGCAGCCGGCCGGCCCGCTGGACGTAGGCCAGTCGCGGCAGCTTGGTCGGGACGAGGCGCGTGCCGAGCCCCAGTTCTTGGCACAGCTTGATGCCGTCCTGCTTCTGAATGAGCAGGGCGTCGGGCCCGCCGTCGATGGTGAAGCCATCCACCTCTTCGCTGAAGACCACGCCGCCGACGCGGGCACCAGCCTCGAGCAAGAGGAAGGGGATCTTCTGCTGCTGGAGTTCGAAGGCGGTTGCCAGGCCGGCAATGCCGCCTCCAAGGATGAGAACCTGGGGGGATGCGCTCACGGCCCGATCATAGCCGGTCGAGCACGAGCGATTCGAGCCGGCGCACAAAGACCGGCGAATCGTTTAGTGACGCGGTGCGCCGAAGCTCCGCGCTCAGTTGCGCATCTCGATGGCCACCGGGATGGAGGGCCCGAGCCGCGCCTGGAGCGCGGCTCCCTGGGCCCTTGTGAGATCGGTGAGCGGCGCACGTCCGCCGTTCGCCGCGTAGTTGTGCCGCATCTCCGCGGCAAGTTCGGGAGAGGGCGGAGGGCCGCCGCGCACCAGCGTCAGGTACTCCGGCATCTCGTCCAGCGAGGACGGGGTGCCGTGCGCCATCAGCAGGACGCCGGTGGTCATTGCGCGGTGCGCTGGTGCACGTACCTCGCGAGCGCCTGGACGTTCTCGAGCGGCGTCGGCGGCAGGATGCCGTGACCGAGGTTGAAGATGTGACCCGGCCGGCCGGCCGCGCGCGCCAGCACATCGTCGACGCCGGCCAGCAGGCGGTCGGGCGGACCGAGCAGGAGCGTCGGGTCGAGGTTGCCCTGAATCGCACGGTCGTGACCGATGCGCTCCCACGCTTCGTCGAGCGGCGTGCGCCAGTCGGCGCCGATGACGTCGCCGCCGGCCTCACGCATTTCCTTCAGGATCGACCAGGTGCCGACACCGAAGTGAATGGTTGGGACAGTGGACGCCGCGCCGACGATCTCGAAGATGCGCTTCGTGTGGGGCAGGATGAACTCGCGGTAGTCGGCCGCATTCAGCGCGCCCACCCAGGAGTCGAACACCTGCACCGCATCGACACCGGCCTCGATCTGGGCGACGAGGTAGTTGCCGATCTGCTCGGCGAACAGCGCGCAGAGCTTGTGCCACGACGCGGGATGGCCATACATGATGGCCTTGGTCTTCGCGAAGTTGTTCGAATGGCCGCCCTCGATAGCGTAGGACGCCAGCGTGAAGGGCGCGCCCGCGAAGCCGATGAGCGGCATCCTGCCGTTCAGTTCGACCTGGATTTGCCGGATCGCCTGCAGCACGTGCGCGAGCGACTCGCGCGATTCGAAGGGGCGGAGCCGGTCGATGTCGGCGTCGCCGTCGATCGGATTCTCGATCTGCGGCCCTTCGCCCTTGATGAAGTCGAACTGGATGCCCATGGGCGCGAGCGGCAGCAGCAGGTCCGAGAAGACGATGGCGGCGTCGAGCTCGATCGCATTCACAGGCTGCATCGTGACCTCGGTGGCGAGGTCAGGGATACGGCAGAGATCGAGCAGGGAATAGCGCTGCCGAAGCTCGCGGTAGATCGACATGTACCGGCCGGCCTGGCGCATGAACCAGAGCGGCGTGGCATCGACGGGTTGGCGGCGGCAGGCGCGGATGAAGCGGAAGTCTTCGCGGTTCAGTGTGTCACCTTGAGCAGGGTGTGGGAGAGCCCGACCAGGTCCTCGAGCCAGAGCGGCTTGAACCGCAACTCAGCGCCGAGTTGCTTCAGTTCGGCCGAGATGGCGTCGGCGAGGAAGTAGTCACCACTGACGATGGCGACTGGTACCTGGGCATGGCTATCCTTGGCCCTGAGTCGTTTGAGGAAATCCAGTCCGTCAATTCGCGGCATTCGCAAATCGAGGATGATGGCGTCGGGACGGTGTTTCGTCGCTTCGGCAAGCCCGGACTCGGCACTAACGGTCGTTCGAACGGTAAACCCTTCCAGTCGAAGCATTCTGGCGAACGTCTGCGTGACCGCCTCGTCATCGTCGACAATCCGAATGGATTCGGAGACCAGTTTGGGGGCCGACATCGAAAATGATTGTAACCTGCGGCTTCCGATGAGAAGGTGTGGAGGCTGACGAGCTTGAGAAGCTCCGTCTTACGATTCTGAGTTTCCTGCCGTCAGCATCCAAATACTTGGAGGCGCTAGGTGAGCCCGATTCTGGTGCGGCCTGTCCGCGAACAACTTGAGCACGACCGCATTATCCGGCTGTTGCAGAGCAAGAGCCGGCGCAAATACGACGCAGGGATGAACCCCGGCGCTGAGCAGAACGTTCCGGTCGTGATGGGGATCAACGCCCTCTATCCCGACCTGGTGCTGCATTCTCAGGAGCGTGGGCGACGTCTCGAAGTCATCGTCGAAGTCGAAACCGGCGAGTCGGTGAACCACCTCGAGGCGCTGGCCCAGTGGACGCACTTCTCGAGGGTGAAAGCCGCCTTTCATCTCTATGTCCCGTCGGGGATGATCGATGTCGCACGCCGGTTGTGCGAAGACAACCATGTTGTGGTGCACGAGGTGTGGAGTTACCACACCATCGGCGACGATGTGCGGTTCACGTTGATCGACCGCTCGGAGGAACTCCCGGTGTATGGCCCTCCCACCCGTCGTGCCGATGAGCCGACGGTCAAGGTGGCCGTGAAAGCGCCGGTCAAGAGCGTGGTAAAGGCGCCGACCCCGGTCGTCGCCAAGCCGGTCAAAGCCGTAAAGCCGGTCAAATCCGTCAAGGCCGTCAAGGCCGTCAAGCCGGTGAGGGCTGCCAGTCCGGCAAAGAAGAAGGTCGTCAGGGCGGCTCCGGCGCCGGCGAAGCGTCCCACCGTCAAGAAGAAGGCCGCCCCCGTGGCGAAGCGTCCGACGGTCAAGCCCAAGCGCCCTGTGGCGCCGGTCAAGAAGAAGGCCGCAACGTTGCGGCGTGCGACGGCGGCGCCTCCGAAAAAGAAGGCTGCCCGGCCGACGAAGCGCAAGTAAGCCGTGCCAGTTGTCCGCTTTTCCCGCGACAAGCGGGGTTACGAGTACGTTTACCTCGTCCACACCACGACCCGGCGCGGCAAGCCGGGTCGTACTCGGGTCCTCTACTGGTACCGCACGCCTCCAGGCATCCGCATCGGACGCAAGCCCTTCGACGAAGAAGTTCAGCGCACGGTGGAGCAGCAGAACCCCGGCGTGACGTTTGACTGGCCATCCATCATCACGGCGGAGATGCCTCCGCCCGACATGACCGATTTCTGGCGTGAACGTCGACGTTTGGAGAAGGCTGCTCGCCAGGAGCGTCGCGCCGCGGAAGCCGAGGAGTCGGGTGACGTGCCCGAGTCGGAGGCGCCCGAGCCGATGGAGACGCTGCTGACCGGCCCGCGGGCCGATGTGGCCGAGTCCGAGCCGGAACTGCCAGCCGAGTCATCGACCGTCGCGGCCACAGCGGAGCCGGTCGCCGATGGTGCCGAGGGGGGGGCACAGGCCAGTCCCGCCCAGAAGAAGCGTCGCCGCAGGCGCGGTGGCCGGCGGCGGAAGGGCGCTGCCGGTGCTGCGGACAGCGGCGAGTCGGAGCAGTCTGGGGTCGACGCCGGTGGGTCTGGCGACGACGAATCCGAGCCGGCTGCCGACGACCCGTCCGAATAGCCAGGCTCAGCGTCTGATGGGAGTAGCCACACCATAAAGGCGTGGCATAATCCACAAGTTATGACGCTGAAATTGAATGGGCTCTGGTCGTCGGCGCTGGTTGTCCTCCTCGCCGTCGGCTTGTCCGCGCAGGCACCGGCGCGTCCAGCCACGCCCCCAGACCAGAATCAGACGCCAACCTTCCGAGTCCAGATCGACGCCGTCACCATGGACGTGGTGACGAAAGACGATCAGGGTCGCTTCATCCCCGACCTGAAGCGCGAGGAGTTCGAGGTCTACGAGGACGGCATCAAACAGGACATCTCGTCGATGACGCTCAGCCACGGCGGGCGCGTCGCGAACCTGCTCGAGGCGCCGCCGCCGCCGCCGCCCGAAGGGATCATCCTCCCGCCCGTGCGCCGCGTGCAGGACACGTCGGGCCGCATCTTCCTCTTCTTTGTCGACGACCTGCACATGCAGTTCCAGAACACCGGACGCGTGCGGGATCTGTTCAAGCGCATCGGCAAGAACCTCATCCACGATGGCGACCTGTTCGGCATTGTCTCGAGTGGCCCGTCGTCGATCTCCATCGACATGACCTACGACCGGCGCCGGCTCGACGAAGCGGTCAACAAGATGACCGGTGGCGGGCTGAAACCGAGCGAAATCATCAATCAAGGTAATGGCAGCGGCGGCCCCACGGAACTGCGCTACCAGGCGCACGTGGCGTTCTCGACCATGCAGGAAGCGCTCGAGAACCTGGAGAAGGTGCACAACCGTCGCAAGGCGTTGATCTGGGTGAGTGAAGGCTACGACTTCAATCCGTTCCAGGAATCGCGTCTCGGCCTGCGGTCTGGCGACTCGCCGTTCATGCAGAACCAGGGGAACGTGATGATGAACACGCGCGACAACGGCGACGGTACGTCGTCGACCGCGCCGGACTCGATGACCAAGTATCAGCAGCAGTCCGAAACCTTCAGCGATTCCGAGCTGGCGTTCGAGCTGGGCGAGATCACGCGTTCGGCGAATCGTGCGAACACCACCATCTACACCATCGACCCGCGCGGCCTGGTGGCTGGGTCGGACATCGACGAGCAGGTGGACCCGGCCGAGTGGGGGAACTACGTGCGGAAGTCGCAGGACAGCCTGCGCGTGCTCGCGGAAGAGACGGGTGGCCTTGCCGTCGTCAACATGAACGACTTCGACAAGGCCCTGAAGAACATCGACGCGGCCAGCAGCGACTACTACGTGCTGGGTTACTACTCGAGCAATACCGACGCGACGCGTCGCCGCCGCCGCATCGAGGTCAAGGTCACGCGCAAGGACGTGAACGTCTTCTCGCGGAAGGAATACGTGCTGCGGGCGCCTAAGCCCGCCGCGCCGTCCGCGGCGACGAAGCCGCAGTAGCCGGCGTCGTCCGGACCGCTTTCGCCATCCGCGCCACTCCACGGCCGGGCAGGCTGAGAGGTGTTGCAGCCGCCTCCATCCGCTCGGCCGCCTCGTTCAGATAGAACTCGTCGATGTCCGAGCCGACGAAGTTCACCCCCAGCCTGGCGCAGGCCACCGCCGTGCTACCCAGCCCGGTAAACGGATCCATCACCGTTTCGATCTTCGATACCCCGTGCAGGCGGATGCACTGCTCGGGCAGCTTCGCCGGGAAGGTGGCCGGGTGCGGCCGGTCCTTGTCGCGCCGCTGGATCGTCTCGTACGGGATGAACCAGGTGTTGCCGCGGCAGCGGATGCCTGACGCGCCGGCGCCCCAGCGGCTGATGTTCGACTGATCCTGATAGGGCACGCCGACCGCGAGGCGGTCGAGTCGCGTCGTGGCGTGGTGCGTGAAGTGGAAGATAAACTCGTGGCAGTCGTTCAGGTAGCGCTCGCTATTGATCGGCTTGTAGTGTCCGACTGCCAGATCGCGCGTGATACCTGACGCGACGCTGGTGGATGCCTGATCGATGGCCACCGACTTGACCCAGTGAATGATGTTCTGCAGTCGAAGGTGCGGTCGCGCCGCCTGCGCCACGTCGAGCGCCGTCCACGGGTCCGAGGGGCGCGTTCCGACGTTCAGGAAAAGCGAACCGTCCGGCTTCAGCACCCTGGCGGCTCCGGCCACCCACTCGGACGTCCAGCGCAGGTATTCATCCTGATCGAGCGTGTCCGCATAGGTGTTGTAGCGAATCCCCATGTTGTAGGGCGGTGACGTCACCATGACGTCGACGCTGGCCTCAGGGAGCGCGCGGAACAGGTCGCGGCAGTCCGCCAGATAAAACCGGCCCTCGGCGTTGCTATGTGTACGTACGACTTTGTGTGGGTTCACGTTGGTGCCCATTCGTTCGAGGAAAGTGTCGACTGTCTGGCGGATTGTACGTAGCGGCGGAGAAAAGTACAAGTGGCAAGCGAACCGGGCCAGCCGCGCTCGCCCGACGGGGCGGGGAGGCGGCCTGACGGCTCGGCGTGTCGTGCCTACGAGGCTTTGTGCAGGGCGACCGGCGCCGCGAGGCCGCTGGACGGCACGGTGTGGTTTCGCCGGTGGCCGTGGCTCGCGCAGCCCTTGCCCTTCTCTTCCACGTAAGAGATCTCGCGGCTGGTGGCAAGTTCACGGTAGCGTCCGACAATGCACCCGCAGGTCAGTGTCGTGAATCCGAGCAGTCGAACCAAACTCATGGCGCCCTCGCAGGTCGCGGCGTCGCTCCGCGCTCAATCCCGGCGTTGCGCCGGTCTCGTCGATCTCGCAACAGCAATCCGCGTACCCATGAGGTCGACGCATGTGCTGTCCGTGTATCAGCAGGATTATCGGCGCAATCAACGAGCGGGCATCGGACGCAGCAGGCCGAAATGTTTGCGGATGGTGTCGGTGATCCGACGCATTGGATTGGAGTCGCGCAATAATTCCGTCCGTGAGTAAAACCTTCACGGCTCGCGTGCAGACCGCTGGCGACCACTGGTTGGAATTCCGCGATCCTGTGCTGGTGCTGCAGGCGGACACACCCGACGCCGTGCACCGGACGCTCGTCGACGTCGAGCATCTGACGCGCGACCGCGGGCTGCACGCCGTCGGCTTCGTCACCTACGAAGCGGGGGCGGCCTACGGCCTGCCGGTATCCGCCAGTCCAGGCGACCTGCCTCTGGCCTGGTTCGCGCTGTGCGAGCCCTCAGGTGTCCTCCGCATTGAGCGCCAGAAGAGGACAGCGGACTACAGAATCGGGACACTGGCGCCGTCCGTCGAACGGGGGCAGTTCGCCGAGGCGTTCGCCCGCATCCGGCATCATCTCGCCGACGGCAACAGCTACCAGGCGAACTACACGTTCAAGCTGAGCGGCGCCTTCGACGGCGATGCCGCCTCCTTCTTCGCCGACCTGTGCGACGCGCAGCGCGGCCAGCACGCCGCCTTCATCGACCTCGGACGGTTCGTGATCTGCTCGGCGTCGCCGGAACTCTTCTTCGAGATTCAGGGGCTCGACATCGTCGCGCGGCCGATGAAGGGGACGGCCCGCCGCGGTCGCACGCTCGACGACGACCGGGCCGCCGGCCTGCAGTTGGCGACCTCGGCGAAGAACCAGGCGGAGAACGTCATGGTGGTCGACATGGTGCGAAACGACCTGGGCCGCATCGCCGACGTCGGCAGCGTGCAGGTATCCGAGTTGTTCACGGTGGAGCGGTACCCGAACGTCTGGCAGATGACGTCGGTCGTACGGGCGCGGTCGCTGGCGCCGCTCGCCGACATCTTCTCGGCACTGCACCCCTCAGCCTCGGTCACCGGTGCGCCGAAGGTGGCCACGATGGAACTGCTTCGCGCGCTGGAGGCTGGCCCGCGCGGCGTCTACACCGGCGCGGTGGGGCATGTGCCGCCTGACGGGATGGCGTCGTTCAACGTCGCCATCCGCACGGCGGTGATCGACCGCACCAGCTCGACCCTCACATTCGGCATCGGCAGCGGCATCGTCTGGGACTCGGACGCGGACGCGGAGTACGACGAGTGTCTGCTGAAAGGCGCGGTGCTCGGGCAGCGCCCGGTCGACTTCGAACTGCTCGAGACGTTGCGCTGGTCGCCCGGCGATGGGTTCGTGCTGCTCGAGCGTCACCTGCAGCGCCTGCAAGAGGCAGCCGAGTACTTCAGCATGCCGATGCCGCGCGCCGAGGTCGACGCCGCGCTGGCGGCCGCGATTACCGAGGCGGCGGGACCGCTGCGAGTGCGGCTGCTCGTATCGCGTCAGGGGCAGGTACGTGTGGAGCAACAGCCGTTCGTGCCCGCGGCTGGCGCCGTGCGCGCGGCGCTGGCGCCGGCGCCAATCGACTCGTCGGATGTGTTCCTCTTCCACAAGACGACGAACCGCCGCGTCTACGACGACGCGCGCGCGTCGGTGCCTGGCGTGGACGAGGTACTGCTCTGGAATGCCGGCGGCGAAGTGACCGAAGGGACGACCGCGAACCTTGTCGCCGAGATCGACGGCGTTCGGGTGACGCCGCCCATCGCGAGCGGACTGCTGGCCGGTACTTACCGCGCCATGCTGCTCGACACCGGGCGTGTGACGGAGCGGGTGCTGACCATCGACGACCTCCGGCACGCCACGGCGCTGTGGCTGGTGAACTCGGTGCAGGGCGAGCGGCCGGTGGAGCTGGTCGGTTGAGTCGTCATCGCGTGTCCGACTGGATGACCGTCGCGCTGTGTCTCGGACTCGCGCGGGCCGTGGCCGGGGGCGCGCAGGCGCAGCGCCCAGACGATGTGCCGGGGTTGGCGCGGATGGCCGACGTGAAGGCCGCGCTCGAGGCGGCGCGGGCAAGCGAGCCCCGCACGCTGGACGACCAGGTCAGGTTCTGCGAGACGCCGGCGCCCCCCTTCAAGGAGTCGGCACGTGCGGAGTTGCTGCGGCGCGCATTCGTCACGGTTGGCCTCTCGAATGTGCGGGTGGACAAGGCGGGGAACGTCCTCGGCGAGCGGCCGGGAACGCAGGCGCGTCCGCACGTGGTGCTGGCCGCGCACCTCGATACCGTCTTCCCGGTGGAGACGGACGTGCGCGTGCGGCGCGAAGGGCTCGTGCTGCGTGGCGCCGGCATTGGCGACAACTGCCGCGGACTGGCCGTGCTCGTGGCGGTGGCGAGAGCGATGACCGAGGCGCGCGTGACGACCGGCGGCCCCGTGACCTTCGTCGCGAACGTGGGCGAGGAAGGGCTAGGTGACCTGCGCGGCGTGAAAGCGCTCTTCGGCGACACGCTCAAGGGGCGGGTGGACCGCTTTCTATCACTCGACAACGCCGGATTGACGATCAGCACGATTGGCGTCGGCAGTCTGCGCTACCGCGTCACCTTCAGGGGGCCGGGTGGTCATAGCTTCGCCGAATTCGGCAGGCCGAACCCTGCGGCCGCACTCGGCCGCGCCGTCGCCCACATCGCCGACCTGCGCGTGACGGCGTCTCCGCGGACGACGTTCAATGTCGGGCGGATTGGCGGTGGGACGTCGGTGAATGCGATCCCGGCGAACGCGTGGATGGAACTCGATCTGCGGTCGTCTGAGGCTGCGGCGCTGACGGCGCTCGATGGGCGCGTGCAGCAGGCCATCGACCTTGCTGTGCTGGAGGAGAACCGCCGGTGGGGACGCGCATTCTCCATCAGCGTGCAGCGTGAGCGTGTCGGAAACCGGCCGGCCGGCCTCACGTCCGCGTCGGCGCCGATCGTACGCACCGCACAGGCCGTGGCGCGCGCGCTGGGACTGGCTGCCGGTCCCAGCGAGTCGTCGAGCGATGCCAACTTGCCGATGAGCCTCGGTATTCCTGCGATCGCGATCGGCGCGGGCGGTCGCTCCTACGAATCGCACACCGAGCAGGAATGGTTCGACGGGACCAATGCGTGGCAGGGGACACAGAACGCGCTCCTGCTGGCGATCGCGCTGACGCGCGACTGAGGTGCTACGACGCCAGCGTGCGTTCCTGTTTCAGCCGGGTGAATCGCTCGAGGTCGATGGTCCGTTGCCCAGCGGCCTGACGCGTCGCCGCCCAGATGCGCACAATGAACAGCATGTGCACCGTGGCGATGATCGTCCAGTCGATGGCGACTGAGCCGCTGAGTGCCACCGGCACGAAGTTCAGCAGGGCAGCAACCGCGAAGATGGGGGAGAAGAGGGCGTCGATGCCGCCTCCGCCGAACGTGCGGCCGTAGGCCATGGCCACGTGCTCCCAGGCAGCGGTATCGCCCGTGTCCTCGTAGAAGACCTGAATGTAGCGTCCGACCCGTTCCACGCCGGTGTGGAGCGTGAAGATCACCTCGAAGCTGGCAACCAGCACGAGCAGCGGTATCAGCGTCAGCGCGGGCAGGCTGATGACGGAACCGGCGAGGGCCAGCGCCGCCCAGGCGACCAGCCCGACGATGACCACCCAGTGGCGCGCCGTGCCGCGTTCGCGGATCGTCTCGCGCAGCGCTCTGTATTCGTCGAGTTCACGCGATGTCATATGTCAGCGCCCGACTTCAGGCCGATACCGAGAGCGTCGGCACGATTGGTCGTTGTGGACCGAAGCATTGTGGCACAGGAGTTCTGAAGGGCTGAGCTGAGCCTCCAACGACCGTAAGTGCTTTTCGCCCGACGACGATAAACCGCTTGCGCTCTAGTAATTCCCTGCTACGATTGCCCTTCACTTCCAGTAACTTACAGCCACGGGTCGTCAAGTGCTCCGAAAATCAAGCGTCTGGGTCGGTACTCTTGTGATCGCCTGCCTCGTCGGTATCGGGAACGTCCCGGCTGAGGCACAAACAACTCATCGCGTCGCCGCCAAGCGCAGCAGCGCGTCCGTGACAGCGCGGAAGAAAGCGGCGCCCGTTCGCGCCACGTCGAGCCGCCAGCGATCGCTCATCGCCCGCGCAGCCGCGACCGCACGCGAGATGGCCGACACCGTCACGCCGCGTTACAAGGTCGATGCTAGCGGCGACCTGGTGCCGGATCTGCACGCGGCTGCCGCGATTATCTACAACCCGGTTACCAATCAGATTCTCTGGGAAGAGAACTCGCAGGACCAGCGTTCCATCGCGAGCATCACCAAGGTGATGACCGCAACGGTGTTCCTCGAGAACAACCCCGACCTCACGCAGCCGGTCACCATCGCGCGAAGCGACGTCTACCAGGCGTCCACCACAAAGCTGCGGCTGAACGACAAGGTCACGGCCGACGACCTGCTGCACCTGCTGCTTATCGCCTCCGATAACGCCGCGGCTCGGGCGCTGGCACGCGTGTCACCCTACGGCTCGGTCGGTTTCATTCGCCGCATGAACGAGAAGGCCGCTGAGCTTGGCCTCAAGACCACGCACTACGCCGACCCGTCCGGGTTGCTTTCGGACAATGTCTCGTCCGCCTTCGATATGGCGCGGCTCATCACGAATGCGTCCAACGACGACCGCATCGGCTCCATCATGCGGACGCCGCAGTACACCGTGCATTCGAAGTCGCGCGACATGACGTTCCGCAGCACGAACCACCTGCTCGGCAGGAGCGACGTGGAAGTGCGCGCCGGCAAGACCGGGTTCATCTCGAAGGCCGGCTACTGCCTCGCCACGCTGCTGCGCCTGCCGCAGGGTGGTCAGGAAGTGGCGGTGGTGGTGCTCGGCGCCCGCTCGAACGCCGCGCGCTTCATGGAGACGCAGAACCTGTTCAATTGGCTCTCGGCGAAGGCGACCACCGTATTCGCCACCAGCGCGCCGCTCGGCCTGACGCGCCAACCGCAGCAGCAGTAAGTTCGGGGCCGGCTCGCCGGTCCCGGTCCTCCCGCCACACTCGTCGCGCGCGGCTCAGCCGACGTAGCCGCGCTGCTGGGCCGCTGCATCCAGCGGCAGCGTCGCGATCGAATCAACCGACACCATCACGGGCCGCTGCGCACTCCTCGCGTCGTACGCCTTCAGGTAGCGCCGGCAGACGTCGCAGGCATACACGCGGTATCGCCCATCGCGGGTGGCGAACGAGGTGACCTGTGCGCGTTCGTCGTTGGCGCAGTAGGGGCAGGTGTGTGCGCCGTAGTTCCACTGCGCCGTGCAGCGTCCACAGATCAGGCGTCGTTCGCCGGACGGTGTGACGACGGCGAATTCGGTTTCCCATCCGCAGACCGGGCAGTGGCCGTGCGTCCACTTGCTAAACTCAGGAATCGTGCTCAGCACTTCGGCGCAGCGCGCCAGGAAGGGGCGGAGCGACAGCAGGAGCAGCAGTTCGAGCGCATCTGGCACCCCCGCGGGCAGACGGGCCGGCGGTTCGCCTGCGTCGACGCCGGATGAGGCGAGATACCAGTTGGCGACCAGTGGCTCCAGCGCGTTCCCCTCGCGGCAGAGCGCCACGATTTGTTCGTGCTCGGAGCGATCGAGGTGCGTGAAGCGGTGGAGTACGTCCGCGATCTGTCGCAGCGCGAACCGGAAATCGCTCCAGTCGAGCGGGATGTCGCCGAAGCGCACGGCTGGCCGCCCGGCCTGCTGCTGCGCGGTCAGCCAGGTCTGGTCGGGATGCAGGCGGGGCAGCGGAACGCGCGCCTGCACGCGCCGCTGGATTTCAATCAGGGCCAGTTGCATGTCGACGGCGTCGGCGAGTTCAGGATTCGACGCTTTCAGTTCCTTGAGCTCGACGATTTCGCGCGGTTCGGCGCGGACGGGACGGGGCGGTCGTTCGGTCACGGGGCGATTGTAGCGTGGCCGCCGGACGGTCGATCCGGCGGTTGCTACAATGGGTGCATCTCATGGCTGCCACTCCTGCGTCGCCCTCGTCCTCGCCGAAACCGTGCGTCCTGATGATCGCCTCCGAGGCGGCGCCGTTTGCCAAGACGGGCGGCCTTGGCGACGTGCTCGGCGCCCTGCCTGCCGCGATGTCACGCGCCGGCTGGGACGCAACGGTGGTACTGCCGCGCTACCGCGGCAACACGGCTGGGCGTGAAATCGATCGGTTCCCACTCCGCGTGGGTGGCTATTCCACCGAGGTCGGTATCTTCGAGGCGCCGCTGGCCGACGGCGCGCGGGCCCTCTTCGTCGACGACCCGCGCATGTTCGACCGCGAGTTCATCTACGGCGAGGGCACCGGCGATTATTCGGACAGCCCGCTCCGCTTCGCTGTGCTGGCGCGTGCGGCGCTCGAGCATGCCGTGCGCGGCAACATCCCGGTGACCGTGGTGCACGCGCACGATTGGCAGGGTGGACTCGTGCCGGTCTACCTGAAGACGCTCTACAGCGGGCACCCCGTGCTCTCGCGCGCCGGGGTCGTCTTCACCATTCACAACCTGGCGTACCAGGGATGGGTCGACCCTGACTGGTTGCCGCAGCTCGACCTGCCGTGGCACCTTTACAGCATCGACCAACTGGAGTTCTACGGGCGCATCAGCCTGCTCAAGGGTGGCGTCGTGAACGCCGGCATGGTGACGACCGTCAGCCCGCAGTACGCCCGCGAAATCCAGACGCCGTCTGGCGGCGTCGGCTTCGACGGCATCCTGCGTTCGCGCGGCGACCGGCTCGTCGGCATCCTCAATGGGATCGATGCGGTCGAGTGGGACCCGATGGCCGACCGCTTCCTGCCGGCGCCGTACTCCGCCGACGATATGTCGGGGAAGCGCGTGGCCAAGAAGGCGCTGCTTGAGCGCTACGGCCTGGCGTCGGACGATGCGGCGATGGCGCGACCGCTGATCGGGATGGTCACGCGCATGGTCGACCAGAAGGGGTTGAACCTCATCGAGCAGTTGGCGGGCGAACTTCCATGGCTCGACGCCGGCTTCGCCGTGCTCGGAACGGGGGAGAGCCGCTACCAGGACATGTGGCGCGACCTCGCCTCGCAGCACCCCTGGAAGATTGGCGTCCGGATCGGCTTCGATGAAGGGTTGGCGCATCTCATCGAGGCGGGCTCGGACCTCTTCCTGATGCCGTCGCTGTTCGAACCGTGCGGCCTGAACCAGATGTACAGCCTCCGCTACGGCACGGTGCCCCTGGTTCGCCGCGTCGGCGGACTGGCCGACACGGTGACGAACTTCGACCCGTCGCGCGGCGACTCGACCGGCTTTGTCTTCGACGACTTCACGCCGTGGGCGCTGTTCGGCACGCTTCGTTGGGCGCTCGACACCTACCGCGATAAGGACGCCTGGCACCGTCTACAGGTGAACGGGATGCGGCAGGACCTTTCGTGGGACCGTTCAGCTCGCGAGTACGTCAAAATCTATGAATCCGCAGTATCGAGGGGGACACTTTAATGGCAGCCGAGAACGTGCAGACCTTTACCGACAGCAACTTTGAACAGACCGTGCTCCAGAGCGAGCAGCCGGTGCTCGTGGACTTCTGGGCCGAATGGTGCGGCCCCTGCAAGCGTCTCGGTCCGACCATCGACCAGCTCGCGTCCGAGTACGCCGGGAAGGTCACCATCGGCAAGCTGAACGTCGATGAGAACCCGAACACCGCCATCAAGTTTCAGATCCGCGGCATTCCGGCGGTCATGCTGTTCAAGGGCGGCGCGATCGTGGAGTCGGTGGTTGGCCTTCAACCGAAGGAAGAGTTCAAGCGCGCGATCGACAAGCACATCTAATGCACACACGTAACGTCATCATCATCGGGTCCGGCCCAGCCGGACTCACGGCCGCCCTGTACTCTGGCCGGGCCAATCTCTCTCCGCTGGTGATCGAAGGGCTCGAGGCCGGTGGGCAGCTCATGATGACCACGATGGTCGAGAACTGGCCCGGGAATCGCGACGGGATCATGGGGCCAGACCTCATGACCGAGATGCGCGCCCAGGCCGAGAAGTTCGGCGCCGAGATCATCCAGAGCCACGTGGTGTCGGTCGACTGCAGTTCGTCGCTCTTCGTGGTGAAGACGGCCGATGCGGAGTACACGACCCGCTCGCTGATTGTGGCGACCGGCGCCTCAGCGCGCCTGCTGGGCCTGCCGTCCGAACGGACGCTCATGGGGCACGGCGTCTCGACCTGCGCCACGTGTGACGGCTACTTCTTTCGCGGACTTGAAATCGCGGTCGTCGGCGGCGGCGACTCGGCGATGGAGGAAGCGAACTTCCTCACGAAGTTCGCCAGCAAGGTCACGCTGATCCATCGTCGCGACTCGTTCCGTGCGTCGAAGATCATGCAGGACAAGGTGCGCGCGAACCCGAAGATCGAGCTCCTCACCAACGCCATCGTCCTGGAGATCAAGGACACCGGCAAGGGTGAGGTGACCGGCATCGTCGTGCAGGACGTCGCGTCCGGCACCGTGAAGGAGATTCCGGTGGCCGGGGTCTTCGTGGCGATCGGCCATACGCCGAACACCGCGCTGTTCAAGGGGCAACTGGAGCTTGACGTCGAAGGCTACATCGTGACGCGCGACGGTGCGAAGACGAACCTGCCGGGCGTGTTTGCCTGCGGCGACGTCCAGGACCACACCTATCGACAGGCGATCACGGCCGCTGGTTCCGGGTGCATGGCCGCGCTCGACGCCGAGCACTATCTCGACGGCATCCCCGAGCATCTGCACACGTAAGTCAGTCAGGTAGGTCGGGACGGTCTGGAATGAAAGTGCCTCGTTCCAGAGCATCCCGATCTTCCCGGCCGTTTCGCCCTGCCTACCGCCCGCGCTCCAACTGCCACTGCAGGTGCGCCCGCACCGTCGGCCACTCGCTCTGAATAATGCTGTAGACCGCGGTGTCGCGCAGCGTGCCGTTCGGCATCCGCATGTGGTTGCGCAGCACCCCGTCGAGTCGCGCCCCGATGCGCTCGATGGCGCGCCGGCTCTGCGTGTTGAGGACGTGGGTGCGCAGTTCGACTGCGATGCACTCGAGCTCGTCGAACGCATAGGCGAGCAGCAGCAGTTTGCACTGCGTGTTCAGCGCCGTGCGCTGAACGCGTGACGCATACCACGTGGAGCCGATCTCGACCCGCTGCTGGATGCTGTCGATGTTCATGCAGGTGGTCATGCCGACGGGAACGCCCGCCGCGTCGAGCACCGTGAAGGGGAGCATGGTGCCTGCCGCATGCAGCAACAGCCGCCGTTCGATCTCGCGCGGCATCGCGTCCGGTGATGGCACGGTGGTGTACCAGAGCCGCCAGAGTTCGCCGTCGCGGGCCGCCTCGGCCAGCGCCGAGGCGTGATCGGGGGAGAGCGGGACGAGGCTCGCGTGAGGGCCGCGACGTGAGACCGGCTGAAGCGTGAACGGCATCGCCGTAGATTACCGTGACCCGCTAGTCAATCCATCCGCCGCCGAGCACGACATCGTCGTCATAGAACACGACCGCCTGGCCTGGCGTGATTGCCGTTTGCGGTGCATCGAATGTCAGTTCGGCGCGCGAGCCAGTGGCGCTGTCCACGGCGGAGACCGTCGCCGGCGCCGGCTGGTGCCGGTGGCGAATCTGCGCGGTCACGCGGAGTGGGCCAGCGGGACGGCCCAGTATCCAGTTCACGCCCGAGGCGGCGAGCGTGGTTCGCTCGAGGGCCACCTTCGGCCCGACGACCACTTGATGGTCAACCGGCCGGAGCGCGAGGACGTAGCGCGGCGCGCCGTCTGGCGACGAGGCGAGGCCAAGTCCCTTGCGCTGTCCCACAGTGAAGCGGTGAATCCCCTCGTGCGTGCCCACGGTGCGCCCCTGCTCGTCGACAATGGCGCCGGCGATGGCGACGCCGGGGGCGCGCTTTGCGATGAACGACGCGTAGTCGTCGTCTGGCACGAAGCAGATTTCCTGACTATCCGGCTTGTCGGCCACGGCGAGGTTGTAGCGCCGGGCGTACTCGCGCACGACGTCCTTGGAGACGTCGCCGACTGGGAACATGGCGCGCGCCAGCTGCTCCTGGGTGAGCGAAAAGAGGAAGTAGGCCTGGTCCTTCGTGCCGTCGACGCCACGCTTGAGGCGCACCTTGCCGGTGCGCTGGTCACGGTCGGTTCGGGCATAGTGCCCGGTGGCGACCGCCTCGGCGCCGAAGCCGGTGGCGCGCTCGGCCAACGTCGCGAACTTGAGGTCGCTGTTGCAGCGCGCGCACGGAATCGGTGTGCGGCCAGACGCATATTCCTGGATGAAGTTCGAGACCACCTGCTCCTCGAACTCGCGCTCGAAGTTCAGGATGTAGTGGGGAATGCCGATCGCCGTCGCCACGCGCCGCGCGTCGTACAAGTCGTCGAGCGAACAGCAACTGCCGAACGATGTCTGACCGACACTCTGATCGTAGAGCTGCATCGAGAGGCCGATGACCTCGTGTCCTTGCTCGACGAGCAGGGCCGCGGCGACCGATGAGTCGACGCCGCCTGACATGGCCACCACAATCTTCATGTGACTCGTTCGTCCGTTCCGCGGTTATCGTGACGCGCCGACGCTGCCGCGCGTCAGGCTGCGAAGCTTCTCCACCAGGCGGGGCAGGGCCGCGATGACGCGCGCCACTTCCTCCTCCGTCGAGAAGAGACCAAGGCTGAAGCGCAACGAATTCTGGGTGCGATGCACCGGGAACCCCATCGCCTTCAACACGTGCGACGGCTCGAGCGTGCCCGAGGAGCAGGCCGAGCCGGTGGAGACGGCGATCCCCTCGAGGTCGAGTGCGATCAGCAGACTCTCCGCCTCGACCCGTTCGAAGCTGATGTTCGTGGTGTTGGGCACGCGCGGCGACGCCCCACCGTTGACGGCCGTGCCGCTGACCGACGCGAGGATGCCGGCCTCGAGGCGATCGCGCAGCGGTGCGAGACGGGCGGCCTCCGCGTCGAGTTTCTGTGCGGCTTGCAGGGCTGCGACGCCCATGCCGGCAATGGCCGGCGTGTTCTCCGTGCCGGCGCGCCGATTCCGCTCGTGCTTGCCGCCGGTGAGGATCGGCTGCATGCGGGTGCCGCGCTTGATGTAGAGGACGCCGGCGCCCTTGGGGCCGTTGAACTTGTGTGCCGAGAGCGACAGCAGATCGACGCCGAGGGCGCGCACGTCGATCGCGATCTTGCCCGCGGTCTGCACGGCGTCGGTGTGCAGCAGTGCGCCGCGCTCGTGCGCGATGGCGGCAATCGCCGCGATTGGCTGGATGGTACCGATCTCGTTGTTGGCGTGCATCACGGACACGAGGACGGTGTCGTCGGACATGGCCTCGCGCACGCGGTCGGGCGACACCACGCCGCTCTGGTCGACCGGGACGAGTGTCGTACGCCACCCCTTCTTCGCCAGCGCCTTCAGCGTGTAGAGCACCGCTTCGTGCTCGATGGCACTGGCCACCAGGTGGCGACGACCTGACGCCTCGGCGGCCTCGGCCGCGCCGCGAATCGCGAAGTTGTCCGACTCGGTGCCGCCGCCGGTGAAGACCACCTCCGACGGGTCGGCGTTGATGAGCCGGGCCACCGCCGAGCGGGCGTCGTCGAGGGCCGCCTTCGCCTGCTGGCCGAAATGATGCACGCTCGAGCCATTGCCAAAGTTATCCCGGGTCGCGGAGGCTACGCGGTCAACAACTTCCAGGGAGGGCGGTGTCGTCGCGTTGTAGTCGAAGTAGACACGCATAGTGAATGATTCATTCTAGCATTCACGCTAAGTGTAGGCACCAAAAGGACTAGACAACGCTTTTCAGCGAGGCCTATACTTGCCATTTGCTGACGGCGCTGGTCGCTGAGGCAGACACCCTAACGCCACATACGGCAGAGGTTCTATTCATGTGGAAGCGCGATGAAGCGGTTCGCCCGACTGGCGGACAACCCGTGGCACAGTCGCCGCAGCCGGCGCCCGCCGGCGCCAACCGGCCGGAAGCGAACCAGAGACTTGGGGGAGATATCGTGAACATCGGGAAGTCAGTCGTCATCAAGGGCGAACTCAATGGGAGCGAAGACCTCACGATTGAAGGCCAGGTCGAAGGCACGATTCAGTTGCGCGACCATGTGCTGACGATCGGGCCCAACGGCAAGATCAAGGCGCAAATCTTCGCGAAGGTCGTCATCATCCTCGGTCAGGTCACCGGTAACGTCTCGGCCAGCGAGAAGGTCGACATCCGCGACAACGGGTCGGTGGATGGCGACGTCATCTCGCCGCGCGTAGCCATCGCCGAAGGCGCGCACTTCCGTGGCAGCGTCGACATGCAGCGAAAGCCGGACGGTGCGGCGAAGCCCGCCGCAGCCGCTCAACCGTTGGCTGGCGCTGCGTCGCAGACTACGCCCGTGACAGCGAAGGCCTAGGCCCCTCGCGTTCGTCGTTCGTGCGCTCGGAAAGAGGCGACGGGGCATCAGCCCGGTCGCCTTTTTACTTTTTCCCAGGGACGATCGGTTCTAACCTACCGACAGCGTTGTCGCGCTGATTCGTAACTTCGGCATTCAATCATCCCTTGAGCTTTTTCGACCGCCTCGCACCTCGCCGACCCGACGCCTCGCAGCCCGTGGCGGCAGCGGCGCCGCGCGCGGATGACCCGGTCTTCTCGACCAAAGCGCTGCGCAAGTTCCTCGGCACACTCTCAGCGAAGGACTCGCCGGTCCTGATGGACCTCGCGCAGGCCGTCAGCGGCAACCTCAATTTCTTCGGCGACCATCTCGGCTGCAAGGTACTGGTCGAGGATGTCTACGGCGAGGTCGAACGGCACGCGAAAGCGGGCACGCTGGCCGAATTGCCGCAGGTGTGTGCGACGCGGTTCGCGCATGCGGACGCGTCGGTCGACGGCATCCTCTGCTGGGACCTGATGGACTATCTCGACCGGCCGGCGGCACAGGCCCTCGCCGATCAGCTGACGCGCATGCTGCGGCCCGAGGGGGCGCTGCTCGCATTCTTCGGCACCGCGCAACCGCGCGATGCGCACTACACGCGCTACATCATCCAGGACGATGTGAACCTGCGGTACCGGGCGTATCCGGCGACGCGTGGACGGCAGGCGACCTTCGCCAATCGTGACATCATCCGGTTGTTCGATCGCCTCCGCGTGTCCGACTCGTTCCTCCTGCAGAACAACCTGCGCGAGATCCTCTTTCGCAAGCCCTCCTACGAAACCCGCTAGACCGGCATGGCGCGTCCCGTCATCGCGCTGCTGACAGACTTCGGTCTCCTCGACCACTACGTCGGCGTGATGAGGGCGGTGATGCTCGGCATCGCGCGCGATGTGGTGTTCATCGATGTCACCCACGACATTGCGCCGCAGGACATCGTGGCTGGCGCCCTCGAGCTCGAAGCCGTGGTCAGCTACCTGCCTGCTGGCACAGTCGTCCTCGGCATCGTCGACCCCGGCGTCGGCTCGGAACGGCGCGGTATTGCCGTGGAGGCGGGTGGGCTGACGCTGGTGGGGCCCGACAACGGACTCTTCACGCTGGCGTTGAACCGCCTCGGCCACGGCCGGGCGGTGGAACTGCTGGAGCCACGATTCGCGCTGCCGGGTGCGAGCCTCACGTTCGAAGGGCGCGACCGCTTCGCGCCCGCCGCGGCGTATCTGGCATCAGGGACCGACCTGGCGGCGTTTGGACCGATCGCCGACCAACTCGTGGCGGTGGAGGTGCCGGAGCCGTTCGTGTCCGCGGAGGTCATCGTGGGGAGGGTGGTGCGGATCGATCGGTTCGGCAACCTGATTACGAACATCCCGCGTACGGCGGTGCCGTTGGACGGTCGCGGCTGCCGCGTCGAGGTGGGGGAGCTCCGCCTGGCCGGCGTCGTGCCGACCTATGCCGCGTCGAGGGTCGGCGCCGTGTGCGCGCTGTTCGGCAGCACCGATCGGCTCGAAATTGCCGTGAATGGCGGCAGTGCGGCGCGGCGGCTCGGCGGCTCCCGCGGGATGCCGGTGCAGGTGCGGTGGCCCGACGGCGCGTGATACGATCCCGAGCAGTTCCCATGATTGACTTCGACCTCAACGACGAACAGCGACTGCTCGAGCAGTCGGTTCGCGAGTGGGCTGCCCGCGAAGTCGCCCCGCATATCGCCGAGGCCGATCGACAGCACCGCTTCGACCGCGAGCGCATCCTCGGCGGCATGGCGGCGCTTGGCCTTCTCGGCATCTCGGTGCCGCAGGAGTACGGTGGCGCCGGCATGGACTACATCTGCCTCGGCCTGGCCAGCGAGGAACTCGAGTATGTCGACACCTCGTTGCGCGTGATCCTGTCCGTGCATGCCGGCCTGAACTGCCTCACCCTGCTGACGTGGGGCACCGAGGAACAGAAGCAGCGCTACTTGGTGCCCCAGGCACAGGGGACCAAGATCGCCGGATATGCCCTCACCGAGCCGGCCGCCGGCAGCGACGCCCGTGCGATTCAGACCACCGCGGTGAAACGCGGCGACCGCTACCTGCTGAACGGCGAGAAGTCGTGGATCTCGCTCGCCGACGTCGCCGATAACTTCATCGTGATCGCGTGGACCGATCTGGCGAAGAAACAGCAGCGCGACACCAGCGGCCTCAGTGCGTTCATCGTCGAGCGCACCTTCGCCGGTTTCTCGAGCGGCCCCATGACGCAGAAGTGGGGCATCCTCGCGGGGAACACTGGCTGGTTCACCATGGCCGACGTGGAGGTGCCCGCCGAGAACCTGATCGGGCGCGAAGGCGAAGGGTTCAAGATCGCGATGTTCGCGCTCGACCAGGGGCGCTACACCGTGGCGGCTGGCGCGACCGGCCTGATCCGGGCGTGCCGCGATGCAAGTGTCACCTACGCCCTGACCCGCCAGACGTTCGGCGTGGAGATCGGCCAGCACCAGTTGGTGAAGGAGATGATCGCCCAGATGGAGTCGGACTACGAGGCGTCGCGCCTGCTGTGGCTCCGGTCAGGGTGGATGAAGAACGTCGGCCGGCGCAATACGCGTGAAACCGGCCTCGCGAAATGGTTCGCCACTGTCGCCTCCGAGCGTGCCGCGGGCGACGCCGTGCAGATTCACGGGGCCAACGGCTACTCCGACGAGTACCCGGTCGGCCGTTTCTACCGGAACTGCAAGGGCGGGGTGATCTACGAAGGCACGCGCGAAATTCACAAGCTGATGCAGGCAGACTACCTCCTCGGATATCGCGTCGATCGTCCGACCCGGTGCGAACTGCCGCCCTCGAGTACATAAGCCATGGACGCAGACCTCTCTCTCGAATTCCTTCGCGTTGTCGAACAGGCCGCCATTGCCTGCGCCCATACCATGGGCCAGGGCGACGGCAAGCGGTCGGACCATGCCGCTGTCGAAGCGATGCGTCGCGTCTTGGACACGGTGCCGATCGACGGCCGTATCGTGATCGGTGAAGGCGAACGCGATGAGGCGCCGATGCTCTACATCGGCGAGAAGGTCGGCAGCCCGCACGCCATGCGCAGCACGGCCACGACCGGTTTTCCGCAGGTGGACATTGCCGTCGACCCGCTTGAGGGCACGAACCTTTGCTCGACCGGCGCACCGAACGCTATCGCGGTGCTGGCGGCATCGAACCGCGATGGCCTGCTGCATGCGCCCGACCTCTACATGGAGAAACTGGTGGTCGGTCCGAGCTCGAAGGACCACGTCAGTCTCGACGCGCCAGTGCACGAGAACCTGAAGGCGATTGCCGGCTGCCTCGGCCGCAGGGTCGAAGACCTCGTCATCGTCGTGCTCGAACGCGAGCGACACGAGAAGCTCATCGCCGATATCCGCGCCACTGGCGCGCGAATCCGCCTCATCGGCGATGGCGATCTGTCGGCCGGTATTGCTGCCGCCGTCGTCGGGTCCGGCGTGCACGCGGTGATGGGCACCGGCGGTGCGCCTGAAGGGGTGATTACCGCCGCGGCGATGCGCTGCCTGAACGGAGAGATCTTCGCGCGGCTCGTCATCAAGACACCGGCAGATGAACAGCGTCTGCGCGAGATGGGCGTCACCGACCTGCGCAAGATCTACCGCTCGAAGGATCTGGCTCCGGGCAAGCGCGTCATCTTCGCCGCGACCGGCGTGACCGACGGCACGCTGATGAAGGGCGTGCGCTTCTTCGGCGACGGTGTCCGCACCAGTTCGCTGATTATGCAGAACGAGCCGCACTACATCCGCTTCGTCGACAGCATCCACGTCACTGCCCCGAACGCGAAGATCCACTTCTGACAGAGACGATGCTTCGCATCACTGTGACCGCCGTTGCGCCCGATCATGAATCGATCGGGCGGGCGGCGTCCGTGGTGCGCGCCGGCGGCGTCGCCGCCATTCCCACCGACACGCTCTACGGCCTCGCGGCGAACCCCTTCGACGTCGCCGCCATTAATAAGCTCTTCACCATCAAGCGCCGCGATCTCGAAAAGGCCATCCCCCTGGTTGCGGCCGACATGGCGCAGGTGGAAGCGTCACTCGGCGTATTGCCGACGCTTGGCGCGAGGCTGGCGCGCGCTTTCTGGCCTGGTCCGCTGACGCTCGTGGTGCGGGCGCCAGAGACGCTGGCGGTGGAGGTGACCGGCGGCACCGGCACGGTCGGCGTGCGCGTGCCGGCCTGCGAGGTGACGCGAGCGCTGTGCGCCGCAGCACGGCTGCCGTTGACCGCCACCAGTGCGAACATCAGCGGCGAGCCGCCGACCAATCTGCCGGAGACAGTGGCCGCGTCACTCGGCGCGTGTCTTGATGTCCTCATCGACAGCGGGCCGACGGCGGGCGGCCCGCCATCGACCATCGTCGACGTCACCGGACCGGAACCACGACTGATCAGGGCAGGAGCCATTACATGGGACGCCGTGCTGGCAGCAGCAACAGAAAAGTGAAAGGGCCCGAGCGTGCGGCGCTCGTCGGCCTCGTGGCCGGACGCGCCCGTCGTCTCGACGCCGAGCGGTCGCTCGACGAACTGGCCGGTCTGGCCGATGCCGCCGGCGCAACAGTGGTGCTGCGGGTGCTGCAGGAGCGGCCCAGACCCGACCCCGCCACGTTCCTCGGTTCCGGCAAGATCGAAGGGTTGGCGGGATCATGCGCGGCCGCCGATGTCGACGTCGTCATCTTCGACAACGAACTGACACCGACGCAGCTGCGCCAGATCAGCGAAGTGCTCGGCATCAAGGTGCTCGATCGAACCCAGGTCATTCTCGACATCTTCGCGGGTCGCGCCAGGACGCGGGAGGGCAAGCTGCAGGTGGAGCTTGCGCAGTTGCAATACCTGCTGCCACGCCTGATCGGCGCCGGTCCGGCGCTGTCGCAGCAGGGTGGTGGCATCGGCACGAAGGGACCCGGCGAAACGAAACTGGAAACGGATCGCCGCCGGATTCGCACGCGGATGAAGGCCATCAGTGACGACATCGAGCAGGTGCGGCAGCGCCGTTCGCAGTTGCGCGAGCGACGGAAGAAGACCGAGGTGCCGACGGTGGCGCTGGTCGGCTACACCAACGCCGGCAAGACCACGCTCTTCAACCGCCTGACGAAGTCAGACGCCGTGGCGTCGGACGCGCTGTTCGTCACGCTCGATCCGCTGATTCGACGGGTGCACCTGCCGGACAACCGCGAGCTGCTCGTGTCGGATACGGTCGGGTTCATCGACCGGCTGCCGCACGCGCTGGTGGCGGCATTTCGCGCGACGCTCGAGGAAGTGGTGGAGGCCGACCTGGCGCTGCACGTCATCGATGCGGCCGCGCCCGACCGCGAGCGGCGCATGGCCGCGGTGCGGGCCGTGCTCGAGGAGGTCGGCGCGCTCGACGTGCCGCTCGTCGACGTCTACAACAAGGCCGACCAGCTCACGCCCGACGAGAAGCGCCGCCTGCGCGAGATGGACCCCGCTGCGGTGTGCATCTCAGCGACGACGGGCGAGGGGATTGCGGAGTTGCTTGAAACCGTGGCATCGCGGGTGGAACTCGACGTGCGCCGCGTTACGCTGACCTTCGACCCGGACAAGCCCGAGGAACGCGAGCGCATCGGCCGGCTCTACCGGCATGCCCGGGTGCTCGAACATGAAGTGCGCGACGACAGGGTCAGCATCGTGGCCGACGTGCCGCGCCGGCTGCTTGGCTGGTTCGAGACAGACGCGCGGTAGAATCGGCGCATGCGGACGTGGGGTGTTGCCGTCGTGCTGGCCGTCGTGGCGTTCGTCTCGGCCTGTGCGCCGAAGACGACGCCGGTCGTCGCGCCCGGCGCACCGCGCTTCCCGGATTTCATCCAGCCGACCGTCCCCCCCGCCCTCGCAGGCAACGCCGTGGCGCCGGCGGGGCTGCGCGCCTGGCAGTTGCTGCAGACCGGCGATCTCCGCGCCGCTGAGCGTGAGACCACGGCGGCGCTGACCGCGCAGCCTGGGTTCTATCCCGCGCAGACCATCGTGGCCTACATCACGCTGGCCAGGAAGGATGCGAAGGCGGCCATCGTGCAGTTCACCCGCATTGCCGATGCGCACCCGGAGTACGCACCGGCGCTGGCGGGCAAGGGGCTGGCGCTTGACGCGGCCGGGCAGGGACCTGACGCCATGGCGGCGTTCCGCGCCGCAGTGGCCGCCGACCCAAGCCTGGTCGACCTCGCCCGTCGCGTCGACGTGCTGATGTTGCGCGAGCTGCAGGACGAACTCGCAGACGCGCGTCGCGCCGCCAAGGCGGGCGAACGCGACGCCGCCATCCGGTCGTATCGCCGGGCGCTCGCGGCGTCACCGGACAGTGCGTTTCTCTACCTGGAACTGGCCGCGGTCGAGCGCCAGGAAGGGCAGACCGCGTCCGCGATCGAGCATCTCCAGCGCGCCCTGCAGCTCGATCCCTCCGATCCGGCCACGCTCGTCCTGCTCGGCGACATCCAGGCCGAACGCAGCGATCTGCCTGGGGCACTCGATGCCTACACGAAGGCGCTGGCGCTCGAGCCGAATCCCGATGTGGAGGAGAAGCGGAAGGCCGTGCAGCAGCGCACCGACCTCGAGGCGCTGCCGCCGCAGTACCGGGCTATTCCCACCAATCCGCAGGTGACGCGCGCCGAACTCGCGGCGCTCGTCGGCATCCGCCTGCCGGACGTGCTGCAGGCGTCCGCCCTGCGCGACATCGGCGTGCTCACCGACGTGCGCGGACAGTGGGCCGAGCGGTGGATTGCGACGGCCGCGCGTGCCGGAGTCGTGGAAGCCTTTCCGAACCACACGTTCCAGCCCCGAACGGTGGTTCGCCGCGTCGACCTGGCGCAGACGCTGTCGCGCCTGTTGAACGTGGTGGCCACCATGCAGCCGGCGCGGGCGCGGGCGTGGCTGGGCGTGCGCTTGCGTTTTTCCGACATGACCACCGGCCATCTGGCCTATCCGGCCGCGTCGATGGCCGTCGCCTCAGGGGCGATCGCCGCTCCAGAGGGGGCATTCCAGCCGTCCCGTGTCGTGACCGGCGCCGAGGCCGTGGCGGCCATCGATCGCATTCGCGAACTGGCCGGCCCGATGCCGTCGCTCAACCGCCGATGACCGCCATCACCCTGGCGAACCAGATCACGCTGCTGCGGATGCTGCTCGTGCCGGCATTCGTCAGCCTCGTCGTGTACGGCTATCTCGGGTGGGCGCTGATCGTGTTCATGATCGCGGGGCTCACCGACATGCTCGATGGCCTGATCGCACGGTGGTCGGGCCAGCAGAGCCGCCTCGGCGCCTGGCTGGATCCGATGGCCGACAAGCTGCTGGCCGTCAGTACGTTCATCGTCCTCACCGTGCCAGGGCTTGGTCTCGCGAACCCGTTGCCCATCTGGTTGACCGTGATGATCATCACGCGCGATGTCGTGATCGTCGCGACCGTCGCCATCGTGAACCTGGCGGTGGGACGGCGGACCTTCAAGCCGTCCATCTTCGGCAAGATCGCGACGGCGACCTACATGCTGACGGTCGTCGTGGCCATGTTCTTCAACTATCTCGGCTATCACTCGGTGTTCGTCGACCTGTTCGTCTGGGCGTCGACCGCCATCACGCTGATCTCGGCATTGCACTACATCCGTCACGCGTCCCGCATCATCGATACCCCACAATCCTGAGCGTCGAGGCTTCGCCATGCGTCGAACCGTCCTCCTGGTCTGCTGCTCCCTTGCCCTGGCCTTTCTCCACGCCGCCGCCGGCCCTGCTGTCCATGCGCAGGCGCCACCACGACAGGCCGTCGTCGAGACATCGGCGGGCACATTCGTCCTCGACCTGATGCCGGAGGCCGCGCCGGCCACGGTCGCGCTGTTCATGAAGACGGCGGAGTCGGGCGGCTACAACGGCACGGCATTCCACCGCGCCGTGCGCAACGGCATGGTGCAGGGGGGCGACCCGCTCTCCAAGGACCCATCGAAGAAGGCGCAGTACGGCCAGGGCGGGCTGAACCTGCTGAAGGCGGAGCCGCGAGCGCCGAAGATGTTTGGCGGCGCCGTGGCGTCCGTGCTGGTACCTGGCAAACCGGACAGTGCCGGCCAGCAGTTCTTCATCGTGCTGGCCGACCAACCGTCGCTCGACAACCAGTACACCGTCTTCGCCAAGGTGGCCGACGGCATGGACGTGCTGCAGAAGCTCTCGGCGATGCCGCCGGACGCGAGCGGAATGGTTGCCGACCGAGTCGAGATTCGAACCGTCACCATCCGCGACACGCCCCCCGAGCCGTTCGTGCACGACACGAAGGAGCAACTGGGCGCCTACCGGGCGGTGCTCGAGACCAGCCAGGGACCGATCACGATCGCGTTCTTCGCCGACAAGGCGCCGGAGACGGTTCGCCAGTTCCTGCGGCTGGCCGAGGCCGGTGTCTACAGCGGCATGGCGTTCCACCGCGTGGCGCCGGGTTTCGTCATCCAGACCGGTGCGCTCTCGTCACGCACCGTGCCGCTCAGCCCCAAGCAGCAGGTGCTGGTGCACGACCTGCCCCCCGAGTTCAACGACACGAAGCACGTGAAGGGGATTGTCTCGATGGCGCGGGGCGAGGCGGCGAACAGCGCGCAGACGTCGTTCTTCATCTGCGTCGGCGCCTCGTCGGCGCTCGACGGCGTCTACACCGCGTTCGGGCAAGTGGTCGAGGGGATGAGCGTCGTCGAGACGATCGAGCAGACACCGCGTACCGGCGAAGCCCCAAACACGCGTATCGACCTGACGACCGTGAAGCTGGTCGGCCGCTGACCGTGGTTGGCTTAGATCGGTACCACCCGCGTCACTCTCACAGCCGTGCCGACCAGGTACTCGACGCGGATGCGGTCGCCGGGTTCGAGGTGGCTGTCGACGGCTTCAGGCCCGAGACGGGCCAGGTGGGTCTGCCCATCCGGCTCCTCCACACTGGTGAAGAAGACGTCATAGGTGATCTGGCCGTGGATGCTGACCGGCTGAATTCGCTTGAGGATGCCGTCGCGCGTGCCTTTGAGCATGATTACCTGATGGCTGATTGCGAATCGCGACTCGGCGAAGTTGATCGCTAATCGTCGAAGGTGAATGGCAACTGGCCCGTGTGCACAGTCGGCCCGTGTGGGCCGTCGCCGAAATTGTGGACGCTCACGCCGAGCAGTCGGACCGGACGCGCGCCAGCGTCCGTCTTCAGCAGCAATTCTAGCGCGCGTATCACGATAGCGGAGCGGTCGCAGGTGGCGAGCGCGGAATGGCTGCGTGTGACGGTCGTGAAGTCGGAGTAGCGCACCTTCAGCGTCACCGTGCGCGCGGTCATCTGCCGTTCGTCGAGCCACTCGGCGGCGGCCTGTGCCATACGTTCCACCTCGGTTCGCACGCGTTCGGCATCGACGATGTCCTCGGCGTAGGTGCGCTCAGAGCCGGACGATCTTCTCGTGCGGTTCGGGACCACCGGCCGGTCGTCGATCCCCTGCGCCAGTTGCAGCAACCAGTCCGCGAGGTTTCCGACCGCGTCGCGAAGGTGGTCGAGGTCCACAGCCCGCACGTCCACCAGGCGCTCGATCCCGCGCGACCGCAGCTTCTTCGCCGTCACCGGACCGACGCCCCATAGCGCGTCCACGGGTAACTTCTGCAGGAACGGTTCGACCCGGTCCGGGCTGATCACCGTCAAGCCGTCGGGCTTCTTCCAGCCCGATGCGATCTTGGCGAGGAACTTGTTCGGGGCGACCCCAGCCGAAGCCGTGAGGCCGGTTTCTTCAAGGATGCGCGCCTTGAGCCGGCGCGCCACCGGCGTCGCCAGCGGTTCGCCCCAGTTGTTCTCGGTCACATCGAGGTAGGCCTCGTCGAGCGAGAGCGGTTCAACGAGCGGCGTGACCTCCCGGAAGAGGCGGAACACCGCGTCTGAGGCAGTCTTGTAGCGGGCGACGTCGGGACGGACGATGACCAGGGTGGGGCAGAGCCGGACCGCAGCGGCCATCGACATGGCGGACCGGATGCCGAACGCGCGCGCTTCGTAGCTGGCGGCGGCCACCACACCGCGCCGGTCTGGCTGACCGCCGACGACCAGCGGCCGCCCTTTCAGCGATGGGTCGTCGCGCTGTTCCACCGACGCGTAGAACGCGTCCATGTCGAGATGCAGGATGCGGCGAAGCACGGGAAATGCTGATGGCTGATGGCCGAATACCGAATGGACGCCTGGCCGCACGCTGCAGCGGCGGTTGCAGGAGGAACCGCGCAGATTGTACGATGCGTGGCCGCGGCAGTCGCGCCGGTCTTTCCCTTTAGCAATCAGCGATCAGCAATCCGTCTATGCCTCAGTTCATCTACACCATGAAAGGCCTCGGGAAGGTCCATCCTCCCGACGCCCGCGTTCTCGACGACATCTGGCTCTCGTTCTACTACGGCGCGAAGATCGGCGTGCTCGGTCTCAACGGCTCGGGCAAGAGCTCCTTGCTGCGGATCATGTCCGGCGAGGACGAGCGCTTCATCGGCGAGGCGTTTGCCGCCGAGGGCATCTCCATCGGGATGCTGCACCAGGAGCCGCGGCTCGATCCGAACAAGACCGTGCTGGGCAATGTCGAGGAGGGCGTGGCGCCGCTCAAGGCGATCATGGCGCGCTACGACGAGGTGAACGAGATGCTCGGCCAGGAGCTCTCGGACGAGCAGATGGATAAGGTGCTCGATGAGCAGGGCAAGTTGCAGGACAAGATCGACGCCCTCAACCTCTGGGACCTCGACTCGCGCCTCGAGCTGGCGATGGACGCACTGCGCCTGCCGCCGCCCGATGCGGCCGTGACGAACCTCTCCGGAGGTGAACGCCGCCGCGTGGCGCTGTGCCGACTGCTGCTGCAGTCGCCCGACCTGCTGCTGCTCGACGAACCGACCAACCACCTCGACGCCGAGTCGGTCGCCTGGCTCGAACGATTCCTCAAGGACTACGCCGGCACCGTCGTCGCCGTCACGCACGACCGCTATTTCCTCGACAACGTCGCCGGCTGGATCCTCGAGCTCGACCGCGGTCGCGGCATTCCGTGGGAAGGGAACTACTCGTCCTGGCTCGAGCAGAAGCAGAACCGGCTCGCGCAGGAAGAGAAGACCGAGAGCCGTCGGCAGAAGACCCTCGAGCGCGAACTCGAGTGGATTCGCATGTCGCCCCGTGCCCGCCAAGCCAAGGGCAAGGCGCGCCTCAATCAGTATGAGGACCTGCTGCGCGAGGACACGGCGCAGAAGATCGAACAGGCGCAGATCTACATCACGCCGGGCCAGCGCCTCGGCGACATCGTCGTCGAAGCGCGCGACCTCAAGAAGGGCTACGGCGACACGCTGCTCATCGACGGCCTGAACTTCACGCTGCCGCGCGGCGGCATCGTCGGCGTCATCGGCCCGAACGGCGCCGGCAAGACGACGCTGTTTCGGATGATCACCGGCGAGGAGCAGCCCGATAGCGGCACGCTGCGCATCGGTGAGACCGTGCAGGTTGGCTATGTCGACCAAAGCCGCGACGCCCTGGATCCGAACAAGACCGTGCACGACGAGATTTCGGACGGCAAGGACGAGATCGAACTTGGGAAGAGCAAGGTCGCGTCGCGCGCCTACGTGTCCTGGTTCAACTTCAAGGGGGCTGGGCAGCAGCGCAAGGTCGGCACGCTCTCTGGCGGCGAACGCAATCGCGTCCACCTGGCCAAGCTGCTGAAGAAGGGGAGCAACCTGCTGCTGCTCGACGAACCGACGAACGACCTCGACGTCGACACACTGCGGGCACTCGAAGAAGCGCTCCTCAACTACGCCGGCTGCGCCGTGGTGATCAGCCATGACCGCTGGTTCCTCGACCGCATCGCGACGCACATCCTCGCCTTCGAAGGCGACAGCGACGTGGTGTGGTTCGAAGGCAACTATCAGGACTACGAGGTGGACAAGAAGCGCCGCCTCGGGAACGACGCCGACCAGCCGCACCGGATCAAGTATCGGAAGCTGACGCGGTAGAGCGGGGCAGGTCGGGTGGGTCGGGAGGGGCGGGGGCGGGCCTGCGGCGAGGCTTCTCCGTTCAACCCTCTCGACCCTCCTGCACAACCTGACCCTCCCGCCCCTCGCCCAGCACTTCCCGCGCCGCCTCCTCGTCTTCCTCCCGCACCATCACCACCACGCCCTGCGAGAACGACAGATGAGGGCGCTGTCCTCCCGCATCATCCGCGGAAATCATCGCGTCGATGCCGGCTGCATCGAGAGCGCTGCATGCGAGATTGGCTTCGATGTGGGTGGCGAAGGACGCGACGGCGACGAGGGAGGGCATGCGAGAAGAATACGCGGGTTGGGGCTGCAGGGGCTGGAGGGTTGCCTGGCAACGGGCGGACGACCTGTTCGTCGCCATTCACCGTCTTGCCGACCCGTTCCCCGTTGAAGAGCGCGACCGCCTAGCGAGTCAGATGCGGCGGGAATATCTTGCGCCTGGCGGCCCGCGCCGGTGCGGAGGCGGTGTGAGGGCCAGGGGCGCATAGCAGACCGCCGGTCAACCACATGGCCGTCCTGCTCTCGCGGTACACTGCGGTGTGACTAGGATTATCTCGATCGACGGGCCCGATCAGCTCGCCGAGGCCGTGGCCCGCTGGCAGGGGGCGCCGAGCGTCGCGCTCGACACCGAGTTCATCCGCGAGCGAACATTCCGCGCCAGGCTCGGCCTCGTGCAGATCGCCGTCGCAGGCGAGGTAGCGCTGGTGGATGCCGTGCGGATCAACGACCTCTCGCCGCTCGGCACCATCCTCGGCGGCGCCGGCAGCCGCAAGGTCCTGCACTCCGGATCCGAGGATCTGCCGGTGCTGCGCAGGGCGACCGGCGTGTCGCTCGGGCCACTGTTCGATACGCAGATCGCCGCCGCCTTCGCCGGGCTCGGCCCGTCCCTCTCGTACGCGGCGCTGATTGCCGCGCTCTTCGGCGTACACCTCGATAAGGAGGAAACGCGCACGGATTGGCTGCGCCGGCCGCTGTCTCCCGATCAACTGCGCTACGCGGCCGCTGACGTCGAGTACCTGCCGGAGGCCGCCGCCGAACTCGAGCGTCGACTGGTCAGCTTGGGCCGGCTTGAATGGGCTCTTGAAGATTCGGCCACGCTCGCCGCGTCGGATGCGGACGGCCCCGCCCCCTCGGACGCGTGGCGCCGTGTGAAAGGCCTCGACCGGTGCCCACCCCGCGTGCAGGCGGTCGCGCGCGGGCTTGCGGCCTGGCGCGAACGAGAGGCCGCCAGGCTCGACGTCGCCCGCCCGTTCCTGCTCCGCGACGAGACCCTCCTCGCCCTGGCGCGTCTGGACCGCGTATCGCTGCAGGAGGTTGAGCGGCTCCCCGGCTACGACCGTCGACGGCACGCGTCTCACGCCTCACGGTGGCTCGAGGCGTTGGCCGCCGCACGCCTTGCGGTTGACACCGGCGCGTCATCCATCGAGCCGCCCGTGCCCTCAGCCGCGGATCGCGACCGGCGGCGGGCGATCGAGAACGCGTGTGGTGCGCTTGTGGCCCGCCGCGCGGTCGAGCTCTCGCTTGCGCCAGAACTGGTGTTGTCGCGCCGGCAGCGAGACCGTGCGCTTGACGCATGGGGCGGTCGGGGCTCTCTCGCCGCCGCCATCGGCGGTTTCCGCGGCGCGCTGCTTGGCGACGAACTCGACGCGCTCGCGCCGGTCCGTGCTGGCGCCTGACGGTCGCCGTCGAGGCATGGACGACGACCACCGGGAGCGGCGAGTCGTACGCCACCTGATCGGCGTATGGTGCGGCCGACCACGGATGGTCACATCGGACAAGTCGGGAAATAGGATAGCGACATGCTTCGTCGTGATGTCCTTGCCGCTGCAGGCTTCGGCCTGGCCGCCTTTCCCGTAGTCGCGCAGGCTCCACAGCCCGTCATCGACCCGTTCCACGCCCAGCGCGACTGGGCGGGCAGCACGCCCGTCCGTGACCCGGATCCCGACATCATCGCCGTCGATAGCCGCTTTCGCAGCTACGTCGTCAACTCACAGTTGCAGCGACTGCACACGGGAACCCTGTGGTCAGAAGGACCCGCGTGGCGTCTAGGCCAGGCGTTCGTCTGGTGTGAGGGCCAAGGGACGTGGCGGTGTGAAAGGGCTGCAGGAAGGCCGGGAGAGGCAGGCAGGTCTGGACTGGCGGGTAGGGCAGGTGAGTCTCTCGACTGTCCAGACCCTCCCGACCTTCCAGACGCTCCAGGTCGTCCCGTTACACCTTCGTCCTGAAGTATTCGATCGTCTTCACGAGCCCCTCTTCCAGATCCACCTTCGGCTCCCAGTTGAGCAGCGTGCGGGCGCGCGTGATGTCGGGGCGGCGCTGCTTCGGGTCGTCGGTCGGCAGCGGCTTGTAGATCAACTTCGACTTCGATCCGGTCATCGCGATGATCGTCTCGGCGATCTCCTTGATGGTCATCTCGCGCGGGTTGCCGATGTTGGTCGGTTCGTTCTGGTCGGAGAGCATCAGCTTGATGATGCCGTCCACGAGATCAGTGATGTACGTGAAGCTGCGCGTCTGCGAGCCGTCGCCGAAGATGGTGACGTCCTCGTTCCGCAGCGCCTGAGACATGAACGCCGGCACCGCGCGGCCGTCGTTCAGGCGCATGCGCGGCCCGTAGGTGTTGAAGATGCGGACAATCTTCGCGTCCACCTTGTGATAGCGGTGGTACGCCATCGTCATCGCCTCGGCAAAGCGCTTGGCTTCGTCGTAAACGCCGCGCGGCCCCACCGGGTTCACGTTGCCCCAGTAGGTTTCCTTCTGCGGATGCTCGAGCGGGTCGCCGTACACCTCCGACGTGGAGGCAATGACGAACCGCGCCCCCTTGGCCTTGGCGAGGCCAAGCGCCTTGTGGGTGCCGAGCGCGCCGACCTTCAGCGTGGGGATGGGCAGTTCGAGGTAGTCGATCGGGCTGGCCGGACTCGCCCAATGCAGGACAAAGTCGACCGGACCATCGACGTAGATGTAGTTGGTGACATCGTGCTTGATGAACGTGAAGTCGCGGTTCACCAGGTGCGAGATATTGGCCGTGTCGCCGGTGAGCAGGTTGTCGATGCCGATGACCTCGTAGTCGAGGTCGAGCAGCGTCTCCGACAGGTGGGAGCCGATGAATCCGGCAGCGCCGGTGATAACAACTCGCTTCTTCATATGCGTGAGTTCCGTCTTCAGTCTGGACGACTTGTGACCTGCAACCTGTGACTGAGCCGCAGGCTCAGTATGCGTGCTTGTGAAAGAACCCACGCAGCACGGTCAGCCAGATGATCTTCAGGTCGAGGCGCACCGACCAGTTCTCGATGTAGTAGAGGTCGTACTCGATGCGCTTCTCGAGCGGCGTGTTGCCGCGCCAGCCGTTCACCTGCGCCCAGCCGGTCAAACCCGCCTTCACCTTGTGGCGCAGCATGTACTGTGGAATCTTGTGCTTGAACTGCTCGACAAAGTGCGGACGCTCGGGGCGCGGCCCGACGATCGACATCTCGCCCATCAGCACATTCCAGAGCTGCGGCAGTTCATCGACGTTCGAGTGGCGCATCACGCGGCCGAGCGGCGTGACGCGCGGGTCGCCCTGCACGGCCCACACCGGCCCGGTGGTTTGCTCGGCGCCGTCGGACATCGAACGGAACTTGACGATCGTGAACGACTTGCCGTCCAGCCCCATCCGTTCCTGGCGATAGAAGATCGGGCCCTTCGAGGTGACCTTCACCAGCGCGCAGACGATGGCGAGCGGAATGGAGAGGACGAGCAGGGCGCCGAACGACATGGCGATGTCGATCGTCCGCTTCAGGACGGCGTTGAAGCCCTGGAGCGGGACGTCGTTGATGTTGATGACCGGGACGCCGTCGAGGTCTTCGAGGCGGGCGCGCAGCGCGATCACCTGCAGCAGGTCGGGCACGACCTTCACGTCGACGATCTCGCGGCTGGTGCTCTCGAGCAGCTCCAGCATGCGCATGTGCTGCTCGGGCGGCAGCGCGACATAGAGGTGGTCGACCCCCTCACGGGCGGTAATCTCCGCGGCTTCGTCGATGGTGCCCAGTAGCGGCAGTCCGCGGTATCCGAGGTGGTCGCCGGCCGCGCGGTCGTCGACGAAGCCAACGATTTGATAGCCGAGCTCACGGTGTTCGAGGATCTTGTCCGCCACCAACCGGCCGAGGTCGCCGGAGCCGGCGATGAGGACCCGCTTCAGCCCGATGCCGGCGCGCCAGCGGCGCTCGAGTACCTCACGCATCAACTCTCGCGACGAGTAGGTGAGGCCGACGTTGAACACCAGGAAGATGGCCCACACCAACTGCGACACCTGGTAGGCGCCAATGTCGCGCGCGGCGTCGCTGGCGATGTAGGTCTGGACGTACAGGGTGGCGACGACGCCAAAGACGACAGCGAGGATGCTGCCGACGAAGACCGCGAAGAAGTCGTCCACCCGGGAACGGCCGCGGCGCAGGCGGTAGAGCCCCTGCAGGAAGAAGCCGAGCGGCACCACCAGCACGATGAACGGCAGGACGTTGACATACTGCCGAAGCGGTGGCAGGCCGCGGGTGATGGGGATGAGGCCCGAGTGGAAGCGAAGGGTATAGGCGAGGATGAACGCCGTCAGCCCAAGCAGCGCGTCGGAGATGACGTGGAAGGTGACCAGCAGCCGGTTATGCCGGATCATCGCGCGTCCGCCGTCGCGATGGGGGCGCGCACCAGCGCCTCGAGTTCATCGCCAAAGCGAGCGCGGCCGAACTGTTCCGCGTGCGCGCGAATGGCCCCCAGATCGAACCGCGCCTGCATCGCGTCGGCAATGCCGGCAGCAAAGGCGTCCACCGACATGTCGTCCACGAGTACCCCCGTTGTTCCAGCAATAACCGTTTCGCGCGCGCCGCCCAGGTTCATGGCGACGACGGGCCGGCCGCAGGCCTGCGCTTCGAGGGGCACGATGCCGAAGTCTTCTTCGCCGGGGAGCAGGACCACACTGGCACGCCGGTACAGCTCGCGCACCTGGTCGTTCGGCACACGGCCCAGAAACTGGGCGCGGCCTCGCGCGACGCGCTCGAGTGCGGTCCGGTCCGGTCCGTCGCCGACGATCTTCAGCGGTAGGTGAGCCAGGTCGCAGGCCTCGATGGCAAGCTCGATTCGTTTGTAGGGCACGAGCGCCGACACAATCAGCGCGAATGGCTCAGGCACGGTTCCGTCGGGATGGTAGAACTCCGTGTCGACGGGGGGATACACCACTGACGCCAGGCGATTATAGTATCGGCCGATCCGCCCCGCAACATAGTGAGAGATAGCCACATAGCGGTCCGGCCGATTCGACGTCTCACGGTCCCACCGGGCCATCCGCGACATGACCGGCCGCATCACGGCGCTGCCGAGCGTTCCCAGTTTGTCGGGGCCGAAGTAGGCGTCGAACTGGTCCCAGGCATACCGCATCGGTGTGAAGCAGTAGCAGAGGTGCGGCACACCGCTCGGCGTGACGACCGACTTGGCGACGCAGTGGCTCAGGCTGAGTACGCGGTCGAACCGGTCGAACGAGAACTGCTCGATGGCCGTGGGAAAGAGCGGCAGGTAGTTACGGTAGTGCGTCGCCACCCCAGGCAGACGCTGCACGAACGACGTATGGATGGGGCGTCGCTCGATCACCGGCGACACCGACCCTGGCAGGTGAATGAGGGTGAACAGTTCCGCGTCAGGAAAACGCTCGCACATCACCTCGAGCGCCTTCTCGCCGCCGCGCATGCCGGTCAGCCAGTCGTGAACGAGCGCGAGCTTCATTTCTGAGCGACCCCGACCGGCTGGATGGCCGGCGCCGGAGCGGCCGCGGCAAACGGCTGGTTCGCCACTTCCCCGTAGATTTCGCGCACCCGCTTCACCGATGCCCCCCACGAGAACTGCTGCGCGCGCGCCAGCCCCTTGCGCCGCAGGTCGCGCCGCAGGTCGATGTCGGTCAGCACGCGGTAGAGTCCGTCGGCAATGGCCTGCGGGTCGTACGGATCGACGAATTCGGCGGCGTTGCCGGCGACCTCGGGCAGCGACGACACGTTCGAGGTGACGACCGGCGTGCCGCTCGCCATCGCCTCGAGCGGCGGCAGGCCGAAGCCTTCGTAGAGCGATGGGAAGACGAAGACACGAGCCAGTCGGTACATCACCGCCAGCGTCTCTTCCGGCAGGTAGCCAAGGAAGCGCACGTAGTTGTGCAGTTGATAGCGGTGCACGGCGCGCCGCAGCGATGCGTACTTCGAGATGTCGTCACCGATCATCACCAGCTTCAGGTGGTCGAGCCCGCGGCTGCGCACGAGATGGAAGGCGTCGATCAGGCGGTCGAGGTTCTTGTGCGGCTTGACGTTGCCCGCGTACAGGACGAATTCGTCGTGCAACTGGTAGCGCTCGCGCACCCGCACCACGTCGTCTTCGTTCGGTTCTGCCCCAAAGCGCTCGTCGTAGGCGTTGTAGATGACGTCGATCTTGGCCGGGTCGGTGCCGAAGAACCGCATGATGTCGTTCTTCGACGTCTCGGATACGGTCAGCACCCGCGTGGCTCGGCTCGCCGCCAGCGCCATCGACGTGCGGGCGTAGCTGAGGGCCACCTTGTTCGGCAGATACTGCGGGAACATGAGGTGGATGCAGTCGTGTATGGTGACCACCGAGGGGCAGTGCACCAGCGGCGGCAGCACGTAGTGCGGCGCGTGGAACAGCGTGACCTTCTCACGCCGCAGCGCCAGTGGAATACGGAATTGCTCGGAAATGGAATAGTTGCCGGCACGCTCGACCACCGGGCGGAAGTTCTCGCCCAGTGCCCGGATGCCGTTCACATCGTCCGGCCGGCAGAGCAGGACGAACTCGGTGTCGTGGTCCAGGCGGGCCAGCTCACGCAGCAGGTTCCTGATGTAGGTCCCGATGCCGAAGTCGTGCAGCTTGCGCGCGTCGATGCCGATTCGCACGCTCGGATCATATCCCGGCTGCTGCCTGGCCGGCCCCGTGGTCTGCGCGCTCAGGCGCCCAGCAACTGCTTCAGCAGACGGAAGGCCCGAAGCACCGGCACCCAGAGCGGGTGATGCTTCCGGTAGAACGCGAGATGGCTACGCTCGTAGGCCTGCCTGGTGGCGGCCGACGCCGTGGCCACGGACCGCCCCCGCAGGTGGATCACTTCGGTGTCCGGCGCGAACAGCACCTGACGACCGCGCGCCCGGATTGCGGCACAAAAGTCGACGTCCTCGGTGTACATGAAGAAGCGTTCGTCGAGCAGGCCGACGGCGTCGGCGTCGGCCCGACGCACCAGCAGGCAGGCGCCGCTCACCCAGTCAACCCGCTGTTCGCGCCGCGTCATGGCCTCGACGCGCGTCACCACCTCGCGGTCGTTCTCAGCCAGTCCCTTCACCAGCCCGCCCTGCCGCCATTCAGTGAACGGCGAGATCATCGGCCCGAACGACAGTTCGGCCTGGCCGGAACCATTGACCAGCCGCGGTCCGATCACGGCGACCTCGGGCGAGCGCCGCAGTCGCGTGACCAGACGATCGATCGCTCCTGGCGGCGCAATAGTGTCGCTGTTCAGCAGCAGCACCAGTTCGCCCTGGCTGGACCGGATGCCGATGTTGTTGGCCACCGAGAACCCGGCATTCCGATCGTGACGGATGACGCGGACACCGGCGAAGCGCTCCGCCATCTCGGCGCTGCCGTCGCTGGATGCGTTGTCGACGACCACCACGTCGTGCGGCAGCAATGGTGGATGCTGCCGCAGCGACTCGAGGCAGCGCTCAAGGTCGACACGCGTGTTGTAGCTGACGATGACGATGGAGAGGAGGGTCATCGTGCGGCTTCCAGCAGGGCAAGCGTGTCGCGCGCCGCCGTGGCCCAGTCGTAGCGGGCCAGTGTTGCAGGGGCGGCGGCGGCAAGGGTGCGACGGGCGCTGTCGTCGTAGAGCAGGCGCTCGATCGCGGTCGCGATGGCGCTAGTCGCGCCCAGCGGCACGTAGCACGCCGCATCGCCGCAACTCTCGCGCGCCACGGCCGTGTCGAGGAGCAGCGAGGGGATACCGGCCGACAGCGCTTCGAGCGGCGTCAGTCCCAGCCCTTCGTATTCGGACAGGAACACGAAGCCGCGGGCCTGCCGATAGAGGGCGCGCAGCGCTTCGTCGGGCGCGTATTGGTGCCACACGATGCGCCGCGCCACCGGGCTCGCCTCGATGAGTGCGGTCACGTCCTCGAACGGATGGGTGCGGTTCTCACCGACCAGGTGCAGCCAGGCGTCCTCGTGCCGCGCCGCGACCTGCGTGAAGGCGGCGATGAGGTTCGGGATCTGGCGGCGATTGAAGATCGAACCGACATAGAGCAGGTGTTCGCCCTGCGGCAGCCGCAGATGCGGCGGGTCGGGCTCTCCGGCAGCGGGAAGCGGCCTGTCGATGCCAGGCGGGATGACCGCAATCTTCGCCGGGTCGATACCGAACCGCGAGACGATTTCGCCCTTCGAGAACTGCGAGATGGTCAGCACGCGTCTCGACACAGCGGCGGAACGCCGGGCCAGCACCCGGCGCCGCAGGCCTTCCCGCCAGCCGAACCACTCGGGGCGCGCCGCGAACGACACATCGTGTATCGCCACGACTCGAGGGACGGCCGTGAAGAGCGGAGTCGAGTAGGCCGGCGAGAAGAGCACGTCGACCGCATCGGCGGCGAGGGCGGCCGGCAGCGTCCGTTGTTCCCACAATGTTCCGCCCGTGCCGGGCATTACGCGCACGCGGCAGCCAGCGGAGCCCTCGACCGAGCGATGGCTGTAGAGCAGGAACTCGTGGCCGTGACGCTGCTCGGGGCGCGTCCACTCGCGCAGCAGGCCCGTCATGTAGCGGCCCACGCCGGTCGGCTTGCCGCTCAGTTCGCGCGCGTCGATGGCGATGCGCATCAGGCCGCACCCCGGGTGGCGGTGTGCCTGACGATGGCCCTGGCATAGGCGTCGCGCGTTGCCTGGGCGGTATGGGCCCAGTTGAAGGCCGCGGCCCGCGTGATGCCCTTCGCGACGCAGGCGTCCACGAGTTCGTCATCGTCGAGCAGGCGCTCGATGGCCGAGGCGAACGAGGCCGGGTCGGTCGGCTGCGCCAATAGCACGGCATCGCCGCCCACTTCGGGCAGTGCTCCCGCGTTGGCCGCCACCACCGGCACGCCGGCAGTCATCGCCTCGAGGACAGGGAGGCCGAACCCCTCTTCGAACGACGGTTGGACCAGCAGGCGAGCGCCGGCATAGAGCGACTGTCGTTCAGCCGGCGCGATGTAGCCCAGGTGTGTCACGAGGCCTTTCAGGGGAGCGCGGTCAATTCGTTCGAGCCACGGAGCCGACTGCTCGGTGGCCTTGCCGGCCAATACCAGGCGCGGCAGCTTCGGACGGCGTCCGGCGAGCATCGCCCAGGCATCCAGCAAGGCGCCGACGTTCTTCCGCGGTTCGAGGGTGCCAAAGAAAAGCACGTAGCCGTCTTTCGGCTGGACCGGCCGCGGCGTCCATGCGGGGCCACCCGGCGAACAGATGCTGATGCGGTCGGCGGGTACGTCAAGTAGACGCTGAACCTCGCTGGCGGTGAATTCCGACACCACGATGACCCGGTCGGCGCGGTGCGCATGCGCGCGCGCCAGCGCAGGGTAGTCGCGGCGCACTTCGGCCCGGGTCCGCTCGGGATGCCGCAGGAAGTTCAGGTCGTGGATGGTCACCACCTGCGCGGCGGTGCGGGTCGGCAGCAGCAGTGGGTGCAGCGAGTGCGCGACGTCGAACGGGCCGCCAGCCACCATCTCGGCCGGTGGCCACCCCAGGCGGTGCCATGCCAGATTGAGCAACCGGACGGGAATCTGACGGTCGACCAGATGGGCTCCGGCAAGGTCGGGGTCCGCGAGGATACGGTCCCTGGCTGAGCTCGAAAAGACGGTCAGGTCGAGTGTGCGTCCGCCCGGGCCAGAAGGAGCCGTGAGCAGTGCCCGGACCAGCTGATGTGTGTATTCGCCGACGCCGGTTCGCTCGCGAAGCGCCGCGCGATAATCGATAAGGACGCGCACTTGTTTAAGTCTTTCCGTCTCAGTATCTTATTGTGAAATGAAAATCGCCGTCGTTGGTACCGGTTACGTTGGACTTGTCGCGGGCGCCTGCCTCGCCGAGAACGGCAACGAAGTCATCTGCATTGACAAGGACCAGGCCAAGATCGCCACGCTCGAAGCGGGCAAAATGCCCATCTATGAGCCCGGTCTCGAAGAGATGGTCCGGCGCAATACCGCCGAGGCCCGCCTGACCTTCACCACCGATCTGCCGAGCGCCGTCCGGGCGTCCGAGATCGTGTTCATCGCCGTCGGCACCCCGCAAGGGGAAGACGGCTCCGCCGACCTGCAGCAGGTGCTTGGCGTTGCGCACGAAATCGGCAAAGCCATCAACAAGTTCACCGTCATCGTCGACAAGAGCACGGTTCCGGTTGGGACGGCGAAGAAGGTGCACGCGGCCGTCGCCGCTGAGACGAGCGTGCCGTTCAGTGTCGTCAGCAACCCGGAGTTCCTGAAGCAGGGCGCGGCGATCGAAGACTTCATGAAGCCCGATCGTGTCGTCATCGGCTGCGACGACCCGAAGGCCGGCGAGATCATGCGCGCCGTGTACGCCCCGTTCACCAGGACCGGCGCACCGATCATGGTGATGGACACGCCGAGCGCCGAGCTCTGCAAGTACGCCGCGAACGCCATGCTGGCGACGCGCATCTCGTTCATGAACGAGATCGCCAATGTCTGCGAGCGGGTGGGGGCCGACGCCGAGGCCGTGCGCAAGGCGGTCGGTTCGGACCGGCGCATCGGTCCGTCGTTCCTGTTCCCTGGCATCGGCTACGGTGGTAGCTGCTTCCCGAAGGACGTCAAGGCGATGCTGAAGTCGGCAGCCGACGAGGGCTACGACTTCCAGATTCTCCATGCGGTCGAGGCGGTGAACCAACTGCAGAAGTCGCGGCTGGTCGAGAAGATGGAGGCGCACTTCGGCGACATGCGCGGACGCACCATCGCGCTGTGGGGCCTGGCCTTCAAGCCGCGCACCGATGACATGCGCGAGGCGCCGGCTATCACCATCATCGAGAAGCTGCTGGCGATCGGCGCCACCGTGCGCGCCTACGACCCGGAAGCCACCGAGACGGCCCGCCGCGTGTTCGGCGACCGCATCACCTACTGCGAGCACAGCTACGATGCGCTGGCCGGAGCGGACGGGCTGGCGGTCGTCACCGAGTGGAACGAGTTCAGGGAACCGGACTTCAAGAAGATGAAGCAGTTCATGAAGTCGCCCGTCGTGTTTGACGGACGGAACATCTACTCGCCCGACCAGATGCGCGGGCTCGGTTTCCAGTATTTCTCCATTGGCCGCTGAACCCACACCCGTCCTGGTGACCGGCGGGGCGGGCTACATCGGGAGCCACGCGTCGAAGGCGCTGCATCTGGCCGGCTACCGGGTTGTGGTGTTCGACAACCTCGTGGCCGGACACCGCGACGCCGTACAGTTCGGCGAGTTCGTGCTCGGCGATATCACCGACCTGGCGGCTGTGCGTCGCGCGCTGCGCGACCACGACATTCGGGCGGTGATGCACTTTGCCGCCTACCTCGACGTCGGGGAGTCGGTTCGCGAACCGGCGAAGTACTACCGCAACAACGTCACCGGTGCGCTTACCGTCCTCGAGGCGATGGCGCTTGAGGGCGTGCGGCACTTCGTGTTCTCGTCGACCTGCGCCACCTACGGCGAACCGATCGAGACGCCAATCACCGAGACGCATCCGCAACAGCCGATCAACAGCTACGGCGAGTCGAAGCTCGCCGTCGAGCGGGCACTGCCGCACTTCGAGCGGGCGCACGGCATCTACTCGGCCGCTCTGCGGTACTTCAACGCCTCCGGCGCCGACCCGGATGGCCAGCTTGGTGAAGACCATTCGCCCGAGATCCACCTCATCCCGCGCGCCATCGAGGCGGCCACCGGCGGACGCGGCCTGCTGGTGTTCGGCGACGACTACCCGACGCCGGACGGCACCTGCCTGCGTGATTACATCCACGTCAGCGACCTGGCCGACGCGCATGTG